>Ga0315535_1000170_pt1 | contig 43144 bp, 41 predicted proteins | sample SalMarSW160220MG_2_FD_203092 | JGI IMG/M metagenome (GOLD analysis project Ga0315535, IMG submission 203092) | Salt marsh sediment microbial communities from the Plum Island Ecosystem LTER, Massachusetts, United States - Salt Marsh Sediment SW1602-20 ... | reverse complement strand
CCAGCCTGTTCAACGCCGGCTTGCGCCCGGCCATCAACGCCGGCCTGTCCGTGTCCCGCGTTGGCGGTGCCGCCCAGACCAAGGCGATGAAGAAGGTCGGCGGCGGCCTGCGCCTGGACCTGGCCCAGTACCGCGAGCTGGCGGCCTTCGCCCAGTTCGCTTCCGATCTGGACGAGGCCACCCGCAAGCAGATTGAGCGCGGCAAGCGCGGTGTCGAGGTGCTGAAGCAGGACGAGAACAGCCCGATGAGCGTGGCCGAGATGACCGCCATCCTGTATGCGCTGAACAACGGCGATCTGGACGATGTGCCGGCCAACAAGATCGTCGGCTTCGAGAAGGCGTACATGGCCTTCCTGGCTTCGCAGCATGCGGCACTGATCGAGGGCTTGAATGCCAAGCCGGAGCTGAGCGAGCAGGTTGTCGAGGGTCTGAACAAGGCGATTGCCGCGTTCAAGGCCACCGGCACCTACTAAAGGGGTAGCACGTGGCTTCAGCCAAGGAGATCCGGGGGCAGATCAAGGCCATCCAGAACACGGCCAAGATCACCAAGGCCATGGAAATGGTGGCCGCCTCCAAGATGCGCAAGGCCGAGGACAACGTGAAGTCTTCCCGCGCCTATGCCGAAGGCGTCGCCCGCGTGATCGCCAACCTGATGCAGGCGCATCCGGAGTATAAGCATCCGTTCATCGTGCCGCGCGCGTCGGTCAGGCGCATCGGCCTGATCATGATCAGCACGGACAAGGGCCTGTGCGGTCCGCTGAACACCAACGCCTTCAAGGCCACCGTGGCGCTGATGAAGGGCAAGGATTTGCCGGTCGAGGCCTACACCATCGGCCGCCGTGCCGGCATGTTCATGCGCCGCATCGGCGGCGATGTGAAGGGTATCGCCGAGAATGTCCCCGATTCGCCGGAGCTGAAGGATATCCTCGGCGTGGTGACGCTGGCCATGGAGCACTATCAGAACGGGGAGATCGACGAATTACACCTGGTGTTCAACCAGTTCGTCAACACCCTGACCCAGACGCCGACGACCATGCAGCTCTTGCCCTGTCCTGATCCGGCCGAGGTCAAGCATCCGGGCTACTGGGACTACATCTATGAGCCGGACAGCCGCGAGGTGCTGAACCAGCTGATGCGCCGCTACATCGAGTCCCTGGTGTTCCACGGCATGCTCGAGAACAAGGCCTGCGAGCAGTCCGCGCGCATGGTGGCGATGAAGAGCGCCACCGACAACGCCAAGGAGATCGTCAACGATCTGAGCATCACGTATAACAAGGCGCGGCAGGCCGCCATCACCCAGGAGCTGGCGGAGATCTGTGCCGGCGCCGGTGCCGGCCAGTAATTTCGTATTGATTGTCTTTAGAGAGGTAGAGCGATGAGCGTAGGAAAAATTGTGCAGGTGATCGGTCCCGTCGTGGACGTCCGCTTTGCGGACGGCGAGCTGCCCTTCATCTATAACGCATTGAAGCTGAAGAATCCGAAGCTGACGCTGGAGGTGCAGCAGCACCTGGGCGACAGGACGGTGCGCGCCATTGCGATGGGAACGACCGACGGCCTGTGCCGCGGCATGGAGGTCGAGGACACGGGTGCCCAGATCACGGTGCCGGTGGGCAAGGCCACATTGGGCCGCATCATGAACGTGCTGGGCGACGGCATCGACTTCGACGGCGCGGACGTCAAGTCAGAGGACCGCTGGGGGATTCACCGTTCCGCCCCGGCCTTCGACGAGCTGGCCCCGGCCCAGGAGATCCTCGAAACGGGCATCAAGGTCATCGACCTGATGGCGCCGATCGCCAAGGGCGGCAAGGTCGGCCTGTTCGGCGGTGCCGGCGTGGGCAAGACCGTCAACATGATGGAACTGATCAACAACATCGCCAAGGCGCACGGCGGCTACTCGGTGTTCGCCGGTGTCGGTGAGCGTACCCGTGAGGGCAACGACTTCTATTACGAGATGAAGGAATCGAAGGTGCTGGACAAGGTGGCCCTGGTGTACGGCCAGATGAACGAGCCGCCGGGCAACCGTCTGCGCGTGGCCCTGACCGGGCTGACCATGGCCGAGTATTTCCGTGACGAAGGCCGTGACGTGCTGATCTTCATCGACAACATCTACCGCTACTCGCTGGCCGGTGTGGAGGTGTCCGCACTGCTGGGCCGCATGCCGTCGGCCGTGGGTTACCAGCCGAACCTGGCCGAGGAGATGGGCCGTCTGCAGGAGCGCATCGCCTCGACCAAGGTCGGCTCGATCACCTCCGTGCAGGCCGTGTACGTGCCGGCGGACGATTTGACCGATCCGGCGCCGGCCACGACCTTCGCCCACCTGGATTCGACGATCGTGCTGTCCCGCCAGATCGCCGAGCTCGGTATCTACCCGGCCGTGGACCCGCTGGACTCCACCAGCCGCCAGCTGGACCCGAAGGTCATCGGCCTGGAGCACTACGAGGTGGCCCAGAGCGTGCAGAAAACGCTGCAGCGCTACAAGGAGCTGCAGGACATCATTGCCATCCTGGGCATGGACGAGCTGTCCGACGAGGACAAGCTGGTCGTGGCCCGTGCGCGCAAGGTGCAGCGCTTTTTGTCACAGCCGTTCCACGTGGCCGAGGTGTTCACCGGTTCTCCGGGCGTCTACTGCAAGCGCGATGACACCATCCGCGCCTTCAAGGGCATCCTGGCCGGCGAGTACGACCACCTGCCCGAGCAGGCCTTCTACATGGTCGGTTCCATCGAGGAGGCCGTGGTCAAGGCCGAGAAGATGGCGGCCAAAGCCTGATGAGTACCAAGATTACGGTGCTGGTGGCCACTGCCGAGCGTGAGGTCTATCGCGGTGAGGCAGACATGCTGGTGGCGCCCGGCCGGGCCGGGGAGCTCGGCATTCTGCCCAAGCATTCACCGCTGCTCGCATCCTTGATGCCGGGGGAGCTGCGTGTCACCAGCGGCGAACATGTCGACGAGGTATTCATCTCCGGCGGCTTCATGGAGGTGCAGCCGGACATGATCACGGTGCTGGCCGATTCGGCTGAACGCGCCACCGACCTCGACGAGGCGCAGGCCGCCACGGCCGCCCGCGAGGCGGAAGCCAAGGTGGAAGCCAAGAACGGCGATATCGATCTGGCGATGGCCGAGGCGGAACTGGCCATTGCCACCGCCCGCCTTGCCTGGCTGAAAAAGAAAAAGAAACACTGATCCCTCCCAGGGATCGTTGACAGGGCTGCCGTCGGGCGGCCCTTTTGTTTTCTGCGGCCCCCATCGTGATGGCGACCACACCGGCTGGCCGGGCGTCCGGCTAGGCTGGCTGCTTTGCAAGGCATGCCGCTTATGTCAGCCTGCGGTGTCGATATTCCAAGCGTGGAGGAGTCATGGTCGCCCCGCTCCATCATCCCGAACTCCAGGTGTGTGTGCTGGCCGCCGGCCAGGGCAAGCGTATGCGCTCGGCCAGACCCAAGGTGCTGCACAAGGTGCTGGGCAAGGCCATGATCGATTACGTGCTGCACACGGTGGAGGAACTTGGCCCCCACGGCATTGCCGTGGTCACCGGACACGGCAGCGATGCGGTGCAGGCGCACATCGGCCAGCCGGCGAACCTGGAATGGGTGATCCAGGACAAACAGCTCGGTACCGGCCACGCCGTCAAGCAGGTCGAACAGGTGATTAAGAACGTGCGTGACGTGATGATCGTCTGCGGCGACACGCCGCTGCTTACCAGCGAAACATTGCTGAGCCTGCTGCAGGCCCATACCGATGGTGAGGCGCAGGTGACGGTGTTGACGGCGAAGCCGGCCGATGTCCATGGCTATGGGCGCATCATCCGCGATGCCGCCGGCGAGTTGACGGCCATCATCGAGGAGAAGGATGCCAGTGACGCGCAGCGCCGGCTCAGTGAGGTCAGCAGCGGCATCTACTGCGTGCGCCACGATGTGCTGTTCAAGCTGCTGCACCAGATCGAGAACCGCAATGCCCAGGGTGAGTATTACCTGCCGGACATCGTGCCCATCGCCCTCGCCAACGGCATGAAGGTCGATTCGATCTGCATGGAGGATGAATCGGAGATGCTGGGCGTGAACAACCGCGAGCAGCTGGCCGAGGTCGAGGCGATCATGCAGCAGCGGATCATCCGCGACTGGCAATTGAACGGCGTGACCATCGAACAGCCGACGACCGTGCGCATCGAGGCCAATGTGCTGATCGGCGCCGATACCGTGATCCACGCCGGCACGCAGCTGCTGGGCTCCACGCACATCGGCGACGATTGCGAGCTGGGCCCCTATGCGGTGCTGCAGGATGCCTGGCTGGATGACGGCACCACCGTGTATGCCTTCTCCCACATTCAGCAGGCCAGCGTCGGCGCCGGCTCCAGGGTCGGGCCGTTCGCGCGCCTGCGCCCCGAGGCCAAGCTCGATGAGCATGTGCATATTGGCAATTTCGTTGAGATCAAGAAGTCGGTGATCGGCCGTGACAGCAAGATCAATCACCTCAGTTACGTCGGCGATACGACGATGGGCGAGGATTGCAATATCGGTGCCGGTACCATCACCTGCAACTACGATGGCGCCAACAAGCATCCGACCACCATCGGCGATCATGTGTTCGTCGGCTCCGACACCAAGCTGGTCGCGCCGGTCGAGGTGGCCGACGGGGCCACGATCGGGGCCGGCAGCATCATCACCCGCAATGTGGCGCCCGGCGGCCTGACGTTGTCAGCGCGCCCGGACCAGCGGCATGTGCCGGGCTGGCAGCGGCCGGCGAAAAAACCGGGCTGACGCATGTGCGGCATCATCGGGGCGCTGGCCTCCCGGTCGGTGCAGGATCTGCTGCTGACGGCACTGCAGCGCATGGAATACCGCGGCTACGACAGCGCCGGCATCTGCACCCTGGCGGACGGCGATTTCCGATGCGAGAAGCGGGCCGGCAAACTGGATAAGCTGAGGCGGGCGGTGGATGCCCATCCGCTGCCGGGCCGCATCGGTATCGGCCACACCCGCTGGGCGACGCACGGGGTTCCCAACGAGACCAATGCGCACCCCCACCGTACCGACTCGGTGGCCACCGTGCACAACGGCATCATCGAGAATTACGAGGCGCTGAAGCATGAGCTGACCCTGCACGGCGAAGGCTTTGTCTCGGATACCGACACCGAGGTGGTACCGGTATTGCTGGGCTCGCTGCTCAGAGAGACAGCGGACCCGTTGGCGGCCTGGGGGCGGATGCTGGAGCGCCTGCAGGGGGCCTATGCGCTGGTGACGCTGATGCGCGATGCACCGGATCGGCTGTGGTTCGCCCGCAGGGGCAGTCCCCTGCTGTTGGCGCGCGGGCGCGGTAGGGTGCTCGCGGCCTCGGACGCCATGGCGGTGGCGGGCATGGCCGATGAGATCGCGTACCTGCAGGACGGGGAATGGGGCGTGGCCGGGCTTGAACAATGCCACGTCTACGGTGCGGACGGAGAGGCCGTGGCACTGGAATGGCGGCCGATGCCGGATATCCAGGCGGAGGGCGACAAGGGCGGATTCGCGCATTACATGGAGAAGGAGATCCACGAGCAGCCGGAGGTGCTGGCCGGCATGCTCGAGGCGTACGTGCGTGGCTCGGGCATCCATTTTCCCGAGGCCGCGCAGCTGCATGCGGCGCCGCTGCCGGAGCGCATGGTCATGGTGGCATGCGGCACGTCCTACCATGCGGCGCTGACCGCCCGCTACTGGCTGGAGCGCTACCTGAAGATTCCGGTCGAGGTCGATGTGGCCTCGGAATACCGCTATCGCGATCCGGTGATCGGCAAGAACACCTGGCTGGTGACCCTGTCACAGTCGGGCGAGACCGCCGACACGCTGGAGGCCCTGCGCCTGTTCAAGGCAAAGACGCCGGACAATCTGGCGCTGGCCTTCTGCAATGTGCCGCATGCGTCGCTGGCGCGCGAATCCGACGCGATGATCCAGCTGCATGCCGGCCCTGAGATCGGCGTGGCCTCGACCAAGGCGTACACCGCCCAGCTGTTGGCCCTGGCGCTGTTCACGCTACTGATGGCCAGCCGGGCGGGGGCGATGAAATCCCGGGAGCTTGAGGAACATCTGGAGAAGCTGCGCGGGGCCGTCGTGGCCATGCGTGATTTCCTGGCCGAGGGCAAGGCGCGGGTGGAGGCGGTGGCCGAGTTTTTCCATGGGGCGGTGGGCGCCCTGTTCCTCGGCCGCGGGCCCTGTTACCCGTTGGCGCTGGAAGGGGCATTGAAGCTGAAGGAGATTTCCTACCTGCATGCCGAGGGCTATGCAGCCGGCGAGATGAAGCATGGGCCGATCGCCCTGATCGATGCGAACCTGCCGGTGGTGGTGATTGCACCGCGCCAATACCATCTGGAGAAGGTGCTGTCGAACCTCAAGGAGGTGCAGGCCAGGGGGGCAAGGATCGTGCTGATCACCGATCTTCCCGAGAGCGAATGGCCGGTGAACACCAGCGGCGTGATCACGGTTGCTGAGGGGGATTACTTCACCACGCCCCTGCTGGTGGCCGTGCCGTTGCAGCTGATTGCCTACGATGTGGCCAGGAACAAGGGCACGGATGTGGATCAGCCGCGCAATCTGGCCAAGTCGGTGACGGTCGAATGAGTGCCCACGTTTATTTTGACAGCGATTCTACGAGCTCCTACGCTAGGGAAGACGTGGAAATCAGCGGCAAAACAAAGGTGTACGGTATCATGGGATTCCCGGTCGAGCATTCGTTGTCACCCACCTTTCAGGCCGAGTTTTTCCGTCAGTTTGCAGTCGATGGTGTCTATGTGCCGTTCGCCGTGACGCCCGGCAAGGTGCGCGAGGCGCTGGCCGGACTGATGGCAATCGGGGTGGAGGGGTTCAACGTGACGGTACCGCATAAAGAGTCTGTATGCGAATGGGTACGCAGGGACGCGGATGCCGAGGCGATCGGCGCGGTCAATACCGTGCGGCGCGGCAGCGACGGGACCTGGGAAGCGACCAACACCGACTGGCGTGGGTTTGCCGGCGTGCTGCAGGCCCTGGGTGCCGATGTCAGGGGTAGCGAGGTGTTGTTGTTCGGTGCCGGCGGTACCGCCCGGGCTGTACTGCATGCCCTCGCCCAGCTCGGCACCTCCGTCGTCCATGTGTGCAACCGGGGTCAGCAGCGCCTGACCGAGTTTCTGGCGCATGCGCGCCGGCGCTACCCTGCCACGCATCTCCAGCCGGTGGCCTGGGACCAGGATGCGGTGGCTGCGGCGGCATCCGCCAGCCACGTGGCCATCAATACCACCAGCATCGGCATGGACGCGCAGTCAGGGCCGTTCCCCTTTACGCTGGCGGGCGACGGGGTCGCCATCGATACCGTATACGCGCCGCACGGCCCGACCGCATTCAGCACCGCCGCCGCGCAGGCGGGGCGGCAGGCGGTGGACGGCTTACCCATGCTGGTGGCGCAGGGTGCCGAATCCTTCGCCTTCTGGCATCCGGGCAAGCATCCGGATCGCCTGGCCACGCTGCGCTGGCTGGAGCGCAGGCTGGGCCGGGAAGCGGCACCGGTAACGGGCTGGGGGCAGGCATGAAACAGACGCGCCTCGGGGACATGCTGGTGCGTCTGCAGCGTATCACGCCCGACCAGCTGGAAGCGGTGAAGCGCGAGATGACGCTGCAGGGCGATTCCCTGACCACCGAGCTGGTGAAGATGAACATCTTCAGCGAGGAGGAGCTTGCAGGGGTCATTGCCAAGGCGTTCGGGCGCCCGCTGATCAATCTGGACGCCATCCAGGTGCCGAAGGATCTGGCCAAGATATCCATCGAGGTGTTGCGCAAGAACGTGGTGCTGCCGGTGCAGCGCAAGGGCAATGTGCTGACGCTGGCGGTAGCGGATCCCTACGACATCAACAGCCTGGACGAGATCGCCTTCATCAGCGGCTGCCAGGTCGACGTGGTGATCGCCCGGGAAAGCCAGCTGCAGAAGAAGCTCGATTCCCTGTCCGATGCCGAGGAACACCTCGAGGAGGTGATGCAGGACCTGGGTGCCAACGACATGCAGGTGGTGGAAACCGCCGAGGACGAGGTCGACGAGCATATGCTGACGGCGGAGACCGAGGCGGCCCCCATCGTCAAGCTGGTGAACCTGATCCTGCTCGATGCGATCAAGCGCGGGGCGTCCGATATCCATCTGGAGCCTTATGAAAAGGTGATGCGCGTGCGCTACCGCATCGACGGTGTGTTGCACGAGATCATGCGGCCACCGTCGAAGATGAAGGAATCAATCGTTTCGCGTCTGAAGATCCTGTCCCGCCTGGACATCTCGGAGCGGCGTTTGCCCCAGGACGGACGTATCAAGCTGCGCCTGTCCAAGGCCAAGACCGTGGATTTCCGCGTGTCGGTGCTGCCGACGCTGTTCGGCGAGAAGGTGGTCATGCGCCTGCTCGATCCCTCCAACCTGATGCTGGACATGACCAAGCTCGGCTACGACGCGCAGGAGCTGGCCTGGTTCAAGCATGCCATCCACCAGCCCTACGGCATGGTGCTTGTGACCGGCCCGACCGGCTCCGGCAAGACCGTCAGCCTGTACTCGGCGGTGTCCGAGCTCAACCAGCCCGGCGTCAATATCTCCACGGCCGAGGATCCGGTCGAGTTCAATTTCATGGGCATCAACCAGGTCAACGTACGGCCGGATATCGGTCTCGATTTTCCGGCGGCCCTGCGCTCCTTCCTGCGCCAGGATCCCGATATCATCCTGATCGGCGAAATCCGCGACCACGATACGGCGGCGATCGGTATCAAGGCGGCATTGACCGGCCATCTGGTGCTGGCCACGCTGCATACCAACGACGCGCCATCGACCATGGTGCGCCTGACCAACATGGGCATCGAGTCGTTTCTGGTCGGTTCGGCCGTGAACCTGGTGACCGCCCAGCGCCTGGCGCGCCGGAACTGCAAGGAGTGCTCGCAGCCGATCGAGGTGCCGCCCCAGGCCCTGATCGATGCCGGCGTGCCGAAAGAGGAGGTCGGATCGTTCAAGGTCATGCAGGGCAAGGGCTGCGGCATCTGCAACGGTACCGGCTACAAGGGCCGTGTCGGTATCTACCAGGTGATGCCGGTGTTTGAAGAGATTCGCCAGGCTGTCTACGCTGGCAAGAATACCGACGAACTCAATGCCATCGCCGTGGCCAAGGGGGTGCGCACCCTGCGCATGACGGCCCTGGCGAAGGTGAAGAGCGGCGATATTTCCCTGGAAGAATGCCTTAGGGTAACGGTGGCAGACTGATGGCAATATATCTATGGCACGCAAAGACCCGATCGGGGCAGGAACGCAGTGGCGAGCTGGAGGTCGCGAACAGGGACGTGGCGAACGCCACACTTCGCCGTCAGGGATTCATCGACATCAAGGTCAAGAAGAAACCGACCGAGATCGTCATTTTTCCGGAGAAGGTGAAGGAGAAGGACATCACGGTCTTCTTCCGTCAGTTGTCGACGATGATCAATGCCGGTCTACCGCTGGTGCAGTGCTTCGAACTGGCTGAGAACGGTTCGGAAAAGAAGGCGATGATCAAGCTGCTGAAGGACGTACGCCATGAGCTCGAAAGCGGCAACCCGCTGGGCGAGAGCATGCGCAAGTTTCCCAGGGAGTTCGATCGCCTGACCTGCTCCCTGGTCGAGGCCGGCGAGCAGGGCGGTATCCTGGACACGATCCTGTTGCGCCTGTGCAGCTACAAGGAAAAGGCCATGGCCCTGAGGGGAAAGATCAAGTCGGCGATGGTCTATCCGATCTCGATCATCACCGTCGCCTTCATCGTCACGGCCATCCTGATGATTTTCGTGATCCCCGTGTTCTCCGATATGTTCTCCAGCATGGGTGCTGCGCTGCCGGTGCCGACGCAGATCACCATTGCCATCTCCAATGCCTTCGTCAAGTACTGGTATCTGGTGTTGTTCGGCCCCATCATCCTGGTGTTCGCCATCCGCTACATCTACAAGACGCCGCAGGGGCACTACCAGTTCGACAAGCTGTTGCTGAACATTCCGGTGCTGGGCGATGTGCTGCGCAAGGGCGCGGTCGCCCGCTTCTGCCGCACCTTCTCGACCCTGGTGGCGGCCGGCGTGCCGATTCTGGACGCGCTCGACACGGTGGCGGAGACCTCGGGTAACGTGGTGATCGAGGGTGTGATCCGCGAGTCCAAGGAATCCATCAGCCAGGGCCAGACCCTGACGGCGCCGCTGGCGACCAGCAAGGTGTTCCCGGTGATGGTGACCCAGATGATTTCGATCGGCGAGCAGACCGGTACGCTCGAGACCATGCTGGGCAAGATCGCGGATTTCTACGAGGAGGAGGTGGATACGGCGGTGGACAGCATGACCTCCCTGATGGAGCCGTTCATCATGGCCTTTCTCGGCGTGGTGATCGGAGGCTTGGTCATCTCCATGTATCTGCCGATCTTCCAGATGGCTGCGGTGGTCAGCGGCAGTTAACACGACGCATTCGGTTTTTATGGGTGATGTCGCGGATCTGGTGAAGCAACCTGCCGCCGGCGGGGTTGGGCTGTATCTGTCCCGGTTGGTGGTTCTGCTGGCGGTCTCATCGATCGTCGTCGCCTTTTATATCGGTTCCGCATTGGCATTCCAGCACCAGGTGCTGGTTTTCCTCGCCGTTCTAGGCGTCCTTTTGCTGATGCTGCAGGCCCTGATGTTGCGGGTTTCCCGGGACCTCACGGTGCGCGTGGTCAGCCAACTGGGACCGGACCTGCTCTTGGTCGGGGGCCTGATTTTTGCCACGGCCGGTATCCAGAGCCCGTTTTCCTTCCTGATCGGCCTGATCATCATCGCCGCCGGCATGTATGTCGACGTCATGCTGGTGCTGGTGTTCAGCATCGTCGGCTGCGTGGTGTACCTGCTTGCCGCTTACAGCTTCGGGATGTGGAGTCTTTGGCAGCCCAGCGTGGCCGATACCCTGCATATCCTGCTGCAGACCTCGGCCTTCCTGCTCGTGGGCGGTGCCATGGCTGCCCTGGCCCGCCGCCAGGCCGAATTGCGGGCCAAGGGGCAGGCGGTCGAACTCCGGCACCAAAGTCTGCAGGATCTGCATGCCCAAGCCATGTCGACGATGCGTGAAGGGATGCTCGTGCTGGGCGGGGATCTGCAGGTCCATGACAGCAATCCGGCAGCCCAGCGCATCATGGGGGCAAGCCAACCCCTGGTGGGACGGGCAGCGATGGACATCTTTTCCGGTCAGCCGGGGCTTCGGGCCTTTTTCCATCAGTCCAGGCGCGACATGTTCCAGTTCGAATGGAACAGGGGGGGGCAGGTGTGTCTGGTGACCATCGCCCCACTGCCCAGTGATGATGCGGAACGCTCCTGGCTGATCACCCTGGTCGATCTCAGTGAACGCCGGACGCTGGAGCGTCGCCTGAATGAGCAGGAGAAACTGGCGGCACTCGGCCAGATGTCCGCCATGCTGGCGCACGAACTGCGCAATCCGCTGCAGACCATCGGTCAGGCGGTGGAGCTTCTGACCGCGCAGAAAAAACAAAACGAAAACCTGAAGGGGATCATCGGTGACGAAATCCGACGCCTGAACCGACTGGTGACCGATATGCTGACCTATACGACTCCGCTGAAGCCGGCACCGGAGCAGGTGCGCCCGTCCGATCTGCTGGAAACCGCAGTGCTGCAGGTGGATATCGATGGTCGCCAGGGCGTGCACTGGCAAACGGATATAAAAGAGCTCGCGCTGGACCCGGGGCATTTCCGCCTTGTCCTGGACAATCTGTTGCGCAATGCTCTGGAGGCCAGTTCCGAGCCGGGAACGGTGCAGGTGGATCTGAAGCGCGGCAGCGAACACCCGGAGCGATGGTTGCTTACGGTGTCGGATCGTGGAAGCGGCGTCGATGAGGCCGTGCGCCAGCGTCTGTTCGAACCCTTTGCGCGCGGACGGCCCGGTGGCACGGGCCTGGGGCTGGCCACGGTCTGGCAGGTCTGCCGGGCCAACGGCTGGACGGTCGACGTGGACAGCGGTCCCGATGGTACGCGGTTCCGCGTCAGCGGGGACATCCGTCCGGAGCAGCATAGAGGAGGGAATAGGCATGGCTGAGGTGCTGGTGGTGGAAGACGAGGCCAATGCCCGGCAGGTGCTGGCGCTGATCCTGGAGGGGCACGGGCACGGGGTCGCTGCCTGCGCCAACGCAGCCGAGGCCGAGGTCGCCCTGAAACAGGGGCGTTTCGACGTGGTGTTGACCGATTTGCGGATGGAGGGCCGCAACGAAGGGCTGGATGTGGTGCGCATGGGTGCCCGCTTGTGCCCGGACACGCCGATCATCCTGCTGACCGCCTATGCCAGTGCGCAGACGGCGGTGGAGGCGATGAAGGAAGGCGCCTTCGATTATCTGACCAAGCCGGTATCGTCCGAGGAACTCGCCCAGGCCGTGGAACGCGCCCTCGATGCCGGGTCGGGCGCGAGCAACCATGTCGCGGATGAGAGTGGAATGGACGAGGTGCTGAGCGGCATTTCTCCGGCCATGCAACGGGTGCGCGAACGCCTGCGCCGCGCCGGTCAGCGCGATTTCACAGTGTTGATCACCGGGGAATCCGGCACGGGCAAGGAGTTGGCGGCGCATTATCTGCACCAGCATTCGGCCCGGGCCAGCGGTCCGTTCGTGCCGGTGCATTGCGGGGCCATCCCGTCCGAATTGTTCGAGTCGGAACTGTTCGGGCACAAGCGCGGATCCTTTACCGGCGCCACCGCCGACCGCCAGGGCATGATCGAGTCGGCACAGGGGGGGACGCTGTTCCTTGACGAGATCGGCGAGATGCCGATCTCCATCCAGGTCAAGCTTCTGCGCGTGCTGCAGGACATGAAGGTCCGCCCTGTCGGCAGCGACCGGGAGGTGCCCGTGGATGTGCGGGTGGTGGCGGCGACCAACCGGGATCTGGCCGAAGAGGTTAGCCTCGGAAACTTCCGTGAGGATCTGTATTACCGGCTTCATGTGGTGCCCGTGCATATGCCACCGCTGAGAGCGAGAAGGGAGGATATTCCCGTACTGGTTGAGCGCATGCTGGCCAAATGGGGTGACGAGAAAGTGTCGATGACTCCCGAATGCCTGCAACGCATGACAACCATGCCGTTCATGGGCAACGTGCGCGAACTGGAAAACGTGATCCAGCGTTTGCTGGCCATGGCCGACGGGGACGGAGAACTGAACGTATCCCTGCTGGAGGACATCTACCAGCCCGGGGCGGGCTCGCCGGCGGACATGGTTTCGCTGGAGGTGTTGCAGAAAAGGGGTGCCGGCCTTGACGACTTCCTGGCCGATATCGAGCGGATACTGATCAGCCAGGCGCTCGATGCCTCCGGCGGCAATGCAACCCGCGCCGCCGATCTGCTCGGCATCAGCTTTCGTTCCATGCGTTACCGCTTGGACAAGCTCGGGTTCAAGGATATGGACGGAGAATGATCCTGCTGGTCACCATGGCCGGGATTTTCGGCCTGCTGTTCGGCAGCTTTGCCAACGTCTGCGTCCATCGCATTCCCCGCCACGAATCGATCTCATTTCCGGGCAGCCATTGCCCCGCCTGCGGTCACGCCATCGCCTGGTACGACAATGTGCCGCTGCTTTCCTACCTGCTGCTGCGCGGCCGCTGCCGGCATTGTGGTACGCATATCGCATGGCGCTATCCGCTGCTCGAGGGCCTGATGGGCATCAGTTGGGCGGGGCTTACCTGGCATTTCGGGCCAACGCCGGCGTTGCTGATGGCGCTGGTGCTGGTCACCGTGCTGTGGATGCTGACGCTGATCGATCTTGAGACGGGGCTGTTGCCGGATGCGCTGACCCTGCCCGGTATCGCCATTGGCCTGGCGTTCAGCTTCTGGGTCGGCGATCCGGTGTCCAGCCTGATCGGGGCTGTGGCGGGATACGGCGTGTTCTGGCTGGTGGCCAGGCTGTTCCTGCTGGTGACCAAGCGAGAGGGCATGGGTTATGGCGATTTCAAGCTATTGGCCATGCTGGGGGCATTCTTCGGCTGGCAGGCACTGCCGTTTATCGTGTTCGTATCCTCACTGAGCGGAGCTGTCGTCGGCAGCTTCTATCTGTGGCTGAGCCGCCGGGGGATGCGCGCTGCCGTGCCGTACGGCCCGTTCCTGGCGGCGGCGGGCATCGTCTGGCTGCTGTGGGGGGATAGCATGCGCTGGTATCTCGGCATGGTGGGAGGCTGAGTGGGACGGCCGTGGGTGGTGGGCCTGACCGGCGGCATCGGCAGTGGAAAGAGTACGGTAGCCGGCATGTTCGCCGTCCATGGCGTGCCTGTGCTGGATCTGGATATGGTCGGCCACGCGGTATTGATGACGCATGAGGATATCCGTAGTGAGCTGAAACAGGCCTTCGGCCCGACGGTGTTGCAGCGTGACGGCAGTCCGGATCGCAAGGCGATCGGCAGCATTGCCCTGGCCACCGATCAGGGGGCCCGCCGGCTGGGGATGATCGTGCATCCGCATATCTGGCAGGAGGCCCAGGCATGGGTGGCATGCCAGCAGGCGCCGTATGTGGTGATCGAGGCCTCGGTGCTGATCGAGTCCGGCGGGGCGCATCGGGTGGATTTCATCGTCGCGGTGCTGGCACAGATGGCGGAGAGGCGCCGGCGCGTGTTGCAACGTAAAAAGCACAACCGTCGCGAATTCGAGCGCATCGTGGCCCGCCAGTGCGATGATGACGAGCGCCAGCGACTGGCGGACCGCATCGTGCGTAACGATCGTGGAATGGACGATTTGCGCCGGCAGGTGGATGCACTGCACGGTGAGTTGCTGGAGAGAGCGGGCGGCATGCGTTGACATCCGGGCCAGGCCTATGCTAGCAATGCATGGTAACCGCCGCTGGCGGGAACAACCTTTTTCAATCGCACATCCCGAGCATCAGCCTGAGATCATACGCATGGTTCGGCGCGTGCATCCGTCCTTCACGCTTGCAATAGCGTAATCCCTGGGGAGACCACATGAGTTCTGAACAAGTTGCAGATATGGAAAGCGCGCCGGGTGCCAGTGCTGGCACCGAGTCGCAGAAAACGCCCAAGCGGCGCGGGCGTCGGCGTAAGTCCGAAGTGATGGAGCATCCGGCGACACCGGCCCGGGAAACGGAAGCGGTACAGGCCGAGGGCAGTGAGGATCGGCAGCCAGCTCAGGGCCACGACGGCGACGAGGAAGCGCCGCGCGGCGAGGAGCGCCGTGGCGGCCGCGGCCGCCATCGCTTCAACAATGGCGAGAAGCCGAACAGCAAGCACCGGACGCAGGAATCCGGTGACGAGGAATACATCTCCAACGAACTGGCCGGCGTCACCCTGCATCTGCAAGAGGTCAACGCCATGACCCCCACCGAGCTGCTGGCCAAGGCTGATTCGCTCGGCATCGATAACGCCGCCGGCATGCGCAAGCAGGAGCAGGTGTTCGCCATCCTCAAGGCGCACGCCCAGCGCGGCGGTACCCTGTACAGCGAGGGCGTGCTGGAGATCCTGCCCGACGGCTACGGCTTCCTGCGTTCGGTGGAGGCCAACTACCTGTCCGGCCCGGATGACATCTATGTCTCGCACAACCAGCTGCGCCGCTACTGGCTGCGCAAGGGTGATACGGTGGCCGGCGAGATCCGCATGCCGCGCAAGGGTGAGCGCTATTTCGCGTTGAAGACCGTCGATTTGACCAACGGTGAGGAACCACAGGTTGCCCGTACCAAGGTGCTGTTCGACAATCTGACACCGCTGTACCCGGACGAAGGCCTGACCATGGAGGTCGACGACCCGACCTATAAGGACATGACCGGTCGCGTCATCGACCTGATCTCGCCGATCGGCAAAGGCCAGCGCGGGCTGCTGGTGGCGCCGCCCAGAACCGGCAAGACCATGATGATGCAATCGATCGCGCATTCGATCGAACGCAACCATCCGGAGGTCGCCCTGATCGTGCTGTTGATCGATGAACGCCCGGAGGAGGTCACCGACATGAAGCGCTCGGTCAAGGGCGAGGTCGTGTCCTCCACCTTCGACGAGCCGGCCCAGCGCCACGTGCAGGTGTCCGAGATGGTCATCGAGAAGGCCAAGCGCATGGTCGAACACGGCAAGGATGTCGTGATCCTGCTCGACTCGATCACGCGCCTGGCGCGCGCCTACAACACGGTGGTGCCGTCCTCCGGCAAGATCCTGTCCGGCGGTGTGGATTCCAACGCCCTGCATCGGCCGAAGCGTTTCTTCGGGGCGGCGCGCAACATCGAGGGCGGAGGCAGCCTGACCATCATCGCCACCGCGCTCGTCGATACCGGTAGCAAAATGGACGAGGTGATCTTCGAGGAGTTCAAGGGCACGGGTAACATGGAGATCAAGCTGGAGCGCAAGCTGGTCGACAAGCGCGTGTTCCCGGCCATCGATCTCGCCCCTTCCGGCACCCGCAAGGAGGAATTGCTGGTGCCGCGCGACGATCTGCAGAAAATCTGGATCCTGCGCAAGATCCTGTCGCCGATGGGCACCGTCGATGCCATGGAATTCCTGCTCGACAAGCTGTCCAAGACCAAGAACAACGCAGAGTTCTTCGAAAGGATGAACCAGTAGCGACGGCGACGGTTTCGTGCCCGTGCTGGTATCGAATCCGTTCACGCTGATCGGCAGGGGGCTGTTGCTGCTCCTGCTCGGTTATTGGAGCTTCGTCTTTATCACCGCGCCGATCGCTGCGAACGCGGCAGGCGAAAGCTTTCTGCATCTGGTCAACCTGCCGTTCCACGAGTTCGGTCATATCCTGTTCCGGCCGTTTCCGGCGGTCATCACTTCGCTCGGCGGCAGTCTCGGCCAGCTGCTGATGCCGGTGGTCTGCTTCTGCGTGCTGCTGTTCAGGACACGTGATGCCTTCGGGGCAGCGGTCTGCGTCTGGTGGTTCGGCGAGAACTTCCTCGATATCGCCCCGTATATCAATGACGCCCGCAGCATGTCGCTGCCGCTCCTCGGCGGTAATTTCGGCGATACCTCGCCGTACGGTTTCCACGACTGGAATTTCATCCTGAGCGAGACGGGTTTGTTGACCGATGACCACCGTTTCGCGGCCATCGCCAAGGGCCTGGGCACAGTGGTGATGCTGGGGGCGCTCGTATGGGCCCTGGTGTTGCTGTTCAGGCCTGCTGCGGCAAAGGAGTCTTGAGGCGGCGTGCCAGTTGCGCCACCGTGGCCGAGCAGAAATGCCACCGGCTTGATTCGCCGTCGCTGATCCAGGCCGTATGCGCACCCAGGCGGGCGGCGGCGGCCAGGTTGTCGGCCATATCGTCGATGACGATCGCCCGCGCCGGCGGCGTATGTTCAGCCTCGAGCAGCATGGCCAGGGTTTCATGGCAGGGCTTGGGACGATAACCGTTGAAGCGGATATCGTAGATGGCATGGAAATGGTGGCGGATGTCGAGTGCCGCGAGCACGCGCTCGGCATGCTCACGGGTGCCATTGGTGTGGATCACCTTGCGCCCGGGCATCATCTTAAGCGCCGTATCAAGCTCTCGGTCGGCGGCAAGCAGCGTATCCACGCCGATGTCGTGCACCTCGTGCAGGAAAGCCTCCGGATCGATGCCATGGTGCAGCATCAGGCCACGCAGCGTGGTGCCGTAACGATCCCAGTATATCCGTCGCAGGCGATTGGCCTCGTTCTCATCCACCGACAGGTGCTGGATGATGAAGCGGTTCATGCGCGCATCCATGCGCGAGAACACCCCGGAGCTGGCGCGGTACAGCGTGTTGTCCAGGTCGATGACGGCAAGGTCAAACGGCATACCTCATTGTGGTGCCGGCGGGCCGCTGTCGTCAATGGCAAGCGGGCGACAGCCCGTCGCTGCCGTTGGGCTATATTAGAGGACATGCTTCTCACGGCGGGAGTCGCATCGATGCGGCGAAGGTTCGGCATCGGCGGACGAAGGGCGCTGCAGGGCGCGCTGCTGTCGGCCGGTCTGCTGCTTTCCGGTTGCGCCACCGTCGCGCCGCCACCGGTTCGTCAGGCAGGCCATGCTTCATGCCGCCAGCTGTTCCGTGATGTCGACCGGGTGGTCGCGGATGCCGGGGTGCGTGACCACGGCCCGTATGCGGTTGCCGGGTTCCCCTATCTGCGCATCGACCGTTTTTATGCCTCCTTTCGCGACCAGGTGGGGGGTGACGGACGCTTCTCGGACTGGGTCCGGCAATTGGCGAATCTGGATAAAAAGGCGCGCCGCTTCGAGTTGCGCAACCTGCCTGTAGCCTTTGCAGCGCGTCTCGGAGCCGGTGTCGGCGCCAGGCTGGATCGCTGCCGCCAGCAGCTGTTGCACACCGAGCTGGCCCGCCCTGAGCAACGGGCCAGGCTGCGCCGTCGGGCACGGGTACCGGATGGCTATGCCACCTGGCAGCGCGTCGTCGGCCTGTATCCGCTCACGGCCCTGTTCGTATCCGCCGGGGTCCGGCGCTGGCATGCAGAGGTGCGCCGTACATTTGCCATACCGCTGGCCAGATTGCCGGTGGCGGGAACGCTGGTGCGCTGGGCACCGGCCATCACGGGCGGGCGGCTGGACCGGGCCGGGGTGCATGCCATCTTGCAGCGCCACGTCGATGCGCTCGGCATCCCCCGTCCGGGGGCTGCAGCGCTCGATCAGTTGTTCACCACCTTTGCGCCGGTATGGGAGGTCGACGTGGCCAATGCCGACGACCGCATCGGTACGCCCGTATGGCGCGACGGGCGGTTGTCCGTGGATACGAAGCGGCCGGTAGTGTTCCGCAAGCTCTCATACACGCGCTTCCACGGCCATGTGCTGCTGCAGCTGAATTACATCGTCTGGTTTCCGGCCCGGGACAGTCACGACATCTACGGCGGCCGCTTCGACGGCATCGACTGGCGGGTGACGTTGGGCCCGGACGGCGAGCCGTGGCTGTATGACGCCATTCACAACTGCGGCTGCTACCACGAATTCTTCCCGACCCGGCACCTGCGCCTGAAGGGCGGGCGGTACGGTCCGTATTCCGAGCCCCCGCTGGTGCCGCAGCCCGCCCCGCCGGGGCAGCCGCTGGTGCTGCGCATCGCCCACCAGACGCATGAGATCCAGCGCATCTATCATGCCGGCCATCCATCGCCGGCCCTTCCCATGGCCTGGCGGGACTACGGCGCGTTGCGCTCGCTGCCGGACGGGCGGGGGTACCGCAGCATGTTCGGGGCGCACGGCATCGTGCCCGGCTCCGAGCGGCCCGAGCGGTTCCTGCTGTGGCCGATGGGGGTGCGCTCGCCCGGTGCCATGCGCCAGTGGGGGAGGCACGATACGGCCTTCGTCGGACGACGCCACTTCGATGATCCGTACCTGATCCAGTCGCTGTTCGCGCCGGCCGGACCGTGATGCGCGGCCGGAACGGGACAGTGCTGTTGGCCGTGCTGCTGGTTGCCCTGGCCGGGACAGCGGCGTGGTCGGATGCAGGGGCGGTGCGCGTCTTCATCGGCCGCTTCTCGCAGAACGACCTGCACGGCTGGCGGCCGAAACGCTTCGCGGGCGTCACCCATTACAGCCTGGTGAACGACCATGGGCAGCGTGTGCTGCGTGCCGTCAGCCATGCCAGTGCCTCGGGGCTTTACCGTCAGGTGCACATCGATCTGGCCCGCACACCGTATCTGCACTGGTCATGGAAGGTGGGCAACGTGCTGGCCCATGCCGATGAACGGACGCGCCGGGGCGATGACTACCCCGCGCGCGTCTATGTGGTGTTTTCGGGCGGCCTGTTCTTCTGGCGCACGCGGGCCATCGATTACGTGTGGTCGAGCGACCAGCCGGTCGGCAGCGTCTGGCCCAATGCCTTTACCGACCATGTACGCATGGTGGCGGTGGAATCCGGTGCGGCCAAGCTCGGCCGCTGGGTGAACGAACGCCGCGACGTGCGCGCCGATTACCGCCGGCTGTTCGGGGCCGAGCCCGGCGATGTGGATGCCGTGGCGATCATGACCGACACCGACAATACGGGGCTTGCGGCCACGGCATGGTACGGCGATATCTGGTTCTCCGACGAATAAGGTGCCAGGGCGCGGCAGTGCTGGTGCCGTAGGCCGTGAATCGGCTAGCCTAGACGCATGCATGATATCCGGCACCTGCTGATCCTCGGTTGCGGTTATGTCGGCGAGCGCCTGGCCATGGCGGCCCTGGAGGGGGGCATCAGGGTCACCGGTACCACGCGTAGCCCCGAACGGGCCGCGGCGTTGCGCGCCCTGGGCCTGGAAACGGCGATCGCCGACTCGCCCGTCGATTTGCCTGAGGCGCTGCTGCATCAGGTTGATGCCGTACTCGATTCGATTCCGCTGGCGAAAGACGGCGATGGTCTGCAGACACCGCAATGTCAATGGATGACCACGATCGCCCCCCGGTTCTCCCATGTGCGCTGGGCAGGCTATTTGTCGACGACCGGGGTATATGGCGATGCGGATGGGGCCTGGGTGGACGAGTCATGGCCGTGCCATCCGACCGGCGAGCGGGGTACCCGGCGTCTTGAAGCGGAAGCGGCCTGGCTGGGCTCGGGCTTACCGGCCGAGGTGTTCCGCATCGCCGGCATCTACGGACCGGGGCGCAACATCATTGCCGAGCTCAAGCAAGGCCGATACAGGACCGTGCGCTGGCAGACGCCGCACTGGTCCAACCGCATCCATGTCGACGACATCGTGGCGGCGCTGTTGGCGGCAATGGTGCGGCCACGGCCCGGGCGTATCGTCAACCTGTGCGACGATGTGCCGTTGCCGCACGCCGACTATGTATTGGAACTGGCGCAACTGGTGGGCGCTCCCGCACCACTGATCCTCGACGCAGTGCAGGCGGAGCGTGAACTGTCACCGGCCACCCTGGCGTTTTTCCGGGACAGCAAGCGCGTGAGCAATGCCCTGCTGCACCGTGAACTGCTGCCCGAGCTGCGCTATGCGAGCTTTCGCGATGCCGTGGATTCACTGCGTTGATGGCCGAAGTACACCCCGGCATACGACGGGCAGTGCAGGGATGCCCGGAAATGCTTGGCGATGCTAGGCTGTGATCATGGATGACAACGCCTTCCAGCAGCGTGCTTCGGAGATTTTTGCCGGCCTGCCGTCAAAATTCCGCGATGCCATCGAGAATGTGGTGGTGATCACCGAGGAATATCCGGACAGTGACACGATGCAGCAGATGCATCTTGATGCGCCCGACGAACTGCTTGGTCTTTATTCGGGCTGGCCGTTGCCGGAGCGGGGCAGCAGCTATGGCGGGCATCCGCCGGACGTGATCTACCTCTATCGTCGCCCCATCATCGATTATGCCGCGCGTTACGGGCTGGGTATCGACGATTGCATCCGGCACGTGCTGGTCCATGAGATCGGCCATTATTTCGGATTCAGCGACGAGGAAATGGAGAGAATCGAATGTCAGCCGTGATGGCCGCCGAGGAGGAACGCCGCCAACTGCTGCGGCTGAAGACGCAACTGGAAGGCGTCATGGCTGGCAAGGAGGAGCGTATCGATCTGGTGCTGGCGGCCCTGGTCTGCGGTGGCCATATCCTGATCGAGGATGTGCCGGGAGTCGGCAAGACGACGCTGGCCAAGGCCCTGGCCGTATCCCTGGGTACCGATTTCGGGCGCATCCAGTTCACCGCCGACCTGTTGCCGGCCGATGTCACGGGCGTGGAGATGTATGACCCGGAACAGCGTCGCTTTATCTTCCACCCCGGGCCGGTGTTTCACCACATCGTGCTTGCCGATGAGATCAACCGAGCCACGCCGAAGGCGCAGTCGGCCCTGCTGGAGGCGATGGCCGAGGGAACGGTCAGCATCGAGCGGGATACGCATCCGCTACCCGATCCGTTTTTCGTCATCGCCACCCAGAATCCGCTGGAGTATGCCGGCACCTTTCCTCTGCCCGAATCGCAGCTCGACCGGTTCTTTATGCGCATCACGCTCGGCTATCCCGATGCCGAGGCCGAGCGGCGGGTGCTGCTCGGTCAGGCCGGACGCGTGCAACTGGACGGGCTGAAGCCGGTATTCGCCATCGGCGAGTTGATGCACATCCGCAAGCTTGTCGCGGCGAGGCCAGTGTCCGAGACACTGCTCGATTACGTGCTGACGCTGTTGGCGTTCAGCCGCAATGGACAATGGCTGCGCCAGGGTGTCTCCCCCCGTGCAGCGCAGGATCTGCTGGCCGCGGCGAAGGCCCGGGCCTGGCTGGCCGGGCAGCCTTATGTCAGCGCCGCCGATGTGCAGGCCATGTGGCTACCGGTGGTGGCGCATCGCGTGGTGGCCGATGGCGATGCCGACAAGGCGCTGCAGGCGGTGATGGAGCAGGTGCCCGTGCCGGCTTGAGAACCTGATGCCGTACGATCCGTCCGATCTGCGCCTGCCGCCATGGCTACTGCGCCTGATGGACCTGGTGGTGCGGGTCGACCTGCACCTCGGGGCCTGGCGGTTGGGGCTGACCAGGCCGGGGGCGCTTTTTTTGGCCACGCTGCTCGGCGTGGCGGCTGCTGCCGTGTATTCCGGCAACAACCTGCTCTACCTGTGTGCTGCCATGTTCATGGCCATCGGTGCCGCAGGGCTGCTCAGTGGCATGCGTCTGCTGCGCCGACTGCCGGCGATTTCCCCGTTGATGCCGGACCATACGCTGGCCGGCGTCGGCCATGCGATCCGCGAGGCCGTAACGGTTTCCTATCCATTCCCGGCCATGGTGACCATCGTCTGGGAGGGGGATGACCATGATTCGATCTCCCTCGGCCTGAGGATGGAGAGGGGTACGGCCATGCTCAGTGGTGCCCTGCTGGCCGATCGGCGTGGTACCCGGGGGCTCAGTCATCTGAGGCTTCAGACCAGCGCGCCGCTTGGGATGTGGCGCCTGGCTTTGGTGCGCGACGAGGCCTGGGACTGGCTGGTGGCACCGGCCCCGGTGGCCCTGCAGGGGGGGTATGCCGCGGCGCGGCAGCTGGCGGAGGCATCCGGTGACGAATGGCGGGATCTGCGCGCCTATACGCCGGGGGATCTGCGATCGCGCATCCATTGGCGCAAGCTGCCGGCAGGCTCGGCCGATCCCAGGCAGTGGCTGGTCAAGCGTTTTGGCTCCCCGGCGCATGCGTTCGAGACGCCGTTGCTGCGGGTGGACATGCGCCTGCCCGAGGGGGCATCCCCACTGGCTCTGGACCACCTGCTGGGCCAGGCCGTTTCATGGCTGCTGCAGGCACCGGCCGGGCATCCGGATCCGCGACGCATCATCGTCGGCGCCGTGGAGTGCACCGTCGAGGATCCCGGACTCTGGCGTCTGCTGGCCGAGGCCGCTGCCCAGGCGGAGCCACCGGCCGGGCAGGGTGGCCTGCTGCTGTCATTGGTCGGTCCATCATGAATGCGAGCGCCGCATTGCCGGCCCCGTTGCTGGAGGCCGAACGGCTGACCCTGGCCGTGCTGTTCTGCGGCGTGGCGGCCCTGGCCCTGTCCGATTTCGTCAGCCCGTTCTACTGGCTACTGGTGACGACAGCCGGTCTGCTGCGCTTGTGGCGTGGCCCGGGCCTGGCCCTGCGGGAGCTGCAGGCCAGCCTGATCGGCTGGACGGGATTCCTGTGGGTCGGCATCGAACTGATGCTCGGACGTGCCTTTCTGGTGGCCCTGACCGATTTCTTGCTGATTCTGGCCCTGGCCGTGGTCGTCGAGGAGGCGACGCCGCGCAATCACCTGCACCGCATCCTGGTATCCGGATTCCTGATCCTGGCGGCGGCGGTACTGACGGATAGCGTGCTGTATGCACTGCCGCTGCTGGCCTTCCTGTTGCTGCTATGGCGTGCTTCACAGCGTCTGTACGGCCTGCAGCATGCCGGGGAGGCCCTGGTTCTGGGCGGATGGGGTGCCGACATGCGCGTGGCGGCGGCGATGGCGGCGGCCAGCGCCATGCTGTTCATCGTACTGCCACGCTTCGATTTCCATTCGGCATTGCGCTCCACCCAGCCGCGGATGGAAACATCCGGTTTTTCGAACCAGGTGCAACTGGCCGATTTTGGCCGTTCCCTCGATCCAACGGTGGTGCTGCGCGTCGAGCCGGTGCACCCCCGGGATGCAGCCCGCTTTCGGCATATGATCCAGGGACGGTACTGGCGGGGGATTGCGCTTGGCCTGTTCACCGGTGACGGATGGCGGCAACTGCCTGCCAATGTGGTGGCCGACTGGCACGGCGGGGACGATATCCCACGCACCGGCGGCGGCATCGAGATCGCCGTGTTCCGGGAAGCGACCGATTACGGCGTGGTGATGCTGCCGGACGGTTGGCACGGCTTGATGAAGATTCCGGCGGCCATGGTCGCCGACAATCAGGGAAGCCTGCGATTTGATGTGCCGCCTGCACACCGCCTGCGGTTGCTGATGACCATCGGCAGGAACCATGTGGGTCCACCCCACATGCGGCCGCCGGTCCCGGCCGAGCGGGATGCCTCGGTGGTGCCGCCGGCGGTGGCCCGCTGGGCCAGGAAGGTGGCGGGAAATACCGGCAGCGCTGCCGAACGGGTGGGACGGCTGGTTTCCACCCTGCGTGGCTGGACCTACGATCTGCATGTACACATCGATTCGGCCCATCCGATGCAAACGTTTCTGCAGACGAAGCGCGGTTATTGCGAGATGTATGCCACCCTTCTGGCGCTCGGCATCCGTGCGCTCGGCATCCCGGCGCGGGTGGTCAATGGCTATTACGGTGGCGAGTGGAATGATGTGGGGCATTTCCTGCTGATCCGCCAGTCGCATGCCCACAGCTGGGTCGAGGCCTGGATCCATGGGCGCTGGCAGCGCGAGGATGGTACGCCTCCCTCGCGTTGGGGCCTGAGCGGAGTGCGTTTTCCGACGCTCGATGCCGTGTGGGAGGCGGTCAGGATGAGCTGGTACAGCTATGTGCTGGAGTTCGAGTCGGCGGACCGTGGTCGTATGGTATCCACCATCTGGAACTGGCTGCGCATGCAGGTGCCGGTTGTACTTGCGGCGTTGTTGATCCTGGCTGTTGGGACCTGGAGCCGGCGTTATCTGCGCCGACGCGGCCGATCTCGAAAGGTCAGGGCATGGCCATTGCTGGACGCATGGCTGAAGAAGCGCGGTTGGCGACGTTCGCCCTCGGCACCCTTGCGCAGTGTGCCGGCGCCCTCAGGCATCCCGGTCGGGCAATGGCAGGCCTTCGTCAAGGCCTGGGAGTCACAGGCCTTCGGTGCGGCGCGGCCATGGCGGCGGCGTGAATTGCGCCGCAATCTGCGTGCGATTTCGAAAGCACGCTGGTAACCTGCGGCTATCCGCGTACGAAGGAGGAGAGGCTTGGGCATTCTGTCTGGCAAGAAAGGATTGATCCTGGGCGTGGCGAACGACAAATCGATCGCCTGGGGCGTGACGCAGGCGGCACAACGTGAAGGTGCCGAGCTCGGATTCAATTATCTTGGGGAGGCCCTGGAAAAGCGCGTGCGCCCGTTGGCCCAGTCTGTCGGGGCCTCCTTGATCGAACCGCTGGATGTCGGGGATGACGCCCAGCTGGATGATTTCTTCGCCAAGGTCGAGCGCCAATGGGGCAAGCTCGATTTTGTCGTGCATTCGATCGCCTATGCCAACAAGGATACCCTGAAGGGGCGCTTCATGGACACCACGCGGGACGATTTCCAGATGGCCCTGGACATCTCGGCCTATTCCTTCATCGCCGTGGCCCAGCGGGCGGCGAAGCTGATGAACCCGGGCGGTTCGCTGCTGACGATGAGCTATCTGGGGGCGGTGCGTGCCGTACCGAACTACAATGTCATGGGCGTGGCCAAGGCGGCGCTGGAGGCCTCGGTGCGTTACCTGGCCCAGGATCTGGGGACGGACGGCATCCGTGTCAATGGCATCTCCGCCGGACCGATCAAGACGCTCGCCGCTTCCGGCGTCGGCAATTTCCGCAGCCTGATGGCCAAGAGTGCCCGCGGTGCCATGCTGAAGCGCAACGTGATGCAGGAAGAGGTAGGCAACTCGGCCGCCTATCTGCTGTCCGACTGGGCCTCCGGCGTCACCGGCGAGATCCACTACGTGGATGCCGGGTTCAGCATCGGCGCCGGGGATCCGGGCGCCGAGGAGTAGGATTGTCAGGCAGCAGTTTCGGCCAGATCTTCCGCGTAGCCACCGCCGGCGAGTCGCATGGCCCGGCCCTGGTCGCCATCGTCGAGGGATGCCCGGCCGGCCTTGAGCTAGCGGAAACGGACATCCAGCCGGATCTGGATCGCCGACGTCCCGGCCAGTCGAAGTATACGACTCAGCGCCGGGAGGCGGACGCGGTGGAGATCCTGTCGGGGGTGTTCGAGGGGCGCACTACGGGCTGCCCGATCGCCCTGCTGATCCGCAACACCGACCAGCGCAGCAAGGATTATGGCGAGATCAGGGACAAGTTCCGTCCCGGGCATGCCGATCTGACCTATCTCGAGAAGTACGGGCTGCGCGACTATCGCGGCGGCGGGCGTTCCTCGGCGCGGGAAACCGCCATGCGCGTGGCCGCCGGGGCCATCGCCCGCAAGCTGCTGGCCGCATCCGGCATCCGTATCACCGGCTGGGTGGACCAGATCGGCCCTGTGCGCATAGTCCCCGAGCGGTTCGACGCCGACGAGATCGGGCGCAACCCGTTTTTCTGTCCGGATGCCGAGGCGGCCCGCGCCATGGCCGAATTTCTGGACGGACTGCGCAAGGAGGGCGATTCGATCGGCGCCGGCGTGACGGTCGAGGCGCATGGCATGCCGGCGGGGCTGGGTGAGCCGGTATTTGACAGGCTCGATGCCGACATCGCCAAGGCCATGGTATCGATTCAGGCGGTCAAGGGGGTGGAGATCGGCGATGGGTTTGCCTGCGTCGAGGCGCGCGGCTCCGAATTCGGTGATGCCATCCGCAAATCCGGGTTTGTCAGCAACCATGCCGGCGGCATCCTCGGCGGCATCTCCAACGGTGATGCCATCCGCGTGCGCCTGGCACTGAAGCCGACGTCATCGATCCTGAAGCCCAGGCCGACCGTCGATATCCACGGCAATGAGACGGACATCGTCACCAAGGGCCGCCACGATCCCTGTGTAGGCATCCGCGCCGTGCCGATCGCCGAGGCCATGCTGGCACTGGTGCTGGCCGATCACCTGCTGCGGCAGCGCGCCAGTCGCCTGGAGGGCTAGGGCCAGTTAACACTGGCCCTAGGGTCCGAAGGGGTCCTTGTCGAAGTCGTCCTCCGTCGATGCCTGCGGCGGATGGCCGTCGTAGATCTGATACAGCCGGTTCTGGCGCCAGGCCTCGCGTGTGAATACATAGGGATCGAGCGCCAACTCGTTGACCATGTTCGTGGCCTCCATCAGATGCGAACGCGTGTTCAGCACCGACAGGATCCCCAGCGGGATGGTGATCTCGGGCGCGGTGGCATTGAGCGAGATCCAGAACAACGGATTGGTGGCATAGGTAGAGGCGATGCCAAAGCTATCGCGCACCGAACTCGGGCCGAGGAAGGGGTAGACGAGATAGGCGCCTTGCGGTACACCCCAGACGGCCAGCGTCTGGCCGAAATCCTCGCTATGTTTTTTCAATCCGATGCCGGTGGCGGGATCGCCGAGGCCGGCGAAGCCGACGGTGGAGTTGACCAGGAACCGTCCCAGGTCGGACATGCCCTGTTTTCCTTTGCCCTGCAAAAAATCATTGAGCACCGTATTCATGTATCCGATGTTGCTGAAGAAATTGGACACCAGAATCCGAAATCCATGTGGGGTGGCGGCGCGGTAGGCGCGGGTCGCGGGCAGGATGACCAGCTTGTCGGCGGCGTCATTCATGGAGTAGAAGCTGCGGTTCAGCGGCTCGATCGGATCGTAGTGATTCTTGGCGGTGGCACAGCCACTCAGCAGCAGCAATATCACCAGCACCAGCCAGAAACGGCGCTGACTGAGGCCGGGTTGCATGGGAGGCTGCAAGGAAACGGGCGCGCTACTGGCAGGCGGGACAGGCGCCGGCGCCGCAGGCCGGTACGGCGCAGGCGGGCTCAGCCTGGCCATGGCCGACGGCATGGGCGGACATCAGCTTTTTCAGGTTCGTACCGCTGCAGTCGGGGCAATGCACCTTCTCGTCTCTGTGCATGACCAGAGACTCGAAGCGGTGATGGCACTGTCCGCATTCGTATTCATAGATCGGCATGGCTTCTCCTTTCCCAACAACACCCATCCTAGTCAAGCCGCGGCCGTCTGGTAAAGCGGAGGGCGGGTGTGCCCCGGGTGTTTCAGGGCAGATCGTCGAAGCCGATGTCGAGTACCGGATGACGGCGCCACGAATGGTGGTCGAAATGCCACCATTCGTGCGGGTGTACGGCAAAGCCCTCGCCCTCCATCAACGCGCGCAGCAGATCGCGATTGGCAAGCCGCGTTGAATCTCCATCGCTGTAGGTGGGGTAGGCGCGTTCGTCGAATTCATCATAGCCGCTGGGCATGGCCAGCTCACGGCCACTGGCGAGGTCGAACAGCGTCAGATCGACGGCGCAGCCGCGATTGTGCACCGAACCTTCAGCCGGATCGGCAATGAAGCCGCGGTATTGGGGATAGGCCTCCCAGAAGGCACGCGTCACGTGCCACGGACGGTAGGCATCAAGAATAAGCAGGCCGCAGCCTTGCGCGCGCGCCCGGTCATGGGCGCGGCGGAGATCTTCAGCCACCTCGCGCTGCAGCCAGGCTCCGGCCCGGGTATAGACCGGGCGGCCGGTGAAGTTGTTGGCGCCGGCATAGCGGATGTCGAATGCGAGGCGCGGGTCGTACCGGGCCAGATCGACCAGGTCGTGGGCTGCCGACACCTGTTTTTGCATATCAAATCACGCTGATGATCCGGTCATGGGTGACAGCGGCGGCTCAGGGAAGATCGAACAACAGGATCTCCGCATCCGCCGCGTGCTCAAAGATCAGTTCATCCTCCTGTTCGATATAGGCGCCGTCGCCGGCTAGCATAGGTTTGCCGTTCATGTGGACCTTGCCACGCGCCAGATGAACGTAGGCTTTGCGTTGAGGGTCAAGTGGGCGCTGCACAGCCATGGAGGTGACATCCATGCGGGTGATATACAGGCGCACATCCTGATGGATGGAAACGCTGCCCTGTCCGCCATCCGGCGAGGCCACGAGGCGGAAGTCGCTGTGCAGATCGTCATCGGAAAAGGCGACCTGGGCGTAGCCGGGTGTGTAGCCGCTGCGGTCGGGAAGAATCCATATCTGCAAAAAATGCGTGAGCTCGCTGTCGCTGGGATTGAATTCGCTGTGGGTGATGCCGGTGCCGGCGCTCAGGCGTTGGATTTCCCCTGGACGGATGATCGAGCCGTTACCCATCGAATCACGGTGTTCCAGGGCCCCCTCCAGCACCCAGGAGATGATCTCCATGTCACGGTGCGGATGGGTGCCGAAGCCCTGGCCAGGCGCCACCATATCGTCGTTGATCACGCGCAACACCGAATGCCCCATATGCTGCGGATCGTGATAATCGGCGAAGGAGAACGTGTGCCAGGAAAGCAGCCAGCTGTGCTCGGCATACCCGCGCTCGTTGGCCTTGCGCATACGAATCATATTCCCTCCTTCAGTCGACGTACGGCCCGTGCTGGCGGATGGGCTCGTTGTGCGCTTTGCCGAAACACCACATCAGCCGGGCCTCTTTTGCAGCCGACAGGCTGATCGCCTCCATGCCTTCGACCAGCAGGGCCTGGCCACGCGATGCCGTGTGTCCATCGACCACGATATTGCCCGCGACGATGTAGAGAAAGCCGCGGAAACCGGCCGGGATTTCCCGGCTGAGGCCCGAGCCGGCGGCCATGCTGACATCGAGGTATTCGACTGGTGTATGCAAGGTCAGCGGCGATCCCTCTCCGACAATGGTACGGATGCGCACGCCGCTTTGTTCGCGTTCCGGGAATTCATCACCCTGCAGCTGCTGGTAAGCGGCGGGGAGGCTTTTCAGGCGCTGGGGCAGGTTGATCCACAGCTGGATACCGGTGGCATGACCGTCCGGGAATTCCGAGTGCACGAGGCCGCGTCCGGCGGTGAAACGCTGGGCACCCCCGGCATGCACGGTGCCGCGGTTGCCGAGGTTGTCGGCGTGTTTCATGCCGCCGGCGAACAGGTAGGTAATGGCCTCGAAACCGCGATGCGGGTGATCCGGAAACCCTCCCGATGCAATGTCGAAATGGTCCCACAATACGAAGGGATCGAAGTTCAGCAAGCCGTGTACGGGCATCAGACGCTTGACGACGACATCGGCGCCTTCGGGCACGGTCTGCGCCTGCTGTTTTCTTATCGTGCCCATGCCCGCCTCCTTCTATATTTCCCAGCCGGAATCGAATCGGGTGTGCCGCCGCGTGTGGGCTGCCCGAGCGTAGAGCGTAGTCTTCCCTGACTTGATCCCGATCGCAAATGACCCGTTTTGCAAAGTGAGCAGTGGATCGAGGCTCAGTGATCCGTGACCAGCACGAGCTTGCCGGTCATGCCGCCCTGTTCGAGCCGCCGGTGCGCTTCGGCGGCCTGAGCCAGGGGCAGGGGATCGGCCACATGCATGTGCAGGCGGCCGGCATCGAAGTGTTCGGCGCAGTCGGCGAGAATGCCGGCCTGGTGGCTTGCCTCCGGCAGACCGAACAGCTGCGGGGACAGCATCAGCTCCTGGCTGATATGCAGGTTGCGCAGGCGTGCGCTCTTCCAGTCGGCATTTTCCGGCGCCTGCAGGATCGTCACCAACTCGCCATAGAAGCGCACCAGCGGGATGCTTTGGTTGAACACATCGCCCCCGACGGTGTCGAAGGCGATATCCACCCCCCGGCCGTGGGTCCAGTCCATGATCTCCGCATGCACATCCTGCTGCCGGTAGCGGAAGATGCGATCCGCTCCGAGCCCGCGTACGAATTCGGCCTTGGCCTCGGTGCTGACCGTCGCCGCCACCTCGGCACCGGCGATCTTGGCCAGCTGGATGGCGACATGCCCGACACCACCGGCACCGGCATGGATCAGCACCGTTTGCCCGGCCCGAAGGCGGGCCCGGTCGAACAGTGCCTCCCAGGCCGTGATCAGCACCAGGGGTGCGGCGGCGGCCTGCACAATATCCAGCGAGGCCGGTTTCGCTGCCACGTAGGCGGCATCGGCGATCGCATATTCGGCATAGTTGCCCGTGCGCTGCCGCCCGAGCCCTCCGTAGCAGTAATACACCGCATCGCCGGCCCGGATATGACGCACGTCGGGGCCGACCTGCTCGACGATGCCGGCGCCATCGCAGCCGAGCACACAGGGAAGGCCTTCGTCGATCATCGGCCCGCGCGCCCGGATCTTGGTGTCGACGGGATTGACGCCCGCGGCTACGATGCGCACCAGCACCTCCATGGGGGACGTAAGGACGGGCTTCGGGATGGAGGCGGATTCAAGCACCTCCGCCGGTCCGGGCCTGGTCATCACTACCGCACGCATGGCTCCTCCTTCGTCCGGCTCCTGCTGCTCCACCTGGGCGGAAACCGGCAGACAGGAGTGCATATTTGCTCAATTGCAGGGTTTGTACATCATAAACCATGTGTGTCCCGATGTGAGCATGCCTCTGCCCCGGAATTGCCACCGGGAGGGCTTACATTTGGCCGGCATGGGGCGTATCATCATTATAACGGCCGCAGCCGGCGGACAAGAGGCAAGCAAACCACATGGTTCCTTCCCGCATCGAGCTTTACGATACGACGCTGCGCGACGGCGGTCAGACGGCCGGTATCCATTTTTCCGCGGAGGACAAGCGACGCATCGCGAATCGCCTGGCGGAATTCGGCATGGACTGGATCGAGGGGGGGTGGCCCGGCGCCAGCCCGAAGGACGACTTGTTCTTCGATCTGATGCGGGGTCGGCAATGGCAGAAAAGCCGCCTGGTGGCGTTCGGCTCGACGGCCCGGCCCGGCCGGCCGGTCGAGGACGATCCTTCCCTGCAACGCCTCGCGGAATGCGGGGCCGATGCCGCCTGTATCTTCGGCAAGAGCTGGCGGCTGCATGTGACCAAGGCCCTTGGTATCGACCCCGAACAGAACCTGGAACTGGTCCGTGATTCCGTACGCTTCATGAAAGGGCACTACCCAGCGGTGTTCTTCGATGCGGAGCATTTTTTCGATGGTTACAACGATAATCCGGCTTATGCCATCGCCGTGCTGGAGGCGGCCCGGGAAGGGGGGGCGGATGCGTTGGTGCTGTGCGACACCAACGGCGGCAATATCCCCTATCGCGTGGCGGAGCTGGTCGGCACCGTGATCGGCCACTTTCCGGAGACCACGATCGGCATCCATGCACACAACGACTGCGAGCTGGCAGTGGCCAATTCCCTGGCGGCGGCGAGGGTCGGTGCCAGGCATGTGCAGGGGACCGTCAATGGGGTCGGCGAGCGCTGCGGCAATGCCAATCTGGTATCGATCATCCCCGGCCTGCAGCTGAAGATGGGGCTGGATTGCGGCGTGGAGCCCGAACAGATGCGGCAGCTGGCCCCGCTGTCCCGCTTTGTCAACGAAATGGCCAACCGCCTGCCCTGGCAGCATCAGCCGTATGTCGGACTCAATGCCTTTGCGCACAAGGGCGGCGTGCATGTGTCGGCCGTGCGCAAGGATGCGGCGCTGTATGAACACATCGATCCGGCCCTGGTCGGCAACGAGCAGCGTGTGCTGGTATCCGACCAGGCAGGTCGCAGCAATGTGTTGGTCAAACTGTCGCAGATGGATCTGGGCAAGGATCTGGATGCGAATGATCCGGCGGTGGCCGAGGCGGTCAAACAGGTCAAGGCCTGCGAGGCCCAGGGCTATGCCTATGAGGGTGCGGAAGGATCGCTGCAGTTGCTGCTGCTCAAAGCCATGAAACGCTTCCAGCATTACTTTGAGCTGGACGGGTTTCGGGTCTATGATGAGAAGCAGGGGCACGAAGGCAAGCCCATGGCGGAAGCGACGGTTAGGGTCAGTGTGGCGGGCCGGCCGGCCCATGCCGCTGCCCTCGGCAACGGGCCGATCAATGCCATGGATAACGCCCTCAGGGCGGCCCTGCTCGATTTCTACCCAGGCCTTGGAAAGATGCGGCTGTCCGACTTCAAGGTGCGGGTGCTGACCACAAAGGAGGCGACGCGGGCGGCGGTGCGGGTGCTGATCGAATCGACCGACGGTCAGAACAAGTGGGGGACGGTGGGGGTATCGACTGACATCATCGAAGCCGGCTACCAGGCATTGGTGGATGCCATCGAGTACAAGCTGTTGCTAGACCACACGCCGTATCCCGAGCAGGAAGCGGTGGTGCAGGGAGGGGTATGATGACATTAACCGATAAACGCTGCGTTCCCTGCCGGGGGGGTGTCCCGCCCATGACCGAAAGTGCGGCGCAGGCCATGATGGAACAGGTGCCGGGCTGGGAGCTGATTGATGGCGGCACGCGATTGCGCCGGACGCTGTCCAGCGTCAATTTTGTCCGCGCTCAGGCGATGGCCGCCAAGGTGGGCGAACTGGCGGAGCAGGAAAACCATCATCCGGATATCTGCTACGGATGGGGATATTGCACGGTTGTGTTCTACACCCACAAGATCGGCGGTCTGCACGAAAATGATTTCATCATGGCGGCCAAGGTGAACCGCATGTTCGAAGACTAGAGCCCCTGGCCGTAGAAGCCGCTGGATTCGTCCGGCGAGGTGGTTTGCGGCTGTCCGTTGCTGGCTGCCGTCGGTGCCGTTCCCTGGCGGAAGGCTTCCAGGAACGGGTATTTGGTTTTCAGGTTGGCCGGCTGCCCGGTTTTCGGATCAATCATGACCCATTCGATGCCCGGAGGCGGCGTGAAGTTCTCCACCGGCCGGGTCTTTTCGAAGGCCTTCATGGCCGCAAGCCAGATCGGCAGTGCCGCATGCGCCCCGGTTTCACTGTGGCCCATCGATGATGGCGTATCCTTGCCGGTCCATACGCCGGTGAGCACCTGGGGCGTGTAGCCGATGAACCAGGCATCGACCTGCTTGTCCGTCGTGCCTGTCTTGCCGGCCGCCGGGCGGCCCAGAGCTCTTGCGCCCCGGCCGGTCCCATATTTGATCACGCCGCGCATCAGGTTGGTGATCAGAAAGCTGGTGGTCGGATCCAGGACGGGGGTGGCCGGTTTCATATCATCGTTGACGGCCAGCACCGGGTCGGCATGGCAGACCTGGCACCGGTTGCCCGCCACCGAGCGGGACAGCGTGGCGCCGGTGCGATCCTGGACCTGTTGCACCGCCACCGGCTTCCAGCGCTGGCCGGTGGCGAGCACGATATACGAGTTCGTCAGATCCTGCAGCGTGACCTCGGTGGCGCCCAGCGCCAGGGCCAGTTGGGCCGGAAACTTGCGGTGCATCGGATAGTTTTTCAGGGCGCGCAGGAAGTTGTTCACACCGATGTTCTGCAACAGCTTGATCGAGGCCAGGTTGCGCGAGTGCTCCAGGGCATTGCGCAGGGTCACGGGCCCGGCGAAACGGTTCATGTAGTTTTCCGGGCGCCAGAACTCGTCCAGTTCCTGGTTGTCGAAAACGATGGGGGTGTCCATCAGGATCGATGCCGGGGTATATCCCTCGTCGAGGGCGGTGGCGTATACGAACGGCTTGAACGCGGATCCGGGCTGGCGTTCGGCCTGTGATACGCGGTCGAAATCACCGAAGTGATAATTGTATCCTCCGACGCGGGCGAGCACGGTGCCGCGTTGCAGATCCACGCTGTACAGGGCCGATTCGATCGATGGGGCCTGGGTCAGGCGTACACCGCCCTTGCCATCACCCTGCAGCAGGATTTCATCGCCGGGAATCCAGGTGCGCGGCCGATTGAACTTCTGTGATTGGGCTTGCGTTTGGGCCTGGGTTTGGCCCTGCGTTTTGTCCTGCTTGTCTTGCGGGTAGTCTTCCCATTGCCAGTGCGGCTTGGACAGCGTCCATTCGTGCAAGCCGTCGTTGACCTTGAGATCGCCGTTGGGAAGCACGGCTTCCACCAGGGCGGGCATGGTTTGGTCGGTGCCCAAGGGGCCTTGGGCGGCTTGCCGGGCCGTTTTCCATGTTGCGAGCAAATCCGGCCACTCGCTGCGGTCATGATGGGTGGGGAAGCGATAGAACTGGCGCTGTTCAAGGTTCAGGTCTCCCGTGCGCACGGCATGCTGGGCCGCCTGCTCGGCCGCGGGGTCATAGGGAACGAGAACGGTCAGTCCCTGCCGGCGCAGGGTGGAGGCGCCGAACTTTTGGGCCAACTGCTGGTAGACGAGATTCTCATAGGCACCCGTAAGCTTGTTTTCGTACAGCGGAACGACCTTCAGGGGCTCCTTCAAGGCCTTTTCCACATCCTGCTTGCTGGCCATGCCGCTGGTGAGCATCAGATGCAGCACCGTATTGCGCCGCATCAGGGCGCGTTTTGGATGCAGGTTGGGCGCATAGCCGGTCGGCGCCTTGGGCAGGCCGGCCAGCATGGCGGCCTCGGCCAGGGTCAGCTGATCCAGCCGTTTTCCGAAATAGCGCCAGGCTGCGGAGGCCACGCCATAGGAACCCCGCCCGAGGTAGATCTGGTTGAGGTAAAGATAAAGGATTTCGTCTTTTGTGAATTTTTGCTCGATCCGGTAGGCGAGAATGGCTTCCCGAATCTTGCGGGTATAGGTCCTGGCCGGCGTAAGCAGAAAGTTCTTCGCCACCTGCTGGGTAATGGTGGAGCCGCCCTGCACGGTATGGCCCGCCCGCAGATTGGCGATGGCGGCGGAGATGATACGGGCGGGATTGATGCCCGGGTGCTCGTAGAACTGCTGATCCTCGGCCGCCAGGAAGGCATTGCGCACACGCAGGGGAATCTCGGAGAACGGTGTCAGGATGCGATGTTCGTCGGCGTATTCGGCGATCAGCTCGCCCTTGTCGTTGAACACACGCGTCACCAGCGGCGGCTGATAATCGGCAAGCGAATTAAGCTGCGGAAGGTTGCGGGAAAAGTAGAGATAGCCTACGGTCATAGCGATAAGGCCCAGAATGGTCAGGGCAGCTATCGACTTCATGATGACAGAGAAGATGCGCATGGCACGAACCCTACGTTGGGACGATTCCGGTCGGCAAGAGGCACATCAGGGTGGGTTCTCGCTGAGCGAGTTGATGGCCGTGACCGGCATCATGGCGATCATGCTGGCCGCCGCATTGCCCGCCTTCAGCGCCTGGCGCGAGAGCACCGCCCTGCAAAGCGCTTCACAAACCCTGATGGCGCATCTGAAACAGGCGCGGCTGATGGCGGTTTCCGGGAATCGAACCGTGCACGTTGTTTTCACGTCAGGCAGTTATACGCTGGATTCGGGAGGAGCCAACCAGCAGCGGTATGCACTGAGCAGGTATTCCGATGCATTGGTATTCGCCGATGTCTCTTTCAGCGGCAATATACTGACCTTTGGCAGCCGTGGCACTGCGAATTCTGGCCACGTGACCATACAACATGCCGGCGGCGCCACGCACAACATCACGATCAATATCCTGGGCCGGGCGTACGACTGAGTGCGATGCACCGGGCTGGCATGGCACAAATGATGCATGGCATGGAATGTGTCGGCCATTTTCCCGAGCGCCGAATGCGCGGCTCGCCCGCGGTGGCTGGCCGTTGGAAATCGTATTAAGATGCAACAGGTTGCGGGAGAAATAAACATTCCCTATTGTGACTGCGGTCACGGTGATAATGGTCACAAAGGTTATGAATTACAGTATGGCTGATAGTTTGCGCATAGCACACCCCCTGCGCGGGGACAGTTCCGGGCGGCAAGAGGTCCGGGAAGGCGGGTTCTCGCTGATCGAGTTGATGGTCGTGATCGGTATCATGACCATCATCCTGGCCATCGCCCTGCCCGTCTATAACCGCTGGCGGCAGAGCACCGCCCTGTCAAGCGCTTCGCAAACCATGATGGCGCATATCAAGCAGGCGCGGGTGATGGCCGTATCCGATAACCGCCAGGTGTCCGTCACCTTTACGGCCAGCGGCTACACGGTGGATTCCGCCGGTAGCAATCCCCAGCAGTATCTGCTGAGCGCCTATGCCAACGGCCTGACGCTTACACCGACCTTTAACGGCAATACATTGACTTTCTCCAGCGATGGCCAGTCAAGCATCAGCTCAGGCAAAGACAGTGTAACCATTACCAATTCCAACGGCACCTCGAAGACCATCACGGTCAATATCGTGGGCCAAGTAACCGATTGAGGTGCGGCGTGGACAGCCAGGTCAGGGAACAGGGATTCACGCTGATCGAGACCATGGTGGCCATGGTGATCGCATCCGTGGTGCTGCTTGCCATGGGCCTGTTCACGTTGTCGGTCTTGCGCTCCGACAATTTGGCCAAACAGCAGACCGTGGCCACGCATGTCGCCCAGCAGGCTCTGGAGCAATGGTTCAGCACCAACACTGCGCCCTCGCAGACGACGACGACCGTGGTGAACGGCACCACCTACCAGTTCCAGAGCTTCGACACGCCGACACCAATCAGCGGCGTGTCGAGCAACACCTTGACCGGGTTGGGCACGAATACCGCCGTCCGGGCCATCACCGTGTACTGGAGGAATGCCTCCGGCGTGCACAAGGTGACGGTGACGGACATGCAGAAGATGTGACCGTGATGAAAGGGAAACTGGAAAGGCTCACCAAGCGGTCTGCCGCTCCGTCGCAGGGGTTTACCCTGGTCGAGCTGCTGGTGACGATGGCCATCGCCATGGTCATCCTGGCCGGCCTGTACAGCAATTTCCTGTTGCAGTCACGCGTGCAGGCCAGGCAGGCATCGACCGTCGATGCGCTTGAGGATCTGCGCCTGGCCTCGCAGATCATGAGCACCCAGTTGAGGCTGGCCTCCAACATCTGCTGGGACGCTACGAACAAGCGCATTATCTACCAGCCATTGGGGGCGACCGTCATGACGTCGGCAGCCTGCAACGCCGGTACCGTCGATCTGTCATGGGGCACCTTCCAGTTCAAAAGCGGCACGGCGGCTACTGGCGGTACCCTTTGCTGGGACAGGCCGAACACGGCCAACACCAATTGCGACCAGATGATGCAGGGGCTCAACAGCTCCAGCGGTTTTCAGGTATCCCCCACCTCGAATTCCAATCTGCAGGCGCTACGCTCCCTGACTCTGAAGGGTCAGTACAAGTCAGTAGACAGGCAGAGCAAAGATTTGCAGATTGGCTTTGACGTCCAGCCAAGGAACAACTAGGAGGTTCCGATGCGTGAGCACGACGGCAAGGAACGCGAGCACGACGGCAAGGATCGGGGATTCGTGCTGATCACCACCCTGGTGATCCTGATGATTCTGACTATCCTGCTTCTCGGCCTGTATTTCCGGGGCAAGGTCAACATCGATACCAGCATGTCCTCGCGCGATTCGACCAAGGGCTTCTATCTGGCCGAGGCCGGCCTGAATTACCTGACCTGGGCCCTGTACACCGACCCGAACAACCCCGCCGCGGACAACAATATGGATCTGGATGACGACGGCATACCCGACAACACCGCCCTGATAGACAATCCCGACCAGTACGCCAATAAGACCGTTAAATATTTCGATACCAACGATACCATCGGCTACAATCCCCAAAGTCCGATCAAGGTGAATCTGGCGACGCTGGCCATCCCCGCGCACGTGGCGCTGAATATCACGCTCAACGCGAACAACCAAGCGTCCGTGTCGCCGGTGACGTTCGGCACCGGCACGGCACTGCCTACGGACAACGGCGCCGTGGTGTGGATCACCTCGGCCGTGGATGATCCCACTGGCACGTTTCCCCTGAATGAAAAAGATACCACGGGCCCGGCCAGCACCAAGAACGTCTACGCCATCTATGCCTATTCGATCGGCTATGTGCACGGCAAGCCGATCAGGATGCTGCGCGCCAAGATCGGCGTCGCCTCGAATTTCTTCGCTGCCAATCTCGGCGCAATGACCAACGGGTACCAGTAAGGAGGTACTACGATGAACACGACAGTTAACACGCGATCGTTTCTGGTGCTGCTCGCCTGCGCCACCATCGGACTTTTCGGCGCCTGTGGCCAGGCCCATGCCGGCACCACAGAAACCAGTGGTACCACGAACTGGGTTGCCGGCTCTGATTCCGAATTCCACACCATCATCGATTTCACCCAGGGCGGCAGCGACAACGTGGTGGTGAGCAACACACAAACCACGCGTTGGGCCCGGAGGTATCCCTACGCCGCTTCCGACACCAATCCATGGGCCGCCATCAATCCGGCCAAGTATCCGCCCGGTTACACGGCGGGGGCACCGGATCTGTACGTCAACGTCAAGTTCAACAATTCGGACATCCGCAGCGGTTCCCTGAGCACGGCCACCATCAACACCTGCGACCAGGGCGATCCCACCAAGTGCCCGTCGGGCACGCTGCCGACCACCTTTTTCCACCGCCTGGGCAACTACAGCAGTTCGAGCGGCACGGTGACGGCCCTGACCAATGCCAAGCTGACGGGCGGGACCGAAGTGCTGAACAACATGTTCACCAAGAACGGCCAGGCCTTCGACATGGACCGCATCCGCTATGCCGCCAATCGGCTGTGGTACGAATGGTATCTTGAGAAGACCGGCGCCAAAACAGGCCCGTGGACGGGCTTCACCTACCAGCCGACCGGTACGATGTCGTTCGAGAATTTCGTCAACAACATCGTCAACCACCATCCGATGTACGGCATCGTGCGCGTGGTGATCCCGGTCGAAACCCAGGGGGGAAGAGGCAAGACGGTCGGCGACATGTACCTGGATCCGAGCTACCCCGTCGGCGGCGCCGAGTTCACAAGCCCGCCCACATGGGTGGGTACCGGCACCAGAAGCTCCCAGCCGGTGATGGTCGATTACGAGGCCATGTGGCCGGGAACCTCCGTCCCGTCCTCTGCCAACAGGAGCAGCAAGCGCGAGCCCTATTCGGGCACCGTCACCGTATACGGCATGCTGCTGATCGATTACGTGGACTCGCGTACCTACGATCCCGCCCATTTCTTCGACGGCGAGCAGGATTACGTCGACAATTATTCGTCCCAGGCGACGCACGACGCCGTAGCCACCGATGCAGTTGCGCTTGCCAACATTAAAAATTATATCCTGCCGCGCTCCTCCGGGCGCAACGTCGTGCTGATGGACTGGGATACCCTGGACATCAACCCGATCGACGACCTGGTGACGCAAGTGGAGTATACCGACACCGCCACGGCTGGGTCGGACGGGCGCATGGACACCCTGGATATCATCCGGCGCAAGTACATGATGAATGGCAAGACGAACTACCAGGCCTCGGAGATCTCCGACGACTACGTCTTTGAATACTGGATGCGCCAGGCCATGCTGTTGCCGACCGGCAATTCCACCCGCGACCAGATCATCACCGATTTGACGGGCAACCCTCCGGGGAACACCGGGACCACCCCCCCCAGCGTGGGGCAGTTCGATTTTTCGACCGAAAAATTCAATTCCGGCGCCTCCGAGCTCGCTAATTTCGACAGCGGTTATCAGGGCATGGGTTGGCCCAGCATGACGGAGCCGGACCAGTTCCATGCCTACTTCCCCAGCGGCTATGAGATGGGCTGGATCCGGGCCTTCTGGAACCTGGACCTGGCCGCTCTGGATGCGACGACCACGGAGGGCACACCGGGCAGCTGGTGGATGCATCTGCCGGATGACGTTGGTTCCACCGAAACCGATTTGACGGGTTCCCCGGTCAAAACCAAGGCCTATGCCGAGTTCGGGGTGCCGAGCTCCGCGGACAACTGGATCACCATCAGCCTCGATAAGGGTGCAACACAACAGTCGATGCCGAACTTCTACAGCACGGACTGGGAGGATTTTCCCGCCTTTGCCTTCGCCGGCGGCCTGCTGGACGTGCACGGATTCATGAACTGCTCCGGCATGCTGTACACGCCGGATTCGCTCGAGATCGAGGCGCATTCGGGCTCGGAGCTGCCGGGCGGCAGCTACTACGCCGGTCCGTTCCAGTATGAAAACGGCGCCATGCTGGTCGGCAACGGCTTTTACCTGCAGGACCAGAATACCCGCGACCATTCGATGATCGCCATCTCGTACAACTACAACTCGTTCGACCGCCTGCGCAGCGGCGCGGCGAGCTTGACGATCACGGGCGCCACGAACATCGCGGAACTGCAGGGGCAATGATGGCGGCAAGGGTAATGCGCGCATGGATGAGACCCGGCCCATGGGGGCCGGGTCTGTTGCTGCTGCTGTTGGCGATGGCCCCGGCCGTTGCCCCGGCCGCACAGATCTACCAGTGGAAGGATGCCAACGGCGTGGTGCACTTCAGCGACAATCCGGATGCCGTGCCGGTGCAGGATCGGGGCAAGAGCGAGCGCCAGGTCAATCCATTGGCCGGCATGGCGTCGCCGAGCGGCATGTCCGGCGACCCCGGGCAAGTGGTGTGGGAGACCAAGTGCGCGGCATGCCATGCCTATGACAACAACAGCACCCAGCGCGGGCATCTGGGACTGCTCCATTACATCCTGAATCCGGACACCAAATTTCCCTATCCGGATGATGTGATCAAGCAATCGCTGGAGAAGGGCATCCGCGGCAATGGCGAAGGGATGCCGGCCATCAATGTCAGCGACGAGCAAGTCAACGCCTTGGTGAAATTTCTGGCTAAAGCGGCCTCCCAGCCCTGAGCTGCATGCGCATTCGCTTTAGGTGCCCGTGTTGACTTTTTCTTTACGTAGGGCTAATTTGCATCCATAAGTGTTAGTAGCGCTTGAAGATAGGAGGGGAAGTGGCCCTGTTCTCCGCTAAGCCCGAAGGCCTGATGGGCGTGGACATCAGTGCGACCGGCATCAAGCTGGTCGAACTGGCGCAGTCGCGCACCGGCTATGAATTGAGGTCAATGGCGCTCGTGCCCTTGCCGCGCGATGCGATCGTTGAAAATACGATCATCGACTCGATGGCGGTGTCGCAGGCGCTTCTGGACGCCATCGAGGTGGCCCGTCCCTCCACGCGCAATGTGGCGATTTCCGTTTCCGGCAACGCGGTGATCATCAAGACCATTTCCTTGCAGACCATGACGGAATTCGATCTGGAGGCCCAGATCCAGTTTGAGGCCGATCAGCATGTGCCCTACGATATTGATGACGTGTATCTGGATTTCCAGATTCTCGGGCAATCCGACGAAAATGCGGAAGAGATGGATGTGGTGCTCGTGGCGTGCAAGCGGGAGGTGGTCGAGGACTTCCAGTTGGTGCTGAACGAGGCCGGCCTGCAGGCCAAATGCGTGGACTGTGCCGTATTCGCGCTGGAAAATGCCGCCGAACTCACCGAGGAACATAGCACCACGTTTGAGGGTGTCGAGATCCTTAACCCCGAGGACGCCCATGTGCATGCGCTGGTCAATGTCGGCTCCAGCCTGATGAACATCAATGTGCAGATCAACGGCCAGATGTCCTTTGTGCGCGATCAGTTCTTTGGCGGCCACAATCTGACGGAAGAGATCCAGAAGGAGCACAAGGTCAGCTATCAGGCGGCCGAGCAGATGAAGCTGGAAAACTTTTCCGGCATCAGCGCCGATGCCCTGGAGCGATTTTATGTGGGCCTGACATCGGAGTTGGTACGTTCACTCGATTTTTATGCGGCCAACCATGCGGAATATCCGGTGCAGAAAATCCTGCTCAGCGGAGGCACGGCCCTGATCCCCGGCATCGCCAGCGAGATCGAGCAGCGGCTTGGCATCGAAACAGCAGTGCTGCATCCCTTCAGGAATATCAAGATCGCCAACCGCAAGTTCGACAGTGAGTACCTCGAGCGTATCGGTCCGATGATGGTGGTTCCCCTCGGCCTGGCCCTGAGGAGCTTCGACAAATGATCCGGATCAACCTTCTTCCGTACCGTCCGGCACGGCGCCAGAAGCAGATCCTGCAGCATCTGGGAGCCGCGCTCGGGGCTTTGGCGCTGGCTATCGTGATCAGCCTGTCGGTGCATTGGATGGCCACGTCGAAGCTGTCCGGTCTTCAGGACGAGTACGGCAGCCTGAGAACACAGAACCAGGTTCTGATGAAGGAGATCGGAAAGATCAGGAACCTGGACAAATTGCGCGCCGACGTGGAGAAAAAACTCAAGCTGGTGGAGCGGTTGCAACACGGACGTTTCAGGTCGTTCAACACCTTCGTGGAACTGGCAAAGGTGATCCCCGAGAACGTGTGGCTGACCTCGGTGTCGGATACGGGCAAGACAATCAA
>Ga0315535_1000169_pt1 | contig 43179 bp, 34 predicted proteins | sample SalMarSW160220MG_2_FD_203092 | JGI IMG/M metagenome (GOLD analysis project Ga0315535, IMG submission 203092) | Salt marsh sediment microbial communities from the Plum Island Ecosystem LTER, Massachusetts, United States - Salt Marsh Sediment SW1602-20 ... | reverse complement strand
TTATGCTAACCAGCAATGGGTGGGCAAATGCTGAGGCATTCCCGTAACAGATTTTGGCGGATTTTCTGTTTGACTTCATGGGTTGATGCTTGTGCTGAACTCTGTATAGTGTTTTTTCTTACTATCAATAGAGTATTTGTTGTTATAGATTATGAGGCTCTTCCTATATTTGAATTCCAGGAATACGATGAATTGCACAAAAAATATGACAAAATCTGAGGAGGGGATGCTGAATGCTTTTGCCCACAGAAGGGGGGTTATTAGATTTTGGCACCGGTTTTTGCATTGAAGGGCTGGATTTGCTCTTTGCTTTTGCATACCTTAGATATGCTTCATCAAACCAATGCAAAAAGCAAAGTGCAAATGAAGGGTTGGGCGAAAACCGTGACAAAGTCTAATACTGTGCGATAAAGAGAGGGGGCGCAGGGTGGGGTACATGTTAGAATTGGCCAGATTTTGGCGAATCTGGGGAGCGTGACTATCGGAACAGGTAACTAAATAAAGCTTGCGGTATGAAATACTTTGTATATATCAGGAAATCGGTCGAGGATGAAGAGCGCCAGGTCATGTCCTTGGAAGCGCAGCTGGCAGAGATAAATGAATTTGCCCGGAGGGAGGGCCTGGACATTGCCAGGATCTTCAAGGAAAACAAGAGCGCCAAGATGCCCGGACGGCCTGTATTCAATGAAATGATATTCGCAATTCATGAGAAAAAGGACCCCAAAGGGATCATTGCCTGGCATCCCGACCGGCTCGCCAAGAAAAGTGTGGATGGGGGGCAGATCATTTATCTGATCGATATGGGAAAGATCGTCTCACTGAAGTTCCCCACCTTCTGGTTCGAGCCCACTCCGCAAGGTTTATTTATGTTGCAGGTAGCTTTTGGACAGTCAAAATATTACAGCGATAATCTGTCAGAGAATGTGCGCAGGGGGGTTCGTCAAAAAATCAGGCGGGGTGAATGGGCCAGGGCAACGGGATTCGAACCCATGTCTGCCGATTAACGTTAATATCGTTATAGTAAAACTAATATAAATCACAAGGTACACAAGTATATCATTCCCTTATTTTTAACCAATAATACCAAAATGAGACAAAAGAATTTTTTCCCCGCAATCATTGCATGCATCTGCATGGCAACAGCAGCACCTTCACATGCACAGGAGAACCCTGCCGCCCCCTTCACCGGGAGGTGGGCGCTTGATCTGGACTATGAAAACAACAAAGCCGGATGGCTGGAGGTAAGCCAGGAGGATGGGTACCTGGATGCGTCGATCCTTTGGAGGTGGGGCTCTGTATACCCGGTGGATTACGCCATGATCTTTGTAGGGGACCTGCTGCTTGTCCATGGCCAGGATCAGGTTGTGAAAAAGGATGATCAGGGCAATCCTGTGAGAACGCTGCATCCTGTCTACTGGTTTAATTTGAAAATGGATGGAGAGGACCGGATTACCGGCGAGGCATCCTTTCCCAATCCGGATGGCATTGAAACGGAGACGGTGGCCTTTACCGGGAAGCGGATCCCTGCCCTGGGGAAGGCCCCCGATACAGGCAAGATCAAATTCGGAAAGCCGCTTAACCTCTTCAACGGGACCGACCTGAAAGGTTGGGAGCTGATGGAAAAAAATGCCACGAGCGGGTGGACGGTGGTGGACGGAGTCCTGGTCAACGATCCGGTACAACCCGAACATGGTGAGCACATTTCCTATGGGAACCTGCGGACAAGCGATACCTTTGAGGATTTCAAACTGGAAGTGGAGGTGAATGTTCCCAGGGGCAGCAACAGTGGGGTTTACCTGAGGGGGATCTATGAAGTGCAGGTAATGGACAGTTACGGAAAAGCGCTGGATCCCCACAATATGGGAGCGCTCTACAGCAGAATCACACCCCTGGTTTCGGCAGAGAAGCCTGCCGGAGAGTGGCAGACGCTGGAGATCACCCTTTACAAGAGGTACCTGACTGTGATACTGAACGGGCAAACCATCATTGAAAACCAGCCGGTAAAGGGAGTCACAGGCGGGGCGCTTACTTCAGACGAGTTCAGCCCCGGACCCATCTACCTGCAGGGTGATCACGGGAAAGTAAGCTACCGAAAGGTGACACTTGCACCGATCCTGAACTGACACCCCTTTTTTGATAAAAAACACCCTCCAATGCCCATACAAAAACTGATCAGCCTGCCCCAGCGGATGGTACCCCATTTTCACTCCCTGGAACAGAAGGATACCCGATCCTGGTTTTGTGATTCTGATCCTGCAGAAAAAAAAGTGGGTTCGGGAGGGGGGACCGCTTCCCTCCTGGCCTCGGCTTGTAAATCGGAGAATTTCAAGGGTTCCCTGGCAGATTGGTTTCCACAAAATAAGCGGATGGTGATCCATTCGGGAGGTGAAAGCAGGCGCCTGCCGGCATATGCTCCCTATGGAAAATCATTACTTCCCATGCCAGTTTTTCGCTGGTCCAAGGGCCAGTATATCGATCAGAAACTGCTCGACTTTCAGGCAGCGTTTTATGAAAAGATCCTGAGACAGGCTCCGGATGTTTATTGTACCCTGGTAGGTGCAGGGGATGTAATGTTTATCTCAAGCGACCGCTTCAATGATCTGCCGGAGGCGGATGTGCTGGTCTTTGGCATCTGGGTGGATGATCCGGTGGCTTCAAAGCATGGTGTCTTTTTCAGCCACAGGGAGGATCTGGACCAGCTGGCATTTGTAAAACAGAAACCGTCTCAGGAGGAGTTGAGGGAATTCTCCCGTGACTATTTCTACCTGATGGATACGGGAATTGTGCTGCTCAATGCTCAAGCCTCACTGAAACTGATGAAAAAGGCAGGCTGGGATGATGAAAAAGGTGCCTTTACAGATGGTGCACCCGGATTTTATGATCTCTATGGAGAGATGCTGACTTCATTCGGATCTGAGGCGACCAGTGCAGATCCTGATCTGGCGGCTCTGGAGGTAAAACTGGTCGCCATGCATGATGGTGAGTTTTATCACTTTGGCAGCAACAGCGACCTGATCGAATCCAGCCTGAAGCTTCAAAACAGGATCGCCGATCAGCGGTTAAAGTATACCAGGGAGGCCGATCACCACCCCTCCATTTTCCAGCAGAATTCCCAGGTAAGATTCAGGTTCGGGGATGAGAACAGTCACATATGGATAGAAAACAGCTATGTGCCCGGAACATGGAAACTGCATCATCACCACATCATCACCGGTGTTCCAGAGAACGCATGGGAGTTGGAGATTCCCGGGAATATTTGTATGGATGTGGTCCACCTTCCCGGCCAGATGTATTGCCTGCGCACCTATGGATTCTCCGACGGATTCAGGGATTCGTTGGCTGAAGGAGCCCGGTGGTTGGAGCAACTTCTGGATGAGTGGCTGAAGGCCCGGTCGCTTGATCCTCTGGAAGCCGGTTTCTCCAGCGATACTTCGGCCTTTGAGCTGCCTCTTTTCCCCATTCTTGAACTGGAAGATATTCCCGGGATGATGGCATTCCTGGTTTCAGGAAAGGGAAAAGCTTCCACCTGGTTGGGGGCCAGGAGGGTATCGGCCCTGGAGTTGTCAGACATGGCACTACCGGAAGCGCTTTATATGCAACGGGAAAGCCTGAAAGCCAATACCTTGCCCAGACTGGCTGCCAATCATCACAAGAGCATATTTTACTATCTGGACCTGGACAGGACAGGAGCTGACTACCGCTTGCTCGGACTGGAACTGCCCGGGGAGTTGCCCCCCGGTGAACCTGTGATCAAGCAGATCAATGACAGCATGTTCAGGGCCAGGGTGACAGGGAACCAGGTGCTGGCATCCGCCTATGAAAAAAAGGCTTTCGGAATCCTCAGGGAGGCCATGATTGAAACGCTGAAATCGGAACCGCTCAATCCCAGGCTGGACCTGCTTGAGGATCAGATCCTGTGGGGCAGGAGCCCTGTTCGGCTCGATCTGGCCGGGGGATGGACAGACACTCCTCCCTATTGTATCATGGAGGGCGGAAAGGTAGTCAATATGTCGGTTGAGCTGAACGGCCAGCTTCCCCTGCAGGTATTTGCCCGCCCCTTGAATGATTTTAAGATCATTCTCCGCTCCATTGACCTGGGAGAGAAACTGGAGATCACCTCATTCGAAGCACTGGAGAAATATAACCAGCTGGGGGGAGGATTTTCCATTCCCATGGCTGCACTTGTGTTGTCAGGTTTTGGCCATACATTTTCTGCCAGAAGGTATCCTGACCTTGCGGCACAACTGAAGCAATTTGGCTGTGGGATCGAAATATCCCTTTTGGCAGCTATTCCGAAGGGATCGGGACTGGGTACAAGTTCAAACCTGGCAGCCACTGTTCTGGGAACACTCAACGAGTTCTGCGGATTGAACTGGGACAGGCACGATGTGGCTTACAGGACCTTGATCCTGGAACAAATGCTTACCATCGGGGGGGGGTGGCAGGACCAGTACGGGGGGATTTTTGAAGGGGTGAAATTGCTTGAAACAACTCCGGGAATCCTGCAGAGGCCATCCATCAAGTGGCTTCCTGACCAGCTTTTCTCCAAACGGGAAACCAGGGAGATGATGTTGCTTTATTACACAGGTGTTACCCGGGTGGCCAGGGACATTCTGGGTGAAATCGTTAAGGGGATGTTCCTGAACTCTTCCCGGCACCTGACGATTTTTTCAGAGATGCAACAGCACGCCAGGGATACCTTTGACACCATGTTGCGTAATGATTATGAAGGCCTCGCACAGAAGGTGGCCATCAGCTGGGAACTAAATCAGCAACTTGACCAGGGGACCAATCCGCCCATGATCCAAAACATTGTTGGCAGGGTGGAAGATTACCTGCTGGGCTACAAGTTACTGGGAGCCGGAGGGGGAGGTTACCTGCTCATGTTTGCCAAATCCACAGAGGCCGCAGTAAAAGCAAAGAAACAGCTTGAATCCAGGCCTCCTAACTCAAAGGCTCGTTTTGTGGACTTCAATGTTTCAGAGACCGGTTTTCAGGTTTCGCGGTCCTGATAAAGATTTACCGGATCACAATTTTTTTTACTGTCGAAAGTGAATGGCCGGCCCTGACCTGATAAAGATAGGTCCCCGGAGCCAGCTGACTGGCAGGCACAACCACGTTTGCATCTGAGCGTGTAACCGGATAGGTGAGTATTTTCATGCCGTTCAGATCCGTGATCTCCAGCGTTCCGGAAGAAACGCCCCCGGGCAATGTTACCGGGATATTCACCTGTCTGCTGGCGGGATTGGGGTAAGCATCTCCCGTTTCAAACCCTGATACCGAACGGCTAACCGATTTTACGGTCTGATCAGGCAAACTGTATACATGGGTGTAGGTGCGGTAGGGAATCACCGAATAGTCGTAGTCGTAGGCCAGGAATTTCTTTCCTTGGGTGGTCTGAATCACTTCGGTATAACCGACTCCCTCCAGGGTGAGCAGCACGAGGCCGTTCTCATTGATCACTTTCGATTCATAGGTATAGTAGTATGAAAGGTCGATGGACACATATTTGGAGTAGGTATAAACAAACTCTATCAGGTTGTCATTGTTAAACAGGGTTTCAGAAACATACTGTATATCTGCAAGGTAGTAACCTTCGGGGGTGGGGAGTGGAACGGTTTTCAGGAGGGAGTGCTCCATGTTGTACAAAAGCAACTGTTTGTTCATCACATCCATGGAGTAATAAACCTCTCCCAGGCTTTCCAGTTGGGTGATACTGGCCGATTCATTATAGGTATGTTCAAATACGGGCTGAGCCGCAAGGGAAATCACTGTCAGCCAAAACAAAATGATCAGGATATATTTCATGGTTCATGTATTTTAGGTTAAGGCAGGTCCAGCAGATCCAGTCCCTCCATGGCTGAGGTTCCTCCCGGGGTATGCAAAAGTGCTTTTTGAAACAGCACCTTGGCTTCCCGGAAGTTATTCAGTTTGAAATAGGCCCAGCCCAGCATGGTCAGGGCATCATAATCAAAAGGATAAAGATTGGCTACTTTCTCGAAGTATTTCTTGGCATTTTCATAGTCCCCCCTGCCATAATAGATCAGTCCGATCCTGTGCATGGCAATGGAATTGTTGGGGCTAATCTCCAGGATCTTTTCATACTGTTTCATGACCATGGACCAGTTACCCATGGCCGCACCCGGGTAAACGATCCCGAAACGGGGTTCGATGGCATAGGGCATCAGGTCAATGGCTTTGCTGTAATAGGCGATGCCTTCGGTAAAACTTCCCGCCTGGTAACTCAGCCAGCCCAACCTCAGGTTGAGCTCGTAGGATTTTTCATCGTAGACCTCCTTCAGGCTGTTGATGGCAGCGGAAACCTCTCCGGTTGCCTCCTGGATATAGCTCTGCTGGAATGCGTCCTTGGTCTCTTTAAAACTCTGACCATAGACTGTGGCCACGGATACAAGCATGCCTGCAAGCAGCCAGGTTCGAATTGATTTTAGAATTTCCATGTGATTCCTCCGTAAATTGATAAAGCGTTGTATGGTATGTTATTGGTCAACTCTCCCTGAGCCGGGTCAAATGCATAAAACCTGCTTTCATGGGTGGTCCACCTTCCTCCCAGGTACAGTAACGATCCTTTTTCCGTGACAGGAACCGACACGGTCATGGATATCTTTTTATGGATGACTTCCGAGAAATTGTTGAAAACCGTCGATCCATTCTGCTCCAGGTAATTTGTCATTTCCCCGAAGGCACCATTCAGGTCTATCCAACCTTTTCCTGCCAGGGCTGCGCCCACATGCAGTTCGGGAATGAACCTGAGCACACCCAAAGAACCGGACATTTCATACTGGCTGTTGAGAAACCCTCCTGCATAAAGATTCAGATTGCCGAATGGGTACCAGGTGACTCCCAGCCTGCTCTGAACCTGCTCCTTGTTGTTCAGGCTTGCATACCATGCGCCAAGATACAGGTCTATGGCACCGAATCCCTTGCTGAAACCCAGTCCGCTTACAAAATCAAACGTTTTCAGGTACCCCAGCACAATCCTGGAGCCTCCACCCTGGAATCCCTGCTCAATATCCACAGGTGCCTGGTAATGAATACTGACCAGGTGAACCATGGGCATGAAAACATAGCCCGACAGGGTGGTAATGACCGGCGACAGATAATACTGAACCTGGGTTACATGTTGGTCTGTGAGCTGAAAAATGTTCTGTCCGTCGTTGTAATACTGGTGGTTGGTTTTGGAGAGATACGTGAAGGCATGGTTCAGGCGGAATCCGGGAGTGACGATGTTTGAAAGTGACAGGGAAGCATTGGAATAGTGCCGGGTGATGTACTGGACGCCCGTGGGCAAACCCTGAAACAGCGCATCAGGATCTGACAGAAGATCGCTGTTCAGGCCCTGGTGGTAGAGGTACTCCCCGCCAAACCTGTCCAGGAATTTTCCTTTGGACGGAGAAAGCTTCAGGGCAAGGTCGCCCTTGAACTCCTTGCGCACGAGGCTGGCCTGGTCGTATTGTCCCGCAAAAAGCGATGCATAGTAAAGGTATTCCAGGGCCACAGGGTCGCCCGGGTTGAAATCAAGTGCTTTCCTGAAATGGACGGCAGCCTTCCGGAAGTGCTTCTTCTCATGGAAGGCAATTCCCATTCTCATCCGCAGGTAGTAGTAGTCTATTTCCTGTTTCAAAGCTGCCTTCCCCACCATGATCACACTGTCCCACTCCCCGGCCAGATAGAGCCTGTAGCTATCCTCGTTGATGGCATTGAAATCTGTTGGCTCCTGGGCCTTCAGTCCGGGCGCTGCAATGATTACAAACACTGCAAGGATGATCAATCTGTACATACAGCCTCCAGTTTAACTTTTTTAGAATCCACTGTAAGTTTTCGGATCCCTTTTTCACCCACCACGAGGGTGAAATCAATGGCCTTGACGGACCTGCCGCCAATGCTGTTCTTTGCGGAGGAAACCAGCCTGATCTCTGTGGGGGACATCTCATTGTCGATCCACTGGTACTGGCATTGGAAATCCGAACGCAGGAACATCCAGAAAGGTGCCACCAGGTCCTGCACTCCCAGAAGGGGTTGCCGGTAGATCAGGTTCAGGGGATAGCGGTCCGAAATGAGAAGATCCTGGTAAAATCCTTGCTGTACCTGGAATGCGGAGAGAAAGAAGTAATAAAGCAGGCTTTCTTTGTTACCCGAATAGTGGGTGAAATACAGCAGGTTCCCGTCGTTCATGAAGTAGGCCATGGCTCCTGTCTGCTGGCAACGGATGTAGGCATTGTTATACGGGTCGGAATCCACTTCCCAGGAGGATTCCCTTTTCACCCCATTCATGGTCACATCGAAATGAAGCCTTTTTCCGGGGATGAAATGAAACGCATTGTAGAGCAGATCGTTTTTTTCAATATTCGACACCAGGTCGCCTGCTTCAGGTAGTTCAAATGATTTCAGGCGGAATCCGTCACCTGAGTGTAGAATGTGATAGCTGATGGGGTACTCCCTGGTGACAGATCCGATATAGGGAGTCTCCTGCACCTGGAAATGGAGGTGGGGATAGGGGGATCTTCCCGAATTCCCGCAACGGCCGATTTCATCACCCTCTCTCACCGGATCGCCCTCCTTGACCCTGACGGAACCCACTTTCAGGTGACTCAGAGAGGTGTAGAGGTGGTCGTCATGCTTGATGATGACCGTGTTTCCCCAGTTCTCCTTCAGATTGACCTCACCCACAATGTTATCCGGCACCCGGTCCACCACAAGCTCCACCGTACCGTCGGCCGGAGCCAGGATCCGCTTGTCATAGCAGTAGTAATCGGTCAAAAGGTCGCCGCTTCCCATGAACTGCTTCTCCCCCGTATCCATGATTACGAAATCCCACGCATGGCGGAATTCGTTCTTGTGGGTATGTTCCCCGTCATGGGCCTGAGTTACGATCCATGTGCCCAGGAAAGGCAAGCGGACAGGCACCTGTCCGAACTGCCTGAAGCGGACCACATCATTGTGAAAGGCATAGAGGTTTTTCTCGGGCGAATTGTGCTGAATCAGCACCTCCGACAAGGCCATCGATGGTTTCAGCCTGAATTTAAGGGCATAGAGGAACAGCAGGACCACCAGGTTGAAAGGCAGGGAGTAAATGGGAAGGTTGAAGACGGCAAACACCCGGGCCAGGCTGATGGTGATCATGGCCACAATGGGAATCAGCACTATCACCCAGAGGTAAGACCTTTTCGAGGGGATGATGAAGAATCCGCCCACGGCGATGGAAGTGAGAATATAATTGAACCCGATGTAGCTATAGCTTAATTCTGAGATACTTGCACCGATGGTCTCATAAAAGATGTATGCAGTGTAGAAACCGATGAGGGAAAGGGTAAAGGAGATCCTGGAGTAGAGGAGCAGACCCAGGGAAAGGATGATCCCTGACAGCAGGTTGTACTGGAAAAGGATGGCTCCCAGGGAGATGAAATAGACCCTGAGGGAGCGGGGCAGTTCCAACTGGTTCCACCATTCATACATCCTTACCAGCGGATCGCCACCGAGGGTATAGAGGTCATTGAGCGTATAGATACCCCTTTCGCTGATCCCCAGTGCCGTAAATTCTTTGGTGGCCAGCGTCAATACCCAGATTGAGATAAGGAAGGGGACGGAGAGGTAGGGCAGGGCATATTTTCCGATCACACCCTGCAGGGAGACCGCGATCAGCAGGGTGAGGATGGCCCCCATGACGATGATCAGCACCAGAAGCAGGTTGGGCTCAAAATAGATGCCCAAGCCCAGCCCCACCAGCAGGCTGTTAAAGCCGAAGACCCCCTTTGAGATGGTCTTTTTGTCAAAACCCAGCAGGAAGCCCACCAGGTTGGTGGTGATCACCGACAGGAAACCCAGCAAGCCTGCATAGAGATCAAACAGGGTAACCACCATCAGGATCACCGCAAACAGGCGGTGGTCTGAGAAGAAGACCTGTCCGTAACTGTTGGGGATGGCCTTCAGGAAAAGTTTTATGTCATCAGAGATCTTCAAACAGGGTTGATTGTGATGCTATTTCAGGTGTTCGGGGATGACTTCCTGTTGCCTGATCAGTTCCATGTTCTCTTGTTTCCGGACCACATGAACCTTTCCCTCAGGATCAATCAGGACCACATTGGGGCGCAGGGTGATGAATTGCATCCACTGGGTCATGTTGTAGGCACCGATTCGCTTAATCACAAACTGGTCGCCCTTTTTTAACAGGGGAAAGGCGATGGCCTCCCTTAATACATCGATGTTCATGCAAAGGGGTCCGTAAATGGTGGTCTCTTCCAGATGTTCTGAAACAGGGGCGGCAGGAAAGATCTGGTGCTCATACCAGAAGGAGGTGAAAAGCAGGTTGATCCCCACATCCACAATGGTGGCGCGGTTGCCGTTGGAGAGTCGCTTATTGGCAATAACAGTTCCCAGGAGGTATCCTGCATCGTCAATCAGGGCCCTCCCGCTCTCAAGGATCAGGGTGGGGAGATTCCTGGGATTTAATTGCGAGTTGAGGATGGCCGATGAGATGGCTTCCGCATATTCATCGATGGCGGGAACCGTATCGGAACCAGGGTAGTAGGCTCCTTTCAGTGTGTTGTGTGATGCAAACCCGCCTCCCAAATCCAGGTATTTGATGTTTACACCATATTTTCTTTCAATGCCAAAGGCCAGGTCAGCCAGTTTACCGGCTGCCACCTTATAGGCATTGGAGGCAAGCATATAGGTGCCAATGTGGGTATGCAGGCCAATCAGGTCCAATTTCTCGTTAACCATGATCCGGTTGATGGCATCCCAGGCATCACCGTTCTCGTAATTGAATCCAAAACGGTCCCACATGGGAAAGACGCCTGTATCCATGTTTACCCGGATGGCCACCTTGGGCCTTTTCCCCGAGCTTTCGGCTATGGCGATGATGGAATACATCTCGTCGAAATGGTCGATGTGGATCAGGGAATCATTTTCGATGGCCTTTTTCAGGTCTTCATCTGTTTTGTCGGGCCCGTTAAAGATGATCTGACTGCCTTTTACACCGTTCTGGATGGCCTTGTCGTATTCAAATCCCGACACCACTTCGGCCCATGAACCTTCCTGGTGAAAGACCCGGCAAACGGCATCCAGGTAATTGGTTTTATAGGACCAGGCAAACTGCACCTTCGGGTAGCGCGTGGTGAATGCGTGCCGGGCTTTTTTATAGGTCTCCCTGATGGTTCTCTCCGAGATTACATAGAGCGGTGATCCGTATTGGGCCAACAGGTCAGGGACTGCTACAGTTTCGATATGGGTGATGGGTTCCATATGGGTTTTCATGCCGAATTTACTGGGCATGCCTGCATGAAGTTTTTTGATAAACGGTCTCTCAAAGGGTTTCTTCTCCATTTTCTTATCTTATAGTTCTCCCAGGGTGGAGAGTTTTTCAAATTCTTTTAAATCGGTAATCAGGTCGTATGAATAACGGATAAACATCTTTCCTACCTGGTAACTTGTGAAAGGTAAGACCTTTTCTCCCAGAGCCAGTTTTACAAGTGCTTCCGGGAGGTTCTGACCTGCACCTACTGCCAGGTAGACCCAGGCCGGGATCCGCGGATTAATCTCAATAATAAAGAGTTCATTCTTGCTGGATTTGACCAGTTCCAGTTCCATCCCCCCCCGCCATTTCGTGGCCTCAATAATTTTGCGGGTCAGGTCCAGCAATTTCGGGTCATCCAGGGTAATTCCCGACCAGGCCTTTCCCTTATCAGTGATGTACTGTTTGCGCATGGGCACGGCCCCGATGGTGTTGCCCTGGCCGTCTCCCAGGGCGACCACATTCACTTCGGTTCCCTTGATAAACTCCTGGATAATCACCGGCAGACCCCATTTGGCGCTGATCTTGTTGTAATTCATCCGCACCTGTTCCTCGTTGTAAGCCAGGTAGGCATCGTAGAATTTCCCCTTGACCATCAGCGGGTATTCAAAATTCTCCTTCAGCTTGTCGATCTCATCGATCCGGGTTATGGGTTTGCTGAAAGGGACCAACAAATCATACTTCTCACCGAATTCGGGCAGGTTGGATTTATGACGCTCCTCAAACTGCTCCAGGGTGGGCAGGAATGTTTTGATCCCGGCCTCTTCCAGCACCTTCTCCGAACGCATGAAGGCGTAGAGCTCAGCATCGAAGTTGGGGATCAGCACATCGATAGGATCCTTCTTATGGATCTCCAGGATACGCTGTACCAGTACATTCGTTCCTTCAGAAGGATAAGGTACCTGGTAGGTTTTGTCAGCCACTCCGGGCATAAAAATTCCCGGTTCCAGGTTTTCGTAGGCCAGGCCCACAATGCGAACATCAAAATCCCCCGAATCCCTGATGCCGCGGATCACCGGTACGCCGGGTCCGGGATTATCCGTATTGTTCAGCCCGGTAATGGCCACAGTAATCTTAGTCTTCATGCGCTTCGTCCAGGAGTTCAAACTGCCGCAACATGCTGATAAAGTCAAAATAGTACTTTTCAAAGCTGGCGGGATCAATATCGTAATCGGTGGTCATCAGGGAGGTGATCTCTTCAGGAGACTTGTTCGCAGCCAGATACCCCAGGATCTCCCGGCCAACCTGGTTGATGGAATAGGAGTCCCCGGTGGTGGGATTGAAAACAAACCCGGTTTCGCTGATGGCTATGTTTTTTCTGATCTGCATAGGTACAAGGATTCTAAGTTATAACGCAAAATTGTGAAAAACATGGATGCAGGGTGTTACACTTTTCGAACAAAAAGTTACACAATTCCTGCAGATTGGCAGGCAGAAACTGCTGTTAAGCAATTCTTTTGAAACTGTTGACCTGAATTCGTAATTTCAGCCAATCGCACATCCATTGAAAACATCTACCATCCATATCAGGAACATGGTCTGCCAGTGCTGCCTCAGGGTGGTCAGAGAGGAGTTTGAACGCGCCGGCGTAGCTGTTCAGGAGATCAGCCTGGGAAGAGCAGTGGTCAGGTACGACCCCGCAAACACTTCCATGGAGGATATACGCACTGTGCTGGTAAACCTGGGGACGGACCTGGTGGAGACCAGGGAAGACAGGCTGGTTGAAGAGATCAAGATCACAGTCATTGAACTGATCCACCATATGAACAATGTGGACTCCATTGTAAGAAAGTCGGAATACCTTGTCGAAAAAATGGGCCTCTCCTATGCATATCTCTCCAGAATCTTTTCCGCCCATGAACAGATTACCCTGGAACGTTTTATCATTCTACACAAAATCGAGCGGATCAAGGAGCTCATCGATCAGGAGGAGCTCACCCTGAGTGAGATCGCTTTTATCATGGATTACAGCAGTGTGCAGTACCTTTCCAACCAGTTCAAGCACATCACCGGGATGACGGTAAGCGAGTACAAGGAGAGCGACCGCTCGTCCAAAAGGCCCATCGATCAGCTTTACTGAGTCCCGGATCCGGTCAATAGCTATCCCTGATGGTCACTACCCGGATCTTTCCGGAACTATCGCCGGATGCTTCTGTTTTTAAATGAATGGACTTTGTTTCACCGGGCAGCAGGTCAAAGTAATTGTCCGAAAAGAAACCCTCCTCTTCCAAGGTGAGATATACGTTTTTGGCAAGTACATCGGTACTCAGATCGAGGGTATAGCCGTCAGCCACTGCCTTGGTTGACAAGGTGATCTTCGGTTGGGGCAGATCGATCTCCCTGACGGGTACAAAATAGAAGTTGTTGGAAGTGACCAGGGCCCCTGCCTCCAGGAGTTTTGCATCCAGCAGCACTTCTGTGGCCTTCTGATTGTCCAGCAACTGTTTCACCGGAATCTCAAAATGTGTATGGCTGGCATTGGCAGGCACGTGGATGGCTTGCTCCCGTTTCCATTTCACTTCTCCGGAGAAGTCCAGTAGCCGAAGGGAAAGGGTGGCTTCAAAGGGGGATAGCCTGTCCGAAACCACATGAACCTCCAGCATTCCATCCACACTGCGGGGAGCAACCAGAACCTCTGCATAGGCTTTTTTTGAGAAGTACTGGAGGGCTTTCCATCTCACATAATAATCTGTACTTGACCAGGATGCTACAGGCCAGCAGTCGTTGATTTGCCAGAAAAGGCTTCCCATGGTATAGGGCATGGCAAGGCGGTGGCCCTCCATGGCCATTTTCACGCCTTCGGCCTGGAGCACATGGCTCATGTAAAGGAAGGATTCAAAATCTTTTGGTTTCCTGTAGTTTCGAAGCATATAGGTTTCGATGGTCACATTGCCGATGGAGGAGCGCTGGTGAGACTGCATTACGTCGGAGTAGATATCATAATCGGTTTCGTGGGTATATTCTCTCACGGTTTTAAGTTCCGGAAAAGATTGGAAACCATATTCAGACATAAACCGGGCCAGGTAGGTGTGGTATCTTTCGAAGGGTTCCTTTCCCCACCAGACTCCCCAGTAGTGGAAGTCGCCAGAGCTAAGGTTTTCAAGGATCGTATCGTCCGACTGGGGACTTGATGCCCAGTAGAAGCGTTCCGGATCATTCTCCTTTACTGTGGTGGGCAGCACATCCAGGAAGAGATCCTTATATGCTTTCCACTGGGCTTCGGCTCCTGCCCTGTTTTCCTTTTCTGCTATCTCATTCCAGTTTCTCAGCCATTCTGATAAGATTTCGTTGTTGCCACACCATAATGCAATGCAGGGGTGGCTCCTCAGCCGTTTCACATTGTCAGCTGCCTCCTGAGCGACGCTTTCGAGAAATTCGGGGTGACCCGGGTACATGCAGCAGGCGAACATGAAGTCCTGCCATACCAGGATACCATGTTTGTCACACAGGTCATAGAAAATATCCTTTTCATAGATCCCCCCTCCCCACACACGAAGCATGTTAAAATGGCTCTCTTTGGCTGTGCGGATGATAAGCTCATATTTTTCCGGGGTCACCCTGTCCAGGAATACATCTGAAGGAATGTAATTGGCTCCTTTCATGAAGACCGGGTGACCGTTCAGTTTGAAATAGAAAGAGGTACCCTTTTCATCCTTTTCCCTGAGCACCTCAAGGGTACGCAGCCCGATGTTGTGTTCCACCTCCTGGACTCCTTCCCCGGTTTTCAGGGTCCCGCCCATCCTGTATAGGGTTGCTTCACCCAAACCGTTGGTCCACCATCGTTTGGGCTGTGGGATTTCGAAATCTATCTCATAGGTGTAAATACCCTCTTTCAACGCAACATCCCGTGAGGCGATTTCTGAATCACCCACCCTAATGCCCAGTGTGACGCCGGACGCGGATTCTGCCTCAATCTCAAATTGGGCAGTGAGCCTTGCCAGGCTGTCGTCCAGGGATTTCTGCACGAAACGCACATCGTTGATCATGGCTTCATTCCAAGCCTTCAGGATGACCGGCTTCCATATGCCGCTGGTTACCAGCCGGGGTCCCCAGTCCCACCCGAAGTGGTAAGGTGCCTTGCGGATATGCGGACTTACCGCCTTCCCGCCTTCCACCTGTCCGATCCCGGCCAGGTCATTATCGGTGGTAAGGATCCGGTGGGGACAGTTGTCATATTTTTCCAGTCCGATCTTGATGGGTGAATGGAAATGGATTTTCAGTTCATTGGATCCTTCCCGGATCACGCCTTTCACATCCACCCTCCAGGATCTGAACATGTTGTCCGCCTCAAGGATTTTCTGATCATTCAGGTAGACATCTGCATGCGTATCCAGTCCCCCGAACTCCAGCACCACCCGGTCTTTCTCCCGCATTCCCCGGGGAACCTCAAACCGGGTCCGGTATACCCAGTCTTTTTTATCGATCCACTGCACATCAAGCTCGTTGAGACGGTAGAAAGGGTCTTCGATCACATGATTCCGGATCAAATCCGTATGAATGCAACCGGGAACCGCTGCTTCAAGAGGGTCCGTTTTTCCATATTCACTGAATGTCCAGTGGTCATTTATTTCGATCATATTCATAGCAGTTTAATCCACCGGAAGAGCCACTTTGAAGGTGGTTCCCTTTCCCTCCTCTGAGACTACGGAAATCTGTCCCCCGTGGTTCCGGATGATCTGCCGGGAAAGGCTCAGCCCGATGCCCGATCCTTCCGGTTTGGTGGTGTAAAAGGGCACAAAGATCTTCTCCAAAACCCCAGGGGGGATCCCGCTCCCGTTGTCAGAGATCTCCACCGACACAAAGTCCAGGATCCTTTTGACCGAGATATCCAGCCGGGGGCCGGGGATATCGTCAAGGGCCTCCATGGCATTCTTGACCAGGTTGATCAGCACCTGTTTGACCTGCGACTCATCGGCCATGACCTTCATCTGGTCCGGACCCGGACGAATGGAACAGGTGATCCCTTTGCTGGCGCACTGGGTCTTGTGCAACTGTGTAATCTCGTCAATGATATCGCTCATCTGTACTTCTTTTTTATCAGGAGGAGAAAGACGGGAGAGCTGTCTGTAGTTGCCGATAAACCTGGCCAGGGCTGCATTCCGGTCCGAAATGGTTTTCAGTGCGGTATAGAGGTTCTCGATGGTCTTCTGTGATAGCGTGGACAGGTCCCGGGGCCGGCCCTCCTCCTCCAGCATCATGATCCCGGTCTCGGTGAGGGAGGAGAGTGGGGTCAGGCTGTTCATGATCTCATGGGCCATGATCCGGCTGATGGTTTGCCAGGATTCCATCTCCTTTTGCTCAATCTCCGGTTCAATATCCTGGAAAGTGACGATCCTGACCGGGCCCGTGCCGATCTTTACCGTGTTCACCAGGATCAGCACCTGTTTGCCGGCAGGGTTGTTGGAAAGTCTGGTCATCTCTCTTCCCGCATCGCCCATGGATCGGATGGTTTGGGCAAATCGGGGAGAAGCCTTTGCTATGGCACTCCAGGAGGGTTTCCTGGTATTGTACAGTCCCAGGGTGTTCAATGCCAGGGGATTGATCAGTTCGGGCTCCCCTTTTTCATCCAGGGTGAGTACTGCTGTATGGATATGCTCAAGAATGGTTTGCAGATACTGGTACTGGGTCTCCTTTTCGATTTTGGCAGAGGCGATGGCCCGGATGATCTCCTGTGCCGAATCGGCCAGACTTTCAAACCCCAATCCGGCGGCCCTGTCCCTGATCTGCCGGTTGTAATCCCCAAAACGGATGGATTCCAGCAACGATTCGATGATCCTGTTGGTACGGGAGATGGTATAGAACAGTTCAGAGATCAGGAACAACAGCAACAGCAGGATGGCCAGGACTGAAAACATCCTGGCTTCGTTCCCGATCAGAAATGCCAGGGCAAGCATGGCCAGGAAGATGGCTATAAGCCTTACAGTGATCCTGATCATATACCTTTTAAAGACCATACTTCTTCATTCTTCTGTACAATGCATTTCGGTCAAGCCCGAGGTCCGATGCTGCCCTGGTCACATTTCCCCGGTTGGTTGCCAGTGCCTTGCGGATCAACTGCTTTTCATTCTCCTCAATATTCAGTCCGGCCAGACCCGCAGATCCGGGGATCGATGCGCCCAGTTGATCGAATCGCACCTGACTGTCCTCGCTCATGATCACTGCCCGGTGAATAGTATTCTGAAGTTCCCGAACATTGCCCGGCCATCCGTATTGCTGCAGTTGCTTCATGCTCTTCTTGCCAATTTCCAGGTCCGGCTGACCGTATTTACGGATGGCTTCCTTCAGAAAATGGGTGGCCAGCACCGGGATATCATCGATGCGTTCCCGCAAGGGGGGGATGACCAGTTCAATGGTATTGAGACGGTAGAGCAGGTCCCGTCTGAACTGCCCCTGATCGACCATCTGGTGAACAGGCTGGTTGGTGGCCGAGATGAGCCTGATATCGATGGGAAACACGTTATCCGATCCGATGCGCTTCACCATCCGCTGCTCAAGCACGGTGAGCAGTTTGGTCTGCAGGGTCAAAGGCAGGTTGCCGATCTCATCCAGAAAGAGGGTCCCTTTCCCGGCCAGCTCAAAACGCCCGGGCTTGTCCCGGACCGCCCCTGTAAATGCACCTTTTTGGTGCCCGAAGAGTTCGGACTCGAACAGGGTTTCGGGGATGGCGCCCATGTCCACCCCCATAAATGTCTCCCGGCTCCGCCGGGAATGCCGGTGTATGGCCCGGGCCACCAGCTCTTTCCCGGTTCCATTCTCTCCCAGGATCAGAACGCTGGCATCGGTGGGTGCGATGATCCGGATGGTGTCATTGAGCTTTTGCATGGGTGCCGAATTCCCCAGGATCTGCGTAAAGGGCAGGTCATCATCACTGCCCAGGGTCTCTGCCACATTTCTGAATTTCTCTCCTTCGTCGCGGGTTTCTCTCAATCTCAGAGCGGAGAGGATGGAAGCATGAAGTTTCGCATTTTGCCAGGGTTTCAGGATGAAATCGAAAGCGCCTGCTTTGATCCCCTTCACTGCCAGGTCCACATCACCGTAGGCGGTCATCAGGATCACCACTGCTGTCGGGTCTTTTTTCCTGATCTTCTCTAGCCATAGAAGACCTTCGGTCCCTTCGGTATTTCCGCGCTGGAAATTCATGTCCAGCAGGATCACCTCAAACTGCTCTTTCTCCAGGGTGGGAAGGATCTTTTCGGGAGCTGAAAGTACCGACACCTCAAGATCCAGCTGCTCCAGGAACATGCGCGCCGTAAGAAGCACATCATGGTCATCGTCGATAATCAGTATTTTATGCCTTTCCATGGTTCGGATTCATTACGAAAATATGCTTTTCTCCCATACCATACAAACTGCATTAATTTCGAACACCCGGGTGCTTCATAAACGAGCGAATTTTTAGTTTTTAGTGAAGTTGAAAATGGTTTAAACAACAAATATAGAGACAGATAGGATCGATGGCACAGTGCTTGTAAAAGAACATAAAAAATCATCCCATGGTAAAGCATTATTTCAAAGTCACCTTCCGCCACATTCGCAAGCACATCCTGATCTCCATCCTGAACATCAGCGGCCTGGCCATCGGCATTGCCTGCTTTGTATTGATCATGCTGTTTGTGAACCACGAGCTGAATTATGACAAATTCAACGAGCATTACAATTACATTTACAGGATCGGGGTGGATGCCCGGATTGGAAGTACAGTGATCAGGCAGACCGGAACACCGGCTCCCATGCCTGCGGCCATGTATGAGGAGTTCCCCGAGATCAGGGCCTTTACCCGGATCCGGTTCTCACCGGAAACGGTGAAGATCGGAGAGAAGTTCTACAGTGAGGAGAAGAGTGTCTGGGTGGATTCCTCCTTCACGGACATCTTTACCCTTCACTTTATCGAAGGAAGCCCTCTGAAGAACCTGAATGAACCCAAGCAGGTATTGATTGACAGAAGCACGGCCAGGAAGTATTTCGGGGATGTGCCGGCCCTGGAAAAGACGATTATTCTCAGGGATACGGTACCCTATACCATTTCAGGTGTATACGAGGACCTTCCCAGCCAGGCACATTTTCATTTCAACATGCTGGTTTCACTCATCTCCTCACCCGATGCAGCCAACGACCAGCAGTGGTTTAACAATAGTAATACATCCTATATGAGGCTGGAACCCGGATATCCAGCTGAAAACCTTGAGGCAAAGTTGCCTGCCTTTGTGGACAAGTACCTCTTTGGGGGCGAGTATAAAGATTTTGCAAACAAGGAGAATTACTGGCATCTCTACCTGCAGCACATTCGCGAGATTCATCTGGGATCGGACCTGAACGGTGAATTTGAGGCCAACGGGAACCTGGCCTACATCCGGATATTCTCAGTGGTGGCCTTCCTGATCCTGGTGGTTGCCTGCATCAACTTCATGAACCTGACCACAGCCAGTTCCTCCATCCGTTCCAGGGAGATTGGGGTACGCAAGACCAATGGTGCAACCAAAGGGATGTTGCAGCAACAGTTTTTTGCCGAAGCCATCATTGTGAGCATCCTGGCCCTGATCCTGGCCATGGGACTGGTAGAGTCCCTCATGGGGCCATACCGGAACTTTACCGGCAGAGAGATCAGCATCCATTACCTGGATAATTTCCTGGTGATCCCCGGGCTGCTTGCACTGACCATCCTGGTGGGGTTGGTTTCGGGAAGTTATCCTGCCCTTTATATGAGTGGATTTTCGGCTACCGAGTCTCTGGGATTCAAAGGAGTCAGGCTCAGCAGAAGCTGGTTCCGGAACATCCTGGTATTGTTCCAGTTTTCGGTGGCCATTTTCCTGATCGCCGCTACCCTGATGGTGCAAAAACAGATGCACCTGATCATGGATGAATCATTGGGATTTAACAAGGAACAGGTGATCCTGATCAGACAGGCACACTACCTGGATAATGCAGAAACCTTCATGGAAGAACTCAGGGCCTACCCGGAGGTGATTCAGGCGGCATCTTCATTCGGTGTGCCGGGAGACCAGCTGATCAACTGGGGATACGGGGTGGAAGGACAGGACGAGGGTTACAGCATCAATGTGAACATGATCGATGACGCTTATGTGGAGACTATGGGACTGGAGCTGCTGGAAGGTCACACTTTTTCAAAAGATTACGGAACAGAAAAAAACAAGGTGATCCTGAGCGAGACGGCTGTAAAAACTTTCGGTCTGGGGGAAGAGCCATTGGGAAAGATTTGCTACCTCTGGAACGACAGGGATCGTCCCATGGAGGTGATCGGTGTGGTAAAGGACTATCACTGGGAATCCAAGCACATGGCGATGCGTCCCCATGCCCTCATGCACCTGACTGTCCAGGACTGGATTGAGCCCCTGTATATCAGCGTTCGGTTCAACGCATCCGATCCCGACCGGATCATCTCCATTTTAAAGGAGAAGTGGGAGGAGAATATACATGAAATCCCATTTGAGTATGAATTCCTGGATGAACACTACGAGGGGATCTACCAGAATGAAAAGCAGACCCGGTCGCTGCTTTACATCTTTGCGGCCATTGCCATCTTCATCTCCTGCCTGGGTTTGTTCGGCCTGGCATCCTTTATGGCCGAGCGGCGCACGAAGGAGATCGGGATCAGGAAAACCAATGGGGCAACTACACAGAACATCCTGGGATTGTTATCCATCGATTTCACCAAGTGGGTGCTGATTGCCAACCTCATTGCCTGGCCCCTGACCTGGTGGGCCATGAAAAAATGGCTGGAAAGTTTCGCCTACCGGATCAATATCCCTGTATGGATATTTATTGTTGCGGGCGTAATAGCTTTCATCATTGCATTGGCTACGGTGAGTTTTCACGCCATCAGGGCAAGCAGACAAAATCCGGGAATGTCACTTCGGTATGAATAGTACTCAGCTCAGTACTGTGCACTGTGCACTAAAGAGAAGGTTGCATGGATGAGCCGAAAGATGCTTCTTCCGATTTTAACCAGGAAGCGGCGTGGCGGTTCAGGAAGTATTGAATTTTATTGCGGAATCCGGGAATGATCAGGCGGTCGCCCCGCAACATCCCGTTGACAGCTTTCATGGCAACCAGCTGGGTGGACATGGTGTTGATCTCTCCAGTAAGTCCGTCAAACATTTCAAAATCAGCAATCTTCTTCATGGGGGCCGGGTGGACCATACTGACCGATACACCTGTCTCCTTCAGCTCCTCCTCCAGTTCTTTGGCAAAGGCATACATTTTACTAACCGAATGCTGCATGTCGGCTGTGGAATTCTCCTTTTTGAACGGGAATGGGATAATATGCTGAATATAAGAAGCAGAGAGCCTCTTCATACGGGGAAGCAGTCCAATGGTAATCAGGGCGGCGCCCCTGAAGCGGGTGAGAAAATCCTCCTGTGCAATTTCAGATATACATTTACCGTGCGCGACAGACCAATCGCAGGTAATGTTGTTGATCAGGGCACGGATTTCATATTGGTCACGAAACTTTTCTGTAAAGGATTGAAGGGCTTCCCCGTCGGCCAGGTCAATTTTCATGGCTTCAACCTGCACATCTTCTTTAAGTTGCAGCCAGATGGAAAAGCGTTGCAGATCAACACTGGTGGTTGAAACAAGGATCAGGTTGCACTTCTTCTTTGCCACTTCACGGGCCAGCGCTTTGCCTAGTTCTCCTTCCGCACCAAGTATGAGTGTGTAATTCGTATTCAATTTTTGATCTGTATTGCTCATGGTTCTATTATAAAGACACAAAAACCTGAAAAAGGATGCGTTTCATCCGTTAATTTTTTGTTAAAGTACAAGTTCAGTGCCAAATCCCTTTCAGAAACCCGGTTATGCAACATAAAGTTCAGGTTTTTCCCTTTTGATTCCTAGGGACGGAACAGGTGATTAACGGCCATCATCACCATATGTTTTAACAAAAGGATTGGAGTTATTAACAAGGGAAGTTTCCAGGCCCTTTTCATCGATGAACTCACTTTCTTTGCTCCATCCAGATCACTTTCGGATCCCTGATACTTGGTCCAGCTACGGCCCTTATCCGGGCTGAAGGCAATTCCCTGGTACTGGAATCTATTGCTGCCGGCCTCCTGCAGTTTCTGGTTGTGATAAGTGAATATGGCAACCATGGGTGGGTTGCCGGGAGAACCCAATCCGGAAGTGTTTTCCCAATCAATCACAGCACTCCCCGAAAAGATGCTACCAGTGCAGCATATCAGGACTCACAGCATGTCCCCAGTGCATGGGTCCCCAGACATTGCTTTGGGGATGATGCTGGTAAAAAAAGAAACAGGGCTGTTACCGGGAGAAGAGCTTTATATATGAAGCTCATTTCTTCGGATTGTTTTCTAAGTGCAGAGCAGTTCCGGAGATCTGGTCCATCACCAGGCTGGTAACGGCCCCGGTTTTTCCGGTGGAAGGACAGGTACCGTTTCCATGCAGTTCGTCCACGATGGTCCGGATCAGGGGCATCTGGATGTGTTCGGGCTGGGTGATGGAGTAAACCGTCTCGCCCTCATCCACAAGAAGGCGGACCGGATCAAAGCTGAAGACGGAGAACCGGAGCCTTCCCATATCTCCGGTGACCTCCACAAGGTCCTTCTGAAAGGGCTCCGGTGTCACAAAACTCCAGCTTCCGGAAACGGGAAGATCCCCCGGAAGTGTGAGCATGGCATTGACCGTATCGGGGGCATCATACAATCCGCCTTTGTTCAGGCTGGTGCCCTCCACCCGGACCGGATTGCCAAACAGATAGAAGAGTATGTCCAGGGCGTGGCATCCCATATCGTGGAAATAGCCCCCTCCCGAGATATCCGGGATTACCCGCCAGGGGAGTTTTAACCGCTTGTGGTCCTCATCACGAGCCGGGAAATATTGTTGCATGGTGATTTGCAGGATCTTTCCAAGGCGCCCGTCATCCACGATTTTTTTGACAGTGGTGAAGTAATCCAGCGAGCGGCGGTAATAGGCCACGAATACCTTTATCCCGGCCTTTTCAGCAGCTTTGTTGATTACCCGGCACTCCTCATGGGTGCGGGCCATGGGTTTCTCGATGTATACCGGCTTGCCGGCTTTGATGCAGGCCAGGGCATACTCCTGGTGCGATGCAGGGGGTGTGGCAATGTAGACTGCATCCACTTCCGGGTCAAGGATCACATTCATGGGGTCCATGTGCCATGTGGGGATCCCATGCCGGCGGGCATAATCTTCGGCTTTCTGTGGCGTGCGGTTTCCCACGGCCACCAGGGAGGATCCGTCGATTTTATTGAATGCGGGGCCACTTTTCCGCTCGGTCACGTTCCCCGTTCCGATCATGCCCCATTGAATGGTACGCTTAGCCATAAGACCAAGATACTGATTTATCGCCAGACCGTGTGAACTCAGTCATTTTTCACCGGGATAAGACGGACCGGTCCTTCCAGGCCAGAAACTGTAGCTGGGACCAAAATGTAAAGAGGCGTAAAAAAGCCAGCCGGGGCATGGAGCATCTTCCGGGGAATAGCAGGTGCCGTGGTAGAATACATGGTTGATTCCTGAAAGGAATGCTCCCCCAACCATGTAAAAGTCTCATTGGAGATAAGAGATTTGTTGGTAACATGGGCCGCTGAGGTAGCAAGCTTTAACATCATATCAAATGTCTCGTGGCCGTAAATTTCACATTCAGGAATATCTACAGCTGCATAGAGATCCAGCAAATTGCCCGGTGATCCGTGTGCCTGGTTTCTGGTAAGGCTCCCGTGTTCATGACTCCACAAGGTCCACGGCAAAGTAAAGTTTTCAAGCAGCAGTTCGGACAGGGAAAGGCGGTAATCTGACTTCAACCTGGCGGTCACATCAGGATCGGCGTCCCCTGAAAACGCTCTCAGGTACATACGAAGGTCATATCCCCTTCTTTTAAGAAATTCGTCGAAGAATCCTGGGGTCCAGCTCGCATTGTATACCTCATAGCTGTCATTGAATAACGATCGGGAACTCTTGTGGCCCTCAAATGCATTTTCAAATCTTTTCAGGTATTTCTTCAGCGCCGGGGCAGAAAAATGGTCCATGGAAAAACCCTCTCCGCCCGGAGCTGCTCTTTTAACCAGTTGTCCTGTTTTTCCGCAGGATGCGGCCCAAAACTCCCAGTGTCCCGCTCCCGGATCCCAATCAAGCAGCCCATGCTCACTAACTTTCCCGGTCAGATCCATGATCTGACCATTGCCCGAATAGGCCATCAACGCTTCCAGTACACAGCCCTCCGGGATCCTTATCTCCGGTCCGGGTGAGCCAGTGGTGATTTCACAGGGTTCCAGGACCAGCCTGCTGGCTCAGGCGTAATCTGGGGTCCGCCGAAAGGCAAGCTGGTGCCAAGGTTCATGTCCACACCTATCCCCTGCTGATCAACCTGGGTGATGGCCGTCTCCAGCATATTCATCCAGCCGGGGGAAAGGAACTCGAGGTATTTTGCTTCAGTCCTTTTACCCCGTAGATGGGGGTGATTTCAACACCACCAAATCCGGCATTTGAATAGTCTTCCATCAGGGCAGCAATGTTTCCTCCATCTACTTCAGATCCCGGCCACCACCAACGTGTCCATGGTTTTGTTTCGCACTTTATATCGGGCCATGGCTTTTCGCTGCTTGTATGTTGAGCGCAGGATCCAAGGGTTGCCACCATACCAATGGATAACAGAAATGGAAGGTTGAATGGTTTCATTTCTTCGTTAAAACAGACCTGTAATTTTCATCACTGCGGGCCAGCCAGGTAATGGAATTGCTCAAAAATGTCTGGAATGCAAGATTTCCATAGGCATGTTTGTCATGTCCCAGCATCATGCAGATGATGGTGGACTGGTCAAATGTATTGATCCAGGCCACCGGGCTGGAACTTTGAGGATTGTCGGTAAGGAGCAGCGGAGTAATTCCTTCCGTCATGCTGATGTTTGAGTAGCCCTCATCCAGGATATCAAAATCAGTCAGGCCGTCTGTCACAGGATGGTGCCCATCCGCTATCCGGATATGAAGATCCAGGTCATGCCGGTAATTCGAAAGGATGGAGGGATCATGCCCATATCCTTCCATCATGTATTTGCCTCCCAGCATCTCTTTGAAACCCTCCCATCGTTGACAGGAGCAGATGGAATGATGCAGGAAAAGCAAGGGCACGCCGTGATGGGTCAGGTTCTGAAAGAGGACTGAATCCTCCAGGGCCTGGTCAGGCTGATAATCGTAAAAAACCAGCACGTCGTAGGTATAAATTCCTTCTGAAGAGAGCTGGCCGCTTGCATGGGGATGGGAGATTGTATCGAACGATAGTTCCTTCATGGAACGAAACATGGTGCAGAATTCAGTGGTATCATAGCTGTGGCCTCCGGTAATGACCAGAATTCCGGGATGGGAAGGATCATTACTTCCGGTAGTGATCTGCTTTGGCTTCCTTTCGCTGCATCCTGCCAAAAAAACAAGAATGAAGAAGGAGATCAATAGATTTCGAATCATGAGCTTACTTTTTTGAAGAGAGCACCAGCATCAGTACATCATGACCGCCGATGGTGGTCTCAAGCGGTTTTTTCGTAGTCCCTGTCTTTGCTTCGTCCCACACATTGAAATAGTTGAAGGTGATTTTATCAAAGTGGGCCGACCTTTTTGAAAAATCATCATCAAAATCATGCTCCTTCCAGTTGAACTCAAGATTGGCCTCCCCGGTTCCCCGGTTCAGGAAACAGGCAGCCCATCGGTCTCCGGAAAGCGGTTTGACCCATAATTCCAGACTGTCCGCTGCCCATTGCCTGTATCCCTGGATTCCCAATGTATCCTGGTTTACTGCAATGGCCAGCTCATTGGTGAGGATGGCCTTGGTCTCCTCATTCATGGTGCGGATGTCATTCCCTGTAATCAAAGGCGCTGCCAGCATGCACCACAAGCTGAAATGGGCCCTGTCCTCGGAGACAGACATGCCATTGCCTACTTCCATCATATCGGGATCATTCCAGTGGCCGGGCCCGGCATATTTGCGGATCTCATCATTATCCCGGATGTCCAGGATCTGCAATACTCCCCATGAATTCCAGCCACCGTGGTCCTTGACACAATCAAAGCAGTTGTATATATCCCCGGAGATTCGCCAGAGGTGCCCGATGTTCTTCCCCCATTTCCAGGGTTCATTGTTCCCCCATTCGCACAGGCTGAACACGATGGGCCTTCCGGCCGCATAGAGGGCATTGCGCATCGTCAGATAGGCGCCTTGGGCGTTCAAACCCTCGGTGTTGCACCAGTCATATTTCAGGTAATCCACACCCCACCTGGCATACATCAGGGCATCCTGGTATTCGTATCCCCTGCTTCCCGGCCTTCCCGCACAGGTCTGCCAGCCTGCATCTGAGTAGATCCCGAGTTTCAACCCTTTTGAATGGATATAATCGGCCAGTGCTTTCATTCCGTTCGGAAACCGGTCCGGATCGGGATGGATAAATCCCAGGCTGTCTCTTTCCCCATGCCAGCAGTCATCGATATTCAGATACACATAACCGGCATCTTTCATACCCGATTCCACCATAGCATCGGCTACCTCCATGATCAGGTGCTCATCAACTTCGCAGGCAAAATGATTCCAGCTGTTCCAGCCCATGGGTGGAGTGGGTGCAAGCCCCTTGAATTTCTGCCCGGATAACATGGTACATGCCAGTGCCAGTAAAACCAATGTGGTGGAGTATCGTTTCATGACTTGACGATTAGGTGATTTAAGTTGAAGGTTCAAATTAGTCAAAAAACCCCTGATGCTCAAATGCCGCAGGTATTATCAGAATTGTTGGCCCAATTCTTTTTGGATACTCATTATTATTATACATTGCAATACTACAATCAAGAAGCTACAGTCATGAAAAAACTATGGATTCTGACCATGACAATCCTGAGCACACTTCTATACCCCGCCCTGGCCCAGCAGGCCCTCTGGGGAGGGGAGGAGATCACCTCTCCGGAGATCCATGAAGACGGAACCGTTACCTTCAGCCTGAATGCTCCCGGTGCAACTGAGGTGAAAATCTCGGGTGACTGGATGCCGGCCGAAGGATGGGTGCCCGGATCAGAGGCGATGACAAAGGATGAGAAGGGGACCTGGACCTACACCACTGCTGTACTTGAGCCTGAATTATATGGTTATTATTTTTTAGTTGACGGAATCCGGACCGGTGATCCCAACAATGCATTCCTGATCAGGGACATTGCAACCAACACCAATATATTTATCATCGGAGGAGAGCAGGCAGACCTTTATAAGGTCAATAATGTTCCACACGGTTCGGTGACCCGGCGGTGGTACGATTCACCGGGAAACAAGATGAACAGGAGGATCACCGTCTACACCCCCCCCGGGTATGAAACCTCTTCGGGAAAGTACCCGGTACTTTACCTGCTGCATGGTGCCGGTGGGGATGAGGAGGCGTGGATGGAGCTGGGCAGGGCTTCCCAGATCATGGACAACCTGATTGCCCAGGGAAAGGTGAAGCCGATGATTGTGGTCATGCCCAATGGGAATGTGATCCAGGATGCAGCTCCAGGTGAAGGAACCGCGGGCTACTATAAACCCCAGTTCATGGTCCCGAAAACCATGGATGGCACCTATGAGGAGACCTTTATGGATGTGATAAATTTCATTGAGAAGAGCTACCGGGTAAAATCTGAGAAGGAAAGCCGGGCGGTGGCAGGCCTCTCCATGGGAGGTTACCACGCATTGCATATTTCCAGGTATTATCCCAATACCTTTGACTATGTGGGGCTCTTTTCGGCTGCGATTATGCCTTCCCAGGACAATTCTTCCAAGGTATATGCGGATTTTGACGGCACCCTGAAAAGGCAAATGGAGAACGGGTACAGGCTTTACTGGATCGGATGTGGCAAGACAGATTTTCTTCACAAAAACAATGTGGAGTTTATGTCCAAACTGGATGCAATGGGCATGAAATACACCTACCGCGAAAGCGAGGGTGGTCACATCTGGAAGAACTGGCGCATCTACCTTTCCGAGTTCACGCCCCTGCTTTTCACGGATTGATCCTTATAAATCAATCCCCGATACAGTACAACTTTGCCACCCCCTTCATCAGGTAGGCATCTTTGGTGACGGCCACTGAGGCCCAGAATTTGTCATCCAGGGTGTTCTCATCAAGCAGCTCAAACTCCCTTCCGGCCCTGATGATCCGGGTCACACCCTTCTCGTCGGTAAAATAGACCTTGTCCCCGTGAAGCCAGGGAGAGGCCCAGCAGGCAGCGACCCCTTCGATCTTCTCCTTGTAAATCTGTATGCCTGTGGAGGCTTCAATACAGCTTACTTCTCCGCCCCGGTTGCTGACCAGGTAGAGAAGGCCTTCATAAAGGAGGGGGGAGGGATTGGAAGTGGGCGCATCCAGGATGGACCAAACAACACTGTTGCTGCTGGTTTCTCCTTCGGCCGGACTGATGTTCCCTTCGGCCCCTGCCCTGACGCATAAAAGGGAACCGGGGATATCCCGCCATGCGGTGTTGCCCAGGTAGAGGAAGTCCTTGTCGGCCACCGGTGAGGGGATGTTATAATAGCCGGGCACATCCAGTTCCCAGTAAATTTCACCGGTCAGAAGGTTATAGGATCTTGCCCTCTTTCCACCGGCAACAAGTTCGGTCCGCACACTGTTTTTCCAGATGAACGGGGTGCTGTAATTGGTCTTTTCATCCCTGTCAGCCCTCCACACCTCATCCCCTGTGGCTGCATCCAGGGCAACCAGATAGGAATGCACCTCGTTATCCGCCTGGATGTAAAGCAATCCTTCGTGGACCACCGGTGAGGCTCCGGTTCCCCAGCCATTCAATGTCTCATATGCCTCCAGCTCCTTTTCCCATATCAATTGGCCCTCCAGGTCATAACAATACACACCGGTCATACCGAAATAGACATACAAGCGCTCACCATCTGTCACCGGGGTTTCACCTGCATAGTTGTGGGCCCTGTTCTTACTGATCTTCGGATTTCCCTCGCGGGCCACCCGGGACCACAGAAGCCTCCCTGTTTCAATGTCAAAGCAGCTAACTTCCCAGCGGTAGATATCATTCAGAAAACCTGGTACCTCTTCTCCGGCGGGCGGATTTCCATCCTGTGGTTCAGGTGGAGGAGCAACCTTCACCGGTACTACCGCGGTGATGAATACTTTCTTGCCCCATACCACCGGCGATGCCCAGCTCTCCCCTTTGATTTCTGAGGTCCAGCGGATATTGGATCCCTCACCCCATTCCCCGGGAAGGTTCCTGGCTTTGGCCACCATGTTTTGCTCAGGGCCCCTGAATTGCGGCCAGTTGCCGGTGGTGCATGAAGATATCATCAGAACTGCCAGGAAGATCATTCCGGTTACTATGAATTGTCTTTGTATTTTCGATAGCATAAATTATAATTTTATGGTTGTTTCTGTGCCTGTGTATTCAATGATTTGACTTGGCCAGGCATCAGGATCGAGACCTGCCGGGTGATCCCTGGTTACATGCACCACCCCGAATTTGCGATCTTCCGTCATGCCCTCGAAGGTTCCCTCCCGTTCACCGATAACCAGGGTTCCGGTGGCGTCTTCATATCTGAAACTGATCTTCGAAAAGGCACCTTTTTCATAGTCGTAATTCAATCCGTCATCTTCATACAGGGTAAACTCCCCGTCTGCTCCCCCGTAGACATAAAGGAGGATGGGGTCACCCGGTTTCTCACCCACAAACTGGATGTCCGGTCCAACCGGCAGGATCGATCCGGCCTTCACATGGATGGGTATTTTTTCGTAAGGGGCAGGAATGGTATTTTGCTGGCCTCCGGCAAAGAATTCACCCGTTTCAAGGTCGTACCAGCCCTCTGAGCCGGGAAACCAGATCTCCCGTTCCCTTGCCATGTATGTATAGACAGGCGAGATCATCAGCGACGGGCCGAACATATACTGGTCGCTGATCCCTGTGACCATTTCATCTTCGGGAAAATCCATGACCAGGGCCCGCATGAGGGTGTAGTCATCGAAATGGACTTTCCCCGCCAGGGAGTAGATGTAGGGCATCAGCCTGTATCTTAACTTATTGTACTTTACAATAGACTGATATGCCGGGTGGTTGTCCGGGGCGATATGGAACACCTCCCGGTAGGGATATTGTCCGTGGGACCTGTATAGGGGAACGAATGTACCGAATTGGTACCATCTGGTGTTCAGCTCACGCCACTCCTCCAGGTCCTTGCTGCCTTCGGCGGCCCGTTCGTATCGGTGTTCCACACAAAAGCCCCCTATATCCATGGTCCAGTAGGGGATCCCTGAGAGCGCAAAGTTCAGTCCGGCCGATATCTGTGCCTTCATATCTTCCCACCGGGTTCCTATATCGCCGCTCCAGGTGGCGGTGCTGTATCGTTGTAGCCCTGCAAAACCCGAGCGGGTGAGCAAGAACACCCTCTTGTTGGGGTCCACACTCCTTTGCCCGGTAAAGATGGCATCGGCGTTGACCAGTGCGTAGGTATTCAGAAATTCCGTAGAGGAACCCAGGGCAGTGGGGCCGGACAGCTTTTTCCTGTAATCGAGGCTGGAATTGGAGAGGATGTCGGGTTCCGACGCATCCATCCACCATGCATCGATGCCAAGGCTGTAAAGGTGTTCGTTCATCTGCTCCCAGAAGAGCTTGCGTGCACCTTCTGAATAGGCATCATAGAATGATCCGATATGTCCGCGACCGATCCAGTCACGGATGCTATCCGTTACGGCCTGCTTATAGATCCACCCCTGCCGGTCCAGCTCCCTGTAGTGTTCGGTGTTCACATAGAACTTGGGCCAGACAGAGATCATCACATGGGCATTCATGGCATGGATATCTTCCATCATTTTGGCCGGGTCGGGAAAACGTGTTCCGTCGAATTCATGGCTGCCCCACTGGTCCTCTTTCCAATATGACCAATCCTGTACAATGTTGTCAATGGGAATCCGGCGACGGCGGAATTCTGCCAGTGTACCGGTAATCTCATCCTGGGTTTTGTACCTCTCCCTGCTCTGCCACAGTCCGTAGGCCCATTGGGGCATGATGGGGGCTTTCCCGGTGAGAGTGCGGTATCCGCTGATCACCCCGTCCATGTTCTCCCCGTGGATAAAGTAATAATCCATCTCCTGTCCCATCTCCGACCAGAGGGATAGTTTATCCTGTTCGATGGGGTCCAGGGGCCCCATTGCTTTCAAACCCAGATAGGATACCCCCCCGTCGGGTTCCCACTGAACGGAAACCGGCACCCGCTTCCCTTTTTCCAGATCAACCCTGAATTTGTAAGTATTGGGATTCCAGGCCGTCCGCCAGCGCTGGGGAACAACCTCCACACCATCCACAAAAACCGTGGTGTATCCGGCATAATAAAGTTTGAATTCGTATTCACCCGACCGGGACGCTTCTATTTCTCCTTCCCATGTGATACCGGATTGCCAGAAAGGAAACCCTTCCGGGAATTTTTTAACAGTGCTGATGTTTTCATAATCAATTTCATTCTCAGTGCGTTCCAGGAAAACCTCTCCTTCAGCCGTGGTGTAGGTGGCCGTAAGCCCTCCCTCTTCTCCGTCAACATTGTATAGTTTGAAGCGGGAGAGGTTGGCATACTCCTCCACACTTCCGAATCTGGTCAGGGAATAGTTATCCCACAGGATCCCGTAATTCCGGTTTGAGATCACAAAGGGAACGGATACTTTGGTGTTGTACTGATACAACACCTCATTCCTGCCCTTGTAGTTCCATTCATCGCTCTGGTGCTGACCCAGACCGAAAAACGCCTCATCTTCAGGAGATTCAAAAACCTGCCTGAAGGAGTAACCCGTACTGTTGTTAACCGTGATGGGTGCAAATGATTTCCCCCCTTCCGGCGATTCCGCAAGGATGGGGTTTTCATCATGGTCAGAAAAGATGATGGCACCGGTGGAAAGCGATACACTTGCCCTGATGCCGGGGGTGGAAACCAGGACGGTTCCAGGAGTTTCGGAAACCGAAAAGTCTGCTTTTCCGGATTCACGCGGCAGCACGGCCAGACTGTTGCGTACAGGGAATGACTCCCCCGGTGTGGAACTGATCCTGAAAATATGATCGTTAATCACTTCAATTTTTACAAGTCTGGGATCAGACTTATCCTGTTGTGCCAGCGATATAATAACTCCTGTTTCTGTTTTCCTGTAAGTTTCATGGTTACATGAAGGTGCCAGGAGAAAGGAAATAGATAAAAGAATTAAATACTTCTTCATACCGGATGTTTTAGATTTGCATTAGCCCACGATATCCACTTTTCTGCCAAAAGGGGAAAGGGCAAAGGAAGCCAGTTTGAAGTGCTGCAGTCCCCAGGGGGCGCCAATGATGGTGATTAAAAGCAGGAAGCCGAACAGCAGATGAAGCAGGGCGATCCAGAGACCCGCTATAAGCAGCCATACAATGTTCAGCAGGCTGTAGAGGCATCCGGGCAGTTCGCCTTTTTTTACCTCAAAGGTCCTTCCGAAAGGCCACAGGCACAGGGACCCGATCTTGATCAACTGGAAACCGAAAGGAATGCCGATGATGGTGACCATCATGGCCAACCCGCCCATGAAATATCCGATGGCGGTGGCCAGTCCGCCGAAAATCAGCCAAATAAGGTTACCGAGAAAATTCATAGGGCTGCAGTGTTGGGTTCAGCCAAATATAATAAAAATGGGTAGATCAGATGGGATCTCCTCAAAACATGCACCGGGCCTGTTGGGAGCCATATAAAAAGCCACCCCCAAAGAGGTGGCCTTATCAAATCTTATCAGTTCTCTACCCGGATCTTACTTTGAAGCTGTTACAAGCACAGTGCGAAGATTGGAGATCAGGCTAAAGGTGGTTGCCAGCTCCTTGTTGGCTGCAATCTCACTGATGGGCGCAACAACCAGGCTGGATTTCACAGATTTAAGCTGGGTAGAAAGTTCCTTCAACTTCTGGAATGTGGTCAGAACCACCAGTCCGCTAAGCTGATCCTGCTGGCGCTCGAATGCATCACAAAGAATGCTTGCTGATGGATCCAGCTGGTTCAGGTAGATCACAAGGAGTTCCCTGATATCGGCTTCCTGTTCCTGGGTGAGGTTGGAGGCAGCCATTTTTTGCTTGAGCAGGCTGCTGGTGATGTGGACTTTCTCCACAAAAGATCCGGTCAGGAAAGCAGTATGTATAAATACCATCTCCTTCTCGGAATTGTAATTCTCGCTGTCCTCCAGAAGTTTGTTAAAAAGCATGGTGACCGTATCCCTTTTCGCCATGGTACCTTCCAGGTTCTCGATGGTCCAGGATCCGAATTTTGAATCTATACCAATGTACCTGGCCAGTTCCTGTGCTGCTGCAAATGAAAGGTACATGCCCTCATTGTTGTCACCGTAGAGGTTATAAATGATGTCGGTCATGTAGATCCCCAGGTTGGCAGCAGCAATGGGATAGGAAACCTTATATTGGTGGGCGCTGTAAGGATCGTTGGTCAGTACATCATAATACTCGGCGTTTACCATATCCAGGATATTGAAAATCTGTTCAACCCTGTTCATGTTGGGCTCAATGGCTTCTGCTGCTTTGATATAATCTTCGATCTTAAACTCTTCTGACGCTTCCGCTTCCTGCTTCTTCTTATTTCCGCAGGAGGAGAGGATCAAAAGTGATAAAGTCAAGGCCAATGTGAATTTTAAATGCTTCATTTTCAGACGTGGTTTGGGTTATACTGAAATTGGTAACGAATATAGCCAATTATTGGTTATGTTAGAATGCCAACGCTGAGAAAAATAGAAAAGCTGCCCTGGCGGACAGCTTTTCAAGCCCTAAATCTAACCCTATTGTTAACCTAAATGTAAATACAAAGATGTGTGATCAGATTCACAAAAAACATGAGTTTTCTCATGTTCTGAACCCCTTCAAGAACGGAATCTACAATTTCCTGTGGATGTTTTCGGTAACCACATGACCGTCAAACAGCTGGATGATCCTGTGTGCCTTTTCAGCATCGCTTGGAGAGTGCGTTACCATGACAATGGTGGTTCCGTCTTCATTCAACTCGGTAAGAAGCGCCATCACTTCAGCACCATTGGCTGAGTCCAGGTTACCTGTAGGCTCATCCGCCAGGATTAGCTTCGGATTGGTTACTACGGCACGTGCAATGGCTACACGCTGCTGCTGACCTCCGGAGAGTTGCTGCGGGAAGTGGTTTTTCCGGTGACTGATCTTCATCCGTTCCATAACGGTTTCCACTTTCTTCTTGCGCTCTGATCCGCTCATCTTCAGGTAGAGAAGTGGTAGTTCGATGTTTTCATAAACGGTCAGTTCGTCAATCAGGTTGAAGCTCTGGAAGACGAATCCGATATTGCCTTTACGCAGGTTGGTCCTCCCTTTTTCCTTGAGGTTGGCCACCTCGGTTTCATGGAAAATGTAGGAACCGCCGGAAGGGTTGTCCAAGAGTCCCAGGATATTCAAAAGGGTTGATTTCCCACATCCGGAGGGGCCCATGATGGCCACAAACTCTCCGTCTTTTACTTCAATGTTTACATTGTTCAGTGCCGTGGTTTCTACTTCGTCGGTGCGAAAAACCTTCACAAGGTCAACAGTTTTAATCATCAGATTTGGTTTTTGTAAATGATGGAACTAAAAAACAATCAATATGCCAAAGTATGTAAAATACAGGAAAAGAACAAGGTAACTGTTTCTTGCTTGAGATTAAAGTGTTCATTTTTGAGACGGCCATGTTCGATTTCGTACGGTGCGTACACCTTTGACTTCGTTTCTATGACGAATATGAAGTGGGATTGTTACAGGAAAATGGTTGGAAAGCAGATTTACCCTGTAACCCGAACCACAATCTCCCGGACGATATGAAGGGCGGTGGTCAGGGTCTGAATGTCGTCGTATAATTCACCATTGGCACCGGAGTGGTGACTTCGGCCGATGATCTCCATCACATACTCCTTCCTGGGATTGTCCAGGTCGATGGTGACTGCATAGACAAGGGCCGGCTGGCAGGAGGTTTTATATTCGGCATCGTCCGGAAATTTGTCGTTGGTCCAGAATTCGTTCCAGTCCCAGGTCTGATTGATTTCGAACAGCACTCTGAATTTCCGGATCCCGGCTTCATCAAGTTTTGTTTTCAGGATAAAACTTTTCCCCGGAGTGGGACCTGTATAGGCATCCGGGATGGGATTCTGGGGAGTGGGAAGGTAGAGGCCATCTTCCGACTTGATTCCCCTTTGATGCGACCAGTAAGGCAGGGCGGCAGGCCTCCGGATCTCGCCCGGCATCCAGAATCCCTTAGAAGTATCTCCATGTTTGAATACGCCTTTGCCAATGGATTCGGACACGTAAAGGGTTTGAACAAATTCACCCGACCAGGTTTCCACCCAGATGGCCATCAGCGGGTGGTTATGTCCTTCCCCCCGGGTCATTTCGATTTCCAGAGTGGTCCCTTTTCCGGCGGGATTTGTCGTGAACTCGTCGGGAACCTCATCCACAGGAACCCTGGAGGTGGTGCATGAAATTGTGATCATCACCAGCATTAAGATATGAATGAATTTTCTCATGGTGCAAAGTTTAAAACTCAATGATGATTCCAATGGTTGGCAGTACAGTCCCTGCAGTAGATTTCAGTTCTTTCATCCTGTACTGCTGCAATTCCGGCGGATCCGCCGGGTTCGCTATGATCGGATTGCCTTCGGCATCCAGCTCCTGCACCAGGAAAGTACTGCTGGTCGACTTGTTGTTGTAAACATTTTGTACATCCGCATACAAATTAATGGTTATTCGTGAAAAATACCACTCTTTATCGACCCTCAGGTCGAGTTGGTGAAAGGATTCATAACGGAACTGGTTGTACTGGTTGTAATCATAGGCCGGAAATCCTGTCACATCCCAGTAATCCACCAGCGATGAAGTATAGGCATCAAAAGGGGTGTAAGGCTGTCCGCCCACAAACCTCCACTTAAAGCCAACCTGCCAGTTGCCTTTGAATTTGCGGAACCCGTAGATGTTCAGCAGGTGCACATTGTCCCAGGAAGTGGGGATCCAGCCCAGGGGGGTGAGGGATTCTTTCTGTGGGTCTGTTTCACTTCTTACCAGGGTGTAGGAGATGGTCAGGTTGGTTCCCCAAAGGTCCCTGTTGCGATAAAGGAATTCGGCTCCGAAGGCCCTTCCTTTGGAAATGGATTGAACCGGCTCGCTGCCAAAAAGTCCGAAATCAGCTCCTTTGCTGGCCAATGAGATGGAATCCACCAGTGAAAATGGATAGTTGTTGTATTTTTTATAAAAACCCTCTATGCTTATTTTGGATTCTGCATCGGGCAGCCATTCAATACCTGCAACAAAGTGATCCGACTGGATGTATTTGATATCGGGTTGGTTGACCATGATGCCATCCGGACTTTTATAGCCCATGGCGGTGTATGGGGGAAGCTGGTAAAAGCGGCCTGTGTTGAAATTCAGGTACCATCCGGTGGTCAGCTGGTAGGATGCCGATAACCTGGGAGAAAGCTGGCTGGCCAGGTTCATCATGTTGTCATTGAAATTGTTGGCATCGGCTCTGATGCCCAGGGAAACCACCAGCCTTTTTTCCAGCAGATCCTTGCTCACCTGTCCAAAGGCACCCCATTTGAAAAGATCAAATGCCGATTCGGTGTTGAATTCAACCGGCCGGTCATATACATATGATTTATTAAAATTCTTCGCATAGAATTTGGCATATTCCAGGTTGGCACCGTAGTTGACCCTCAACCCGCCTTTGTAACCGGTGGTGCGCTCATAGCGGAACTTGTTTTCAATTTCATCGGAATTGTAATCAAGGGTCTTGAACGGCTCCTGCTTGATGTTGTCCTGGTATTTCAGGTTCTCATTGTGCAGGTAATTGCGGCTCAATACCCAGGTATCGTATCCTTTTTCACCGTAATGCTTGTATACGGCTCCAATGGCATAACTCCACTGAAAGCTCTCGGGAAGGTACCCCAGTATAAAGCGCTGTTCCTCCGTTTCATTGGCTTCCAGGTTCAGGTTGTTGTTATCGTATGATCCTATGCTCACAAGGGAGATCTCATTTTTCTCGTTGAGCCTGCTCTTAATTTTGAACTGGTAATCATTGTATTTGGGCAGGAATGGCAAACCGAGGGCCTGGAAAAGGAACTGGAGGTAGGACCGGCGGTAGGAAGCGATAAAAGTGGTGTTCTCGCCCAGGGGCCCGTTCAGTGTGAGGGCCAGGTCGGAAGCACCCACCGAGCCCTTGAAGTTGAGTTTTTCCTGACTTCCGTCTACCTGGTAGAGGTCAATCACCGAGCTCAGTGCATCTCCTTTGTTTGCCGGGAAGGCGCCCGTGTAGAGGTTGACCTCCCGGAGAAAATCCGCATTGATAATCCCCACCGGTCCGCCCGAAGCCCCCTGTGTGGCAAAGTGATTGATGTTGGGGATCTCGATACCGTCCAGATAAAAGACGTTCTCACTGGGTCCCCCTCCACGGACAATTACATCGTTCCGTTGGGCAGGCGTGGAGGCTACACCCGGAAAGGACTGGATTACCTTGGAGATATCCCTGTTGCCTCCCGGGCTCTTTTCAATCTCTTCAATACTGATGCGCTGCAGTGATACGGGCGACTCTTTGATCTTTCTGAAAGGGGAGGCCTTCACCACCACTTCCTCAAGCTGCACATTGGCTTCGGCCAGAGGGATCTCCATGAATACTTTTTTGGCATTGGTAACCTGGATGGCCTCGGATACATAGGTTTCAAATCCCACAGAGGAGACTCTCAGCTCAATATATCCGGGTTCCAGACCGGTAAAAAGGAAGTTCCCGTCCAGGTCGCTGATGGAGCCGATGGAAGTTCCATATATGGCTATGGTGGCAAACTCCACCGGTTCATTGTTCTTGGCATTGTACACCCTCCCCTGGATGATTCCCTGTTGGGCAAAAAGCGCCCGCCCGGGCAACAGGGTCAGAATGATCAGGATAATTCTTGTGGTTTTCATTGCATAAAGCTTGTTACAATGACCAAACAACGGCAGTATTAAATTGTTCAATTAATTTGAAAAAAATATAAACAAAAACACCGAATTACTGCCTAAAACATTGAAATCAATCCATGTGAAGCGATTTCCAGGAAAGGAATGGATATCTCTTTTGGAAGTCCGCAAGCATCTCTTTTTTTCGCTCGAGCAATGGCAGATTTGCCTTCCCTCCCGTATCCGGCGGCCGGTGTTCAAACAGTTTGATGATGGGTTCCAGTTCCCGTATGATCTCCTGTGACGCCGGGGATACCAGTACCTTTCGGAACATCTCCCAGATGTACGCAGTGGCTGTATCATTGGTATGGAGCATATCTTCCTTGTAGAAACGGTAATCACGCAACTCATCCATCACGATCTCGTAGGATGGGAAATAGAAAACATTCTCGGGAAATATTTCTTCCAGCGCTTCCGTGGCCAGCAGCAGGGATGCCTTGCTAAGTTGATTCCCCCGGGCCCCGTCTTTCCAGTGCCTTACCGGGCTTACGGTAAGCAGGACCTTCAAGTCCGGATTGAACTCAAACAGCCGGGGAAGAAAATCCTCATAGTTTAACATAATCTCTTTGGTGGTCAGCCTGGTGCGGGTAAAAGCCGAGGCCGGGATTTTGTGGCAATTACAGACCACCTGTTCCGAGGCATTGTATCGGTAGACCCATGCGGTGCCCCAGGTGATCACCAGAACGCCCGCGTTCTGAAGCACCTCTTTGGCCGGACCGAAAACCGTGTTGATGTGATGAAGGCATTGTTCCCTGTCGGGTGAGGAGAAGCCAGTGTAGTGGTCGAAGGAGAACCAGATGCCATTGTGTTGTTGCAGGTCCGTAGCTACATATGCCTCTTTCCCCATCAGTGCATCCAGGCACCTGATCACCGAAAGCGGATTGTAAATGGTCCCGAAGGGATTGATGGCAACCGGGAAGAGGGATCGTTCCAGCAGGCGGCCCATATTCTCAGTGAAACAAGAGCCAATAAACAGGGAAGGAGCATGGTGATCCAGGCGAAAGGGATATTGCGGGAGGCCCACTTCAGTGATCAGTTGCATGGAAGTTTTGTTTATTATGTACAACCAAGATAACGAAAAAGCAGCGAACCATCCAGTTCAGCAGACCCTCTCATAACATCCAGGTATCAAGCGGGCTTTGAACATTAAATTTATTTCTACTCAGCACATGGGTGTAAATCATCGTGGTTCGAACATCCTTATGACCGAGTAACTCCTGCACAGTGCGGATGTCATAACCATCCTCAAGAAGATGTGTGGCAAATGAATGCCGAAACGTATGGCAGGAAGCATTATTCAATATGTGCGATTCTCTGATGGCCTTCTTCACTGCTTTTTGCAAGTAACTTTCATGGCGACAGTGTTGTTTCAATTTTCCTGAACGAGGGTCAATCGCCGGTTTCCTGGATGGGAATATATACTGCCATGCCAGTTCCTTTGGAGCATTCGGGTACTTTCTTTCCAACGCTTCCGGCATGGAGGTTCCTGCAAACCCATTTACCAACAGATTCTCTTCCAGTCTGAACCTGGCCTTCTCTATTTGTCTTTTTAACTGCGGGATCAACCGGCAAGGGAGAACCGTTCTCCGATCGTTGTCTCCTTTCCCTCCACGAACCAGAATCTCATTCAGGTCGAAATCCAGATCTTTTACGCGCAGGTTTAAACACTCACTTAATCGCAAGCCACTCCCGTATAAGAGTGAAGCCATCAATTGAAATTCGCCGTGAAGGTTTGACAATACTTTCTGTATTTCCTCTCTGCTAAGCACTACAGGCAAACGCTTCCCAATTCGTGCTTGCCTGAAGTCAAAAGCATCCAGCGGTATCTTTAGCACCTTTTGATACAAAAAGACAAGCGCATTTAATGCCTGGTTCTGGGTGGAAGCTGAAACGTACCTTTTCACTGCTAGGTGGGTGAGGAAATCGGCTATCTCCTGTCCCCCCATATCTTCGGGATGTCTTTTGTTGTGAAAGATAATAAACCTGTATATCCAACTGATGTATGTTTTTTCAGTACTATAACTGAAGTGATTGGTGCGAATCACTTCCCTGACTTGATCTAAAAATGACGAACGTTTCATCTCACGAAAAATAAACGGATGTGGAAATCCGAAGTTATTACAGGATTGTAACGGGCCCGTTGCCGATTACGAAAGCATGATTCATTTGTAAGTTGGTTACTATGGTTTTAGAATTCCAACCGTTTTTCTTCTTTATGTGATGAATCTTTATTTAACTACCATGTCTGCAATGATTCTCTATATCAACAGGACCAATGCAAAAAATTTAAATCTGGTGGGAGAGTGTAAAACCTTGGGATCGAAAACCTTTGTTATTGCATTAGATAATAATTCTTTGTAATTTTCTTTAACATTCCTTGAATTAAAGGCAATTCTCGATGGGAATGACGTGGCGAAGCTGTGCACAGACCATTGACTGCACAGTTTTAAATTTTTTAAGCAGACCCTTCAGATTTCACATTATTAAGAATTGCAATATCCATGCAAAACACCAGAATTCTCTTCAGAGAAAGCGTACTATACCGCAAAAGGCAGTAGAATATATGTTCTACAAGTAGTACTAAAATCGTAAATTGCACTACTAACCGGCCAGCAAATATCACACGTTTAAAATGGAGCGCTCATGATACCCAGATATTTGATATTTCCAATATTATGTGCAGCAATAGTGAGTTGCAGCAAGGAAGAACCTGCAACAATTCAGTTCACTCCCACTGATTTCATTGTAGGTCAAATGGGGCCGAATATGCGTATTAGTATTGATGACCCTTTTTCGGTGCATCATGCTTTCACAGGCGACACTTCACAATACAACTACATTGGTGAGGGCTTCCATTTATTTCAAGTAAATCCAGATGAAATGAATGCGCTTAGTAGTTGCCTCTCAGATACGGTTATCTTCAATTGGGAAGTGACAACAGCTAGCTATCCATATCCCGAGGATGAATGCAAGATCCGAGTAGATATGTATGGTTATGGTGACTTCATGTGCACAATAGGGAAAGGTCAGAATGCCTCAGATGTTATCTATGGCTTATCGAAAAGTGTTTCTGGCGATCCAAAGCATGCACTTGAGGATATTGCCGCCTCACTATCTTCTGAATAGTGTGATATAATTCTAGCTTAGCACAGTACTCACCCATTGCTGAATTTGCTGTAGAACAAATCAGTAAAGCCGACCGCAAGCGGCGGCTTACTTCCGCCGTTCCACAACTTAGGATCGAAACACTATCAGCTGATCTCGACAGGAGTATTAGATCCTAGTGTCATGTCAATTTGATTATGTCTGTTTTATTGTTTAACTTGCCATCAAAAACGATGGTAGGGTATAAAGTAACTTTAACTAAAGATGAGCATGAGTTGTGCAAGAGCACATTAGGCAAGGGGAAACATAGCTCGCAGCAGTATCGAAATGCCTGCATTCTTATTAATACGGATGAAGGGCCTTTCGGTCAGAAATTGTCCAATGAGCAAGTTGCCCAGGTATTGCAGATAAACACCAAGACCGTTGAGCGTGTGAAACAACGATTTGTAGAGGAAGGCTTTGATACCTGCATGGATCGAAAGCCTTACCCAAATAAGGGCCCGGTAAAAACAGACGGCGATTTTGAGGCCCACTTGATAGCCCTGAGTTGCAGCGAAGCCCCTGAGGGATATGCACGTTGGTCCTTACGAATGCTCGCAGATAAGATGGTGGAATTGAAATACACCGATAGCATATCTCATGAAGCTGTTCGTCAGGTGTTAAAAAAAACGAAATCAAACCATGGAGGCTCAAAGATTGGGTGATCCCTCCACTAGGTAATAGCGACTTTGTAGCACATATGGAATCTGTATTGGATGTATATAAAAACCCTTATTATAAGCGCTATCCTGTTGTGTGTATGGATGAGTCACCGAAGCAATTGATTAAACAGACCCGTATTCCAATTGCAAGAAAACCGGGGCAAGATGCAAAAGAGGATTATGAATACTCCAGGCAAGGTGTGGCAAATATCTTTATGGCTAACGAACCCTTGAAGGGTAAGCGGTATATCAGGATCAAGAAAAGCAAAACGAAGAAAGACTGGGCGTATTTTGTAAGGTATATTGCAGACCAGCTGTATCCCAGGGCTGTGAAGATACTGCTGGTGATGGATAACCTGAATACACATAAGCCCTCAGCGCTGTATGAAACCTTTCCACCAGAAGAGGCAAAACGGATCTGGGACCGGTTCGAGTTTATCTATACTCCCAAACATGGCAGCTGGTTGAATATGGCTGAAATAGAACTGAATGTATTGATGGGTCAATGTTTAAATCGCAGAATCGATGCCATGGCTACCATCAGAAAAGAGGTAAGGGCTTGGGAGAAAGACAGAAATAATAAGAAGGCCAAGATAAATTGGCAATTTAAAACCGATGATGCTCGTATGAAGCTGAAAAGACTCTATCCGACAATATTATCTTGACATGACACTAGTAGGTTATCTATCTGATGGAACAATTTGATCACTTTTTGTCGTATATCTAATAGACAAGAAAAGTTTTCATATGAATAAGAAAGAACAAGAGAAGTACATTCAAGATGAGATTAAGGATTTAATCCTATTGGAAAAGGATTATAATAGAATTGAATATCCAAATCTCTGGACATTATCAAGTGCATTTATATTTAAGCATTTGCCGATTCCAAGAGAGACACAAACACCAGAATTCGTTTTCCTTAAAGACTATGAACGTGACCATACAGAAAGAAATATGTCGATCGCAGAATGGAATCTTGTCTGGGAAGTTGGCCACCTGCGATCTGATTTCTTTTGGCAGAGATTACCCGATGAACTTAACTGGTTGAAAGAATACGAGAATGCTAACTTGTACTTGG
>Ga0315535_1000167_pt1 | contig 43849 bp, 35 predicted proteins | sample SalMarSW160220MG_2_FD_203092 | JGI IMG/M metagenome (GOLD analysis project Ga0315535, IMG submission 203092) | Salt marsh sediment microbial communities from the Plum Island Ecosystem LTER, Massachusetts, United States - Salt Marsh Sediment SW1602-20 ... | reverse complement strand
TGCTAATAGTGAATCTCAATTACGTGCTTATGTTGATAGTCTTCGAATGCACATAGAAACCTCTGACAAATTCAAATCAGCAAAACAAGAGCCGTTTCCTGAAATAATTTGGTCTCAAAGATTGCCTACTGTCCCAGTAAAATAGCCCATCATAATTCTGCTATTGATTCATTCTCGACAAATATATAACGAAGCTTTGTTTGGTTCATCTTTAGTTTCTCCGGAGGAGATTAAAACATGATGCAACTCTTTGGAATTGCAATATTTGATATTGTAATGATTATTGTACTAATCATCGTAATTGCGCTCGTTGTACAAGCTGTTTTCCTGGGTATTGGATTAGGTTTTGTAAACGGTGACAATAGAGAAATTGGTTCAACCTTTGTAACCGCACTCATGATGTCTTTGGTAATGTGGATTCCTTGCCTTGGATGTATCTTGGCTTGGTATTTCATTAAGAGTCGTCACAACGTTGGTTGGGGCGGAGCTCTTGTTGCCTGGCTTCTTGGTGCCATAATAATGGCAATTGTAATCTTTGCAATCCTTATGTTGTTCTTTGGCACATTATTCGCAAGTATTTTTGCGATTTTTGGTGGAGCTCTCCCCTTCACTCTGCCAACCTTTACTCCATAATGGGATTGGATTAGAATTGGACAAAGGTGACTTGAATCCAAGACCGTGCGAAGAAGTCCTCGATGATAAGAATCGTGGAAGACTTCTACTTAACATGCGTCGTGTGATTCGTCACCCACTTCTTTTTCTTAAGGTTACTGATCCTTTCATTTCATCACATCATCCAGCTTGTAATCATTTTGATGGTCACATAGTTACTATTCATGGGCGTAAATGGTGTATTGGATGTACTTTCAATTCGATTTCGTTCTTTAGCGCGATGGTCATTCTTTTTTCCATCTGGCTGATTGATGCAACTTTTTTTGTCAGATTCTATCTATTTTGGGGCGGCATAGCTCTATCATTGCTATATTTTCTCTTGAGCGCATCAAATATTACCGAAGAACGAAAGCACGCAAAAGTAGCATCGAAATTCCTTCTTGGATCTGGATTTGCCTTTATCTGCTGGTCGGTCCTATTATTTGAAGGTCTCTTCACAAATTTGGTTCCCAAAATACTGCTTATACTGATGCTTTATCTAGGATTTGTTACTATTCTAAATATTAAGCGTAGTTTTGAAATCTTCAAAGAATGCGAACACTGTGAGTATAAAATGCGCTGGAGTAAGTGCCCTGGATTCAGAGATGCAGCATGTAAATTGGTAGATGCAGATTTTCTTTATTCAGAACAATCTAAAACAAGTTCTGACTAGATTTTATAGAGGGCATAAGATTTCTTTAAACTATCAGAATATACTATCTTTCAATCCTACTTACATTCGATTCTACATCGAATTTTCTTTTCAGTCCCTTATCATTCATATAGCGTACCTTTTCATAGATAGCACTTTCTCCCTCATGCGATCATATTTCCCAAAACATCACACTACACTTGCATAGCCAGTTGGATTTCATCCATTTTATTTATGATACTATCCTATCACTAGTAAATAGGGCACAATCGAGTAACCACTAAACAAGACACCAGTCAGATTGAGAAATAGATGGATTATTCCAATAGGCCACATACTACCAGTTCTCCTGTAAAGAAATATGTAGCCAATGGGCATGATAAATTGAATGATGAAAAACATTTCTGTAAAGAGAAAGACATAGTTACTCCCCAATAGGAATTTTCCCCAAAATAGAGCGTGAATCAATCCTATCAGAGCGATATATAATCCTCCACCAATGAGGACCATTATTGACCGTTTTCTTCCTGCTTTATAGTATTCAGCAAATGAATCAAATGAATAGAGCCATATCAGCTGTTCGGCAAATGCATTGATTGGAGCCCAGATTATCAGAGTCAGAAACCATCCAAAAGGATCTATGAATCCAGTTCTGACAAGTGTAAACCAGGATGTGATAACTAAAATCCCTTGAAGCAGAAAGAGGAATACGAATAATGGGGTGATATAGCTTCTAAATTGGGTACCAAGATTTCCCTTTTGGATTTCATAGTTAAGACTACCTTTTCTCCATCTCACAATTAACACAGCAAATACACCGTAGTAGATGACCATTGGAATTAGTGCACCCGTGATATCGAAGAGATATCCAACGGCAATTGGCATGAGAATTGCTGCTATTACAGCAAGAATGAGATCCAAAGATGTTGGATTATAGTTTTCAAAAACGTAATCAGAAGCCATTTCTTTCAACCTAAGAATAAAATTCACAATAGTGAATTTATAGACCTTTCTATAGGTCCGCAGAACGAAGAATAATCAAATTTACTGATCATTTAATCCCTTTCCACTGAGAATTTGCTGCATATATTTTTCAACTCTTGACTCTCGAGTCTTGGATTGTTTAGGCGCGGAAAAATAAAGAATGTAAGCTCTCTGTCGTCCCGGTGTCAATGCATAAAACGCAGTTTTCAAGGCAGGGATTTCATCTAATTTATTTTGAAACTCTTCAGGAATTGAGAATTCTGCAGTCTTCTTAAGTTCCACTTTCAGACCAACTCTTTCCACGTCAATAGCTTCATTGATATAGACTTTCAAGATGGGTTCCATCTCAACTATTTCTTCAATATTGGTGAACCGAATTTGGCGTGTTGCCTGTGTATTCTCCGTTTGAGATACTAGAATACCCTCGGTATCTTTTAACAAAGCTCCTTTGAAAAACAGAAGTGCACAGTATTCTTTGAATCCATGGATTAAGAATATGTTACTTTTCTGATACGTGTAGCACGGTTTACCCCACTTGAATTCTTCGGTCAGTCCACTGCTAAGACTGATCTTTCTCAATTGCTCAAATTCTTCCTTCCACTTTTTAGCTTTACCAAAAAACGTATCAATATTAGAATCCATTTTTCCCACAAAGAATATTCATTATAGTTAATTAAATAACTTTGCTGTAACGTCATAGATTCGAGTATTGCAGTCGAACATTTCTTTGTAAGTGAATAAAGGAACGAACAGAACGACTAAATAGGAATCTCTATCATGGTTTACTGTTTACCAATGACAAAACTTCTGATTACAGACACTACACTAAGAGATGCTCATCAGTCTCTCATTGCTACTCGAATGCGTACAGAAGATATGCTTCCGATTTGTGAGAAAATTGACAATATTGGATATCATTCTCTTGAGATGTGGGGTGGAGCAACTTTTGATTCTATGATGCGATTTCTTGATGAGGACCCATGGGAACGAGTGGAGATTCTCAAAGAAGCGATGCCTAAAACACCATTTCAGATGTTATTGCGCTCGTCCAATATTGTGGCATATCGAGCCTACCCTGACGATGTACTAGAACTGTTTGTAGCAGAAGCTGTAAAAGCTGGAATTGATATATTCCGTATTTTTGATGCTCTAAATGACATTCGCAATATGGAAGCCTCCATGAAATTCGTGAAGCGCGAAGGTGGTCATGTCCAAGCATCAATCAGCTATACACTGAGTCCCTTCCACTCAAATGAGAAGTTTGTTGAAATGGCAAAGGAACTCTATGCACTTGATGCAGACTCGATATGTATCAAAGATATGGCTGGTTTAATATCCCCCGAAGCCGCCTCTGATCTTGTGAAGCGTCTGAAAGAAGCAGTCGATATTCCCATCCAACTCCACTCACATTACACAAGCGGCATGGCTGCAATGGCTTACCTCAAAGCATCAGAGGTTGGGGTTGATGTTGTTGACTGTGCCATCTCTGCTCTTTCTATGGCGACATCACAACCAGCTACTGAATCAATAGTTGAAGCGCTGAAGGGTACACCTCGTGATACAGGGTTGCGTATTGACCAGTTGTCCGAGATTGCAAATTACTTCAGAAGGATTCGCAGAAAATACAGTCAGTTTGAAGGTAGTATGCAAGGAGTTAATCCACAGGTTCTGGTCTTCCAGATTCCAGGTGGGATGCTATCAAACCTAGACCATCAGTTGAGAGAACAGGGCGCTGAGGACCGTTATGATGAGGTCCTCAAAGAGGTACCAAGAGTTCGTGCTGAACTGGGTTACCCTCCATTGGTTACTCCTTCAAGTCAGATTATAGGCACTCAAGCTACACTCAATGTGGTGACTGGAGAGCGATATAGTATGATTCCTACTGAGATCAAACAGTACATTCGCGGTTATTATGGTCGTCCTCCTGCTGAAATTGACCCAGAGGTTCGAAAGAAGGCGATTGGTGATGAGGAACTACTCGATTGCCGACCCGCAGATATGCTTGAGCCAGAACTTCCTGCAGCACGCGAGGCATTGAAAGATATTGAGCACGTAGAGAGAGACCTTGTATCTTATGCACTCTATCCACAATATGCTCTGGACTTTTTGAAACGAAAAGCACTGAAGAGGATGAGAGGGAAAATGACCATTGAACTGGAGGTGGCTCTTGCAGCAGCAGTTCTACACATGAATGGTGCTAGTTCGGGGACAATAGCCTCAGCAGCAGGGAAAGCTCGTGGATGGTCTGATGCTGGAGTTTCTGATCTCATGGAAGGACGCACTACTCAATATACCCCTGGCCAATGGGACTACTCAAGTTCTGCATGGTCATCTGCAGGACGTAAGGACATCATGAAAGGGAGGAGCAGGGGGTAATGGCATGAGTCCGGAATACAAAGTCACACTTGATGAACGCCCTTTTGATGTTGAGGTCAAAATGCTTGATGAGGGAGGGGTTCTTGTTGTTAAAGTAGGTGACCATAGTTTCACTATGAAATCTACTCCCACTGACGAAGGAACTTGGGTTGTCAACGACCTTACAACCGATTATTCTGTTAAGATTCTAAAACGCGCAGGTAAATCTGTAACTCTTGAGATAAACGGTGAAGAACGTGAGATTGACTGGGAACGAGTACGTAAGGTTGAAACAGTGAAGAAGAGCGCGGGTGCAGCACAAGGAGGTCCTCGCGTTGCTGGAGGTGTCTATCCTCCAATGCCTGGGAAAATAACCGAGATTCGGGTCGAGGTCGGAGATACCGTAAAGAATGGTGATACCCTCTGCATTCTTGAAGCAATGAAAATGTTCAATGAACTCAAAGCTGACTCATCAGGGTCTGTTAAAGAAGTTAATGTTGAAGTTGGTACGATGGTGACAACTGCTGACCTCTTGGTTCTAATCGAGTAAGGAAGTGTTTCTGTGGAACCCGTCAATGTTATAGGAGTGGGAATGACACCGTTTGGAATTTTTGAAGATTCAATCATCGAGCTTGCACAAAACGCTGCAATAGAAGCTCTGACTGACTCAGGTACAATTGAATCTCCAATTGACCATTTAATAGTGGGGGCTCAGAATCCTGAGGAATTCACAGGTCAGGGTCATCTCTCAACTCTCCTCGCTGACTACGTCGGTGTGGTCCCTGCAGGCGCGACACGGGTTGAAACTGGCCCATCATCTGGCTCTAGCGCTTTCGAGTCTGCTGTTGCATTAGTAGGAGCTGGAATGGCTGACTTGGTTTTAGTTATTGGTGTTGAGAAGATGTCTCAGGTTCCGAGAAGCACTGCTTCCAAGATATTGGCAAGGATGCTATCTTACGAGAGTGAGATTCTATATGGTGCAACTCCCACTGCACTTGCTGCTCTGATAACGCGACGATATATGCATGATTTTGGTTTGACCCGAGATGAGCTCTCTCTCATTCCAGTGAAAGCTCATAAGAACGGAGCAAAGAATCCTCTCGCTCACTTTCAGAAAGAAGTTTCAGTAGAGAAAGTAAGTAACTCTCCTATCATCGCAGAACCTTTGCGACTCTATGATTGTTGTGCAACTAGTGATGGCGCTGCAGCTGTGGTTATAGCTTCAAACAAAGCGGTCCGAGAGCATGGTCTCTCAGATTCTGCAATCAAAGTGCTAGGTATTGGACATGGGACTGATTACCTAGCTGTGCAGAATCGAACCTCACTAACGGCTTTGAATGCAACAAGAGTAGCTGCAAAGAAGGCATTCAGCATTGCTGGAGTTGAACCTAACAAAGTTGACGTCTGTGAACTTCACGATGCCTTTTCAATCTTGGAGCTTCTCAATATGGAAGATATCGGATTTGTAGAGAAGGGGCAAGCGATTACTGCAGTGAAGAATGGAACCACTGAAGTTTTCGGAGCGATGCCAGTGAATCCTACTGGTGGTCTGAAGGCAAGAGGGCATCCTACGGGTGCGACTGGTGTAGCCCAGATTCGAGATATAGTTCTGCAACTGAGAGGGAATGCTCCGAAGGGTCTTCAGATTGCAGATCCCCAAATTGGTCTCACACATAACATTGGTGGATTTGGAAATAATATTTGTGTTAGTATCTTCGGAATATAGCTAAATCCTTTTTCTTTTTTCTAAAATAAACTGGTTCATTCATCCAAGATGGCCTTATTAGAAATAATCAATTTATCTTCCTTGCAACAGGATTTGTTCTATGAAGTTCTAGTACAATTTAGAACTATCATATTTCGTGGGATTGGAATATTGAATTAAAACCTGTATCGGAATTCGTGAAGTGGGTATAAGCACACACTGTGTATCCCGTTCCTATTCATTAATTCCAAAATAACTCGGAGATCTATCAAAATGCCTGAAGGCCTTGCTGTATTGAAATGGGATGACGAGCTTGGACCGGTTGTTACATCTAAGATTCCAAAGAAGCTTCAAATGGGACTGGATCCTACAACCTCGATGAGAGTCTACGGAATAGCCACTCTTGGTGAAACTGAAGAGTCTCAGAAACCTGGGTTTAGCTCACTTGCTTTTAATGACTTCAAACTTGCTGTTTATTATGGTGGTTTGAATATGCACTTGAAGGGATTACCATCGATGGTATTCCTTGTTTTGAGTCTTGATGAGGACCCAGACGTATACAAGGATGCTCTACCAGAAATTGCCACCCAAATGTTTCTCAATGCAGATGGCGATGAATACAAAAAGATGGTACCCAAGCTCTACAAACAGATAGCTCGCTATACTCAGATGACTGCTGAGCAGCGTCAGGCTTCAATTCTCAATGATCCAGTACGCCGTACGATTGTACAGACATTGATGAGGAATGGGTCTATTCAATCCACAGAATTAGAACAGATGATCTTTGATGAAGTTGGAAAGAAGATTGATGTTGACTTAGTCCTCAGGCCCCTTGTTAAGATGGGAATCATTGCGACAGGTTGGGTCGAGGGATTATCATCCGAAGTTATCTATCTCACAAGAGCATTATTCATCTTAAGAAAGATCAATTCTGACACAGTGAAATCTCTACGGAAGGGTAGCCTACCAACAGAAGTTGCAGATCAGTTCCTTCAAGCTTCAAGACGATATCACAGAGACTATCTAGCAAGGCTTCGCAAGGACTTGTTTGATACAATCTGGACTGAGGCTGAGGAGCTTGCTAAACATATTCTCGACTTTGAAGCATATGATGTAATTCAGGTTCTGAGAACAGGACCTAAAGAAGTAGAGCAGCTCAAAATCGATGTGGACATGGCTGAAGATAAGCTACGAAAACAGCTAACGAACCTTGAGAAAGCAAATATCATTATGCGAATCAACGATGAAGAAGGTCGCCAATACCTAATTTTGAAATGTGACCCAGAAGTGTCGACAGTTTATCCCGAGTGGTTGATTCAACGGACAGTTGACTTGTATAATGATGAAGAACTTGTCAGTCGGCAAGCTATACATTACTTGGAAGTTCTCAAAAGATCTCATCCCAGTCAAGTCGCAGAATTAGTAACAGGTGTTGAGTAAAATGAAGAAACAAATCAAATTATTCGTGTTTATTGCATTTGCCGCATTGTTCCTGATTCCTGTTGCTAATGATGGTTCAATGACTACTAATACACAATATGGTATTCAAAACGGAGGATTCGTTTCTGGAAATCAAGATGAAGCATCATGGTGGAACTCCACATTCCTTTATCGAAGATATTACAATATTTCAGAACCTGATGTATCCGGTCGTGTGGATACACCAATTCATTTGTACTTGACATTCGATGATCTTCACTGTTACAAAGACTCGATACGTGTCATGTACTATAATTCAACCGGCGGCGACCATTGGGATTCTTCACCGTTCCAGACATGGAATACAACCTACTATCCCGGTTCTGATTTCATCCAATCCACTAGTGTATCTTTCACACTAGATTTAGCAAAAGGTGCAACTGAAGGTGATTTTTACATCTATTATGCTGCTGAAGATGTGGGTTCAGTCAGCTATCCTGATTACTATCCCTTCATCTATAGAAGCTACACATTCTCGCTCATCAACTTAGTATCGTATTATGATAATAATCAGTATCTTGTTGAGATGTGGGATGGTTCATCATGGGATGACCCACGCAGTGTTGACGCACGATGGTTGGCTGGAACAGTTACTCCTTCTAGTGTTCCAAATGGAACCCTCTCCAAATATGAAAATGTAAGGTATGAACCAAGTGCAACAGATTACACCAATTTCTGGGGTTACTATACAGTGTACTCCAATTATCCAATGGCGGTTTCAATGGGTCAAGGTGATAAGGGTTCTAATTCAGCAGTTAATGACTGGTGGCCTGGTGTCAATGAAATCGGAAATGGCGTTGGCACAAAGTTCATTCTTGGTGGTGTTGAAGGATTCGAGAGTGGCAATGAAGGTAAATATTGGATTCAAGCTCAATCTGACAATACCGAGGTTTACGTGTGGACTACAGCAGAAGTATTAGACTCTGGATGGAGCTTCTATAATGGGACCGCAGTAAGTTCATGGCCTGCTGTCTTACAAGCTGGAGAATACATTGCAAAGCGTGATGTACTATATACTATCTATATGATGGTCAATTCTACAAAACCCGTATCTGTTAGAGCCGGTGACTCTGACTGTACCTATGCTCGAGATATTGGCGGTTATTTCTCATCAATAAATGGTGACCTCGTCGGTGAAGAATTCTACACCATTGACATGGGAAACTCACTTGATAAGACAAGAGTTACCAATATTGGTAATACTGCAGTCACTGTTGAATGGTGGCGAAACACAGGTTCTGGCTGGGTCAAAGGTGCGAATCTTGTTGATATCCCTGTAAACGGTTCCGCCAGCATTCCTGCAGGAACTGCTAGCATATCAAATCCTGAAGATTGCTTACGAATTCTTGGTCCTGCTGGCTCTAAACTCTTCGTTGAGGGTATCTATGGTTCACCAGGAGTAGTAGATCAGGGCGATTGGGCTCCAACAATGACTGGTGACCGATTCGGTTTAGATTACAGAATTTGGGCTGGTCGTTCACAAAAAATCATGATTATGGCTTGGGCTGATGTTTCGATTGACATTTCAAGTTATAGCGGAAGCTCCAACATTGAGATCGCTGCAGGTGGCATCGGATTCTACATGCCAAGTTCTTCCAATCAGGCATTATACGACCTTCATGCTAATGGCACAATCAGTATTGTAGTTGCTGGGCAGTTCGGAACTTCAAGCCCATATGCTCCAAGCGGTGACCAAGGATATGGCTGGATGGTTCCTTCCTATAATCAGGATGGTGACCAAGCAGGATTTGCTATTGTTTCAAGTGGTGAAATAAAGCTCTTTGAATTTGATATAACAGTTAGAGACCTCGATGGAACTCCCATACAAGGAGCATCCGTTGAGTTATTGAATACCGATAACTCCCCATGGTTAGATGACAATGGTCTGGGTCGTTCTGGTGTATCTGATGCTAATGGTCTAATCGTTTTCGAAGGACTCTATAATCAAACATATAAAATCTCAACAGAGATTGATGCGGCAGACTGGCTTAGCACTGATCTTGCTAATATTTTTGTATCAGATTCTACCAATCATACAATTGACGGATCTGTTACAAATGTCAACATCATACTAAAACTTGCTAGTATCGACATCTACTATGAAGACCTCATGGGCAATGCCATGATTGACAATGACAATGAGGATACGAATATTAGACTTGATACAGATGGTTCACCAGATACCAATTACGTAGCACAAGCGCAGACTGATGCAACAGGAACTGCACATTTCTATCGTGTGCCTCAGGATGATTATAACGTCTTTGCTCGGTATGCTGGTTCTCTCGGTTGGTCTTATGGTTACACCGACATAGCAAACTTTGCTAGTTGGACTATCACCTCAGGAGAATTTGCCGGAGGTAGCTTCAGTCACAATTGGAATATTCCACTGGTTACTTTAGATATTCATGCAGAATCTTGGGATGCGTTGAATGTAGAAGGAGCAACAATAAACATCGAGAACATGGGCACATATTCCCATACTAAGTTATCTAATGCTAATGGTGATTACAGCTTCTACAGAGTCTTGAATGGAACTTGGGATGTGGATGTCTTCAAAGCAGATGATTATTCCAATACACCCCTAGCTCGAAATAATACTGTAACCTTGAATGGTCTTCAAAATTACACAGCTCAAACAATTCAACTACCACTCTCAAAACTCGTTATTCGCGTTCAAACAGGTCCAACTACATATGTGGAAGGTGCCCAAGTTAATGTTACAATGAGAGGCGTTGGTTTGGTCGCTCAAGGAACAACGAACAGCACAGGTCATGTAACTTTCTTCAATATTCATGCGAATATGAGCACTCCTTACAGTGTTTCGTATAACTTGACCGTTGTTTCAGGACTACAATCCAATGGAACAATGACCGAGTTACTAGCTAAATGTGATAATGAATATTGGTACATTAACAAGATACTCATTGGCGTTCCAGAATATAGTAGTGCATATACTGAAATGAATTCAACCACCTACTTTGTCAACCAACGCTGGGGTCAGAATGTTACCTTCACCGTTGGATGGTTCGATCGAACGGGTTCTGCTGGCTCGTATACGACTTCTGTTATCTCACTTGATGGTACTTCATGGATAAAGTTTTCAATCTATGATGGGACCACTCTTGTGGGTACTGATACATGGACTCAAGCATCTTCAACATGGATTGATCACTCCGCAGGTACCATTAACTTCCCTGTTACAATTGACCTCGACTTTTGGAGACTAAACGTATCTTCAACTGCATATCTGATTGTATTTGAGGCTTATACAAGTCTTAAGGATGCACCAGCTCCAATATCGATTTACCTCACAGTGTTGGCAGCTCAAACATCAGAAGGTGTCGGAACAGCTGACATTGTAGAAAATTATGGAACCCATTACCAGCATCTATACTGGATGAATGATTTGACAAATGGTGGGTATGCAGAGAATCTGGATGTCTACACCTATGCCGTGAAATTTGGTACACAGGTCAAATCTTCAGGTTTATTGACTGATAATCTGAATGGAACCTATAGTCTTCCAGCAGATGCTCTAACTGGTATTAACGTTGGCACTTATGTAGTTACAATTACACTCCAGAAAGCCAATTACATCAATCAAACGATTCAGGTTGGTGCAACCATTAATGCACTACCTATGATTATAGAATTTACATCTATCAATAACTATACCTGGTCAACTGGAACGGAATCAATCGATTTCGAGTATCAAATTGCTTGGAATATTACTGCGACTGATTTGACAGGTGTAAGCGTTCACATCGAATGGATTAATGCAGATACTGGTCTTTCCTATTTGAATGTGAGCAAGGTGCTTACCTCAGTTAGTGGTACGCTTACCTATGAATTCCTTGGAAACCTTCTGAATGTTGGTAATTGGACGCTCAAGATCACTTGTAGTCACGCTAACTATGAAGATGGTTTTGTTACCTCTGATATAATTATGATATCTGAGGCGTTGACAAACCATGCATTAATTGGGTCTAATTCCCAAGTGGTAGATTGGACAGAACCTTCGACTTTCCTATTTGATTACAAGAGAGGTTCAACCGGACTTGCAGGAGCGACTATTGAAACCGATTGGATCGGTGCAGTTATCGTTCAGTATCTTGGAAATGGTAGATACGCCATAACCTTTGATACGACAGTCCCTGCAGCGGGATACTCCATATCTATTAATTTCACACTTGCCAATCACGAAATGCAGAGTGATGGAGTTAATGTGCAAATTCTTGTTCCCATATTAATTCAAACTGATTATGGTTCAGAGGAAACCCCTCTTGTTGCATACTGGACACGCGATTTCAATGTGACAATCGAGCTCTTTGATATGTCACGAATGAACACACCTATTGTTGGAGCTATTGTGAATTACACCGACTATCCGAATCTATTTGATTCCGGTAATCTAACAGAGATTAGACCTGGTGTATATCAAATCACACTGAATGGTGATGACGCGGATCCTCTAACCAATGAATACCAAATCCGAATCAATGCAGTTGATGGACCCTCTGCTGCTTCAACAATAATCTTCCTCATTTTGCAGGATGTTCCTAATGAGATACTAATTGAAAATGGTGGATATGTCCCATACTACGGTGATGTTGTCACTATTGTGTTCTATTGGAACAATACACTTGACAATGAATCAATTACCCTCCCAAGTTCAGCTTCATTCATCGTGGAGCCGCTTGAGGTCGGTGTTGGTGGTCTAACCAACTATGGTAATGGTACATACAGTTTCGATGTTGATACCAAGGCTCTTGGAATGTTTGTAGATCCATACAATGGATTCTATAGAATCAGAATTTCGATGCAGGCAGATGGTTTTGAACCAGTGCAAGATGCATTCGTATTCTTTCTAATGCGGGAAAGTCCAACTAATATGGAATCAACTAGTGATACTGAAGTCACTTGGTCCGAAGATGCTACACTTACTGTGAACCTTATGGACTCAAGACATAGTGAATACGTCTGGAATGATGCTGTTGTTGAAGTTGTCTATAATGGAAAAGTTATTGGAATATTGAATCCACTTAATGGTGGAAATGGAACCTTCCAGATTGTTTTTGACTCATCTCTATTCTTCCCCTCACAAAATCTTGCAGACATCCCCTATAAGCTATTTATCAGATACAGCTTACCTAATTATGTAGATGGTCAAATTGAGATTGCGCTCAGAGTCAATCCGATTACTGGTGAGATAGCAATGATCACTGCTCATCTTCAAGATGGTAATTGGCAAGGTACTTGGACTGATATTGTCGAGATGCAAGTCTGGGCATTCTATGAAGGAGTGACAACCCATCTTCCTCCGGGAGTTGCTACTTACTCATGGTTAGCTTATCCTACTGCATCCGGTGGAACATTCAATTATTCCTCTCTGATTTACACGATGCAAGTTGATACTTCTCAAGTTCCTGCTGGAACAACCACACTACGTATTAAAATATCGCTGCAAAATCACACTATAACACCATTTGATGTTGTTATGATCATTAATCCTCTAGAAGCAGATTTTGAAACTGAAACAACTAGTCTTCAAGCTATACATGGTTCAACTGAAACATCTCGTGTTGCATTTACTGTCAGCTATGATGATATTCCAATACTTGATGCTGATGTATCTGTTATTTGGAATACAGTTGAATTCGGTCATACTCTAATAGGCAATGAGTATGTCATATTCATCAGACCTTCCGAGGTATCTGGACTAGAAGCTCCACATAGATACAACCTAATCTTCACAATGACCAGACAGAATTACACAGCTGATTCAATTACAATAGAAATGGTTCTATTAGCGCCAACATCAATAATAGTTGAAGATACTCTTTCAGGAGAATATGGCGAAATAACTACTGTGCTCTTCCAATACACTAACGATTTGACTGGATTACCCGTGCCCAATGCTACACTATCAGCTTACATCGATGCTGCTAGCGGTCCAATTCCGTTGACTGTTGTGCAGTATAATGCAACTCACTACAGAGTTGATATTACTGTGGCTGATGTAGGCGAGATATCTGGTGAGCCTTACACTATCGTGTTCGAAGCTTCTGCAGATGAATATCAATCATACTCTGGTGCTGCTACTGGTCTGGCAGTGAACTTCTATGTGCGAGAACCAACCTACAATATCCCTCTACTTGGAAGATTCGCGAAAGCTGATGTGCATAACACCCTTCTATTGGTTGCGTTATTTGGCTTAATTGTTGGTAGTGTTATCCTCGGAAGACGAATGAGGATTCCATACCAGATCAAGCAAATCGACAAAGCACTAAAGCAGATTGAGAAGGGCAAGACAGGAAAGGTCGAGAAAATCAAGACTATTGGAATGGTCATCTCTGAACTCCTTGCTCCTGGCCTTGCAGAACTCGATATTGAAGCTCCAATCATCGAATCCGGCCCTGAAGACACTTACGAGCAGATTCTGGATGATGATACTGAAGATCTCCTTGGTGAGCTCGATGCACTAGATGATGTTGGTCTTGAAGAAGAGAGTGATTTTGAAGCTGAGCTTGATGCTGAGCTTGATGCTATCTCTGAAGAAGAACCAATACTTAAGCAAGCTGAACCAGAGTCCGAACTAGAACCTGTGCCTGAAGTTGAGACTGAGGTCGAGGACATAGATGAACCCGAAGGGACTGAATCCAATTTGGAGTTCGATGAACCCAAAGATGAAGAGGTAGAAGCCGAAGAAGTCGAACCTGAACCAGAAGAAACCGAAGCAGCGGTTGAATCTGAGTCCGAAGTGGAAGAGGTTGAACCAGTAGATAAAATCATCGAAGATGAATCTGCTGAAAATACAGCTGAGGTTGAGGAAGTCATTGAAACAGACTCTGAGTATGAAACTACTGAGGAACCAGTTGAGGAAATCGTTGAAAGCCCAGAGAAATCGATTGCGGAACCTGAAACTTCTGATGAAGAAACATCCAAGCAACCGAAAAAACAACTCACTCAGGCTCAGATGATTGAACTTCTTCCTACCGAAATTAGAGAGAAGTATCCAATTGAAGACCTTCGAAAACTGACTATAAGCGAACTACAGGAGCTCCTAGACTTCATGGATGAATAGGTGATTTGCACAAGATGATACGCGAGATACATATCTTCAAGGGTGGGCAAACGCTCTTTGAAGATGTCATAGTTCCCAACAAGGATCTGGACACATCTTCAGTGATGATGCTCGTTTCGTCATCAGCAAAGAAGTTGCAGGAATGGAAAATTGATAGCATGGAGATAGAACGTTACCGATTTGTGTACATGAACTCCCATGACACTCAATTCATCATGACGATGGATCGTCAAGCCTCACTTCAAAAGGTCAGCGAAGCTATGATGAGCATGGTTTCAAAATTCATGACTGCGTTCGAAAGCGATCTGGAATCTGATGAGTGGAAATCAACCGATTTCTCTCCATTTGGTCCTGGTTTTCGTGCAGTGGTCAGTCGAATTCCAGTCAAAGTTTGCTTGGCAGGGCACGGTGGAACTGGGAAGACGACTCTTCTTGAACTTGCTACCCTACCATCTAAAGGACCTCCACAAGAGTATGTTCCCACCTTCTTTGGCGACAAAGCTCTACTCAAGGCTGACTTTGATCCATACATCTTTTCGATGTTTGATCTTGGTGGTCAAGATAGATTTGTACAGGAATGGGGGAAAATCATACGTTCTGGAAGTATGGTTGTGCTGGTTACTGATTCTACTCAGGAAAACATCGATTGGACAAAACGTGTTGCGTATCCCGTACTCAAGGCTGAACTGCCCTATGCAAGAGCAATAGCGATTGCTAACAAACAGGACATGCCCGGTGCACTGTCACCAGAGGAAGTCGGAAAGCGATTAGGTGTTCCCGGCTATGGTATGCAAGCAAATCAAGCTGATTTCAGACAAAGATGGTTGAAATTACTGAAGGACCTGGCATTCGAAGAAATAGAATCTATTGTTGTCGGAGAGATTGTTGAATAATTATGAGGTGCAAGAAATGAGTGAAGATTCAAAGAGCATTGTAAATGAAGAAGAACGAATACGTCTTGTAAAGGAGATTGGACAGATCAAGGATGTTCTTGACAGTTTCAAATATGGTCTGAACTTTGAAGATTTTGCAGATGAGTTGTTCAAGACAATTGACCGTCAAACGATTGCAATCAAACAGTTAGACGATAAGATGTCCAATATTCTTGAGAGAATGGATACCTTAGAACAACGATTCAAAGAAGGGGTCAAAGTAGTAGTATCTGGCGCTATTGGTTCTGAACCCTCAGTTACTGGCACCCATGAGATTATGCTAGAAGAAGATATCGAAAAACCGTCACCTCCCTTATCCGATGAGGAAATTGCATCAACAGCTTCAATTGAAGAGATGAAAGCAGAGGCTAGTGAGATTAAGGTGAAGATCGCCAGGTTATACGAAAAAGAAAATGAATACGCAGAGATGGCTATGACCGATCCTGCAAGTGCAGATGATTATGATGAAAAAGTTCGAGTTGCTCGTGAGAAGAGGATGGAACTTGAAAAACAACTCGCGAATATCTATGAAAAGGTAGGTGACAACTAATGGGACTGTTTGACAGTTGGAGACGAAAAAAGAAACCTGTGGCTACGGTTCAAATAACAGCATCCAAGAAGCCAAAGGCCGAAGAAACTCCACAATCGGTGTCAGAGGTAGTAGGTGAATCTGAGCCTGCAGATGTTCTTATCGCTGAATATGAACGACTAGTTCAGCGAAGGGAAGAACTGCAAGTTGAACGACAAGAGATTACCGCTACACTTGATCGTGGAGAACTCGATCCTGATGATTTCCGAAGGGAATTGATGAACAGAATTCAGGAAGCTGCTACTGTATCAGAAAATCTTCACATTACTGCGGCAAAACTCACAGCACTTGGTTACCGTGGTTACCACTAGGTGAAGAAAAATGTCGGATGAAGAAAGGGAACCCGATACAGGTGACCCTGAAGACTCCGATTTAGAATTAGAAACAGCTCGACTAATGGAAGAAGCTATCGCAAAGGGACGAGCTCCGTCGACCACCATTGATACTGATTCCCAAAATGAACAGAATACTGTCGTTCAAATTGATGCAACATTCCAACGACTTCAGAATAGAATTCTTGACTTGCTTGGATCAATTGAGGATGCTCTTAAAGCTACAGAACCTGATATCGCTGAACGAGTAACTGGGATAATGGAATCTGTATCAACTCAGCTTGGGAGTGCAGGATTGGGTGTCTTTGCAACTCGTGCGATCAAACTTGCAAATGCTGAGATTAACGCAGGATTTACTGTCGAAGACATTCTTGCACCTGTTTATGAGAGCCTTGGTGTGAGTCGTTCTAGTGTTCAAGACATTATGACAAAAGCTGGTCGAGGTGCAGTGCGAAATGTAGGTCAATCAGCAGGTAATCTTCAGACTAAACTTGTTCAAATGTATGCTAATATGAATGAACTAGACAAGCGACTCGAGGCTGCACGTGCGGAGCTTCGTAAGTGGCGTAGCCGATCGAATGAATTGGAAGAACGTTTACGTCAACGAGAGGACATGATGGGTAGCTCAAGTGAAGAAATGATTATGCTACACAAACAAGTCGCAGAACTAAGCAAAGATCTTGAAGAACGTGATTCTGTTATTTCTAACCTGAAAGGTGAGATTGGACAGACACAATCACAGCTTGAACAACAGAGAGAAATTCTTGCAAGTCAGGATTCCATGAAGACGATTTCCGTTGATTTTGAAACCAAAGTTATGGAACTCTCACATTTATCAGGGCAACTCGCTCAGACTCAGGAACGTCTAGAGCAGAAGGAATCTGAAATAGTTGCTCTGAAAGAAGAAGTTCAGAAACTCAAGGTTGATAAAACAGAATTTGAAGAAGTACTGGCAGTATCTGCAAACGAGATGGCAACTCTTAGAGGAGCTAAGCTCGAATACGATACACAAGTAAACGACCTCAAGATGCAGATTGTTGAACTCAAAACCCGTTGGAATTCTCTTTACACAATAGCTGAAACCACTCCCGAATTCAAAGCGTACTTCTTGGTCGCTGATAAAACGCAGTGGTTCCAATTAAGTCATCTTTCCTCAGCGCTAGGGATACCAACTGTTCTCCTGAAGCGGCAGATGCAGAAATTCATTGATGCTGGTTTAATCGAGATGGAAGATGACAGGATACGTGCTCGAAGTCTATCTGACTTAGCTAAAGAATCAGCGGGTAAAGAGGCTCAAATGATTGAGGCTGCAAAGGCTGAAATGGGCGACAAGGCAGTCGACCTCGTTAAACCATTTGATCCAAAGGACTTAGTAATGCCTACTCCTGAGTATACTGGACCTGACGAAGGCGATTACGAACAAGAAGGAAGATAACGGAGGAACTTGATTGACAAAAACTCTAGACGAAGTGATGCGTTTTTTAGAAAACTATACTTTTGCATGGCACCATTGGCTCATGTTACTATCGTTGATGAAACTGGGTGGAAGTGGAACAAAGGCCCAGATAATGCCTGTCTACAAGAAGGAAGGATTCTCACCTCACGCAATTGAAAGTGTTTTTGCAACTGACCTCGTCGACTTGGGTGACGCTGTCGAAGTAGAAGGTGGATTAGACAATCTTAGTAATAGCTCCACAATTATTCTAACTAAAGATCCAATATTCCAAAAATTTCTTAAAAAGAACCTCAAGTCTGTTGTTTCAACCTTTAAGACGAAACGTCACAGTTAGATTCTCTTACACAAGTTTTTTCACATACTATTTTATCAAGAAGAATTAATGTCAGGTCTTAGAATCCCAGCTTTAAAATGTCCCGAATGTGACAAAGTCATTGTCCCTCCTAGAAATCTCTGTCCATACTGCAGACATAAATTGCTTGAGACCAATATAATTGAACTTGGAAATGAAGGAAAAGTACTTTCATTTACTGAACTACGCAAACCACCTGAGGGATTTAATCCACCATTGAGACTGGCTCTTGTTGAATTAGAGTATGGTGCTGTAGTATTGTGTTTGGGTGAGGATGAGTTCAACTCCAAGGTTGAGATTGGAAGTCGGGTTAAACTTACATTTGACAGTGAAAGACGCATGCGCTTTAGCTTGGCATAGATATGCTCACCTACAAGTTTTTACAGTTAGTTAGGAATTTAAGCAAGTGATTCACGGAGAACATGGGTTTCAAAGATGGTCGACTATCTATCCAATATATTATGGACTGAAGATGAAATCAAGTTTCGAAATGAACTCCACGCCTTTTGCAACAAGGAACTAGCACCAATAGCTGATGAAATTGACAAAGGACCTTATCCTCGAGAACTTCTCAGAAAAATCGGTAAGGCTGGGTACATGGGTGTGCATCATGATAAATCAGTAGGTGGAACTAATCGCGGACTATCGTATGAGATTATTGTAGCAGAGGAACTCTCTGCTGTTAATGGTGGTCTTGATATGGCACGTATGGCTTCCACAACACTTTATGGAATGCCTGTTGCACGTTTTGGAACTGCTGAACAGAAAAAAAAGTATCTAGAACCAGTAGTTTCAGGCGATAAGATTGGTTGTATCGGGATTACAGAACCCGATGTTGGGTCAGACACAGCTGGAATGAAAACGCGAGCAACAAAGGATGGTGACGATTGGATTCTCAATGGTGAGAAACGGTACATCACCAATGGAAGTCAAGCAGATTACATGTGTGCCTTTGCAATAACTGACCCCAGTGTGAAATCAAAAGATGGTATGTCTGCATTTATTGTCGATACAAAGACAGATGGATTTAACGTTGTGCAAGATCATGATCTTCTAGGAATGAAATCTGCACGGGTTTCTTGGTTGAAACTGGATAATGTGCGAGTGCCAGCTGATAGAGTTCTTGGTGAGGTGGGTAATGGTTTTCATATTCTAATGGATGAATTGGATTCTGAAAGAACCGCAATTGCTGGAGAAGCAATTGGTTATGGTAGAACACCCTATGAAATTGCAGTCCGATACTCTACTGAGAGGCACCAATTTGGTAGACCTATCAGCGCTTTCGAAGGTGTAAGTTTCAAGATTGCTGATATGGCGATGAAGCTAGAAGCAGGTCGTGCATTGACACTAACCGCAGCAAGAATGTATGATAAAGGTCAGAAGATTACAAAAGAAGCATCTATTGCTAAACTCTATACTACAGAAGCTGCGATTCAAATTACTAATGATGCACTTCAAATTCTTGGAGGCGCTGGATATACCACCGATTATCCCATTGAGCGATTTCTCAGAGATGCCCGTCTTATGACTATAGGCGGTGGTACTGCAGAGATTCTTCGATTCCTCATTCAACGAGAAGTCTACAAAGAATTCTTTCCTAGGTAGTAAAAAAAAGAAGTTGAAGGGGAATCTCCCCTTCATTTCATTTATTTCTAATTCTTGACTATGGCTATTATTCTATAGACATCTCCGACTTTATGGATGGTAGCAGTAAAGCTATCTCCTGGGCTAATGTCTAGAAGTAGAGTGTACCAATCGGTCAGATTCATCCATGCGCGTGCTCCTTCTATGTAGGGATAGGTTGCATTATTGGTTTGAAGAATGATATGTTGGTTTGAATCAACGATATCAGAAACCTTAGCAACGACTGATGCGGTCATGTTGAATGTGTCCACCTCAGGCACTTCAACAACTCCTCCAAAGAGCTCGACATAATCACTTCTCGCTGCGAGAACAAGAGATTCACCTGAGAGTGACCCTCCCGATTCGATAAAGGAAAACCTATCGATATTTGATGCGTCCACGAGAGCGAGGCCGTGAAGGTTCATATTATTATAGACATAATCTTCTATGTCACTATCATAATATGCGTCTGTCCAATATATTGGTGTATACCAAGTCCATTTAGTGAAGGTTGAATTGATGACAACTGGATACAACAGCGGCATTGCTCCATAATACTGACCGGTTGCTGGTTTAGGTATTTTTCCAACAACGTTTGCAGCAGCGGCATCGCCACTGATGTATTCTTCAGATCTGAGGTCATGATAGTAGACCTGCGTCTGTGTTGCTCTAAACACCCCCGCTAGGGTACGTGAATTAGTAACAGGATGAACTGCGATAAAGGCTTCAACTCGGTTTGTATCTGGATTTATAATGTATCTAGTATCTTCTGTGATTTCAAGCCTGTCATTGGATGGTGGAATGACCCAGAGGAATCCACCTGCAAATAGATCAAATCCTTCACCTCGACGATAGCCTCCCCAACGTGTCACTTGTCTCTCAAGCCATTCTTCTGAATACGCCTGTGTGACCCAACTTGGTGTATCCGCTATTGTATCATATGAAAAGACTGAGTTGTTCTCATAATAGATAATTGGCCCTATAGCTCGCTCAACAAAGTCAAACCCAAGTGGTGTTCGTGTCTGAATATAGACCAAGTTACCAGCTGGATCCCATGTTGGATATGCATATTGGTATGATGAACTCATATCATTAAGATAGTTTCCAAATTGGATATTCTTATCCCAGAAAAGTCCCTCTCCTACTGGAATCGTTGTCGAATTGATAAGATGTGGGCTAATTGATTGAGGATCATTTGCATCTACGACAATGAATCCTCTCACATAGTTCTCAGCCAATACATTCGTCGATACAATTGTACAGACCCATACTAACGTACCATTCCGCGTTGTAATATGTGCTGCAGCAACTACAGTATTCGAACCAAATGGTGCTAGGTGTTGTTTAGCAACATAAATTGCATATTCTTCAGTGACTAGTCTGACCATTCTATCTGGGATTGGATTTTCAAATAAGGGATCATGGGACTGAGTGATCATCGAATTAAAGAATTCTGCATTTGAAACATCTGAAGTCCAGCTAATAACTCCAGAAAATCCTGGAATTAGTATAAGGATTATCAGTCCAATGCAGGTATACGGTACCCTAATCCCTTCGAGCATCTGCTCGATATCTCCTCCCGGTCGGAATCCACTAGTAAACATCATTATGGCACCAAGGCTCATAATAAGAGTAAGGATTGCCCACGGGAGAGTCATCACCATTAAGAGACAAATGATTGCCCACGCAACAGTGCCCCATACTAACCTGAGTGGAAGCCACCTGAGTAATCTATTAGGTCTCAAATATTCAGATGAGAATGGAATAGGTATTGCATGTAGAATTATTGATATCAGGAGAAATACAAGTACATTCATTGAGAATCCTCAGCTTCTGATTTCTACTGCTGGTTGCAACTAGAGCCTTTTAGTGTTTTCCAACAGATTGTTTGTACCATTCAACGGCTCCACCCGCTTTCAGAAGGTCAAGCATTCTCTTAGGCAGTGGGTTTCCGTGAAATATATCTCCGCTACTACGGACTGACAGAGTTCCTTCTGAGATATCTACTGTAACAATTTCACCATCAGTAACTAACTTGGCAACATTTGGAATGATGAGTAACGGCAGTCCAACATTGAAACCATTTCGATAAAAGATTCGAGCAAATGATTCTGCGATGACACAACCTATTCCTGATTGAAGGAGAACTTTAGGCGCTTCTTCTCGAGATGAACCACCTCCGAAATTTCGACCTGCAATCACGACATCATTCTTTTTGACTTTGGATGCAAATACTGGTCTGGGGATTTCAAAGGTATGTTTTGCCATGTCTGCATAGTTGAGAAGAGTGAGGTATTGCCCCTGAATTATTTGGTCAGTATTGATATTGTTCCCCAAGACCCACGATCGCCCTGTAATTGGTTTTAATTCTCTTGTCAATAATCCACACTCCTTGGATCCGCTATTGCTCCTTTCAATGCACTAGCTGCTACAGTAGCTGGTGATGCAAGATAAATACGTGAATTTTGATGCCCCATCCTTCCTTTGAAATTCCGATTTGTGCTAGAGATACAGACTTCCCCTGCTCCAAGAACTCCCAAGTGCCCACCAATGCATGCGCCGCAGGTCGAATTCGTGACGATTCCTCCTGCATCCATGAAGATTTTGATGAGACCTCTCTCTAATGCCATCATGTAGGTATGTTTGCTTGCAGGGGTGATTATAAGTCGAACACCTTTTCGGACTTTTTTGCCTTTCAAAATCTTGGCAGCAATCTCTAGGTCTCCAATTCTACCATTGGTGCAGGATCCAATAAATGCTTGATCAATTGGTACACCACTTACCTCTCTGACAGCTTTGCCATTAGTCGGATTGTCAGGAGTTGCGACCATTGGCCCTAGTGGTTCTCTTTTAATATCGTAAACAAAAGAATCACAATATTCTGCATCTTTGTCTGGAACGGTTGGTGTCCATCTTTTTGAAGGTGCGAGTGTTTCCATCCATTTATTCACTGGTTCATTAACAAGCATTGGTGAGCACTTTGCACCTGCTTCAACAGACATGTTACACATGGTCATCCTTTCGCCTACTTTCATCGCGTCGATGGTGTCTCCATGGAATTCCATTGATTGATAGTTAGCTCCATCAGGTCCTAGATCCGAGATTATCTTTAGAATGAGGTCTTTACTCATTACCATATCCTGAAGCTCACCAGTTACTTCGATTCGGATTGATTCAGGAACCCTGAACCAGCACGAACCTGTAGCTAGAATCAATGCTGAATCAGTTGCTGCCAAACCAGTAGAGAAGGCATTAAATGCGCCGTATGTTGTTGAGTGGGAATCACTACCTATCACGAGTTCTCCGGGTACTATTAGCCCCTTCTCTGGCAAAACGTGGTGGGATATGCCGCAATCCACATCAAAGAAGTGTCTAATTCCTTGATCTCTCACAAAGTTGCGATTTCTTCGGTGGATTTCCGCACTGTTGATGTCTGATGCTGGAGCCCAGTGGTCATTGACTACGACAATGCGTTCAGGGTCCCAGACCTTTTTGAACTCCATCTCATCAAGAACATTTAGGATCCTTGAACCGAGAACTTCATGGACCATTAGCAAGTCCACATTTGCCTCAATTATTTCCCCTGCTGTTGCCTTACCATCATTTGTGTGGCTTGCAAGTAATTTTTCAGCTAGAGTATACCCCATGATTTTACCCTCCTAATTGTATTGACTTCATCTCATCGATGATTGCTGTTGTGACAACCTTGGTGGAGCTAGGTTTGATAGCAATCCATTCACCGACGCATAAGTCTCTCGTTCTGATTTTTCCGTTCTTCAGAACTAATGCAACTGCTTCCTGAACCATATTTGCGGCAAGTTTGATTTTCACATCTTCATGTTTGGTGCCTAACCATTCAAGCATCATTCCCATAGCAAGAATCGCTGCCATTGGGTTGGCAACATTCTGGCCATAGTATTTTGGAGCAGATCCATGGACTGGCTCGAATACTCCGTGTCTATTACCAATACTTCCAGCAGGAGCAACTCCCAGACCTCCCTGAATTGCTGCTCCCAAATCAGTAATTATATCCCCAAATTCATTTGGTGCAACTACTATGTTGTAATGTTCGGGTTTTCTGATGACCCATTGAGTCCAAGCATCAACGTACGCATAGTCTTTCTCAATATCGGGATAATCTTCTCCGACTTTGTTGAAAGAGCTTCTGAACAATTGGCATCCTGCTAGTAAATTGCTCTTGTCTACGCATGTGACCCGCTTCTTTCCATCACTGGGCGCACCTGAACTTATTTTAGCAAGTTCATAGGCAAAGCGCGTCACTCTCTCTGATCCTTTTTTCGTGATGACCCTACCATCTATTACAACTTCTGAGGTGTTATTTTTCGTTATCTCTTCACGGGCTGGAGCATAGAGACCTTCTGTATTCTCACGGACAATTATCATATTGATATCATCAGGAGTCTTTTCCTTGATAGGTGTCCATACCCCTTCGAGAAGATTTACAGGTCTTACATTTGCATAGAGCTCAAGTTCTATTCTCAGACCAATGACGACACTGTATCCAGCAAGATGCCCGTTAGGCAGTTTTACGCTTTTACCATGTGCATCATTGGCTCCTATCGCACCAAGCAGTACGGCATCGGCTTCTTTCTTTGTGAAGTTCTCTGCTTCAACTGACCATTCCCTACCTTCACGGAGATAGTATTCTCCACCACATTCGAATTCATGCAAATCTATTTGGAATCCACCTACGTGTTTCTGAACTTCATCAAGTACTCTTACAGCCTCTGGCACAACATCACGGCCAATACCATCACCCGGGAGAACAGAGATTTTGTAGGTCCTAGTCACATCAAACACCTAGTAGCTTCCTAACCAACCAAGGTTCTTACCAGTATCATCTAATATGTCCACTCTTGTATCTATCCTTTGTCCGTCAGCATATCGATTGATACATCGAATGGTGAACGACCTAGTGCACTTCTTACATTCCACTAGCCAATCAACAGTGATTTCGTCAATCCCTTTCAAAGATGGACTGTCCTTGCTTTGACTTACCCCGAGAAGATGTATTTCATCTCCATCACACTCATACGTGCATTCTTTCAACGGCAACGGTTCCATTCCCCGTCGACCCAACGCGACAAAGACTTGATCTGGTAGTTCATCAAGAGACCTTTCGCTAGTCAATACCAAACACCAAGAGGAGTTTAACACCAGTACGGATAAATGAGTTGGTTGAGCACTAGATGATATGCGATTGGTCACATATTCAAGGATGGGTGTTCCGTCAATAGGCGTTCAATTGGAAAACGGAATTCTAGATATTCCTGATGCGGCGTCATATTTTGGACGTAAGTACCATGTTCGTGGTCAGAACTTTCCTACAACTATGATGGACCTCTTGCAATGGGAATCTGGAATTGAGGTTGTCCGACAAATTGTGACAAAATACGAACAGACTTCCCTAAATGAACGGATGATGGCGTATCCACTAGATTCTGTCACTCTTGAAGCCCCAATAACTCGACCTGGGAAAATTATTGCGCTCGGGAAGAACTACTTGGACCACATAAAGGAAACTGGTTCTGAAACCCCTGCGTTTCCAGTTATCTTCGCTAAGTGGCCATCTTGCGTAATTGGTCCTAATGATTCCATCCCAATGCCAAAGATCTCCGATAAGATAGATTGGGAAGTCGAACTAGCAATTATCATTGGTAAGATATGTAAAGAAGTCAAAGAAAGTAATGCACTGGAATACATTGCTGGATACACGATAGCAAACGATGTGACTGCTCGGGACCTACAACATGAGGATGGTCAATGGATTCGTGGAAAATCTCTTGATTCCTTCTGCCCCATGGGACCGTGCATTGTCACACGAGATGAGCTCGGAGATGCTCAGGGACTACAACTTTATACCAAAATCAATGGCGTAATGAAGCAGAATTCTACAACTTCGAATATGATGTTCAATGTATCTCAAATTATTGCTCATCTTTCCAAGGCATTCACCCTAGAACCCGGTGATGTAATTATCACAGGAACGCCATCTGGTGTCGGTTTCGTACGTAATCCTCCCGAATATCTCAAAGCTGGTGACAAGATTGAACAGTACATCGAGAAGATTGGTTACTTACATAATTCTGTTGTGAAGTCAAAGTAGACTAATTATCTTTTTCCGATTCAGGGAGCTTGGATGCCTTTTCTGCTGCATCTTCTGCTTCATCATATTCGAAGAGTCTCTTGTGAGCATCAGAAAGCATCTCCCAAACCTCCCTATCCTTTGGTTTTAATACAAGATATGCTTTGCAGAATTTCTTGACATTTTCCCAATCATCCATCTGCTCATAACATCGTGCAGCATAGTAGAGAGCTCTCTTATGGTCTAACCTTGGTCCAGCTAATTCTGTGAAGATGAGAAGTGCATTCTCCCATTCCTTATTTTTATAGTGTTCCATACCTTCATCAAATCTGATTTCCATATCGCCATATTCAGGTATCTTTGAGGCCACAGATCCAAGCATAATAGTTGATGCACAACACACCACGACAGTTGCTGCAAGGATTGTTATCCCCAAGACCATTGGTCCATCAAAGGGAAGTATTCCCTGTGCACTAAGCAAAGCAACAATTATTCCACCAAAGACTATTGCTACTGCAAGAATTCCAATATACTTCGGCGGAACTTTCATTCCATCATTCGCATCTTCTGGAAGCGCCATATCCGGCATCATAATATCGTAACGAATTCATTTCCTTTTAGGTCTGATGAATCAATCAATCTTGTTTACCAGACTCACTTTCGATTCTCTTCAAATGCTCTTCTTCATCTTTCTTAGATGTCAATCTATCTCTTGATACACCAATCCATTGGCTCACTAGATTATTGAGGTCTGGATTGAGTTGTACAGCAAGTTCTGCGTACGCAATTGCTTTTTCATCTTGCTCCTCGATGAAATGGGCGTTTGCTTTGTTATAGAATGCTTCTGCATAATCCGGTTTGAGGGCAACTGCACGGGTGTACGCTTCTATTGCTGCGGGTCCTTCAGCAAGTCTCGATAAACAGTTGCCAAGATTATTCCAAGCTTCAGCATCATCTGGATTGATGTCTAGGGCTTCCTCATAGCAATCTTTAGCATTTTCGAAATCTTTCATAGCATAGAGCACAGCACCTTTGTTGAACCAGATTTCGAAGATGAAGTTGTCAATAGCAAGAGCCTCGTCATAAGCTTTAACTGCCTCTTCGAAATCCTCAGTTTCTGTTAATGCATAACCTAGATTATACCATCCTTCAATTGATTCTGGATTGTCGTCTAAAAAGGAACGGAGCTCTTCAATAGCCTCCTTGAAGAGCCCTCTACTAATGAGTGTCACTGCTTTTTCAATTACTGTACTATTCTCATCTGTCAAAGTTACCAACGGATTTTAGAACAATATATCGAATAAGCATTCCTCAATGGTTTATTACTCTGGTTTCTTTACTCTGATTCTTGCAACTACTGTAATCACTGGACCAAGGATTGAAGCAGAGGTTGCTAGCAGATTTAATAGCACAGTAAATGCCGCTATTCCCATTGCATTGTACATGTTATAGATAAGCATGATAAACCCGAAAATTCCCATTCCTGCAGCAATACTGATGATGACTTTCCCTGTACCAACACGATTAGTTGTAACTAGATATCCACCAATGATTACTGCAACTCCTCCGAGACTCGCAATGTTCTGCAGGATTACTAGAATCCATAGCAACTCCTCCTCAAATCCTGGTGCGGCTGCTGAAGTGTATGTTACCAAGTCTTCCCAGAATCCTACACTTCCCACTGCACCAGCGTAGATCATGAGGATTCCGCCTATTATGCACAAAATAAATGGAACTTTGTTTCTCATCAAATCACCATGAATGACAATGGGGAAACTAGTATAATTCTGTTTTGCATCAAGAAAATCTAGGTCAGTGTGAAATTATGGATTACTCTTTTCTCAAATTGTGAGATATTTTCGAATCCAGAATTCCTCAGTAGCTCATATGCTCTATCAATATCTCGGCCAACATCCCTTGGTGTATGTGCGTCCGAACCGACGGTTACTATTACTACTCCTTGTCTTCTGAGTTCTTTTACGATTTCAGCTTCTGGCATAGGTTGTTGCTGTCCTCTTCTCCATGGTGAAGTATTAATTTCAAATCCAACGTCATATCGGTTCATCGCCTGTGCGAAACTTTCAATGTGAGGTTTCCATATCTCTCTAACTCCATCACCATAGAATTTCAGCCCGAATCTTCGATAAAGATCGATATGGGCTATAATATCAAAGAGGCCTGATTCTACTGCCTCTTGCAGAAGCGTATAGTATTTGTTTCCAATTTCCTCCATAGAGTATTTCTTGAAGGCTTTCTCAGCTCTTCCAGTGGCTGAAATTGCTATATGATCGATGAGATGCATTGAACCTAGTATGATATCAAAATCAGTAGAGTGGAAATTTTCCGGTAGTGAATCTTCAATTTCACGAATATAGTCCACCTCGACACCAAGACGAACTCTAAGTCCTCTCTCTCTGTATTTGTCATCTGCAGACCTTATACTCGCTTCATAGTCTTCTAACCATTCACTAGAACGGGTACTGACTGTCCTCCCACGTACATTGACATAGCAATCATCAGCAACAGAATCAGTATCAAGATGCGTTGTGAATGCAATTTCCTTCAATCCTTTTCTCAGAGCTTCCTCACAAAACTCATCTATACTCCCTTCTGCATCTATTGAGTAGTTCGGGTGTATGTGGTAATCGAACATTAGTCGTTCACACCAATCTTAGCAATTTCAGGATGTCTATAGATGAAAAACTGTTCACTCGATATCAGGGCTATCTACAATTGTCAATGAGGATGATTTCGTGTGTTTCGTATTCACATCCTTGAGAAAGAGAGTTACAACTGTTGCAAGTAATGTAGTAATTACTAAGAAGAGAATTGATGCAGGTAGACCAAAATTATCTCCTATGATTCCAAATATTATTGGTGAAATTGCACCTGGTATAGACCCTACAGAGAAAAGGATTCCAAAAGCAAGCCCTCTTGAATTCCGTGGGCATACTTCTGTTTGGTATGCGGTATTAGCTGGCACTCCTAGGTAGAAGAAGAAACCAATGACAACCAAGATCATAATCAATTGAATAGGGTCAAGATGAAAGTTCAGTAAGAATAAGGCTGGTGTAGCTACTCCAGTAGAAGCAACAAGGAATGGGACCCTTCTTCCCCATCTATCCGAATAGTATGATGATATTATTTCTCCTACGAGTCCTGCAGAAAGCATGACTGTAGTAAGGTATCCAGCCGTGACTAAACCCGTACTATACTCAACAGCAAGATAGAGTGGCATCAGAAGAGATGTTGATCTGAATGACATTCCTCGCAGACCCATGAGTACGACCATGAACCAGAAGTTACGATTCCACCCTTCTGCCCCATCACATATCTCTTCTTCAGAATCAATAATGCGAGTTCGCTCAAACTCTTCTTCTTCTTTTTTCGAGGATTCTCCATTTGAAAATCGCATGAGCAGAAATGTCGGGACAAACAAAATGATGCCTATTACTCCAAGAACTTGAAGTGATGCTTGCCAAGAACCTAAAGCAACGAACAGAGTGACCCCTAGAAATGGAGTTACTGCCATACCAAGTAAGCCGCCCATTGCTTGAATTCCAGTTGCCATTGACCGTTCTCTTGGGAATTTATCCGCTAATGCTGGAAATGAGCTGGGGTGATATCCTGAGGCACCTAGTCCTAGGAAAACTTGGAATATGGTTAACATGATGAAGTTTTCAGAAAAACTTGTGAGTAACATTGCGAGAGCAGCTAGTAGAACACTGATCGAGATGAACATATCTCTCATTCCTCTGTCTCCCAAGTAACCAACAAGGAGATGGGCTGTGGTCATTGCTACAATCGCTGCACTTGTGGCTATCCCGATTTGAGTATAATTAATTCCGAGATCGGTTTGTATAGCTGTCAGGAATGGTGATAGTCCACTTGTGTAGACGTGATTCATGAAATGTGAAATTACGCATGCAATAAGAACTGCGTATGAAGCCTTAGTACTCCTTGACAAAATGAATTCACGTACTTGTATTTGCAATCGGACCACAAATTCCCATAGTTAAGGCTAGTGATACTAACACATTTGCTAATCATAGATTAGTAAAAAATAGTGTCGGGTCTGCTGGCGACATCAGGCAAGCCCAACGCCACCAGCGTATCCGATTTTCGACTCGGAAAGGTTGTTAGTGACTGTGAAAAGCCCCTATTTATATTTAAAGCTCCAGTTTCAACGCAATCAAAGTGTTGCAAGATACACCTTGGATTTAGATTAACACTCCAGCGCACCAAAGTACTATACGGAGTGCCAGTAATGAATTGTCATTTGGACCATTATAGAGTCCGAGCAAGCCATAGTTATCGAGCATGAAATTACTACCTGTGATTACTAACTTACCACCCTGAGTTCCTTCTTTGTATCCAAGCACTGGCATTCCACCGTAACTAGCAAGTGTGTGACCATCAAGCGGTATATTGATAGTTGCACCTAGATAGTGGAACCCACTTATTCCAGAGGTGATTATATGTGGGTCAATCTGGTCAATTACCGTAGGTGTATCACCCGTAGGCACTTGAAATGAGGTCAGTGAAAAACCAGTCCAACCTAAGAACTCGTTCAATGATGTCACATTGAGGGTGTCTTGAGACAACGCTGCAATGAATATACCTCCACCTGAATTGTAATAGTCTTCGTATGCTTGTGTTTCAGATTCCGAAAATGGTAGATAGTATGAAGTAACATCTAGAGGATTTGTTTCATTTGCAGAATAACTACATGGATCAAGAATCACAACGGCATCAAATTCATGAAGTGAACTATTGGTCGTAGCTGTACTATTCCTAATCTCAGTCACTGATATATCATGGTCCGTTAAGACTTTGTAGAACTCTCTAAATTGACCATAGATTGAATCGATGTCCCAAGCTGAGTGGGATATATCAAAAGCAACTCTAGCAATTGCTGTTCCAACACCAAAGGAGATGTTGAGACTGCATGATCCAAAGTTCGTAGATGAGAAGGTTATAATCGCCTCAATTTTGGTAGTACCTGATTCCGGCACATTCACTGTAATTGGCACGCGACCTACCTGATTAATCTCAAACTCTTCAGGGATAATGAATGCTGAAGGAGTCGTGCTGACCACCTCTGATGTAAAATTAGTATTTCCTGCGGCAAATATTCGGACATTGAAGTTATACGTGTCTGATGCAAATACTCGTTCATAGTCAATCGGCAACTCACCAGGAAATGCATAGCAAATTGCGGGAAGACTAAATTGTTCAGCTTCTTGAATAATACTAAGTGATCGTTGAAGATTCAACTTTCCTGCACCAACAACATAATCTGGGTATGTTCCCACAGGATCTGCACCTTTCATCAGTGCAGTCATTATCGAACCGGGTGTGTACGTGATGTTACCATCAATTGAATACCCTATGAGTTCAGCAGCTGCGCCAGCAACTCTTGGTGCAGCAAAGCTGGTTCCATAATATCGTGTTCCATCTGAAGTTGTGGTATATCCTGCGGCTACTATATCTGGTTTCATGTATCGATCTACTGATGGTCCAATTGAGGTGAAATCTGCAGGTTTATCATCTTCCATTAACGCACCAACTGCAATACATGCGTCAAAGACTGCGGGTGACTCGATGGTTGTTCCTAGAACTCCTCCATCACCACTGTTTCCTGCTGATGCTACGACAATAACTCCCTGAGAAAATGCCCAATCGATAACAGCTTTTATGGGGTCTCCAAATGTAGGTGAGCCACCAAGACTAAGGTTGATTACACTACTGTTTTGTTCAACTGCCCATTCAATGGCATCAATGATTGCTAACGAGGTACCTGTACCCTCTCCACCGAGCACTTTTGCATTCACAATTTCTACGTTCGAGTACGTAGCCAATTGTTTTGCAATAATAGTCCCATGAGGAACGTCTTTAGGTCGCGAGTCTGTAGTATTGAGGTCTTCAATACTATATCCATTATCAAGTGTGACAAAACTTGCTTGAGCTACAACTCTGTTCTGCAAGCTGAAATCTACATCAATTCCAGAATCTAGGACCGCGACTCTGACCTTAGCGGCAGGTGCAGAACCATTTAGTCCGATTGTTGTGACAAAAACAAGACCAGTCGAAACAACTATCATCAGGATAATGATAGTAGCGATGATTTTTGTTCCATTTGATTTCTTCTGTGGAGTGCGTGCTGGTTCCCAATAGTACGACATAATTGCTACCTCTTGATGTAAACGTACGTTGTAAAATTGCTGCTCATAATTGTACATGAACCTATCGACAGGGGTACGGAATTATAGATTCTGAAAAGCTTCATTAGGTTGCTAGCTAGCTCAAAATTAACGTAGTAGGGATGGAACCATTCGAGTTTCATTTATCTGCGATAATATTACATCAACATACCTTCAAGAGGTACTGAATTTGTCCGGAGACGACGTCATCACCATCACAGAATCTAAGCCCCCAGTAAATTATCATTCATTACCTCTAGAGGAAGTCTTCGAGACTCTGAAAGTGAATAGTAAGACGGGGCTCTCTACTGATGAGGTTAAGAGTCGCCTCCATGAATATGGTGAAAATTCAATCCCGCGATTCAAGGGTGCTTTTTGGCAAGTCTATATAGCACCTATCCTGAATTGGTTGATTACAATCTATATCATAAGCTCTTTCGCCCTAATTACTATTGCATTTCTATTCCCTTCTGAAGAAAACACTATGGGAAGTGCAACGCTCTGGTTGGCTGTTGTGTCTGTCAATGCAATTGTTGCCATGATTCAACAATTTCGAGCTCAGAAGAAATTAGAAGCTTTAGAAAAATTATCCGCAGGTGAAGCAAGAGTCATTCGAGATGGTAAAGAAGCTAGTATCTCTCCTTTGGATATTGTTCCTGGTGATATTCTCAAACTTGAACAAGGAGATAAAATACCTGCAGATGCTCGTATAATTTCGTCCTCAAATCTAATGGCAAACGAGGCTTCACTTACTGGTGAAAGCGCATCTGTAATGAAGAGTGAAGATGCTCATGTTACAGAAGATGCTCTACTTACTGATCGCCTCAACATGGTTTATTTTGGAACCTATATCGCCACAGGAATGGCTACAGTCATGACTACTGCAACTGGTGGTCGGACCGAGATCGGGAAAATTCAAGGAACTCTCGCAGCTTTGAACACAGGAGATATCCCTCTTAGACGAAAAGTAAACCGGTTAGCCATGTATCTAGGGATTTCTGCGATTATTCTTATGACCGTATCCGTCGTCTGGCAAGTGTTTGTATCTCCAAGTCTACACGGACAACCATTCAATTTCGATTTGCAATTCCTTTCTGAAAGAATTGGTAAAGGAATAACCAGTGCAATGACCATAATGCCAATTAACATTCCCCTCTTAACGACAATTGTGCTCCTTACTGGAGTGCTTGCGATGGCTCGTAAAGGAGTCATTATCCGCGACCTATCAGCGGTTGAAAGTCTTGGCCGTGTAAGTGTCATCTGTAGTGATAAAACTGGAACGATGACAAAGAACGAGATGACTGTCAAATATTGTTGGGACACGACGAATCTCTACTCCATCAGGGGTGACGGTTATGAACCCAAAGGAGGTATCTACCTCCTGAAGGGTGCCACTGATTCGAATGTAGCTGAATTTGAAGAGGAATTGGTGGATGACGTTTTCTCTTGGAAGGGTCTCTTCAGAATGGTTACCTGTGGTGGAATCGCAAACGACTCGGAGATAATCCAAGAAGAAATCCCCGACCAAGGTACGGTCTGGAGACCTCTGGGTGACCCAACTGATGCGGCACTCCTCACCATGTTTAGAAAAAGTGGTATTGATGAAGAAGCAGTTAGAAAACGATATAGCATCGTTGAAGAATTTCCATTCGAATCCGAACTCAAACGAGTGTCGAAAATCTGTCAAGATGGCGATAAGTTTGTAGCATTTGTGAAAGGTGCTACTGAACTAATAATGCCCCTCTGTGAGTATACAAATGGAAAAGATACTCCTTCCAAGATCACACCGGGTCTTATGGGGCGTGTTACTACTCTCGCTAATGATTTTGCTTCAAAAGGTTACAGAGTCATTTCACTTGCTTACAAACAAATGGATTCTGTTCCTACAGGCAAAAAAGCTCGCGAGCAAACTGAGAGTGGACTGACCTATCTTGGATTTGCATGCATTGTAGATCCGCCGCGACTGGGAGTAAAGGAAGCTGTTTCAGCCTGTCATAGTGCAGGAATCAACGTTATCATGATTACTGGTGATGCTGCAGCTACTGCAAAGACCATTGCTACAGACTTAGGTGTTTACACTGAGAATTCTCTAGTGGCTGAGGGTAACCAAATCGGAGACATTGATGATGAAGACTTTGCACGAACCAATGTCTTCGCACGAGTAAATCCTGAACATAAACAGATCATCGTCGAGAGATATCAGGACCAGAACAAAGTCGTAGCTATGACTGGTGATGGTGTCAACGATGCCTTAGCTCTCGCCATGAGTGATGCAGGTATCGCAATGGGAATCACCGGAACAGATGTTGCCAAGGAGGCTGCTGACATTGTCATCACCGATGATAGTTTTGCATCGATAGTATCTGGTGTTCATCAAGGTCGAGGTCTCTTCAATAAAATTCGAATGATGATCTACTTTTATGTCGCGATTAACCTCTTTGAAAGTATCATCTTCTTTGGCGCATTATTCATTTTATCTGGGCCTAGTCTTGTCGATTTACTAACTGACTTGCAAAGTCTCTACCTTGTCGTGACAACTCACTCATTTCCAGGTCTAGCGTTGGTTTTTGACAGAACCTCACCAAAAGCCATGGAAGAAAAACCAAGAGACAGTCAAGATTTAATCACTAGAAACATGGGAAAGTTGATGATTCTGAATGTCATCCTGATGGCAATAGGAGCAGCGATTGTGTACTTCCTATCATTCACTGAATTTATGGGTATTGTCACTGTGACTTCTGAGAATATGTCTGGGTTCTGGATATCATTAGAAAATCCCAACTGGATCCTACTCAAATCAACAACTATGCTTCTGACTGTTATACTGATAGTCGAGAGTACACTGGTCCTCTTGATACGAAGAATCAATATTCCACTCCACAAGAGCCTTCGTGAGCCTGGAACTTGGATTTTTGTGATCTTCTTAGGTCTCATCTATCTTGCTCACTTATTGCTGATGTACGTACCCTTGGTAAATGAGATACTGTCAACCTATAATCTGGTCTTCTATCTCATCCCTCTTACTGCATTCGATTGGATGATCTGTATCCTACTCGCTTTACCCGCAATCATTGGAGTTGAGCTCTACAAATGGAATTTCAGGAGAAATGATATAGATCTCTAATAATATCAGCATTGTATATACAATATGTATTCATACTCTCGAAGTATATAAGAGATGGAATGTTTCAACATCTAATTGGAGACCGAATATTGGCACGGAAAACCACTTACCAAATCCGATTGTCTAAAACGAAGGGCAAGAAGATAGTCATGCTAACTGCTTATGATGCACCTACCGCTTCTATTCTTAGTGAGTGTGGTGTAGATATGATCCTCGTAGGCGACTCTGTAGGCAATGCACTCTTGGGATATGAGAGTACAATTCCTGTCACACTTGAGGATATCATCCATCATAGTGCCGCAGTAGCTAGAGCAAAACCTGATAGTCTAATCATTGGCGACATGCCTTTCATGTCGTACAAAGTAAGTGTTGAGCAAGCACTTGAGAACTGTGCGCTCATGCTTCAGGAGGGTGGTGCTGAGGCTGTGAAAATCGAAGGTGCCAGCGGTAGAGTTGTAGATATTGTTCGGTCTGTTGTTGATTCTGGAATACCGGTAATGGGCCATATTGGGCTTACGCCACAATCTATTTTTCAACTTGGAGGATATCGTGTTCAAGGTAGAACCGCTGAGTTGACTGAAGCACTTGTTGAACAAGCAAAAGCATTGGAAGATGCTGGCGCATTCTCAATAGTAATAGAGTTAGTTCCTTCAGAAACTGCAAAACTAATCACTGAGGCAATTAGTATCCCCACAATTGGAATAGGAGCAGGGCCTCATTGCGACGGTCAAGTCTTAGTTCTCTGGGACATGTTGGGTCTCTTCGAAGACTTCAAACCAAAATTTGTGAAAAAATATGCTAACATACGCACTGTGATCAAAGATGCAGTGAACGCTTATTCTGAAGAAGTAAGAAATGGTGTGTTCCCAGATTCAGAACACAGCTTTGAAATGTCTGAAGAAGAAACAGGTCGGTTGTATGGAAGAACCAAACCCTCACGGTAGAGGGTTGGTATCCACGAAAGTTGCTTACTCTTCTTTTATAGTCTCGTTGATAACTTCAATGAGCTTGTCGGGATCAATTCCATGAGCTAATGCTCCTTGCTCAATTGTTTCGTATCTTGCTGCAGCGCATCCATAACAATGAAGTCCGGCTTCCATGAAGGCTCCAGCAGTTTCTGGCCATTTCATGACTACTTCAGCAATGCTCATTTGTTTAGTTACTTGTGCCATTATTATTCACCATTAACTATGGTTAACAATATTGGTTAGTAAATTTGGTCTAATATACTTTCCTTTTGTAACCAAGTCTGAGTTTAATCATCGTTGCTTCTATACTTCTTGCTTGTTTAAACAATTTTTTCTGCATGGAAAGTACTTAATGGGCGTGTGTACTATTTTTTGTCTGCCTATGGTAATGGGAAGAAAAAGAAAGGAGTAACAAAATAATGGCCTTCCAAATCCCTGATTGTGCATGGACTATTGCATTGAATGAGGGTCCGTTGCAACCTGGAAGGCCTAGAAGCTATCCCATGGGACTTGAGCCAAGTATGGTCTGGCCTTCTCTTGCTGATGTTCCGATTGATCTTGATGAGCAGTTCTGGGAAATGCTCCCTTGCCCTCCCACAAAACCAATTGATGATGGGTACAATCAAGGAATTCCCATTGGAGGTTTGGGTTGTGGAAGTATCGGTCGTGGTTACAAGGGAGACTTTGCGAGATGGCATCTTCGAACTGGCGCTCATGAATATCATCCTTCTTTACCCAACCAGTTTCATTTGAGGGTAGAGGGAATGGGTCGATCGTTTCTTCAGACTCTAAATCCAAGAACTCCCAATGGAAATCAGTTGAGCTCTTGGAGTTGGGGGATGCGAGCCTCCAGAGCTAAATATCATGCACTTTTTCCTCGCGCTTGGACTACATATGATTTCCGAGATGCTGGAATAGAAGCTCAGTGTCAGCAGCTCTCTCCAGTCATTGGTAATAATTACCAAGAAAGCTCATACCCTGTAGGAGTCTTCTCTTGGCAACTCAAGAATGTTGTAGACAAGATACTTGATGTTTCACTAATGTTTACTTGGGAAAATTCTGTATCTCCAACCCAGCCTAAAATTGATTGCAGTCACTCACTCATTGAAAGCACCAATCCTAACAGACTACTTCTCGAGCTTAGACAAGATCGCATCGAAGCAGCTAGTCCTGTTACATTTGGCATGGGGATTGAAGGTTCAGAAGAAGCAGACCTGACAAGTCTTTCACGATTTGATACTGAATCAAGTGGTCGCGAGTTATGGAGGAGTTTCAAGAAGAACGGAGTCTTGATAGAATCAGAGCCAAGAAAAACCAAGGTACCACACAAGGAAGGAGGTGCACTTTGCGCGAAAGTACACCTTGCACCTGAAGAATCTACAGAAATTGTTTTTGCACTAAGTTGGGATATACCCATCATACAGTTTGGTGAAGGTCGGAGATGGTACAAATACTACACTCGGTTCTTCGAAACAGAGGGCAGGTATGCTATTCCCCTTGTCATAGACGCTCTCAACAGCTGGAGAACTTGGAATACCAAAATTGAGGAGTGGCAAAGACCGATTGTGGAGTCTGACCGCCCCAATTGGCTCAAGTCGGGTCTCTTAAACGAGCTCTATTTCCTTGTTGACAGCAGTTCAGCGTGGGTTGTTGGTGAGGTAGATGATAATGTGGAAGTAAGGGGTTTAGGCCATTTTGGATATTTAGAATGCTTTGAGTACCCTTACATAAATACATACGACGTTCTATATTATGCCTCATTTGCAACTCTGATGAACTGGCCAGAGATTGACAATGGCATACAGAGAGACTTTGCAGATGCAGTCCTCGTTGATGATGATAGACCACATTCTTTGCTTGTTGATAAGAAAGTTGTTCCAAGAAAACCCATAGGTGCTGTACCTCATGATTTGGGAATGCCTCAAGAGGATCCTTGGTATTCAACAAACGCATATGCATACCTTGACTGTGGAAGATGGAAGGATCTAAATCCGAAATTCATACTTCAAGTCTATAGGAATTTTGTATTCACCAAAGATAAGCAATTCCTGAAGTATTGCTGGTCCGCGGTGAAACTGGCAATGGAATATGCTGATGACTTCGATCAGGACAATGATGGGCTTCCTGAAAATGAAGGATATCCTGACCAGACATATGACAATTGGGTGATGAACGGTCCCAGTTCTTATTGTAGCAGTCTGTATCTTGGTGCAGCACAGGCAATGATTACCATGGCACAGATTATGGGGGATGAGAGCACTGAGAGGAAATATCGCCTCATTCTGAAAATCGGTCAAGAGAATTTTGAAGAAAAACTTTGGAATGGACAGTATTATAACTTTGATAGTAGTACTGCTAGGCATCACGACAGTATCATGGCTGATCAGTTAGCAGGTCAGTGGTACATGCGTGTTTGTGACTTACCAAGCATAGTCTCTGAAAAGAATGAGCTTTCAACTTTACAAACAATCTATAACTTCAATGTACTACGATTTCAACTCGGCCAAATTGGTGCGGTGAACGGGATGAGACCAGATGCCACTCCGGACAATACCTGTGCACAAAGTTCTGAAGTCTGGACTGGAACGACTTATTCTCTTGCTGCATTTATGATCCATGCAGGGTTATTAGATCAAGGATTGAAGACAGCTCATGGAGTCTACCAAACAACCTACACCAATCGAGGATATTGGTTCCGAACCCCAGAAGCATGGACTGAGCATGGGAACTTCAGGGCTTCTATGTACATGCGCCCTCTGTCAATTTGGGCAATTGAGCATGCTCTCAGAAGCCGTGAGTAGTTATCTTTGTTCAACATTTTTCTTGGGGCAGGAGAGGTGATGTTTTCGCAGAGGTCTACTTCCTATGAATGCCTCAAAAGAAGACTAATGGTCTAAAAAAAGAAAAGAAGGAGGATTGTGATCTTCATCAACAACCTCCTCTCTAATGTGTACTTACACTGATCTACGCTTGAATAGCACAACAACTACCGCAACTGCCAGAATTGCGATTCCAACTCCTACAATGATAAGAGTGTAATCACCTGCCGGTGCTGGTGCCGTGGCTCCTGTTGCATTCAATCCGAAGACAATAGCTAACAGGTTTGCATTCTGTGTAGTGCCTGCGAAGGGACTGCTCGGTAGCATTGGATTGGTTACACTATTCGGCCAGTTATCCCAGTATGTAGTACTATAGATCTGCCAATCAGCATGTCCTGCCAATGGAATAACAGGCATTTCTTCACCAAGAATCGTTTGCAGCTCATTGGCTACAGCCCATTGTGCAGCAGATCCAGCAGGGTAGAGATCAAGTTCTTCGATACCGTCAATGAATGTTTGATTATACCAGCCTCCTAGAGGAGCATTAACTCCTCCACCTGCACTAGAGCTCTCTGGTGAGAACATCTGGAAGTAGCGCTCATACATGTTCATGTTTATTTGACCGGACATGACCATGTCAGCAAAATCGAAATTGTAATTATTCATTCTTACCTGAACAGTACCCCAACCACTAATGAACTCAACTTGAGTCTGAATATTTAGTTGGCTGGAGAATGCCGCAGCTGCTACAGAATCCATAGCATTTACATCAGTCCATCCCATGAAGTCTAGGATTGTATACGGGGCCGTTGAGTTATCTGCCATGTTCCATTCTTGGAGTGGGTAGTGCTGAATTGGATCACTGGGTGTGACTCCTTCCTTTGTCCACCATACTCCGTCTTCAAGGACACAGTATTCTTCTAGAATATCAATTGCTGCTGCTACGTTGTAAGTAATTGCGTATTCGTCTTCGATTGTTTCGTTCAATAGTGCTCTAGCAGATGCGTCGTCTGCAGGAATCAGCATAGGGCTGGGATCTTTCAAGTAACCACTAGAAACAGCGCTCATATCAGAGTAGTTCAATACTTTGGACATAGCCTTATGGAGCCAGCTCTGATTTAATGGGTAGTTATGGTAGTTTGGAACAAGCATTACTGGTGACTTGTCAGGGAAGAATGGTAGGTCATCGAAATAGGTCACTATATTCGGGTAATCTACCTTGACTTCACTAAGCCCTGCAAGATAATTGCCGTCCCAGTCAAGCTCTCCACTTTCCATCGCGAGAAGTGCTAGTTCATTGCTAGAGTATGATGTGTAACCGAAGAAGTTTGGCTCGGGTAGTCTACCGAAATCTGTATCATCTACGCCCCACCAATTAGGGTTAACCGCTCCAATCGTTTGTGTAGCATCATGGAAGTATGGTAGATACATTCCAGAAGCAACTCTCCACTTGGCTGGTACCATTGTGGTATCTTGCCAGTCATTAGTGAATGTTGATAAGTCACCATCATATGTTGCGTTGATGTCTGACCAAACTGTCTCGGGGAATATTAGAAAGCCGTAAGTTAGTTGGCGATAGACTTCACTGCTTCCTGCATATGATGGAAGAATATTTACATCCAATTCAGTATCGCTTACTTTTACAAAAGATTCGCTGACGTTACCTACTCTCTGAATCAGAGAACCGAGTTGACCGGTCTGCTGGAGTATTTCGAACGAGAAGATGACGTCATCAACTGTTATAGGTGTTGTATTAGTAACAAGGCTGCTACCTACTGATGTCCAGTGAAGATCACTTCTCAGTGTTATTGTGATTGTGTCATCACCATCCCATTCGATAGTATCGCCTAGCCAGCTAATGATTTCTCCTGTTGCTACGTTAGTCCCGAACAAAGGTTCGTACATCAAGTAGGTAGTCCAACCTTGATTCGAGCCCATGTTCCATGGTTGGTAGCTTCCAGTATTCATTCCGAAGCCAGCCCCCCACACCGTTTCATTTCTAGCTACGGTGGTTTGTGCCACGACTGAATTCATATTGAAACTGGATAAGACCATTACCCCCACTAGGATACCGATAATCATAGTGGTAGCAAAGGTATTTCCTTTTTTCACTTGGTAATTCTCCTCCTGAGTATATTACGCGAATAGTTAACAGTTTGATTGGAATACATAAGCATTTACGGAGTTTTGGTGAAAAAAAAGACGGCTGAAACAGCATATTTCGGAAAAAATATGGAAAGTAAGAGAGAATTGAATATTGCATCGTACACGCAATTCAAGTCGTGAATGGAGATATTAAAGCCATTTTGGGTATCTATTTTCAGATCAAGAGTGTATCTTTGAAAAAATACCGGGTTTCCTTGGAAACTTAGTCAACCTCATCCCATTTTTCGTATAAACTGGGTACTGCTCCAAGAAGTTCCTTTGTGTATGGATGCTTGGGTCTGCAGAAAACATCATCGACAGAGCCTTGTTCAACTATCTCTCCTTCTTTCATGATCATGACTCTATCTGAAAGGTACTGGGCTTGACCAATATCGTGTGTTATGAATAGAACAGACAAACCCTTTTCCTTTTTCAGACTAAGAAGAAGGTTCAAGACGCCAGCTCGAGTGGATGCATCAATCATGCTAGTAGGTTCATCAGCTATTAATAACTGTGAACCTATGAGAAGAGACCTTCCGATAAGGAGTCGCTGCATTTGTCCACCACTTAGCTCGTGAGGGTATCTACCCAGCACCTCGCTAGGGTTTATCCCAATAGAGTTGAATGTGGATTCGATGGTATCCTTTCTTTCATCATCATCAAGGTTGTCTTTGCGTAGACCCCATGACCTGTCAATGACATGGTCAACTTTGTAAAACGGATTGAATGCAGAGTATGGATCTTGAAATACTGCTTGCACTTTTCTATAGTATTCTCGAATGCTGTATTCATTGATGTTTTTCCGGTTGAGAGTAATCTCACCAGATGTTGGTTCAATCAATCTAAGTATCATCCTAGCTATCGTTGATTTTCCACTACCACTCTCACCTGCAAGAGCAACGATTTCCCCTCTCTTAATATCGAAAGATGCATCCTTTGCAGCTAGAACAGTCTTTGTTCTAACAAGACCCGAAGTATATTCCTTGGTAAGGTTTTCACAACTTAGGACAACATCACTATTCATTGCCTTTTGCTCCTCTTCCATTTTGCAGCCCTGATTCTGAAGTAAATAGCCAGCAGGCTGCTCCTCTCTTTCCATCTTCAACCATGACCATCTCAGGTTCCATTGTTCTACAGATTTCCATAACCTCAGGACATCGTGGGTGGAATCTACACCCGGTTGGTGGTTCCCTTAGGTCCGGAGGATTTCCTGGGATGGTTTTCAATTCGTGCGCGCATTTTCCTTTCGAGTCGTAGGATGCGATTGCAGCTGTAAGCAGACGTGAATAGGGATGTAGCGGATCTTCAATTATTCTCTCCATATCACCTATCTCTACGATTTTCCCTCCATACATGACCATGCATCTGTCGCAGAGTTGTCTCAGACTTGTCAAATCATGAGATATGTATAACATGCTTTCAATTATCCCGATTTGTTTCAAATTCAGAAGTGCCTTTATCATACGTTTTTGTGAAGTCACATCAAGGGCAGAGGTTGGTTCATCTATCACAAGGAGCTTAGGGTTCCATAGAGTGGATATCGCTATCACGACCCTTTGTTTCATACCTCCGCTAAGTTCGTGAGGATAGAGATTTAGGACCGTCGGTTCCAATCCCAGTGTCTTCATATGTTTCCCCGCCATTTCAAGAACTTCTTCTTTCCGTTCCTTTGTCCGAACCCGTTTGCCTGTGCGCTGTTCAACTACATCGAAGATAAAATCCCGTATCCTTTTTACTGGATTAAGAGACTCCATTGAAGCTTGAGGTACATAAGACATACGCTTGCATTTAACCTCAGTTCGAAGTCTCTCGGGATCAATGTCGTATATATCGATTCCATCTACTAAGATTTTCCCGCCTTCATGATATAGCAATGGCGGCGGCGACCCTGAAACAAGCTGAGCCAGTGTGGATTTGCCACCACCTGATTCACCAGCAATTCCCATTATTACACCGCGGTCTAAACTGAATGAGACCCCATCTACAGCATGAACGACGCCAAACAAACCTCTATAGTAACCCCGGAGATCTTCAACTTCGAGAATATGTTCCGTCACGAAAAATCAGACCCTCCGTAATTTTGGATTGAATACTTCGTCCAGACCCGCATGGATGATGAAAATTGCTGTTAGTATTATTGTCAGCACAAGACCTGGAGGGATGAACCACCACCAGATATTCCACCAGAAAGGCACAATTGTTTGATGTTGAGCCCAGTAAAGCATATACCCCAGAGTAATTGTAGGGGTCGTGGAAACGCCTATCATGCTGAGTGCTGATTCAGCAA
>Ga0315535_1000166_pt1 | contig 44002 bp, 49 predicted proteins | sample SalMarSW160220MG_2_FD_203092 | JGI IMG/M metagenome (GOLD analysis project Ga0315535, IMG submission 203092) | Salt marsh sediment microbial communities from the Plum Island Ecosystem LTER, Massachusetts, United States - Salt Marsh Sediment SW1602-20 ... | reverse complement strand
AAGTGAGAGAACACGATTTTAAGCTTGTACGAAAAGCCCTTTTCAACTCCAGTGATCATGTTTTGAATGTGAGAGTATATAGTGCCCACAAGAGAGGCTTCCTTCTTGCGAGGCCACTCAGCCCAAACGCGAACTTTTTTGCCGTCTTCAGCCTCAATTGATATTGGAACGTAAGAAAAGTCACGTTGCAAAGTTCCTTTGGTGCCGTTAACCGTGACTTTCCGCTTGTCGATTTTCACTTCTACGCCATCTGGAACTTGAATGGTTTTGGAGATTTCTGGCAGCCTCATCAAAAACAACCTCGCCTAGTAAACGAAAGCTAGCAACCTTCCTCCCATGTTCTTTTCTTCAGCTTCCCTGTGAGCTATCACGCCTTTCGAAGTTGAAACAACCATTATTCCAACGTCTCTTGACGGCAAGAACTTCTTCTCCCAGTTCTCGAACTCACCGACTTTAACGGAGAAACGCGGCTTAATAGCACCGCACTTGTTTATTCTGCCTAAAAGCTGCACCTTGAACTTTCCAGAGCGACCATCATCGATGAACTCGAACTCGCCTATGTAACCGTTAAGCTGCATTATTCTTAACACGCGACCTAAAAGCTTAGAGGCAGGACTAATTATGCACTCGCGTTTGTTGCGCATCTCGTTGTTTATGACCGTTATCAAGCCATTCGTCAAAGTGTCCATCTTGCTGCCTCATCACTCATATTTTTTGAAACCAAGCTTAGGCGCTGCCTCCCTAAAACAGTGCCTACATAAATATAAATTGTAACGTCGGATAACGGGCCCATAAGAGCCACATCTAACGCATGGTCTTGCTCCTTTGCCGTATTTCCTTTCTTTCTTCATTTTTTGTTTAGCCATACATCCCTCTCCTCTATACGATTTCAACGCCCAGAATCTGCTTGACGAAGACAATTGACTCGTCAGGCGTTAACAAGTGCTTGGAACCAATGTGAGTTTTCTGTTTTCTTCTGGTTTTCACGCGGTGCCCCGGGCGATTCACGGAAACACAGACATCCATGCCGAAGATGCCCACATCAGGCTCATACTTTACACCGGCTATTTCAATGTGCTCTTTTATGCCGAAAGCAAAGTTGCCTTGCCTGTCAAAAGACGAGCGAGAAATTCTGTTATCGACAACTGGCAGAACCTTCTTGAGGAAGTCAATAGCCGCCTGCTTTCTCAGCGTCACGACACAAGCAATTGACTCGCCTTTCCTTAAACCAAAGTCTCTTATTGTTTTCTTGGCTTGCCTCTTAACGGGGTTCTGATTCGTCAACTCCTTCAACACTCGGGAGGCTTTCTCCAGTGGCTCACCTGATTTCCCAATGTTGAGATTAACGACAACTTTGTCGATGCGGGGGTTAAGCATCGGCTGCTTCTCCCATCTCTTAAGCACTTCCTCCTCAGACAACGGCAGTCGCCTCCGGTAAAGATATGAGAGATTTGGCTCCACCTACTGAAAAGACAAAATCTAAAATTGTTTGGTAACGATTACCTTTTTCGTCCTCAATCACCACAAGAGCGTTTCTGCGTTTCTTCGCTTCAGTTTTTTCGACCTCGACGATTTTGCCCTGTTTTCCAATGTTCTTTCCGCCCGTTATAACGGCGATGTTGCCTTTCTTGGTTTTCAGTTTATCAAGCACTTGTTTTTCTGGAAGACCAAGTTTCAACGTGTCAAAAGTTTCGTAAACGACTTTCTCCGGGCTTTCAGAGTCTTCCATTTTCACAAGCAGGTTCGATCCATCATGGAAAGCAATCTGCAAATTTCCATTCTTGGCTATGGTTTTATCTTCAACTCTGAGCAGCTTGAAATCGGCTTCTTCTTTACCGATTGGACTAAGAAATAGACCCTTATGTGAAGGCAGTATCCTGTAAAACTTGTTCAAGTCAGGCATCGAGATAACATCCATCAAACCTACGGGAAAATCGTCTTTGCGCCTGACTTTTCCGTCAACGTAAACTTTACCCTGCCCGATTATCTTTTTGGCTTCTTTCCTCGTCTCCGCTAATCCTAGAATGTCACGGAGAACAAGTGAAAGAGGTAAACACTTCTCAAGAGAGTGAGGTCCAGGTGAAGGACGCACTATCCAAACTGCTTCTTTTCTGTGAATCGGCCAGAACCTTGGAGCTGGCTTCCGTTTTAATCTTCCTACTTTTCCTTTCTTGCCCAAATTACGTTTCTCCTTTCTTTTTCGAAGCTGCGGTCTTTCGTTTAGCTGGTGTTTTCTTCACTGTCTTAGATTTCTTTTCTTTTTCAAGAGGAGCCTTTTTAGCCGCAGAGGGCGCTTTCTTTTTTACGACTGGTTTTTCTTCTTTTTCCTTTTTTGCAACGGGCTTTTTCTGCACTCTTTTCTTTGCTGCTGCTGGCGCTTTTTCTGCAGGTTTCTCTTTAGCCGCCGTCTTTTCCTTAACGGGTTCCGCTTTCTTTATAGTTTTCACGGCTTTCGTTTTCTTCGGAGGCTTCTCCACGACTTTCTCTACTTTTGTTTCTTTCTTTGCCGCTATTTGCTTCTTGTTTTCGAGAATTGCTTTTCGCCATTTGTCGTCTAGCTTCAGGCTTTTTATCATGACTTTTGATGGATGTATTGAAACAAAGATATTGGTTCCGTCAACCTTCTCGCGTGTCAAGCCCTCTAGGGTTATGCGGTACCTCTTCAAGTCTACGCGGTTCACTTTTCCTTCGAACCCGATGTGGTCTCCGCGCACCACGCGAACGGTGTCGCCTTTCCTGACTGGAAGGGTCTTGGCGCCTTTTGAGATGAGTTCGGGCGCGAGAGGAGCCGCCATCATCTTGTGACGCAGGTGCGCAGGTGCATTATAGAGCCGTTTTCGCTGTTTTCGCGGGTCTTTTACTCGTTTTGTTTTTTGCATGCCATTCCCCTACACTATTATACTTGAGGCACTTGCTATTCGCGGCCATCTTTCAGCAGCCTCTCTTGCCACGGGACCGCGAATTTCCGAGCCTTTCATTTCACCATCAGGAGTGATTATCACCGCAGCGTTATCTTCAAACTGAACCCAAACGCCATCAATTCTTTTGTAAGGCTTCCTCTGCCTCACAATCACCGCTTGGAAAATCTTCTTTCGCATGTCGGGTGACCCTTGCCTAACCGAAACGGTTACTTTGTCGCCTACTGTGGCGGAAGGATAGCGTCTTAATCGACCTTTATAGCCCATGACTTGGATTAAACGCAGCACTCGGGCTCCAGTGTTATCTGTGCACCTCAGTTTAGAGCCCGCTAAAAGTCCTCGCGTAACTTTCTGTCCGTGGGAAAGCATGCCTTTTGCGATGAGCGCACGTTGTTTTGCTTTCGCCGCCATGTTACTTCTCCTCCAGTTTCTCCACGACAACGAAGGCTACGGTTTTGCTGATGGGACGGCATTCCGCGATTCTTACGTGGTCGCCTTCTTTTGCGTCTATGCACGGCGGATTATGCGAAGGAATGTGACCGCGCCTTCTCTCGTACCTCACGAATTTAGGTGAGAATTGAAGGTACTCACGTTCCACTACAACTGTTTTATCCATTTTCGCGGTGGCAACGACGCCGTCTAAAACGCGGCCTCTCACAGACAGCGTTCCGTGGAACGGGCAGTTTGGGTCGTCGCAGGATTTCTTTGGTTTCTTAAAAGTTAGAGACATTACCATAACCTCTTCACGGTTTTTTTGAGACGGTCTTCAGGTCGCCCAACCAAAAGTTTGCCGTCGATTTCTACGATGGTTCCGTCGGAAAACTTAAAGTTGAAAACCGCCAAGTTTTTAACTACACTTTTGGCTTTCCCTTTCTGCAGAATCGTGAAAGTGTTTTTTGTTTCGTCAATTACCTCGCCGCGTATGCCAACGTAACCCGCATGCGGGCTTCTGGCGATTTTTCCTTCAGTTCCGATGAACTCGTGACGTATGATGTCTGAGGTTACTTTCACTTGGTTTTCTTCTCCTTTTTACCTTTTTTCTTAGCGGTTTTTTCTTCCTTTTTTCTAAGCCCCAGCTTGTCTTCATGCGCTATTGTGAGAATCTGAGCGATTGCCTTACGCAGCTCTCGTATCCGAGCGGGGTTTTCAACGGCACCACCCGCTCTGACCATGGTTTTTAGCCTAGCCAACTCCGTTCTGAGTTCAGAGACTTTCTTAGCGCGTTCTTCAGCAGACATGTCTTTGATGTCTTTCAGTCGAATGATGGGCACTTACTCTTTTGCCTCCTTTTCTTCAGCCGGTTCTTTCGCGGTTTCTGGTGGTGTTTCTTCAGCCGGTTCGTTAGCAGTCTCTTCAGCTTTCTCTTCTACTTCCTCTGAGGTTTCAACTACCTCTTCCGCTTTCGCTGGCGCTGTCTCTTCAACGGGCGCTTTTTCTTCCGCTTCAGCTTCTTCAACCGCTTTTTCTTCAACTGCTTCAGCGGGCTCTTCAGGCAGTTCTTCCACGTTCACTTCCTGCTCTGAAATTACCTCAGGCGTTTCCTCTTTTTCTGCTACTGTCTCCTCAGTTTCCTCAGGCGGCAGCTCCTCGGTAATTTTGATTTTGTCTGGAAACTGCGCGTCTGGAGGCATTATCTTGACTCTTACACCGATGATGCCGGGTTTGAGCTGAACTTGAGCTTCGGCTTTTTTCATGTATTTCAATGCGGGTTCGCCACATCGCGGGAAATATCCTGCTCGAAACTTTTCGAAACGTGCTCTTTCGGTCCGTAGTTTGCCGCTTATCACGATTTCTGCGCCTAACGCGCCTGCGTCCATAACTTGGTTCAGAGCCCAAAAACCAGCGCGTCTGAAGTGCACACCTCTTTGCAGGGCGGAGGACACGCGGGACGCGACAACAAAAGCGTTGAATTCAGGAACCTCGATTTCTGAGACAGAAATCTGTGGGTTTGAAAGTTTAAAGTTTTCTTCTAAAGTGGTGGCGAGGTCTTTTATTGTTTCTCCGCCACGTCCTATAACTATGCCAGGTCGCATGGCGTAGATGACCACGTGTGTTCCCAGCGGGGTCTTGGAAATGTCAACTCCGCCGTATCCGGCACGTTCAAGCTTTTTTTGCAGAAACTCGTCTATTTCGGTTTTTTTGATGGCTTCGGTTATAAAACGTTTTACGATGGACATTAAAATACTTCCCCTTGCCCAGACTTTTCGTCTAAAACAATCTCGATGTGCGTTGTGGTCTCGTATCTCGGCGAGGATCTTCCGTGAGCTCTGGGCATGAATCGTTTGATTTTCATTCCTGGGTAGGCGGCGGCGTGGAGTATGCGGAGTTTGTCTAAATCTAAGCCTTTGTTTTCCGCGTTGGCTTCTGCTCCTTCAACCACGCGCAGGATTTGATACGCTGCTTTCACCGGGTATCTTCCCGCAAAACCTTTTTCCAGTCCGCCACGGTGCCCCAGTTTCTTATTGTACCTGCGGAAGGGAACCGCTTTCCTCTTTTCCATTACGTCTCTAAGGTAAGTTTTAGCTTTGGAGAGCGTCATGCCTTTGATTGTTTTGCACACTTCTCGGGCGTGCTTGTGGGATACTCTGATCTCTCTGCCGCTGGCTTTCGCTGTTTTTTCAGGATCCAGTTCTTCTTCGATTATGGAATATCCCCATTTTGGCATTTTACGTTTCTCCGATTGTTTAGTGCGCATTTCAACAGCGTAATGGCGATTTATATGGCTTTCCGTATCAAAACTAGTTTGAGCTACGCTGAATGTGGGTAAGTCCTGCGTGTAGGACTGTTCGGAACGTGAGGTGTACGGTTTTAAAAAGCGCGTTGCCTTTTATTAGTTTTGCGAAAAACACGGGTTGACATGAGCGATTTTCGACTGCGTCTACGATGTGTTTATGTTTCACCCTTAAAGTTACTTATCCCAACCGAGAAGGGACTGAAGTGACAGAGAAAAAAGACGCAATAACCATGCTGCACGGCGCTGGCGGCACCGTCATGCACGATTTGGTCAAGAATTACGTGGTGAAGTATTTCGGGGGCATAGGCAACGCGGAGGTTCCGCTTGAAGCCATGGATGACGCGGCTGTCGTAGGCAACATAGTGCTTAAGAGCGACTCCCACGCGGTCAAGCCCATATTTTTCCCAGGCGGAGACATCGGGCGCATAGCCATCTCAGGCACCGTAAACGACATCGCATGCCTAGGCGCGGAACCGTACGCTTTGGCGTGCGGGCTGGTTTTGGAGGAAGGCTTGCTGCTTTCTGACTTTGAACGGATTTTGGTGAGCATGCGGCAAACCTGCATTGAAGCGGGTGTGGGCATAGTCACGGGCGACACCAAAGTGGTTGAGAAGGGCAGCCTTGGCGGTTGTGTGATGAACGTGTCGGGAATCGGCAGAAGAACCCCTGCGCTGGAAAACAACTTAAAAGTAGTTAGGCAGTATCGGAGCAGTTTCGCGGCGCGTTGGCTTCTGGACTCTAACCTGAGTGTGGGCGACAAGGTAATCGTGTTGGGCACGTTAGGCGACCACGGCTTAGCGGTGCTCTCGGCGCAGCAGGGATTGACCTTTGGAAGCGAAATAAAAAGCGACGTGAAACCCCTGAACAAGCTTATTCAGCGCATGCTCGGCGAAGTCGGCGGCGCAGTAGCCATAAAAGACCCCACGCGGGGCGGGTTGGCTGACGCCCTGAATGAGTTCAGCGAAAAATCAGAAGTCGGCATACTAATCCACGAGGACAAAATTCCAATCAGAGAAGATGTGCGTGTGGCGTCTGAGATGCTGGGTTTGGATCCGCTTGAAATTGGCAACGAAGGAAAAATCATAATCGGCGTGGTGCCAGCTAAGGCGGAGCAGCTACTGAACTGGCTGAAGCAGACCGTTGAAGGCAAAGACGCGGAGATAATCGGCGAAGTCACAGGCGAGTTCAAGGGCGTTGCCATGCAGACGGCGGTAGGTGGCAAACGTATAATCGCGCGTCCAGTGGGCGACCCTGTTCCAAGAATCTGCTGACGACGCGAAAGTTCCCATGCTTTCCTTGATTTTTGAAAAGCTTAAATAAAAATACCCAAATTTGTTGCGTATGAGTCCCCGCAAATCAGGCAAGCGCAAAGTCAAGGCGCACAAAAGCCGGAAGCTGCCGCTTGCGATAGGTTTATTGACCATCATAGTGGTAGTTGCTGTGGCGGTCTACATGTTCAGCACAAACAACTCAAGTGCGTCAAATACCCCTGCTGGAAAGGTTCGGCTGCAAACCAGCATGGGAAATATAACCATTCAACTGCGAGATGACAGACCCATAACCACAGGCAACTTCAGGAACCTAGTCCAGCAAGGCATTTACGACGGCACAATCTTCCACCGAGTCGTTGCTGATTTCGTGATTCAAGGCGGAATGAACACAAGCGCATCAGTTGCAACCATACCTGACGAGGTAGGCAGCAACAACCACAATGACAGAGGCACCGTAGCAATGGCAAAAACCAGTCAGCCCAACTCAGCCACCAGCCAATTCTACATCAACATCAAGGACAACAACGACCTAGACTCTGGATACACAGTCTTCGGCACGGTGATTTCAGGCATGGATGTGGTCGATGCAATATCAAACGTGGCAGTAAACGGCGAACAACCAGTGACTGACGTAGTTCTAATTAAAGCAGAAATAATCAGCTAACTTTTTGAGCTGCAGCGGTTTTCGCCCACACTCTGCACGTGCCTTCGCTGCTTACCATGCAGGCGCCCACGGGCTTCGCAGGCGTGCAAGCCTTCATGAACATGGGACACTCGTTTGGCTTGATTTTGCCTATAATCACCAAGTGGCACTCGCACCCGAGCAGAATGTCCTTGCCCTGCTCAACGTGCACACCGTACTTTTCTCGGGCGTCATAAGCCACAAGCTCATCACGCAGCTTCAACGCTGAGTCGGGCAGCCTGCCTATGCCGCGCCAGTTGCCGCCCGTAACCGCAAACGCCCGCTCCATCACTTCCAGCGCTTTCGGGTTTCCCTCCCACTTCACTACGCGCGGGTACTCGTTCTCCAGCCGCGCCGCGCCTTCAGATAGCTGCTTCAGAAGCATGTAGATGCTCATCAGAACGTCTATGGGCTCGAAGCCCGCCACCACCGTGGGCATGCGGTAAACCCGCGGGAAAAGCTCGTAGGGCTTCATGCCGATGATGGCGCTCACGTGCCCCGGCGCGATGAAGCCGCTGATGTTCAAGTCGCCGACGCCCAGCAGAAGCTCCATGGCGGGCGGAATCAACCGGTGCGAAACCAGAAAACTGAAGTTTTTCGGCGGATTTCCAAGCGCTTCAACCGCGGTGGATGGCGCCGTGGTTTCGAAACCCACCGCTGAAAACACGAACTCTTTGTCCGGTCCTTGCTTTGCCATTTCAACCGCGTCAGAAACGCCGTAAACGATGCGGACGTCCGCGCCTTCCGCTTTAGCCTCCAGAAGGCTCATGTGGCTGCCGGGCACTCGTAAGACATCGCCGAAGCACGTTATGACCACGCCTTTCTTTGCCAGCTGCACTGCCTCGTCGATTTCGGCGGCGGGCACTATGCAGACTGGGCAGCCTGGTCCCGCGATGACCTCAACGTTAGCTGGCAGGAGGCTGCGCAAACCGTAGTGCGTAATTGTCCATTCGTGGGTGCCGCAGACGTGGCAGAACTTCACGGTCTCGTCTTTCGGCGCTACTTCTCCAATCTTCTTTGCGATGTGCTTTGCCAGCGCTGGGTCTCGGTACCTGAGTTTCTCCGCCATCCTTTGTCAGCTGCCTTGGTTTTGTTCATAAGCGAGAATTTCCTTCCACAAGGCTAACGTTTCGAGTGCGTCCTTTTCATCCACGGTTTGGATGGCGTAGCCTGCGTGCACCAGAACGTAGTCGCCTACTTTGGCGTCTACAAGTGTCACGTTAACGTCTCTTAGGACGCCTTCGCCGAAGTCCACTTGGGCTTTGCCGCCGTCTACGCGCATGACACGCGCTGGAATCGCCAAACACATGCTGTATCAACATAGACACGGGCAAGAACGCCGATAAAAACAGTATGGTCTAAACTTTGAAAAATCCACCTACAACCGCCTGACCGAAGGAGACTCCGCCGTCGCCTGGCGGAACAGCCTCATGCACCAGAAAACGCAAGCCAGCCGCCTCCACCGTCTCCCGCATGAGCTTTGCCAGTATCTGGTTGTTGGCGGCGCCGCCCGAAAAACCCACCGCGTGGATGCCGTGCTCCAGCGCCTTCTCCACCGCAAGCGTTGCCAAGCCTCGGGCTAAGTAGGCGTGAGCGGAATAAGCCAAGTCTGGGGTTGAGGCTTTGCCGACGTTCTCGAAGACCGCGCTGAGCATCTGCGTCGTATCCAGCATGTTTTCCTTGATTATGGGCTCCATGCTCAACGCGTCTTTTCCGTTCACTGCTGCGGATTCCAGCTTGATGGCTGGTTCGCCTTCGTAAGTGCGCTCGTAGCACACGCCGAGAACCGCGGAGACCGCGTCCAAGACTCTGCCGCAGCTGGTGGTGCTGGTGACGCCGACGCCCTTCCGAAGCTGCTGAAGAATCAGGTTTGCCTCGGTTTCGCCGTGAAGCATATGCCTGCTGTACTTGATGAGCCAAGGTTCCACATCCACGTTCTTGCTGAGCATTCCCGCCGCTATGCGCAGTGGGTAACGGGTAGCGGTGTCTCCGCCGAGCAGGGGTTGCGGTTCCAGATGCGCCAGCCGCTTGAACCCAGCGGATTCGCGGGTGCAGAAGAGGATTTCGCCGCCCCATGCGCCGCCGTCAACTCCGTAGCCGTAGCCGTCGCAGGTTACGCCCACCACCTCGTCCACGGCATGCTCCATCATCAACGCTGCAACGTGCGCGTGGTGGTGCTGCACTTGGATGAGATTCCAGCCGTTCTGTTCTGCCAGCTCCCGCGCTAAGCGCGTGGTGGTGAATTTCGGATGCAGGTCGCAGGCTACGGCGTTCACATGGCTGTTGGTGAGGCGAATCAAGTGTTTCGTAGCTTCTTGGAGGAACGCGCGGGTTTCAACGTTTTCTACGTCGCCGATGTGCTGGCTGATGAACGCCTTGTTCGCTTGCAGGACGCAGGCGGTGTTGTTGAGTTCGCCGCCTAAGCCCACGACACAGCACCGTGCTTTTTCCTTGAGCATTATGGGTGCGGGCGCGTAGCCTCTGCTTCGGCGGATAAACGATTGGTGGGTGCCGTGGACCCGTAGGACGGAGTCGTCGCAGCGGTACGCAATGCGGCGGTTGTGAAACAGGAAATAATCCACGGTGCCGCCCAGCGTTTTTAGTGCTTCGTCGTTGTCTTTGACGATGGGCTGGTTCGGCGGGTTGGCGCTGGTAATCACGAACGCCGCGTCAGGCACGCGGTCGAAGAGCATGTAATGCAGGGCGGTGTAGGGTAGCATCACGCCGACGTTGTGCAGGTCAGGCGCCACCAGCGGCGAAAGCGCGTAGCCATCGCCCTTGTTGAGCAGCACTATCGGACGCGCGTAAGACGTGAGCAGCTCTTGCTCCTTCGAAGTTACTTCGGCGAAGCCTCTTGCGGCGTCCAAGCTGCGTGACATGATAGCGAAGGGTTTGGCTCTTCGGTGCTTCGCTCTTCGAAGCGCCTGCAACGGCTCGTCTCGGGTTGCGGAAGCGGCAACGTGGAAGCCGCCGTAGCCTTTCACGGCCAAGATTGCTCCTTCGCTGAGCAAACGTCCAGCTTCACGCACGGGGTCCTCGTGCTTTACGGGTTCGCCGCGGCTTGTTGTCAAGTAGGCTTTGGGTCCGCACGCGGGGCACGCTACGGTTTGCGCGTGAAAACGCCTGTTCAACTGGTCACTGTACTCTTTCTGGCAGAAGCTGCACATTGGGAACTCGCGCATAGTGGTGTTTTCGCGGTCGTACGGCAAACGCTCAATAATGGTGAACCGTGGTCCACAGTTGGTGCAGGTGATGAAGAAGTACTCGTACCTGTGGTCTTTGGGGTCGCGCAGTTCTCGCAGGCAGTCGTCGCAGATGGCGATGTCGGGCGGTATGACTGAGCCTGAAAGCTCGGTTTCCTGGGAGCTTTTATAAATCGTGAAGTTTGCGTGCTGGTTCTTGCCCTTGAGCCTTGTCGTGATTACTTCGTGGATTTGGGCTAGGGGCGGCTTCTTCTCTTTCAGGTCACGCAGAAAATTCTGGATGCCTTTTTCTTCGCCTTCCAGCAAGATTTCTACGCCTGCGTCGCCCCTGTTGCGCACGTAGCCCGCCAAGCCGTTCCGCACCGCTGTCCTGTAGACAAAGGGGCGGAAACCGACGCCCTGAACGATGCCTGTAACGTTGATTCTAACTCGCAAGGGTAAGCGCCATCTCTAAAACAGAGAACACGGAATTCTCTTATAAGTTTCGACCGAGCTACAGGGTTTTTCTTTTCTCCTCTTCCTGCAGCACGCGCCTGAGGACTTTGCCTGCGGCGCTTATGGGCAGCTGCTGCCTGAACTCTACTTCGCGCACAGCCTTGTACGGGGCAACTTTTTCCTTGACGAACGCCATTAGTTCCGCTTCCGTGGCTTGGGCACCGTCTTTCAGCACGATGAAGGCTTTCGGAACCTCGCCCACAACCGGAGTGGGTTTGCCGACTACGGCGCAGAGCTTCACCGCCGGATGCTCATAAAGCACGTCTTCCAGTTCACGCGGGTAGACGCTGTAGTCCTTGTATTTGATGAGGTCTTTTTTGCGGTCGGTTATGTAGAAGTAGCCGTCCGTGTCCATGCGTGCGATGTCGCCCGTGAGCAACCAGCCGTCGCGGAAGACAAGCGCGGTTTCTTCTGGACTCCGCCAGTAGCCACGCATCACCTGTGGTCCTTTGACTGCAAGCTCGCCCGTTTCGTTTGGCGCAAGCGTTTTTGTGCCTGTTTCCACGTCGACTATGCGGGCGTCGATGTCGGGCAGGGGCAATCCTATGGAGCCTACGCGTACGGTGCGCATGGTTTTGTCCACGGGGTTGCAGTGCGTGACGGGTGACGCTTCGGTTAAGCCGTAGCCTTCCGCGAGGAAGCCGCCTGTGACTTGCATGAATTTTTTCTGGACTTGCGGCGGAAGCGGCGAGGCGCCTGAGATGCAGACGCGGATGCTTGTGAGGTTGAACGTGCTAAGGGCGGGGCTTGTCAGCAGTACCGAGTACATGGTTGGGACGCCGCAGAAAATCGTGATTTTGCGCCGCTGGATTGTTTCTAAGGCTGTGGGCGGGTCGAATTTGGGAAGCAGCACCATTGTGGCGGCGAGGCTGATGGGCACGTTCATGCTGGTGGTCATGCCGTAGATGTGGAACAGGGGCAGCGCGGTGAGAAACGTGTCCGCCGAGGTTCCGCGTATCCAAGCCGCGAAGGCGAGGGCGTTTGAGACCAGGTTCAGGTGGGTTAGCATGGCGCCTTTGGCTGTGCCTGTGGTGCCGCCCGTGTACTGTAGTGCCGCCAGGTCTTCTCTGGCGTTGACAGGTACGTGGGGAGGCTCTGCGGTTTCGTTCATCAGTTCTTGGAATGAATAAGCGTTTTGAGCCTGCGGGGTTTTGTTGGAGGCGGGGTTTTTGGAGGCGTACTCCGCCAGACTTGTGACTATGACGTTCTTCAGCGGGGTTTTCCGCCGAACCGCCTCCACGATTGGGTAAAGCGCGTCTAAGGCGACTATGGTTTCGGCTTCCGAATCGCAGAGCTGGTAGGCGACTTCGCGTTCCTTGTGCAGGGGGCTTATGGCGGTTACGACCGCGCCTGCTTTGAGGATGCCGAAGTATGCGATTATGAACTGGGGGATGTTAGGCAGGAACAGGGCGACCTTGTCGGCTTTTTTGACGCCTAAGGAGGCGAGCGCCGCGGCGAACTGGTTGGAGAGCGAATCTAGCTCGGCGTAAGTGATGCTTGTTTCGGAGTAGGTTAGGGCGGTTTTTTCAGGGTGTTCTTTCGCTGTTTTTTCGAGAATTGCATGTAATGGCGCCTCTGGGTTACGGAGGTTTCTGGGCACCTCCTTTGGATATGAGCTAAACCAAGGCTTATTCTCAGTTTGCACGGGATACACGAACCTTACCAGTAAATCATGAAGTAAGGGTAATAACACTTATCGAAGGCGGCGGCTGTTTAAAAGAGAAACGTGCTTATCAGAAACAGCAGCGTCAGGTGTAGCGGATAGAACACGTAGAAAAAGTATTTTCTGGCTGTGTAGGCGAGGGAGTTTTCGGGGATGAGGATTTCCTTTTTTATCGAGCCTTTTATGTGGAGAAAAATCAGCGGCACCGCGAGAAGCGCGAGTATTTGGATTTGGTCTTCGATGGCGGGGTAGAGGAAGGGAGAGGGGAATTGGATGTTGAGGGCGAACAGGGTGAGGGCGCCGAGTTTTGGGGCGTCCATTAGGAGTTTCATGCCTACCGCGGTCACCACGACGTAGTAGCTGCCTTCGGTTGGGAGGATGAGTGAGAGCAGGAGGGGGAGGAACGCGAGCATGCTTCTTTTGTTGTAGTAGTATATTGTTACGGCGCTTAGCAGCAGCGAGAAGAGTATGTTCAGCCGTTCAAAGGGTTGGATGTTGAAGGCGAGGTAGTAGGGAAGCTGGGAGATTATGGCGAAGACGAGAAGCGTTGCCATGTACTTTAGAGGTTTCTTGGTGCTTTCCACGCCTAACACTATGAGGTAAGCGAATATGGGGAAGGCGAGTCTGCCGATCATTCGGAGGTACAGTAGGTCAGGGTAAAGAATGGTGCCGACGTGGTCTACTGCCATGGTGGCGATTGCTATTATCTTCAGCAGTTCTCTTCCGAAGTCAAATCTTCTCGTTGGCGAAACCACCTTGCATCGGTCACAATGTTGCCAACATCAGACTTATCATGTTTTCGCAGAATAGCAGGAAAAACAAGCTTGGCTTCCAAAAAGCTGAAGCTAAACAGAGTTTAAGCTTCCATAAAAGCAAATAGTAGCCATGGGTCAAGAAATGTTGACTAAGCCAGGTCAAGAAACCTTGACAGAACCCCTTAAACACAACCCCCACTTTAATTCTGAATGGAGAACCAGTGCAGGGGCAATGTCACATGTTCAGCTCCAATAACACAGGCAACATAAAAAAAATCACAGCAACACTACTAGCGGTGTTGTTGATCTTGGCTTTGGCAGGGGCTCTGCTTGTAAACGTTGCAAAAGCCAATCCGTGGATAGACTCGGGGTGGGTGGCTCCGGAATCAACAACCACTCCGCCCAGGGTCTCCATATTGAACCTGCAGAATGGCACCAAATATGCCTCGCCACCAATCAAGATAACCTACACTGTCACACCAATACACGGTCCGGACATTGTTCTTAGCAATCTTATCGAGGTTTATTATTCGGCAAGCTGGCTGCAAGACGAAGTGTACGTTTTCCAAGACCTACCTCACGGGCTCGTGTGGGAAGAATTCTCTGGCACGTTTGAGCTGAAAGAGATACCTCAGGGTCCATTCTCTCTCACGGTCACCGCGGTCTATTACGGCGAATACGTTCTTAACACAAAGCCTTACACAGGAGCAAGGTTCATGATAAATGGTTCTTCAACAGCCAATTTCGCGGTAGACCTAAAACCTCTCCGTATAGGAATCCTGGCGCCGTACCCACAAGCGTACTCCACGTCGGACGTGGCGCTGACGCTCACAACAAACGAGAAAACCTCACAGCTGCAATACAGCCTGGACGCGCAAGACAACATCACCATCAACGGAAACGCGACGCTCAGTGGGTTGACAGCGGGAAGCCACAACGTGACCGTTTACGGCTGGGACCAGTTCGGAAACCCAGGCAACTCAGAAACCACAACCTTCACCATAACCGAGCCAGAGCAGCTCCCGACAAGCCAACTGATCGCCGCCTCCGCCGTGGCATCAGCCACAGCCATATGCCTCGCACTCATAGTGTACTTCACAAAACGCAAGAAAAAGAAGACCACACAATAAAAAATTACAAGGTAGCTCTAAAGACAAGGTAGTTTGAAGCTGCCAAGAAAATAAGGTTGCCATTTAAGTAGCATAACGCGCCCGTCGGTCTGTTTTTGTGTTGAACGGTTTAATAAGACTGTTTATAAGAGAGAACTTTCTGGTGTCTTACGAAGTAACTGGTGAGTGCAATGAACATGGAGCCAGTTCACTTCGCAAACTTAGTCCCATTCAAATAAGGATAACTGAATTGTCCATTCAGGGGCAACCACGCAATGAAGCAAAGCAAAATCCTGGCGTCAGCGTGCCGCCGAAAAATCCTGACAGCACTATCGGAGAAAAAGCACGTCACCATGATGAAGCTGGTGCGCGCCGCCAACAGCAACTACAACGAAGTCAACCGCAACCTGCACGTTCTGGAACAGGAAGGCGTCGTCACGCAGCAACACGCTGGCCACAACCGAATCATCAGCCTGAATTACGAAAACGAAAAAACACTGGTTCTGCTTAAACTCCTCAAAATCATCAACGGCTCAGTTGACCTGAAGCAGTTCCGCAGAAACCTGAAGCGCGCAGTCGAAAACTCCAAAGAAACAGGCAACTGCGCCAAAACACCAACATAAAGAAAGACGGCTTGCCCGCCGCAAAGCAGCAAGCGCCCAGACCAACATATTTGCCGTCTAATAGAGATTCGTTGCAGAAACCTATAAGGGATAGGTCCGTATCGGCGCAGAAATTCAACCTGTGCTTCCGCCTTTAAATAAGGGGGGTATAGACAAAAAATCGCAACAGTTCTAAGCGGGAACAAGCAATCCTTTAAGCAAGATACCGGATAACCCGCAAATCCTGCAAGTACCGCTCATTCATCTTCACGTACTTCCAGATTTTCAGCATAGTCCCCAAACTCGAATCCCACTTGCTACGACCCAACCTTTTGATGCAGGGAATCGGAATTTCAATAACCCGCATCTTGTTCTTCGCCATCTCAACCTCCATCTCTGTCTCAATCAAAAAGTCATGAGACCTCAAACCCAGTTTTTCCCACGTCTCCTTCCGCATCAACCTCATACCCGTTATCGGCTCAGAAGTCTTAAATTTACTCAAATAACCCCTAAAAACAAAAGGAAAAAAACGAAAATGAACAAAAGTGTTCACAGAACCGTAAACACCCTCCTTCCTCAGCAACCTAGAAGCAACCACAACATCACAGTTCCTTATCAACCGCAACATCTTCGGAATAAACCTCGCAGGATAAGTCCCATCACCATCCATAAAACAAACAACATCCGACCTCGCATTTCTCACCCCAGTAGCCATAGCAACACCTTTACCCTTTCTCTTTTCAAACACAACCCTAGCTCTACACAACTCAGCGTTTCTCACAGTGCCATCCTCCGACAACCCATCAACAACCAAAACCTCCCAGCCAACACCCAACTCACTGATCTGCCTTAAAGTCTCAACAATACCCACTTCCTCATTCAACGTCGGAATTATAATACTAACATCAGGCTTCATGCTGAAACAGCACACGTATCAGCGCTCAACGTATAAATATCTTCTTTAAACACACACGTACCCACCGAACCAGCAGGCCCACTCCGCCACCAACTAACGCATTTTCCAAAAAACAAAAAGAAAAAAGAGAAACTAAAACTCTCAAAGACTAAACAACTCAATCCTCAGCGTCTTCGTCTGCCTCTGCGCTCGCCGACTCCTCTTCGACCACTTGATCCCCTTCCGCCACGTCCTCGACGCTTACTTCCTGATGCGCCATTTCGGGCGCTTCTGAAGGGTGGATTTCCTCCGGCATGTCCTCCATAATTTGCGGCGTTTCATCTACCTCTTGCAGTTCATCCTCGACCTCAATGTCCTGTGACGTTTCCTCTAGGGGCTGCGGCATCTCTTCTATGATTTCCGGCTCATCCGCTATTTCTTCCATGCTTGGAGAAAACTCTTCTGTAACTTCTGTGGTTTCCTCTGTCAGCTCTGACGTTTCATCCATGCTTGGCAGCGTCTCTTGGATAACTTCTGGCTGCTCGTATGTTTCCTCTGAGAGTTCCTCTGCGACTTGAGGCATTTCCTCTTCAGACTGCACCATTTCTTCTGTGATTTCTGCGTTGTCATCTGTTGCTTCAGTCGTTTCATACGTGTCTTGTGGAGTGTATTCAGCAACTTGTGGCGTGCACTCAGTTTCCTGCGGCACATCTTCCATGGTTTGCGGCGTCTCCGCTGAAATAATGTTTGCGGTCTCAATTTCAGGCTGTTCTGGAACTGCTTCCATCGCTATGGCTGGTTCCTGAGGACACTGCTCTGCTGTAACTTCCACTTCTTCCGGAGCGGCTGGGATGTTCTCTACGAGTTCATTTTGGACAGGTTCGGCTTCGACCATGTTTTCCTCTGCTGGCAAGACCGCTTCCGTTGTTGTTTCTTCGACAGGTGGACAAAGCTGGATTGTAGCTTCTTTTATTATGTTTAGTTCGCGTTTGGCGCTTTCAAGCCCTGTTGAAAGGAGATTTATTTCGCGCTGGTAAACTTCCTCTTCGATTTCGCCAACCACATGCTGTATCTCGTAGTTGGCGAGAAGCGTTTCCAACGTTTTTATCTGACTCTCCAGTTCCTGTGCTTTACCTTGCATTTTCATGAGTAGGTCTTTCTGCTGTTTTTCGATTTCAGTTATGACCGAGTTTATGTCGTTGTCGAACGAGTCGCGTGTGGCCTGAGAAATTCTGCCGTTTTCAAATAAATTGTCTAAAGCTTGCTTCTTTTTCTTCGCTATTTCATATTCTTCGTTTAATCTCTTAAAGGAGTGTTTCCACGAAATCAATTTTAACACCTTGCCTTTTCTAAGCCTTAAAGAGAAAATAACGTTTGTTAACATGCATGTATATCGCTAACTAGTAAAAACAGCACTGTTTGCAATTAAAATGAAAATTATGCATTTAAAATTTCGTTGACTCCACGTTATTTATATAACTAAAAATTGAAACTTTTTTCAACAAAACTTACAACTGAAAACCTTTTTCCAAAGAAAAACACTTGCGTACACTTTACGCGTTGTTTTCAATGCAGACCGTAAACTCTGGTTCTTTTCCAAGAAAAAGCATGTTTTCAACATGCCTTATGGAAGGGTGAAATGAAAAGGGAGAGGTCAGGCGTGAAATTTTGCTTGGCTATGTTTTGCCTGCACGTCACAGCAGTATATATGATTCAGATTTTGTTTTAACTTCTAATTCTAAATTCGAATAAATCTTAAATATCTAAACACGAATAAAACTATTATAACGTGAATAAACATGGCAACGTCAACAGCAATACTTAGCAATGGACGATTAGAAAGCAAAGTCCTGAAGAAAATGCATGAGCGCATAATCAAAAACTTCATGGATATAATAATAATGACCGAGTTAAGAAACTGCGCTCTCAGCGGCTACGATGTCATCTCATACATCCACAACAAATTTAACCTGCTCGTCAGCTCAGGCACCGTATACTCGCTACTATACTCTCTTGAAAGAAACGGTCTCGTCGAAGGAGTATGGGAAGAAAGAAAAAGAGTCTACAAACTCACGCAGAAAGGCAGCAAAACAATAAACACGCTACTTGAAGCCAGCGAGAAAATCAGAGGTTTCATGACAAACATCCTGAAGACTCCACCAACTCCCTAACCTTTTTTCCAAATCACCCGTAATCTGTTGTGCAAATTTTTACCTATACCCCCCCCACACAAAGACTAAACCGTAGAAACGCGACAACTTTTAGTTTCGGTGCTAACAAAACAGGCACGCGGTACCCGTTTCCTCGAGTGCAGAATCGAAACGCTAAAAAACCTCTTTCTTGTTTCTCCTATGAGCAACCAATCCAGCAGGAGGGCCCGTAGCTCAGCAAGGCTAGAGCACCGGACTTTTAATCCGGGGGTCGCGGGTTCAATTCCCGTCGGGCCCGCCAACACACATCCCCACGAAATCAGAAAAGTCAAAGTGAAAATCTTATAAACGAGCCCAAAAACTGTTTCATACAGTGAAGGTGAATCATGTGGAGTCTAAGCAACTAAGAGAAATGTTAAGCAAGGCAGTAGCGCTTGAACTCAACCTTTCCATAAAATACATGTGGCAACGAATCCTCGTCAAAGGCGTGGAAGGCACCGTTGTAGAAAACCTGTTCAGGGACATAGCCGCCACAAAAATGAAACACGCCGAAGCCCTTGCAGAACGCCTTGCGTATCTAAACGGCGTGCCACCCAACAACATTGAGCCGGTGCACGTGGGTGTTACCTTTATAGAAATGCTGAAAGAGGATGAGCAAGCTGAGGAAGAAGCCGTACGCTTGTATAAACAAGCAATACAAGTTGCCGGGAAAGAAGGCGATTTCGGCACTAAACGACTGCTTGAAGACATTCTCATCACAGAAGAGAAAAACCTGGACAAATTTTCAAAATTGATGGTCGGAATGACCAGTCCATTCACCCAGCCATGATCCAACGCCTGACGAAGAGAAAAAGCCGGGTTTTTCTGATTTTTCTTTCCCACCTGTCATTTCCGAAACCGTAAAATAAACCGAAACTGCTACATTAGCATGGTGAAAAACGAAAATGCCAGTAGTACAAGTTACTGTTTGGGCGGGCATAAGTGAAGAAAACAAGAAAAAAATTGTTGAAGGAATAACAAAAGTGATAGAGGAGATAGGTGTTCCCCGGGAAGCCGTCACCATCATTATTTACGAAGTGCCGAAAGCCGATTGGGCGTCTGGCGGACAGTTGCATTCGGCCAGGTTCCAGGACATCCAAGCTTGACTGGCTTCGCGTTACTTGTATCATGTTCCTTCAAGCAGTTGCCTATCAGCGTAACATCGATTTTTACGTCTGTTCAGCAGATGCTGGGTTCGCTTTGCATAGTTGATTTGAGAGTTGGTCGGGTTATGATGAGGTTCTTTTCATTTGGGCAAGGTAGTTAACTTTAAAAGTGGCAAGGGCGCATGCTATTCGAAGAGGTTTCCAAGTGAACCATAAAATTAACAATGGATGGCCGTATGATCATGTTGAACATTGGCCTCCAATGACTTACAGGGATAGGTCGGTTCCAACTTCTCAGGTTTTGTCTGAGTTTGTTGATTTTCTAGGAAAGGAAGGTTCGGGTGGTCAGAATAGGGAGTTGCAGCCGTGGCTTCCTTTTTGTGAGTGTAAGTGTGCTTTTTGCTATTTTGCGGTGAGTTGTGACAAGCAGAACGTGGCTTCGTATGTTGCTGCGCTTAAGAAGGCGTTGAGTCTTTATGCGGAGAATAACTATGTTAAATCGAGTGTTTTCAACGAGTTGTACGTGGGTGGTGGAAGTCCTTCGGTTATTTCCGCCGAGCAGATTGCGGATGTTTTGGGTTTTTGTCGGGAAACTTTCAATTTGAGTGCGGATCACTTGACGAAGTTCACGGCGTGCACCAACAGTTTGTCTGAAGACAAGATCGGTGTGCTTTGCTCGAATGGTGTTGATCAGTTGGACATTGGGATTCAGACTTTTGATGATTCTTTGCGTAATACTTTGATGATTCGTGATGGTAGCCGAGATGTGAAAGATAAGTTGCGGCTGGTGAGGAAGCGGGGTTTGCGGGTTAGCATTGACCTGCTTTATAATCTTCCTGGTCAGACGCTGGAGCAGTGGAAGGAGGATTTGAGACAGGCGTTGGAGCTTGAGGTTGAAAGTGTGGATTGTTATCCTTTGGATTTGTATCCTGAAACTCCTCTTGCGAAAAAAATTGCGGCGGGTGAATTGCCGCCTGTGGGGGATGACTCTGTTGAGCTGGATATGTATCTTGAAGCTTACCGAGTTTTTGAGGAAAACGGGTACAAGCCTGCTTGTCATAACAGGTTCTCAAGGGTTAAAGAGGATTTCACGAAGCCTTCTTCTGAAGTGGTGGGTACGGGTGCTGGTTTTTTCATGGGGCATATTGGTCGTTTTCTCTATTCGGACATCGATGATATCCAAAGCTATATTTCGAAGGTTAGGGAAGGCGAGTTTCCTGTAGCGCGGTTGCACAAGACTTCTGAGGAAGACGAAATGAGAAAAGCTATGATGCTTATTTACATCCGTGTTCCTGTTGACCGCGAGAAATTCAGAGCTGATTTCGGCAGGTTTCCCGAGGAAGTTTTTCCTGATGAGATAAGCAGGATGAAAAGTAAAGGGCTCATTGAAGTGAGAAACGGGAAAATACAGTTGACTGAGAAGGGCGATCCATGGCGTTTCAACATTTCTTGGGAGTTCTTTAACGGCGCTTAACGCTGAACTGGTATGCTCGGAACAGTCTATACCCCCCTTATATAAAGAGTCAACTAACAACTCACTGCTTTCTGAAATAGCTGACTATGTGGCAAGTGCTATGCTCCGCTGTGATTGACGTTGCCCAGTCACAAACGCTAATAAGAAAAATCAAGTGTTGTGTCTCCTGAGGTGAACATGATGCTTGGAGAGCTTATTGGTGAGTTTAAGGGCAAGAACACGGGGTGGAGAGTGCTTCCTGACGGAAAAATCGAGACAACGGCTCAGGGAACAGGAAAGATTCTGGGCGTAAATGCTTTTTTGGTTTCCACTTCTGTTGGAACTATGGCAAACGGGATTTTCATGGGAGAAGTGAACAGCGTTTTCACAACGATGGAGGGCGAGACAATAGTGTCGAAAGGAATTGCAGTGGGTTTTCCTTCGGGAAACGGCGGAGCCACCAGGGCAGCGTCCATTCACACAACCCAATCACAAAAACTGGCTAGGCTAAACAAAGTCGTGGGCATGCACGAGTACGAGACAGACATGCAAGATAACTGGACGGGAAAAATCTGGGAGTGGAAATAGCCGCTTTTTCTTAGCGTAAATGAACTTCACGTTTCCAAAAGCTTTTGAAGCAGCCTGATCGCCGACCAAGCAGCCAACGCGCTGGTTCGCGGATTCTCGGGATGCGGGTCATTCGCAAACCGCAGGAACATCTCGCCAAACCGCCATTTCACCGTGAACTCGTGTGTGTTGCGTTGCACCGCTGGGTCGGAAACCACTTGCACCTTCACTTTTGCGGGTTTAACGGTTAAAGCCAGAGTGGCGGCAACGTTCATTTCCCGCGGATAAAGCCGCGCCGCCTCTTCAGCACTGCCCTCGTACACGACTTTTGGTTCCTTGTTATTCAGTTCGAACGCGCGTGGATTTTTCCGCGAAGTCAATACAACCTCGTCTATTCCAGCTAAAGCCGCACTTGAAAGCGCGTCCAATCCGCCAATAGCCCCAGATGGCACGTGAACCTTGCTGCTCTGCACGTTCAAGTCCAGAAGTGCGCCTGTGCTCATCACAATCAAATCGATGCCCGCGGAGGCTATGCGCTCCACATATTCTCGGGCAGCTTGCTGTGACGCTGCTTCCACTATAACCTTGGGCTTGAGCCTGAGCATCTCATCCAAACTTGCCACGACAGTCACAGGAAAACGCAGGGAGCTTCTGAGCTTTTCCGTCTTTTCCGCCGCGTAATCGTAGAGAATCACCTCGTCGCACATGACCAGTTTTCGTTCTGCTGCTTCCGCTATTAGTGTGCCGATGGCGCCGCAGCCTATTATGCCAACTTTTTTTGACTCAGGATTTTCTCTCATGTCTCTTGCCTCTTTTTTTAGTATTCAATTTGGAAGGACACGTCGTACGGGCTGATTTGCTTGCCGTCATTTCGCTTTTCTGGATGGACTCTTACGTTAGCGATTTTGAGCGTTCCAGCAAGGTCTTCTTTTGCAGAGTTTATTGCGTTCGCGGTTTCTGCGTTTCCAGAGTAGATATCTAAGGTTTTGACGGGTGCGTTAAGCGGCAACTTGTTCTCTGCTTTGTATTGTCGAACTCCGCTCATGATTGCCATTACGAGGTCTCCGTTCTTTTCCACAGCCTCATCTTCACGCTCAGGGTTATGCTCAGGCCAGGGCGAAATCTGCAGGCTCTTGAATCCCTTGTCTTCTGCGTACATAGCTTGGTAAATTTCCTCGGTCAAATGCGGAGTCATGGGCGCCAGCAACTGCAGAACACGGTGAAGGACCTCGTAAAGCGTATGCTGAGCCGCAAGCTTCTTCGCTGAGCCATAGGCGTCAGGATTGTACAGCTTGTCCTTTACGGCTTCTATGTAATAGTCACAGAACAGGTGCCATGTGAAATTGCGAATCTCCTCCACAGCGACGTTGAATTGGCACTTCTCCATGGCATCAGTAACTTTCTGCGTCAGCTTTTCCGCCTTGCTTAAAATCCACTTGTCCAAGAGTTGAAGCTCAAACTCGCCCGTTTCGCTAGGCGAGTAGCCTTCCAAAAGTTTACTCGCAAATTTCGACACGTTCCACAGCTTCACAAGGAAGCGCCTGCCATACTCCACGTCTGGCCATCGGAAGGGAATGTCTGAGCCTGTAGCTCCGCCGCCTGCTGCCCACTGGCGCGTGGCGTCTGAGCCGTACTTGCCTAAAACTTCAGGCGCCGCCACATAGTTCTTGAGCGACTTGCTCATTTTTCTGCCGTCTGAGCCGAGGACCATGCCGTTTATGAGGCAGCTCTTGTAAGGCGTCTCGCCGAACAGCGCCAAGTGTCTAACCATCAAGTAGTAAGCCCAAGTTCGAATAATATCAATGCCTGACGGATGCACATCAGCGGGGAAAAACCGTTTCCAATCTGGACGGTCGGGCCATCCAGCATGCACAGCACATGTGATTGAACTGTCCATCCACGTGTCGAAAACGTCGCGTTCGGGAGTGAACTCGGTTCCGCCGCATTTCGGGCACTTGTCTAAGCGCGGGTTTTGCAGCTTCGGGTCTATCGGAACCCAGTCTTCCTCGGCGAGGATTAGTTCGCCGCAGTTCGTGCAGTACCACACAGGTATGGGTGTGGCGAACACGCGTTGGCGGCTGATCACCCAGTCCCAATCCAGAGACCTTGCCCAGTCGATGAGGCGTGCTCTCATGTAATCAGGATACCACACGACTTCGTTGGCGGTTTCTACAACTTTGTCGGTTAACGCTCGTGTCTTCATGAACCACTGCTTATGCTCAAGAATCTCAACGTGCGTTTTACAGCGGTCGCAAACGCCGACTTCCTGCGCGAGCGGCTCAGACTTCTCCAACAAACCAGCAGCTTCAAGGTCTTCCACAATGGCTTTTCGGGCTTGGTTTATGGTTAAGCCAGCGTATTTGCCTCCGTTCGCGTTAATCCTGCCGTTGTCAGTTAAAAGCCTGATAATAGGAAGCTTGTGCTTGAGAACCGTCTTCACGTCTTCCTTGTCGCCGTACGTGCAGATTTGAACCACACCGGTGCCGAACTCGGGGTCAACCGCTTCATCACCAATAATCGTCACTGTACGGTTGGCTATGGGCACGATTATTTTTTTGCCGATGTACCTCTTGCACCGTTCATCCTCGGGACTTACTTCAACCGCCACGCACGCAGGAATAAACTCGGGACGCGAAGTAGCAATAAGCAAATACTCGTCAGTGCCTTCCAGCGGAAACCGAATGTAATGGAGCGTGCCTTTCCGCTTTTCGTAATCCACCTCAGCATCGGCAATAGCGGTTTCGCAACGTGGACACCAATTCACGGGATGCGTTCCCTGATACATGAAGCCTTTCTTGTGCAAGAGAATGAAGCTGAGCTGCGTCCTGCGCCAGTAGTCAGGGTCCATGGTGCGGTACTCTGTTGTCCAGTCAATGCTGCAGCCCAGTTTCAGGATGGAGTCTTTCATTATGGCGATGTACCTTTCGATGAGTTGCTCGCACCAACCGCGGAATTGGTCAGGCGGCACATCACGCTTTCGGATCTTGTGCTCTTTTTCCACCTGAATTTCGATGCTTAAGCCGTGGCAGTCCCAGCCCTGTGGGAAAAGCACGTTGAAACCGCGCATGCACTTATACCGCGCAACGATGTCGAAGTATGTCCAGTTCAGGATGTTGCCCATGTGAAACTCGCCAGAAGGATACGGCGGCGGCGTGTCAATGGTGAACGGCGTGCGTTGGGTGTCGCTCCAGTCGAAACGGTAGATGCCCATCTCTTCCCATTTCTGCTGCCACTTCCGCTCGATCTCGCTGAAATTATATTTCTTTGGCAGAGGCTGCATGCTACTTGTTCCTCGTTATTGTGATTGCTGTAGAAAAACTAAAACAACCTAAAAACATTATCCCTGTAATGCTAAGGACTAAAAATAATGGAAACAATTGAACGCAGATATTTAACGTCGTATCTTAAGCCGAAGTCTGAAGCGATGTACATTTAGGTTAATTCTGACATTAAGGTTCTAGTCACAATTCTCTCTAAGATGATGCCCGTGTGGTCGCGTAGCAACCTCAAATTTAAAGAAAGATTGCCGCAATTGCTAGTTATAACACTTACAACGATTGTTGTAACCATTATTGTGTTAGATACTTTAGAAGACATGCTTATCGAGGGAAGTACGTTTGCAGGTACACCTATAGCCTTTTTACTGAACACCATTGTCACTTTTACGAAGAACGTTACGGCTACTGTCCAGTCATGGGGCTACGTTGGCCTCTTTGTCACGATGGCGCTCGAGTCATCTTCTCTGCCTATTCCCAGCGAAGTTATATTGCCATTTGCCGGCTATTTGGTTTCGCAGGGCTTGATAAACTTCTGGTTTGCTGTCTTAATTTCAACTCTCGCGGGAGTGGCAGGTTCGCTGATTGATTATTTCATTGGATTAAAAGGGATGAGCGTGCTTACCAAGCGTAGTACTCTGAGGAATTTATTGTATAATAAAGGACGAATGGACACTGCGGAAAAATGGTTCGATAAGTATGGTGCACCTGTTGTGTTTCTAAGCCGTATGGTTCCTGGGTTTAGAACTTTAATATCTTTTCCAGCAGGGGCGGTAAAGATGCCGCTGGCGAAGTTTATTGCGTACACTACGGCTGGATGCCTTGTCTGGGACGTCATTTTGATTTACTTAGGCGTGTATGTTGGTGCCAGTTGGCGCGAGGTTGCCGGCGTGGCACATTACTTGATCATAACAGCTGCAGTAGCGTTCATTACTGTGCTGGCGGTGTTCTTGATTATAAGAAAGAATTCGAAGCACGAGTCGTCTTTTAGCTAGCGTTCTAGAAGAAAGAGTTGGGCTGGTACTGCTGTTGGGTTTTTCCAGAATTTTACCCCTTGAAATTTCACGGTTTGTTCTGCGTATCTAAAAACCCATAAAGTGAATGCGAGCCAGAATAAACCCAAAAGAAAGCCTCCAATAACATCGCTGAACCAGTGGACATTAAGGTATATTCTGTCAAAAGCTACGATTGAAATTGTTGTAATAGAAGCCAAGCTGGATACTGTTTTCGCTTTGGGAGATTTCCAATGTTGCCAAATGAGATAAGTCAACAAACCACAAAAAACTATGCTTGCCGTGGTATGCCCACTGGGAAACGAAAACCCAGTGTCATAGAATAGACCGTTTAGCGGTCTGGGTGAATGAACCACGGTTTTCGCTATCGAGACTATGAGAGCGTCTCCACCCATAGCTGCCAACAGCAGCACGCTGTATTTTCTGTAATTTCTGTAGAATAGATACACCGCAAGTATCAGAGAAATTACAGCCAAGGAGATTGTGTCAAAAATGTAGGCGATTACAATAGCTACTGCAGTGAACGAGCCTGTCTGAATTGACATTGCCCAAGAATTCGTTTGCAAGTCTATCATAGCAAAACTGTTTTTAAACTGAGCCATAAGCAAGAAGCTTGCCAAAAATAGAAGGCAAACAAAAAGCAATATTCGTTGATTCTGCAAGTGATTTCATAATTCCCTTGTTTTGATTCCGTAAAAAAAGCCCCGTGCCTGATTTAGGTCTTTTGGCTTAATTCATTTTTCAGTTCCTTATGCTAGAGAGATATCATTTCAAGCCCGTTTTCCAGATTCAGCATCGCAAGTAAGCGAATAACATGCTTTGTTCGATTTGACTAATCAAGAGTTTGTCTTCGCAGAAACTTAAGGCAACCTGCACAACCAGAACGCAACCCAAACCAGACCCCAACCAAAAAACACAACCCACAACTCAAAGCCTCAGAAGTAGTTGTGCTAAGCAAACTCTCACTTCTACTAACAGAAAAAAACAAGCCAAAGCAACCCAGCAAAATTAAAATACCACATAACAACACACCATCCCTTCAAGGTTTCGGGGAGCTGGGAAACGTGACCCGGCTGAGAGGACAACTGAATCGTTGTCGACCCAATGAACCTGAACCAGATAATACTGGCGGAGGGAAAAAAGAACGGAGAAGAAAATAAGCAACAACGCGCCGCAGACGCGAATTCTAGCGGAAATGGTTGTTTTCATCGCACTCGCCAACGTTCTCTACCTGATAAGCAAATTCTACCTACCTTTCCTACATTTTCCACAAGGTGGCAGCATAACCGTCGCAAGCATGGTTCCCCTACTGTGGTTCGCACTGAGACGAGGACTTCGATGGGGAGTAGAAGCAGGCATAATCTACGGCTTGGTCCACATGGCAATCTCCGGCGACATCTATTATCCGGCGCAGATAATACTTGATTATCCACTTGCTTTTGGAGCGCTCGGTCTCGCAGGCGCCTTCCAGAACCATCCAATGACAGGCGTAAGCGTAGGAATCCTTGGCAGATTCCTATGCCACTTTGTTAGCGGCGTCGTCTTTTTCGGGCAGTTCGCATGGGCAGGATGGAACATCTATGCTTACTCGGCAGTTTACAACTTGAGCTATCTAGTTCCAGAATTCGCTATTGACGTGTTCATAATATACTTGTTGCTGAAAACGAACCAACTGAAAATATACATGTAAGCCTCAACAATTCCCTTTTTCTTTTTCGACCGAACCTTGTCAGAGAGTTATCCTTTCTGGCGCATTGTAAATGTTCAAGCGTTTTCCCCGCACAAATCCAGCCAACGTCAAATCAGCCGCTATAGCCATGGCAACTCCAGAATCCAACGCGGCACCCAAAGAAGCCACAATCGGCAAACCCACCTTCGACGCTTTGAAGACGATGTCGCCTGATAACCGCCCAGTCGAAGTCAGAAAGCACTCGCCGAAGCGGGTTTGCTTAAGCGCAGCCATGCCGATTACCTTGTCGACAGCGTTGTGTCTGCCCACATCCTCAGCCAAAGCCACAAGAGAACCGTCAGCAGTGTAGATGGCGGCAGCGTGCACTCCGCCCGTCTGCTTGAAGACTTCCGCTTTGAAGTTCAGTTGGTTGACGGAGTTGAAGACCACTTCGGCTTTAACCGTCAAATTCGAGGTTACTTTTGCGGGTTTTCGCTGGTACTGGTAAATGGATTGTTCACCGCAGGCGGAGGTGACAACGCGCTGGTGAAGCCGCGACAGGCTCAACCGCTCGTCAACGTTCACTTCGGCTTTCAGCTTCACATTGCAAGAGCCTTCGGTTTCTTTCAGTTTCACTTCCTCGATTTCCGCGGTTGACTTCAGGATGCCTTCTGAAAGCAGGTGCCCAACCGCCATCTCCTCCAAGTTTGACGGTGAACACAGAATCGTTGCCCAGTAGGTCGTGTTTACAAACAGGTGAAGCGGTTTCTCTTCAGCCACGTAATCAACTACTTTCTTCGCGGTTTTCGCGGAGAGATCGTACTTTTCTATTTCCACTTTGCGCATGGCAGGTCACATTTACCTTTTTAGCTCGGAAAGGATAAAGGTTACAATCTCTTCGGCCACATTGACTTTCGTGACCATCTGCAAGCCCTTCCAACCAGGCTGACTGTTCACATCCACTATCACCGGACCTTTCGGACCCTCAAGAATGTCGACTCCCGCGAGTTTGCAACCAATCACTTTGGAGGACTTGACAGCTAACTCCTCAAGGTCTGGCGTAAGCTCTATCGGGGTTGGTTTGGCGCCTTGGCTGAAGTTCGTCTTCCAACTTTCTGAGACGCGCCGCATCGCCGCTACCACACGGTCGTCAACGACGAACGCGCGGATGTCAGAGTATCCGTGAGGCACGAACTCTTGGATGTAGATTACGCCGTGATGGAAGGTTATGGCTTTGAAAACGGTGTTCGCGATTTCCACATCTACAAGCCGAGTTGCGCCTATGCCTCTGGAGCCGAAAAGCGGCTTAACCACCACGTCTCCGCCTAACTCCGCGAAAGCCTTGAGCGCTTCAGTCACGCTTTCCGTTGCCACCGTGCGGGGCACAGGTACGCCGCTGTCCTCCAGAATCGCAAGGATGTCATACTTGTCGACGCAATGCTCAATCGCTTCGGCTGGGTTTATGACGAGGAAACCTTGACGTTCAAGCTTGTAGAGCATGTCCATTCTGAAAACCAGCTCTTCGAGTGAACCGCGGCCGATGGGGCGGATTACGAGGGCATCTAGCTCATCCAGCAGGCTTGTGCCGTTGACTTTGAAGTAGGGTTTCTGCCCGAGCTGCGCGACCAGTTTCGGAAACGTGAAGCACTCGTATGAGATGCCGCGTTTGGTCAGCGCTTCTCTAAGCTGGGTGCTGCTCCAAGCTTCCATGTTTCTGGTTGCGATTCCAATTTTCAACGTGACCCTATCCTTACCGTTTACTCTGAAAAAATGCTAATAGATTACGCTCTTAAAGCTTCCGTGAGAGAGAAGCCTGGGACGCTGGTTGAAAGTATCTTACATTAAGAGAAGTGCATGAACACAGAAAAAGCATAGTATTTGCCGCCTATTAGGCGCCTAATACTGGATGTATGCAGAAACCTATAGGGGGTCTATCGGCGCAGTGCTTCACTCCAAAACATGTTAAAAAACGTGAAGGGATGGCCGAGCCCAGCAATATTCTTTTAAACCGCTAACCCTTTAGGCTGTCCTATGCACGAATGGGCTTTAGCCGAATCAGTAATCACAGCCGCGCAGCAAATCGCGGAAAAAGAAAAACTCCGAGAAATAAAAGAAGTAACCATCAAAATCGGCGAACTGCAGCAAGTAGAAAAGGACATACTCCGCTTCGCGCTCTCACAGCTCAAGCCAGCAAGCTTCAAAAACGCAACGTTCCACATTTCAAAAGCGAAGACCAAACTCAAGTGCCGAGTCTGCGAAAACACCTGGCTCTTCAGCAAAACCAAGCTAAGCGAGGACACCGCAGAAGCCATACACTTCGTTCCTGAGGTGGCACACGCCTACATAAGGTGCCCAAAATGCGGCAGTCCAGACTTTGAAATAGCAGAAGGCCGAGGAGTCTGGCTTGAAAACATAAAAGGAGTCCGATAAACGCTATGGACCCGCGGTATACCGTGATAAATAAGCGATTAAAGCGGATAAGCCGAATTATCGCCGTTTCAAGCGGGAAAGGCGGCGTAGGCAAAAGCCTCGTGGCAACCACACTTGCACTAACGCTTTCGCGAAGAGGCTGCAAAGTTGGTCTTTTCGACTTGGACTTCACAAGCCCTTCAACTCACCTGATTATGGGCGTCAAAAATCTCCAGCCAAAAGAGGAGAAAGGCATAGTCCCACCAGTCACAAAAGGCCTGGCGTACATGTCGCTGATTCACTTTTCCGGCGACCAAGCCGCGCCGCTACGAGGAGCAGATATCTCGAACGCTTTAATCGAGTTGCTTTCGGTTACGCAATGGGGCGAACTGGATTTTCTCGTCATAGACATGCCACCAGGCATAAGCGATGCAGTGCTTGACCTGATACGGCTGGTGAAGCGCATAGAGTTCCTGATAGTGACCACGCCTTCGCTGTTGGCTTTTGAAACCGTGAAGAAACAGGTTCGCTTACTGCAAGATTTGAAGGTTCCAATAATTGGCGTCGTGGAAAACATGAAAATGAATAGCGCAAAAAACATCGCTCAAGAGACAGAAAAACTTGGCACCAAGTATCTGGCAGATATCCCTTTTGACGCTAAAGTGGAAGAGGCTATTGGAGACGTAACAAAACTTCTCGATACCACGCTTGCTCAAAGAATCAGAGCGGTAGCTGCAAACGTCATTAAAGAATAAAAAAGAGGATGCACGCGTTTACTTCGATGGCTTGTTCCGTTTTGCAACAGCGCGACTCGTCGGCACAGAAAGAGGTCGTGTAACTTGCATCCGCTGCTCTCTCATAAGATTCTCCCCGTTGTTGGCTTTGCACAGTTCTCTCATGTACCAGCCTCTGTCACGGTAATAATGTAATCCCACGCCTATTCCTGAAAAAATCAACAAAAGACCTGTCAGAAGCAACGCCATTTCCAGAAACAGCAGTTGGGTGGAATCCGCAATGTATGGAATAAACAGGAACCAGCTGGGTTCTCTGCCTAATCCCAGCGATGAAAGAATGCCGCCTACGAAGAACACTGAACCAGCCAGAAACATCATGTACGCTATTATCTCGTTATGTCGCGATTCTTCTGCTTTTTCGTGCAAATAGTCTTGTATCGACATCTGACTTCGAATAAAGCAATTAATTAAACATATAAGTAAGGTTTATTACGCCAAAATAAAAATTGCAAAAAAAGATTACCAATAACCAAAGAAGGAACCTGAAGTGGCACGCGCTAAAGCGGTAATAGTAGATTACATAGGCACGCTAGTAAACGCACGCTATTATGACATGGACGCTTCACAGAGAACGTTGCACAAAGCCCTAACGGACGCAGGATTCGAAATGGACCTGGCAGAGTTTCTGGAAGCCTACACGCAAGCGCATGAAAGATACCGCACCGTGCGATATGAGCAGCTGAGGGAAGTGACGAATTCGGTTTGGGTTTGCGAAGCGCTGAACAACCTCGGCTGCACCGTTAACCAGGAAGACTCGCGAATTAAAGTCGCGTTGAACGTGTTCTTCCAAAAATACGTGGAGTCTCTTGAGCTGCGACCATACGCCGAGAAGCTGCTCAGAAAAATCAAGGAACACTGCAAACTCGGTTTAGTTTCCAACTTCACTTATGCGCCCGTGATTTATGCAAGCCTCAGACAACTTGGCATAAACCACCATTTCGACACGGTTCTGGTTTCACACGAAAGCGGATGGAGAAAACCTCACACGCAAATCTTCCAAGACGCCTTAAGAAAACTGCACGCCAAGGCTGAAGAAGCGGTTTTCATCGGAGACAGCCCCCTCGAAGACATAAAAGGCGCAGAAGCCGCGGGAATGAAAACGGTTTTCGTTCCCTCCCAGTTCTTCACACTTAAAGACCTCCACGATAGCAATCAAAAACCCAGCTACGTCAGCCGAGGTCTTGATGACGTTTACAGGAATTTCTCAAAGATAATAAACGTACGCTAGTTGCGCCCACGCGCCAAGCACGCTTAGAAAAAGTAGATAAGCATGTACCAAATACCTTGAAACAAGCTATCATTCAGCCCACTGAAAATGCCACATACACCAGGAAGCCACTTGCATGGTGACAAAAAAACAGATGAAATACGTACTTGTCGTCGGGGACGGAATGGCAGACTACCCCATCCCCGAATTGGATAATCGGACTCCGCTTCAAGCAGCGTACAAGCCAAACATGGACGCCATCGCAGCCAAAGGCAGAAGTGGACTTCTCAAAACAGTACCCGACGGCATGACCCCAGGCTCAGACGTGGCAATCCTATCGGTGCTGGGCTTCGACCCTAAACGGTTTTACACGGGCAGAGGCGCCTTTGAAGCGGCAGCCAGAGGAATCCAGCTAAACGAACGCGATGTGGCGTTCAGGTGCAACGTGATAACCGAAAAAAACGGCGTCTTGGCTGATTACTCTGCGGGGCACATAACAAGCAAAGAATCCCATCAGCTTATAGCAGCCGTGAAAAAAGCTTGCGAAAAACCGGGTAAAATCGAGTTCTATTCAGGACTGGACTACCGCCACTTTCTCATCCTGAGAAACGCGCCCCTCGCGCTTCAGGTTGAGTGCACTCCACCCCACGACGCCATAGGCGCAGAAATCGAAGCGGTTCTGCCAAAAGCCAAGGCGCCCGAAGCAGAAAAAACAGCCAACTTGCTCAATGAGGCAATACGCAAATCCAAAGAGATTCTGGCGTCACATCCCGTCAACGTTGCCCGACAGAAACAGGGGAAAAACCCTGGAAACATGATTTGGCCTTGGGGCGGCGGCGAAAAACCAGCTATGCCCTCGTTCAAGGAGAAATACGGCTTGAAAGCCGCAGTCATCTCCGCCGTGGACTTGGTGAAAGGAATAGGCATCTACACGGGCATGCAGGTCATTAACGTTCCTGGCGCTACAGGCAGAGAAGACACAAACTACGAGGGCAAAGCAGACGCCGCACTAAAAGCTCTCGAAGACAACGACCTGGTTTTCGTCCACGTTGAAGCCTCAGATGAGGCAGGACACGTCAAGGATTACAAGCTGAAAGTCAAAACCATAGAAGACCTTGATAAGAGGATGCTTGGCAGAATTCTTGAAGGCTTAAAGAAGCCGTACGCAATCGCCGTCCTGCCAGACCACCCAACACCCATAAGAATTGGAACACACACGAAAGACCCCGTGCCCTTCGCCATTCAATCGCCGCGTTTGGAGGCGGATGGCGTCAAAAAATTTGACGAATTCTCCGCCAAGAAAGGCGCGTTTGGCCTGGTAGAGCAAGAAGGGGTTGTGGCACTTCTGCTTTCGTCCGCTTCAAGTGGCAGATAAAAGGATAAAGCTTGCTTCGCGTGTAGTTTTGGTGTTATGCAGAACGCAAAGCGCGACTCGGTTTTCGAATTGCTCGCCAAGCCTGTTCGCAAGGCGTTAGCTGAGCTTGGGTTTTCAGAGCCTACGCTGCCGCAGGTTATGGCTTTTCCGCCGCTGTTCGCAGGCAAAAACGTGCTTTTGGTGGCGCCCACGGGCAGCGGGAAGACCGAGGCGGTGCTGCTTCCGGTGTTCTCCAAGCTCATTCAACAGGATAAGGAGGAGCAACGGGGCATAGCGGTGGTGTATATCACGCCGTTGCGGGCTTTGAACCGCGACATGCTGAAGCGGATGACGTTCTGGGCTGAACGGTTGGGCGTTTCGGTGGAGGTCAGGCACGGCGACACAGAAGTTAAAACGCGCAGGAGACAAGCGCGTTCACCGCCGCAGATGCTCGTCACCACGCCGGAAACTCTTCAGGCCATTCTTCCAGGCTCCCAGATGCAGAAACACCTCAGCAACGTGCAATACGTCATCATTGATGAAGTGCACGAGCTGGCGGAAAGCAAACGAGGCGTACAATTAACATTGGCGCTTGAACGACTTTTCGAGGTCACGCAGAGGGAATTCCAACGCATCGGCTTATCCGCCACGGTGGGCAACCCTGAAGAAGTGGCCAAATTCATCGCTGGAACCGAAAGGAAAATCAGCATTGTGCAGGCGGTTTTTGCCAAGAGCTACCGCTACCGCGTGGTCAGCCCGGTGCCGACAGAAAAGGATTTTGAGTTGGCTGGAAAACTGGAGACTTCGCCCGAAGCAGCTGCGCGCATACGACGCTTAGCCGAACTCGTGGATAGCCATAAGTCAACGCTTATCTTCGTGAACAGCCGCACCATCGCCGAGATGCTGGGGCACAAGTTCAGCCAGCTCGGACGCGCGGACATCGCCGTGCACCACGGCTCCCTCAGCAGAGAAGAACGCGTGAGCATTGAAGACCAGTTCAAGGCTGGGGCGTTGAAGGCGATTATCTGCACGAGCACGCTTGAGCTGGGCATCGACATCGGCAACGTGGACATGGTTGTGCAGTACATGTCGCCGCGGCAGGTCAGCAGCCTAATTCAGCGGGTAGGCAGAAGCGGGCACAGCTTGGAGAGGCTTTCGGAAGGCGTGATAGTCACGGTTTATCCTGATGACACGTTGGAGTCGGTTGCGGCTGTGAGGAACGCGGTGGCTAACCGCATCGAGCCCGTGCTTATTCATGAGAACGCTTTGGACGTGTTGGCGCATCAGATTGCGGGAGTCCTCATGGACCGAAAAGCCATCACGGTGGCGGAGCTTGCTGCCATAGTGCACCGCGCTTACCCGTACCGCAAACTGACCCGCAAACAGCTGTTGGACGTGATAGACTTTTTAGACAGCCTCAACAAACTACGCATAGAAGGAACGCTTTTGAGGAAAACAGGCAGAACGCGCGAATACTACTACGGCAACCTCAGCATGATACCCGACGAGAGGCGCTATCCAGTCATAAACGTGCTCAGCGACAGGCGCATCGGCACCTTAGGCGACGAGTTCATGGCGCTCGACGCACGCGTGGGCTTGCACTTCATCATGCGCGGCAAAGTGTGGCGCATAGTGCAAATCGAAGAGGAAACAGGAACCGTGCACGTGGTTCCCGCCGAAGACCCGTTCGCGGCAATTCCTGGTTGGGACGGAGAAATCTTGCCAGTGCCGTTTGAGCTGGCGCAGCAAACTGGAGTTACACGCGAGAAAATCGGCAAGTTGCTCAAGAAAAACAAGAGCGCAGAGCGAGTAGCTGAGGAGCTGGCTGCGGATCTCAAGACGGATAAGGCTACGTTGCTGGAGACTGTGAAGGAGATTGACGAGCACCTGAAGGAGGGTGCCCCTTTGCCTACGGAGAACCGCATAGTCCTCGAGGCGTTCGACAGGTACCTTGTGGTTCACGCGTGCTTCGGGGAGATTGTGAACAAGACTTTGGCGGGAATCTTCGACTCGGTGCTTTCGGAGAGGGAGGTCATTACGGGTTGGTGGGCTGACGGCTACCGCATTCTGGTGGAAACGCCGAGAAAGTTGATGGCGCGGGAAGTTGCGGAACTGCCACGCGTGCTTTTTGGCTTGTCAAATGAGGAGGTTGACACGGCGTTTGGGAAGTACGTGAAAGCCAAGTTTCCTTTCGCTTACAAGATGAAGTTTGTGGCGGAACGCTTCGGCGCACTGCCGCGTGGGAAGACCATGAGTTACGAGAGGCAAGCCAAGCTGAAAGCCGCGTTTGAGGACACGCCGATTTACGATGAGACCCTGCGCGAGGCGATGCTGGAGAAAGCCGACCTGAAAAAGGTCAAGCAGATAATGCGCGAGGTCAAGCAGGGGAAGATGGCGGTAAGCACACTGGTTAGAAGGGAGAAGCCGACGCCTCTGGCGTATCATATTCTGGCGCAGTACGCAGACATTTCCGAGCTGATGGCACCTGAACGCGTGATACTCAGCAACATCGACAAGATGAAAATGGCGACTGAAGCCCGAACCGCCACGCTGCTATGCATGAACTGCGGCGAATGGACCACACAGGTCAAAGTCAAGAACCTGCCTGAAAAGCCAACCTGCGAAAAATGCGGCTCAAACCTGTTAACACTGCTATATCACGGTCAGGACACAAATCGCCTGAAGAGTTACCTGCGGAAACGACGCGAAGGCGAAGCGCTTTCGGATGAGGAGCTGAAGGAACTGTCGCAAGCAAGACGCAAAGCAGATTTGGTTCTCAGTTATGGGAAGCAGGCGGTGCAGGCATTGGAAGTGAAGGGCGTGGGTCCTGAAACGGCGTCGCGGATTCTGGGCAAGATGCACCCGAATGAGGATGAGTTTTACTTGGATTTGCTCAAGGCGAAGATTCAGTTTTTACGCACAAGAGAATTCTGGGACAAGTAAGCACCTGTTAAAGTTTATAGTGTTTGACCGTTTAACATGCACCTGAATGTGAGGGTAAATGGCGCGAAAGAAACCGCAAAGCGCATTGAAACGTTCGCTGGGCTTGCTGGATGCCACAGCAATAAGCGTGGGCGCCATAATCGGCGGCGGCATCTTCGTCGTCACAGGCATCGTAGCGGGCTTAGCTGGTTCAGCCTTAGTCGTGTCCATGATCGTGGCGGCTGTAATCGCGTTTTTCACAGCGCTGAGCTTCGCTGAACTGACAGCGTGGCAGCCCGTAGAAGGAAGCGTTTACGAGTACGCACGCCAAGTCATCTCGCCTTTCTCAGGTTTTTTGGCGGGGTGGATGTGGATAGTTTCCAACACTTTCACGGGAGCCGCTGTTTCCCTCGGATTCGCCTACTACCTGACAGCATCGTTTCCAAGCTTGCCAGCTAACGTGGTGGCTGCAGTTTTGTGCTTAGCGTTTACCGCGTTGAATTTCTTGGGTGCGCGTGAATCAGCGCGTTTAAACACGATTCTTGTAGCTGCGAAACTGCTCATTCTAGGGTTTTTCGTGGTTTTTGGAGCAGTAAACGCGAGCACCGCGAATTTCGCGGCTTTTGAGCCATTTAAAGAGGGAGTTTTGTATGGCGCGTGCTTCATTTTCTTTGCCTACACGGGGTTCGGGCGAGCCGCGGTTGTGGCGGAGGAGGTAAAAGACGCGAAACGCAACGTGCCCAAAGCGCTGCTTCTATCGCTTGCCGTTTCCACAATAGTCTATGTTCTAGTTGGCATAGTTGCTGTGGGACTTGTAGGTTCAAATGCACTTGCAAATTCAAACTCGCCCTTAGCAGAAGCCATAAACGTTACTGGAAGCCCGCTTGCGGTGCAAATTGTTTCTTTCGGAGGTTTACTGGCAACGGCGAGCGTGCTGCTGACGTCTATTTTAGGCGTTTCCCGCATGGCTTATTCTATGGCTAGACGGAAAGATTTGCCACAGGGTTTGGCGAAGCTTCACCAGAAGTTTTGCACGCCTTATTTTTCGATTTTGGCAGTTGGAATTTTGATGGCGGTGCTGGTTTTGTTTTTTGACTTGACAGGAGTTGTAGCCATCAGCACTTTTGGCGCGCTTTTCTACTACGCCTTAACCAATGCGGCGGCTTTCAAGTTAAAAACTGAAGAAAGACGGTATAGCAGGCTGGTTCCCATTGTGGGTTTAGGCACATGCATAGCGCTGTTAGCGTTCATTCTCTTTGCCGCAACACAAGCATGGATAGTTGGCGTCATATGCTTAACGGCAGGAGCAGTTTACTACGGCTTCAGAAAAACGCGCTCCAACATTAAAGGTTAAGACCAGCCGTTCCATTGGCACAGCTTAAAGGTTCTGCCGTATTTTCGCTGCGGTTTGGCTCAGTTGTTCTCTGTCCGCCTCTGCAAGCTCGCTGAAACTTGGCAGCTTTTGCCCCTCATACCGCGGAATAACATAAACGTGCAAGTGGAATATCTCTTGACCGGCAGCCTCACCATTTTGCTGGATTATGCTGATTCCATCCGCTTTTGTGGTTTCTTCAACAGCGACGGCAATGTGTTTAGTGACTCCGTGGAGATAGGCGATTAGTTCACGTGGAATATCGAAAATGTTCTCGTAATGTTCCTTAGGTATAACGAGTGTGTGCCCCTCGTTCAGAGGTTTAATGTCAAGGAAAGCCATCGCTTTTTCGTCTTCATAAACGATGCTTGCAGGCACTTGCTTTTGGGCTATTCTGCAGAAGATGCATGAGCCATTGTTCATATTATTTCACCGCTGAAGAGTTATCTCATAATTCCTCTTAGGCTTTACGCAACAGTTTATATCCTATACTAATTCTTATCTTTTTATAGGATTTAAATTCGGAGTGAAAGAGTTTGACGGAATTGGAGGATAAGGTTCGAGAGGAAGTGGGTAAAGTACCTGACCCTGAAACAGGCATGACTTTCGCCGAGATGCAGATGATTACGAACGTAAAGGAAGAAGAACCTGGCGTAGTCAAAGTAGAATTCATTCCAACCAGCCCCTTCTGTCCAATCGCTTTCAAACTTGCTGCTGACATAAAGAACGCTGCGAAGAAGGTATCCGGAGTCAAGAAGGCTCTGGTTTACTGCCGCGGGCACGCAATGGAGCAGCAGATCAACGAAATGACAAACAAGTAGCATCTGCAAGGAAAAGCCCACTTTTTCTCACGCCTAAATTTTTTAGAGCAAAAAGGTACGTAAGCGGCGAATACGCGTTAGGCTTAAATATTGTTTCAATTCTCTATTGCAATCGTGGTGTGCTGACTATGAGCGAAACGTCTGCTGTTGAACTGAAAAGCGTAGTTAAGCGCTATAGTGAGATTTTAGCCGTAAACAACATTGATTTAAACATAAAAAAAGGCGAAATTTTTGGTCTCCTAGGACCAAACGGTTCAGGAAAATCCACAACGCTCAAGATGCTTATAGGTTTGGTTCAGCCTGACTCAGGCGTGGTCAACGTTCTTGGAGTTGATGTGAAAAAAGACCCAGTTGCCGTGAAACAGCTTGTGGGCTACGTTCCTGAATCTCCACGCCTATATGAATTCTTAACTGGAATCGAATATTTGGATTTCATAGGCGACATATACGGAATGCAGACAGAAGAAAAGAAGACTAGAATCACCGAGTACCTGAAGGCGCTTCAGCTTGAAGGGCGAGAAGGCGACATGATAAACGGCTACTCGGACGGAATGAAACAGAAAATCGCTTTGATCTCAGCGTTTCTCCACAGACCGAAGCTGCTGATTTTAGACGAACCCTTAAGCGCTTTGGACCCACGGTCGGCGCGAATAATTAAAGATTTTCTGAACCAACTGAAGAATCAAGGCGTAACCACGATCATGTCCACTCACGTGCTGGAAATAGCTCAAGCCGTATGCGACCGCATAGGCATCATGTACCACGGAGAAATCTTGGCGTTAGGTAACATGAAAGAGTTGAGGCAAATGGCGAAGCTACCTGACTCTGGCTTAGAGGATATTTTCTTGAAGTTAACTGGCACGGATGACATCAAAGCAGTGGTTGAGGAACTCGCGAAATGAATTGGAAGAGCGTCCTCAATCTGATGCAGGTTGAAAGGAAATCTGGCAGGCTCATCAGAGGAAAGAAAATCACAAAATACCACGAAAACCGTTTTTTAGCCTACTGGCCCTACTGGCTTGCCTTAGCCATAGGCATAGCAAGCGGCGTGTTGGCTGGCGTAATCTACAACCTTGCAACAACGGCCGATCCTGAACTCCTAAGCATGTTCCAAGAGGGTACGGTGAGTATTTTCTTCTCGTTGCCAACCCTCGTTTTAGTTTACAGTTTGGTCTTCACCATGATGCAACAGATTCGGCTGAGCGGCGTCAAAATCTCGACTCAGGTGCCTTATTGGCTGCCTGTAACGTGGCAAGAGCACACGATGGCGTCAATATTAGCCAGCTTAATGGGTTTTCCACTAGCTTCAGTGGTGTTTATCACCTCAATTATCACTGTGTTCTCGGTTTTTATTGGTCAAATTGTTACCGCCGTGTTGACCTCACTTGCTGTCTTAGCTGCTGCCTTCATGGCAAGCACCATCACAGAAGTTCTCAGAATCCTGCAGGTGAGGTTCATCGGAGCCGTTTACAAGTCATCTGGTAGAGCAGCGGTGTGGGTGAGGTTTGCCGGCTCACTGCTTTTTTTCATTTTGTTCTACATCGGGTATTTCTACGTGACTTCGGGAGGCGCGGTAACTGTCATTCAAACTATTGCTTCGGCTCAGACGGCAGCTTGGTTCATTCCCTTCGTGTGGTTAGGCATAAGTCTTTACTATTTCACTTATTTCACAGTAACTAACTTGCTGATAGGTTTCCTGTTTATGGGGCTTTCTATCTTGTTCATCGTTGGCTTGTTTTTCCTCGCCACCAAGCTAAACATGCGATTTGGACTTTATGAGCCGCCAGCAATAACGGTTTCGCGCGGAGTTTACGCTCCCAAAACTGGTTTCTTAGGCAAGCTTGGCTTTTCCACAGTTGAAGCCGCCTTGATCAGAAAAGACTTAAAGGCATTTACGCGCCGAAGAGAGCTGATGACGATTTTCATAATTCCTATAATCATCATTATAGTGCCGCTTATGCAATCGATAGGTCCCAGCCAAGCAATGCCTGACGCCCTTTTAACGATCTATCGCGCCATGACTTTTCTTTTTCCAGCTTCCATCATGACCATGAGCTTGGGCAGCTTCATGATAGGCGAAGAAGGGCAATCGGCTTGGCGAATTTACGCCTCTCCCATCTCTGCTAAAAGCTTAGTGAAAAGCAAGTACTTTTTCATCGTTTTCTTTTCGCTTCTTGTCCTAATAGTTACGGGAATCTTCGGGTTCGTTATTTATCATCCGACAGTACTCTACACGGTTGTAGCTGGTCTTGAGGCAGTTTTCTTGGTCTTCGCCTTAAGCGCACTTTCTCTTTCAAACGGGATAAGTGGAGCTGATTTTACTGAAACACCTAGACCCAGAATGATACGCGTTGAATGGAGCTTTCTTAATTTAGGTGCCTGCCTCGCAGCAGGCGTAGCCATATTGGCGCCCTTTATTCCATATGCGCTGTCATCAATGTCGGGACTTATTCCCGCTTTATTAGGGGGCGCGTTTCTGGATCCTTTCTTAGCGCTTGGAATAAGTGCAGTCATCGCCATCGTTTTAGCGGTAATTTTCTATCGAATCGCCATAAGCAACGCGAAAGAACTCTTAAAGAAAGCAGAAATGTAAGATTACGCACCGCAATAGAAGATCAATAAGAGCTGCCATATGTTAGAAAAATTTTCACCTGGAAATTACTGCCGAGTTTCAGCGCTTTTCTTTTTTAATTGTTCTGGTTTTTTGCGTCCGTCAATAAGGTGGTGTACTGCAAGAATTGGCTGGTGTAAGCATTCGTGGGCCTGAGTATTTCTTAACTTTCTTCACTTTTTCTCTCGCCTGATTCTTGGATGTTCAGTAGATATCTAAAGCACCTTCCTTTTCGCTTTAAGGACAAGCATAGACTCGCATTCGGTAGGGCTTGCATCAGAGACAAATGGATATATCACTTATGGTAATTCCCTTAAATTTCCTCTTTTTTGGTTCATCCCACTCCAAACACGTAACAAAGACAATTTTCTATGAAAAAATCGTATCTCGCTTTTCTAAGTCTTTTCCATATAATCCCAACAAAATCTGTTGTTGCGTGCAGACAACCACATAGTCTTATAGGAAAAGGTCTTAATTGATAACTTGCCACGCTATATAATCTCCACAATCCAATGTGCTTTTGGTCAAGTCTCTTCTCCCTTTCCTTAAAGGTTCAAAGTATAGAGTCCTATCGCGTGGCGGGGTGTAAAAAGGATGACAAGCAGAATGATCTGGGCTGTAACAGTGGTTGTCATAACCGTTTTAATTATTTCAGCAGTAGTGTACTATCTACGTGTACTGGCTCCTTTTCCTGCTGCCAGTCCACCTTCATCAACATCGAGACCATTGCAGACCCCAACTGACAAAGCTTCTTTAAATTGGGCAGGCTACGCTGTGGCGTACAATTTTAGCGATCCTAAACCAGTGATTACAGGAGTCAGTGGTACGTGGACTGTGCCTGAGGTGAAAGTCACTCAGAACGATACATTCTCAGCAATATGGGTAGGCATAGGTGGAACCTTCGGCCATAGTTTAATTCAAGCTGGGACACAGCAAGATTCCGTTAACGGGGTGACTTACTACTCCGCTTGGTATGAGCTTCTCCCCGTTGACTCCATTACGATAAAAACAATGGATATTTCCTCTGGAGATGTTATCAGGACATCCATAAATCTCACAGATCCCGTATCGAACACGTGGTCGATAGAGGTAAACGATTTATCTACGGGACAGAGTTTCAATCAGGACTTTGTCTATGATTCAAGCGAACTTTCTGCTGAATGGATCGTTGAAAGACCAGATATAAACAGTGTGCTAAGTGAGGTAGCAGACTTCGAAAGCGTCACGTTTTCAAATTGTACCATTGTGATGAACAATCAGGTTGGAGCTTTAGGCTATTTTCCTTCCTCCAGATCCTTCATGTATAATATGAAGGGGACTCGGCTTGTTGACGTTTCAAACTTCTTCAATGATGGCTCAAGCTTCACAGTGGAGCACCTCACATCCCAATAGTCTTTTGGCAAAACGATGTTGAAATGCCGAGGGCCGGGTTTGAACCGGCGACGACTCGGTCTTCAGCCGAGCGCTCTCCCAGGCTGAGCTACCTCGGCGGCGCGCGTTACCTTTTCAAGATGAGGTGAAGTGTTTTAAAGTTTTCTGATAGGTTTTGCGTCAGTGTGGGCCTGCTGCGGTCTAATCGGATTCTGAAGTGCCCATAATTTTGAAAGGTAAGCATCGCTTAATAACTAACGTGTGTTCTCCTTTTTTGGAGGTTGAATCGTGATGGGTAAAATGGCAATCATCACTGTTGAGTTGGTTGATGAGAGTCTAAAAAACTCAAGCGGCGCGATTGCGGAAGAAATACTTGAGTGGCTGAAGGGCGAAGCAGTGCCTGCGCCTTGGGTTAAAGAGATAAGACAGGTTGATGTTCAGGAGTTTTAAGCGCCGAATAGGGCTACGTAGTGTGTTAGAAAGTATCCTATTAGCGCACTGGCTAGGAAGCACAGGAACAGCAGGAACTGTTCGTTCTTGTGACTTTTTTCAGGGGTCTCGGTTTTTTCTGAACTGTGCACATCAAGCACCTTTGAGCCTTGTTTGTTTTGTTTTAGGGAAAGGTTTTATGAAGGAAAGATTAGTATTTGGAATTCAGAGGGTGCAATTGGGCCGATAGTCTAGCTGGCTAGGACGTCGCCCTCACGCGGCGAAGATCGCCGGTTCAAATCCGGCTCGGCCCACCTTTGTTAAAGCAGATTGGTTATTTTTTGTGTTTTTCTGTGTTGGCTGTGATATCATTCTGGGAGGGGGTGTGTTTAATGTGTTGGTGTTTTTGTGTTGTACGCGTGCGCAAAAAGGTTTATTAAATCTCGCTATTTGAGATAAGGTTGAAGAGTGTCTCACAGAGAGGGTAAAAATGGAAAGAAGCGTCACCTCATTAAAATTTGGAATTGAAAGTCCCGTGCTCTCCACAACCCATGCAAGCTCCAAATGTAGCACCTGTGGAGAAGAGTTCGAAACACCACTTTTAGCAATGATTTCTTCAGGCTTTCTAGTAGAAAAATACTACGCGTGCCCTAAATGCCTTTCAAAAGTGGCAAGTGTTGAACGCCAACAGAACATTGAAGTTGAAGAGGATGAGGAAGAAGAGGAACCTCCGAAAATGGAGTTTAAAGACACTGTGGAAGAAACTGTGCCTTGCGAGCATCATTTTGGGTACTTGAAACGGCGTCCGAAAAACACGCCCATACCCGAAGCATGCTTCACATGCAGCAAGATGATTGACTGCATGTCCCGATAAACCAAAATTTTCTCGCCATTTTTCCAGCAACAAGCGGCTTCGTTCCAAGCACGATAATTGCCTAGCGCTGGGTCTGGCACTGACACAGAAGTCCAACAACGTTTTACTAAAAGGGGTCTGTCCATCACATTCGTCATCTTTCCCGATCAGACTGGGACGGCGACATCATCCCCCGCTCTTAAAACACCAAACCAGTCTAATATGCATATTGTCAACATAATGCTGTGGAAATTTTACAC
>Ga0315535_1000165_pt1 | contig 44005 bp, 22 predicted proteins | sample SalMarSW160220MG_2_FD_203092 | JGI IMG/M metagenome (GOLD analysis project Ga0315535, IMG submission 203092) | Salt marsh sediment microbial communities from the Plum Island Ecosystem LTER, Massachusetts, United States - Salt Marsh Sediment SW1602-20 ... | reverse complement strand
GGACAGGAGCAGAGGAGCTATATGACCATCGAAATGACCCCAACGAATGGCATAACCTGGCCTGCGAGGACAGTTATTCAGATATCAGGAAGACGCTCAGGGCAGAGCTCCTGACCATGACAGGTCGCGAAAGTCTATTAAAAGAACAGTAATGAAAATTGTAAGATTGAACATCTGTGTTTATTTGATCATGGGAATGACCGCCTGTGGTCAAAAAGTTCCCAGCACCCATATCCTGTTTGATCCGGGAAGTGCCGATCCTGGCCAGGTGCGATCAATTACAGGCGACCGGATTGTCCTTGAGGACAGGGGCACCATGATACAATTTGCGGGTGACGGATCCACCGCAGTTGTCGAAATCAGTCCCGATGACGGATTGTGGGACGCTTCAGATTTCCGCTTTGTCAGATGCGAAATAGAAAACCTTGGACCTGCGCCCCAGTTGGTTGAGCTGGGATTTGGCGGGTACGATCTGACACTGGGTGCCACCATTGTTCCCTCAGGATCTGAAAAGACCTTAAAGGCAGTCATTTACAGGACCAAGCATCCAGGCTACATCGACCGGGTATTCCCTGTGATGCATGGTAAACCAGATGGAACGCTAAGGGGGTGGATGGCAAGTACCTTTGATTCCATTGTCGCTGTCAGGTTGTTGTTCCCCGAGTTGATCCCGGGGGCTTCCATGCGCATTGGAAGGCTCTGGCTGGAAGAGCCCTATGTGCTCTACCCGGAAGAAACCCTGAAAAGAATGTACTATCCTTTTGTGGATAGTTTTGGGCAGTTCATGTATGATGAATGGCCCGGAAAGATCCGTTCCCAGGAAGAACTTTTTGAGGAGGATGCCAGGGAAAAAGAAGCGTTGGAGAAGATGGCCCCGGTTCAGGAATGGAACCGTTTCGGGGGTTGGGCAAAAGGACCCCAACTGGAAGCTACTGGCCGTTTCAGGGTGGAAAAGTTAGATGGGAAATGGTGGTTCGTGGATCCGGAAGGAAGGCTTTTCTGGTCCCACGGAATGGATTGTGTGGAATTTGGCACCCAGACCCTTACCCGGATCACGGATCGCGAGCATTATTTTCAATACCTCCCGCAGGAGGGGAGTCCTGAAGCGGCCCTTTACAGGGTTTCGGTGGATCATGGGGATACCATCAGGCATTTAAGCTTTCATGCGCTGAACCTGTTCAGGAAGTACGGGGAGAAATGGAAAGAGACCAGCGGGAAGAGGTTGCATGAACGGTTCCGGAACTGGGGTATGAACACCATTGGCAACTGGTCCGACCCGGACATCTACTTGCAGCGGGAAACCCCATATGTACTGACTGCCTATACGCGGAAAACAGGCCTGATTGCAGATCCTTATGCGCCCGGTTTCAGGGAAGACCTGGAGAACTCCCTGAAATCCAAAACTCAGGAGACAGGCGATCCGTGGTGCCTGGGCGTATTTGTGGACAATGAATTGAAATGGGGGGTGAAATGGGCACCCAAGATCCCTGAACAAATTTTGACCGCCCCGGCTGACCAGCCGGCCAAGCTTGCTTTTGTGGAGCGGATAAAGGACAGGTACCCCTCCATGGATGCCCTCAATGAAGCATGGGGAACCAACTTTCCGGATTGGGGGGCCTTGCTTGTGAATTCAAGGGTGATCCCCGGAGCTGCTCAGGATATAAGGGACTTTATGAAAGAATTCACATCCCTTTATTATGAAAGTTGCAGGGATGCGGTGAAGGCAGTAGATCCTGAGATGCTCTACCTGGGATGCCGGATGGATTTCCATCTCTATCCGGAAGACACCTCCCTGAATTATATCATCAAAATAGCATCTGAATATTGCGATGTGGTCAGCTTCAACCGCTACCGGTATACATGTTCGGAACTGGTCCCGCCCGATGGAGGAGATTATCCCATCATCATTGGGGAGTTTCATTTTGGCTCACTGGAAACCGGACTTCTCCAGCCCGGGTTGCGTTATGCAGCCAACCCAGAGGAACGAGCCATGTTTTATGAACATTATGTAACCAGTGCGCTGCAAAATCCATTCATCGTGGGGACCCACTGGTTTCAGCTGGCTGACCAATCCGTTACCGGCCGGCCTGATGGGGAGAATTACCAGGCTGGGTTCCTGACCGTCGGGGATTTTCTCCAGGAGGAGATTGTTTCCATGGCCCGGAGGTTGGGCTATCACATGTACGAAATGAGGTCAGGTAGTTCACAACAATTACAGAAAATAAATCCTAACATAATATCACAATGAAGACCTTTTTTAGCATTTCAGTATGGCTGCTGGTGGGGACACTGGGACTCAACGGGCAATCCTTTCAACCCGACCAGATCCTGTACGGAGCAGCCTATTACCATGAGTATATGCCGTATGAAAGACTGGACGAGGATGTCCGGTTGATGAAAGAAGCCGGGATATCGGTTGTACGTGTGGGGGAATCCACCTGGAGCCTGTTTGAACCCCGTGAAGGGGAGTTTGAATTTGCATGGATGGACCGTATCATTGACAAGATGCATGAAGCAGGCATCAAGGTAATATTGGGAACACCCACCTATTCGATCCCTGCCTGGCTATGGCACAAGCACCCCGAAGTGTTGCTCGAATACAGGGGAGGAGAAAAGGCCAATTACGGGATCAGGCAAAACATGGACATCACCCACCCCGCCTATCTGTTCTATGCGGAAAGGGTGATCCGGAAAATGATGGAACATTACGCTTCCCATCCCGGTATCATTGGTTTCCAGGTGGATAATGAAACGGAAGCAAGGGGTGTGAACAACCATGACTTTTATGTAAGTTTTGTCAATCATCTGAAGAAAAAATATAAGACCCCGGAAAACCTGAATAAGGTGTGGGGCCTGAATTACTGGGGGATGACCATTGACAGCTGGGAGGAGGTGCCGCCCCGTGATGCGGTGACCAACACCGGCTACAAACTGGAATGGGCCCGTTTTAACCGACAGGCGGTAGCGGATTTCCTGACATGGCAATCGGAGATTGTCCTTGAATACAAGCGTGCCAATCAATTTATCACGCATTGTTTCATGCCTTCTGTGCAGAATATTGACCAGGTGAAAAGTGCGGCCAGGATGGATGTGATGGCGGTGAATATATACCATGGGCAGCAGGACGACCTGACAGGAAATGAAATTGCCTTCTCAGGAGACTATTTCAGGTCAGTCAAGCACACCAATTACCTGGTCACCGAAACCAATGCACAAACCATCGGATGGACTTCCAAGAACCAGCAACCACCCTATCCCGGGCAACTGAGACAGAATGTGTATGCCCATATCGGCTCAGGGGCCAACATGGTCGAGTACTGGCACTGGCACTCCATCCATTATGGCCAGGAAATGTACTGGAAAGGGGTCCTTTCACACGATCTTCAGCCCAACCGGGCCTACGGGGAGGTTTCCACGACGGCTCATGAACTTCAAAGGTTCGGAGAAAGAATTGTAAACCTTGAAAAGGTGAACGAGGTCGCGATCCTGTTCAGTCATGATTCGAACGATGGATTGAATTTTATGCCATTCAACGGATCCGGCACAGACTGGGGTGAATCAAGCAGCAGTGCTTACCGTAAACAGCTAGTTGCTCAGTTTCATAAAGTCCTCTATCAGAATAACATCGGAGTGGATTTCATATTTCCGGAAAATCCTGAATTTGAAAAATATAAATTAGTTATCATTCCCTCGCTTTATATTGCACCGGACAGTCTGCTACAGAAAATCACAAAATATGTGAAAAACGGGGGGCATGTGATCATGCAGTTCAAGAGCGGATTCTGTGATGAGAACTTCATGGTGCGGCCTCTCCTGGCTCCGGGGCCGCTCCGGGAGGTGTGTGGATTTTACTACCAGGAATTCTCAAATATTGGAGAGTTGCCCCTGAAAGACAATCCTTTTAATGTGGATCAAAACGTGGCTAAGGAGTGGATGGAGTTCCTTATCCCGGAAACAGCAAAATCCCTTGCCTATTATGAACACCCCTTTTTCTCGAATTATCCTGCGATAACCATCAATGAATATGGAAAAGGAACGTTGCTTTATGAGGGTTCCGTTCTCTCCGACGAGATCCAGACAAAGATAATAAGAGACGCAGTTGAAAGGGCCGACATTCAGGACCCGGCCCTCAGATTCAGCTGGCCGTTGATCGCAAAATCCGGGAGGAATGCTTTCGGGAAAGAGGTCCATTTCTATTACAATTACTCATCCAGTGAGAAGGCATTGGAATATCCCCATGCTGCCGGAACCGAACTGGTTTCCGGGATGCCTGTAAAAAGAGGGGAATCGGTAAGTATAGGCCCCTGGGATGTAAGGATCATTGAGGAAAAATAGCTCCTTTAGAAAGACCTTTGGATTGCTATCTTGAGGACCACGACGGAGCCTCCTCCTGAAGCCAGGGCAATGTATGAATTGGAGAAAGATATTTATAACTTAAAGGGCTGATTTCTCCAGCTCGAATCCAGGAGCAGTGGTTGAATTAAAATAGGCAATTAATCGATGATCCTCGCAGCTTGCGGCGAGGAGAGTCAATTATTATATATTAAAACAAGATAAATACCCATGAGGAATAACAAGAAGATTGTGCATGGAACAATGCAGGTGTTCATATCAGGAAGTATATTATTTGCTATGTTGGTAATGGCCGCATCCTGCGGGGGAGGCAGCACGGCAACTGAAGAGATTGACCTGGAAGTCATCGAAAATCAGGTATTGTTGCTGGATGAAAATGTTCAGAAGGAGATTGAAAGAGAACCTAAAGATTCAACCGGGAAGGTCAAAGTGGTCCCGCGTACCATCAATGAGGACGGGACCCTGTCCGTGGTGCCGGCTGGGGACTGGACCAGTGGTTTCTATCCCGGTGTGCTCTGGTATATGTACGAACTGACCAGTGAAGAGATGTGGAAAGCAAAAGCGGTCGCCTATACGGAGACCCTGGAAGAGCAGCAGTACAACGGGTCCAACCATGATGTGGGCTTCAGGATGTATTGCAGTTATGGCAATGCATTGCGCCTGACCGGCAATGAGGATTATATACCGGTTCTCATCCAGTCGGCCAAAACACTGATTGGCCGGTACCATGAATCTGTGGGTTGCATCAAGTCCTGGGATTTTAATGATTCTGTCTGGCAGTTCCCTGTGATCATTGACAACATGATGAACCTGGAACTGCTCTTCTGGGCATCGGAACAGACCGGTGATCCGGTCTACCGGGAGATAGCCATCAGTCACGCTCTGACCACCATGAAACACCACTTCAGGGAGGACTACAGCTCGGTGCACGTAGTGGACTATGACACCATCACCGGGGAGGTACGGAAACGAAATACCCACCAGGGTTATTCCGATGAATCGGCCTGGGCGCGGGGACAGGCGTGGGGACTTTACGGGTACACCATGACTTACAGGTTTACAAAAGATGACCGGTTCCTGCACCAGGCTGAAGGGATTGCAGATTTCCTGCTTGCCAACCTGCCGGAGGACGGGGTTCCATACTGGGACTTTGATGCACCCGTCATTCCCGACGAGCCCAGGGATGTGTCCGCTGCAGCCATTATCTCCTCTGCCCTGTATGAGCTGAGTACTTACTCGGAAAATGGCGCCGTATACAAATCGGAAGCTGACCGCATCCTGGATAATATCTGGACCCATTACCGCTCTGCGAAGGGTGAAAATTTCGGATTTATACTGGACCATTCGGTGGGAAACAAAGCTGGTAATTCAGAGGTGGACGTACCGCTGATCTATGCAGATTATTACTTCCTGGAGGCACTGACAAGAAAAAACAATCTGAAAAAATAGACCGGGCATGAGAAAAGGTTTTGTCATTTTGGTCGTGGGGGCCCTATCACTCACAGGGTGCAGACAGGATCCGGAACTTCCCAACATCATCCTGATCAGTGCCGATGACATGGGATGGTCCGACCTGGGGTGCTACGGGAGCGAGATCAGAACGCCCCATATTGACCGGTTTGCCGAGAAGGGCATCCGGTTTACCCAGTTTCACAATACTTCCAAGTGCTTTCCTTCGCGGGCCTGCTTGCTTACCGGGGTCTATGCACAGCAATGCGGTTATGATCAAAACTTCAGGCAACCCTTGATCAATGCCGTTACCCTGGGAGAGGTGCTTCGCAAAAAGGGATATATCACCCTCTGGTCGGGGAAACATCACGGACTTGAGAATCCCGTATACCGGGGTTTCGACCATTATTACGGTCTGAAAGACGGAGCATGTAACCACTTTAACCCGGGAGACCAGCGTCCCGGGGAAGGGGCTCCGGCCAGGAAAGGAAAGCCCGGTAACAAGACCGTCAGGGCCTGGTGTATCGACAGTGTCATGTACACTCCCTATACCCCTGAGGAATCAGATTTTTATACCACCGACTATTTCACCCATGCTGCCCTGGACTGGCTTGAATCATACAAGGATGATGAACGTCCGCTGTTTCTTTACATGGCCTATACAGCTCCCCATGATCCCCTGATGGCTTGGCCCGAAGACATTGCAAAGTATAAAGGGGTATATGATCAGGGCTATGATGCCATTCGCCGGAAACGCTACGAAAAGCAACTGGAGATAGGCCTCATCGACTCCACTTACAGGCTGTCCGAGGCTACCCACTCTGATTGGGATACCCTTTCAGGAGCAATGCGTTGGGAAGAGATCCAAAAAATGGAGGTATATGCAGCCATGATCGACCGCCTGGACCAGAACATCGGCAGGCTGATTGCCAAGCTGGTAGAGACCCACAGGGTGGACAACATCCTGGTCATGTTCGTTTCCGACAACGGGGCTTCGGCAGAGATGGTCCGTTTGGATGACGATTACGGTGAAATAGGTGAAATGACCCGCTGGACATCTTTGGGCCCCGCCTGGGCCAATGTGTCCAATACACCCTTCAGATATTACAAGAACTACAGCTATGAAGGGGGGATCAATACGCCCCTGATCGTCTGCTGGCCCGGCAACATTGAACCTGGCTCTGTCAGCCGCTTTCCGGGGCATTTTATTGATATCATGGCCACTTTTGTGGACCTCACCGGGGCCAGGTATCCGAAAACATTCAACGGAAATGAAATCATACCCATGCAGGGAGAGAGTCTCCTGCCGGCCATCATGGGGAAAACACCGGATCGGAAGAAACCTCTCTTCTGGGAGTGGTCAAATGGGCAGGCCGCCAGGGAAGGGGACTGGAAGATCGTGAGGTGGGGCAAAGAGAAGGAGTGGGATTTGTACCAGGTTAGGGATGATCCCACTGAAACAATCAACCTGGCTTCCGGTCAACCCGAAAAGACAGCAGAAATGGCCCGAATGTTCCAGCAGTGGAAATCGGGCCTGCCGGATGGTGAATAAGGTATTCAAATGAACGAATTGTTTTCACGGATAAAAATATTCCTGGCGATCGCCCTGCTGGCCTGGTCTTGTCCTTCAGGAAGCCAGGCATTGCAGCAATACAGCAACCCGGTGGGGGATTCTTTATATATCGCCGATCCTTATGTCCTGTTCCACAAAGGTTCCTATTATCTCTACGGCACCAGTGCCGGGGATGGATTCAGGGCCTGGAAGTCGGATGACCTGGTCCATTGGGATGCACTTGGGTATGTGTTTCGACCGGAGGAGGATTCCTGGGCCACCGGATCGTTCTGGGCTCCTGAGGTAATCCATTATCAAAAGAAATTTTATATGATTTTCAGTTGCAGGGGACCTGAGGGATCGGGACTCAGGATCGCTTTGGCGGTGGGCGATTTTCCCTGGGGCCCTTTTCATGAGTTGTACCTTCCCTTGTTCGATTACAATTATTCATGCATCGACGGGCACCTGTTCATTGATGAGGATGGACAGCCTTACCTTTTTTTTGAAAAAGTGGGAGCTGTGGGAGAGTTCTGGAAGGGAGAAGGGTACCTGTGGGGAATGATTTATGGCGTAAAATTATCGGAGGATCTTTCCCGGATGGTCCAGGAACCCGTCCTTTGCCTCTATCCCACACAGGATTGGGAACATCCCGAAAGCATGCATGCACGGTCCACCGAAGGAATGACCATTTTCAAACGCGACTCTGTCTATTACATGACCTATTCGGCCAACCATTATGCCGATCCTGATTACGGGGTGGGATATGCCACAGCCAGCGCACCGCTCGGAATGTGGACCAAATCGGACAAAAATCCCATACTAAGCAAAAATTTGGAAGCCGGAGTCTCAGGCCCGGGACATAATTCAATGATCAGGTCGCCCGACGGCAGGGAGTGGTTCATGGTGTATCACAGCCATGCTGACCCTGACCGGCCTTCGGGAAGGCGGATCCTGAATATTGACCGGGTGATTTTCAATGAGGACGGAACCCTTGAGGTGATTGGTCCAACGCGTACGCCACAACCCATGCCTTCTGATACAGGTAAGTAGCTAAATACCGGTTCAGGCCCTTTGTTGTTGTTGCCTCATGGCCCTGTCAAGGATCTCAATGTCCTTCACTGCCATTTCCAGGTTGCAGTTCTGGGCGGTTCCGGCCTCCATGCTAAGGATAAAATCATCAAAAGGGGTGTGGGGCAGGGGATGGATCTCCCATGTTTTGACCTCTCCCTCTTTTCTGGCCCGGATGCTGGGTTTCCCGTCTCCCCCTTCTTCGGTGACATACCAGCCCCTATCGGTGATCATATGTGAAATACCTATGTGCTCACGTTCGTTCCCCGTCAGGGAAAAGACCTCCAGGTCGGCGGCCCATGTGATGAAAAGATAGGCAGATGCACCTTTCCTGAAATCCACTTTCAGAAACTCGGTATCATTGCAGGGCAGTTGCTGTGCATGGTTCTCTGAAAAGAAGGTAAAGTCCGCTACTTCATCACCCGTCAGGTAAACCGCTTTGTTCAGGTTATGGATCATGGCATCCATGAACGGTCCGCCGTTCTTTTCAGGATCCGTGGCCCAGTCGTTCCACTGGGGGAAATGATGGAACCAGTCCTCTTTATAGAGGGTAAGTTTGCCGATCTCACCACCATCAAAAATGCGCTTCAGGGTTTCCACCGCCGGGTTGCCGGTCCGGCCGTAAAATACGGCGCATTCTACCTTGTCCCCAATGATTTCCTGCAGGGTAAGGGCTTCCTCCAGGTTCGGAGCCAGGGGTTTGGTGGTGATGATGTGCTTTCCGGACTCTACCGCTCGTTTAAAAAGGCCGATCCGGCCCCACGGGGGAGTAAAAATCATGACAATGTCTATTTCAGGATCATTCCAGATTGCTTCCGCACTGTCTGCCGGGACCGCATGCAGTTCGCGTGCCCTTTTTTCACTTTTGTGCCTGTCCAGGTCGTAGGTAGCTGATACACCAAGTCTCCTGCTGTTGTTCAGGTCGTCTATTAGCCAGCGGACGTAATCACCGCAACCAATCAGTGCGGCATTATATTTTTTTTTCATTCAGATGACTTCTAAGGCTTTTTTATATTTCATCAGGATGGTATCAATCAGCCGGTTGTTCTCATCCACAATCTTCATCCTGGACGGATCGGCCTCGAACCACCGGATGGTTTCCATGATCCCGGTTTTGAATGGGATGGTTGCCTGAAAACCGGGTACAACCCGTTTGATTTTGGCGTTGTCAAAAATGGTACTCACCGATTTGTCTCCAAGCAGGTTGCCCCACATCCACTCCTGTCCCATCTTTTTGGCAACCCTGCAAATGAATTCCGATCCTATGTGGACTATCCTTGCAGTGGTTCCGGCTGCCTCTGCCACTGCCTGGTAGATCTGGTCCCAGTTCAGCAGCTCATCGGAAGTGATATGGAAGCTTTCCCCGATGGCCTGTTGGTTCCCCAGCAAGCCTGTAAATCCTTTGGCAAAATCCCTTGAGTGAGTGATGGTCCATAGTGAGGTGCCATCGCCATGCACCACTACCTCTTTCCCTTTGCGCATCCTGTCCACGATGGTGAAATCGTCCCAGCTTCCGATGGCCACCGGTATGACCGTATCATAGGTGAGCGAGGGTCTGACAATGGTGATGGGAAAATCCTTTTCGCGATAGAGTTGGTTCAAGCGCTCCTCACAGGCAATCTTATTTCGGGAATAATCCCAGAATGGATTTTTCAGGGGGGTCGATTCGCTAACCACCGGGTTCGACAGTGGTTTCTGGTATGCAGAAGCAGAGCTGATGAAAATATATTGCCCTGTTTTCCCGTTGAACAATTCAAAATCCCTTTCGATATCAGAGGGGGTGAAAGCAATAAAATTTGCCACTACGTCAAAGACCTTGTCTTTTAGCACCGCTTTAACCTGTTTTTTGCTGTTCATATCGGCCTGGAGGGTTGTTACCTGCGGGAGAAGTTCTGCGCGCCTGTTACCCCGGTTCAGGTGAGTTACCTCGAACCCGCTTCTTGTGGCCAAAGCCGTACAGGCTCCGGAAATATTCCCGGTACCTCCTATAAAAAGAATTTTCATTTCTTATTGTTTTTCTACCATTATAAAATAGTTCCGGGTGGCGTTGTTTTGCCCGGCATCAGCTCCAGGAAATGTGATCGTGCCTGCCGGGAACTGCTTGCTGTATACATCAAAATAGAAATACTGTGCGACGATCTGGTCTCCTTCCTCTTTCCTGAAATCCTTTAGCCATCCGGGAATGGTTGATTGGAAAAGCCGGTCCTTTGTTTCATATGCCACATACACGGTCACTTCTTCATCAACGGTGAAGCTGAGCATATCCTCCTGTTCAAGGCCGGCGGCTTTCTGGTCGGTGGCAATACAGGTAAGTCCACCATACCTTCCCGTCTCGCTGATGGAGACCTCTGTTCCGGCCCCCAGGTTCGGGAGGGCCCCTGGCTGCATGAGGAAGGTCTCTGCCCTGAGACTGTCATGAGGAGTCCGGATCTTCCTGACCAGCACGCTGCCCTCCTGCTTTTCCCCGACTGCCAGATCGAATTGCCGGATGGAAATACCGCCATCCACATCCGTCAGGCTTATTTGCACAGGGTAGATGCCGGATTTCATGCAAAATCCTTCTATCCGTCCTTCCCGGTCCATCCGGATGCCATCCGGCCATGCGGAACCTTCCACCAGTGAGAACAGAAGTGGATCATTCCCTCTTCCCGGGAGGACGAACTCATAATAGGTCCCGGCATGGGCTTCGGGGAGTGAAGATGCAGTAATTTCGGCCGGAATATCCACCTGCAAGAGAATGGAAGCGGTACTCTGCTTTCCCTCCTGGTCTGATGCAACTGCATCCAGCCAATGGTCCCCCGGTTTCAGCTTCAGTGTCGTCCTGAAAGGAGGGGTGAGGAGTTTTATGGCCGGCACCGAGTCGAGCCAGAGTTCCACTTCCCTGATGGAACCATCCGGATCCGTTGCGATCAGTTCAACTTCTACTGTGTCAATTGTTTGATAAAAAGTTCTGTGCCGGGGAGTGACAAAATACACCACGGGATAGAGGTTTCCGTCATTGGTCTTTGTGTTGGCCCATTCGGTCAGCGGCAATGTGCTGGCTGCATCCCACTGGACCCCGTGACCGACCCCCTCGAAACTGGTATACCGCGGATTCACTCCTGTGACCCATTGGGCAGGCCCTCCTGTAAAACCCATCAGTCTTCGCAGGGAGTCAACCTGTTCCGGCAGGTTCCGGGCATACCAGTCCGTTTCTCCCCGGATGGTCCAGATGGGTGTGCGCTGCACGGTTTCCAGATCCGCCCTGGCACCCATGCCCATGGGGATGGCGGCTGCAATGTACCCCGGATACATCTCCATGAATTGCCAGGTCCCTGCACCTCCCATGGAAAATCCTGTCATATAGATTCGTTGGGAGTCCACCTTCCCTTCTTCCACCATTTTGTCGATGGCCTCCTTTATATCGGGGAACTTCTGAACCCAGCCCCTTGTGGTTTTGGGAGCCATGATATAGGTGGGTTCGGGCTGCAGGTTTAGGCCGAATTGGTGCCACATCCTGGCAGGCGGGTCCACTGCATTTCTCATGGTGGCGTGGTCGTCTTCGCCACAGCAACCGTGTAGAAAAATTGCAAGCGGGCAGGGTTTGCCCGGCACAGCATCTGCAGGGGTGTATAACATGTACTCTGTGGCTCCCTCTGTGTGCCAGGACCATTCGGGAAAACCCTTGTAGTCGATCTGCTGGGTGCGGGCCGGGGCGTAGAGCAGGAACATTGTGACCAGCAGCACCGGGATTCTGAAATACATCATCACCTATTTAATGATGCTTACCCGTACTGTGTAGTCTACCGATTTGCCTTCGGCTTCCAGTGTATATTTTACCGGGGATGAGAAGTTATTCAATGTTACCCCGCTGGTCTGCACCACATCGCCGATTTTAACAAGCGGATTGTGTGCGGTGGTTGTAAAACTGGCATACAGGGAATCCACAGGGGTTCCCGGAAGCACATCCACCTGCAGGTTATAACCTGAAATTTCAGCATATACCGGAGGCACCAGCTGTTCAAAACCAAAGCTCAGGAATCCGATCTCTTCCTCCACGATCACCGTATATACGTTGTATGAGCCATCTTCCGCCGTTACGGTATACTCGACCGGACCGGTGAAATCATTCCTTGTGGAACCGCTGGTCTGAACCGTACCGTCCACCGTCACAACCGCACTGGCCGAGGAGGTCTCGAATTCCGCTTTCAGCCCGGTCAGGATTGAATTCCCCGCAGGAAGGGTGACATGGATGGTATTACCGTCAAAGATCCCGGGAACGTCCTTGATCATCAATGAGATCAACTGTTTGGCCGTGTCGGGAATTGAATAAGCATGTGCCGTATATTTGGTCGTATTGCCGTTCTGGGCGGTTACCACGAACTCCACAGGATTCGTAAAATCGTTGGCAGTCTTTCCGCTCGACTGTTCCACGCCACCGACCGTGACAACTGCAAATTTCGATGAGGCTTTAAAAGTGGCCTTTAGCGTTGTCAGGTCGGTTCCGAAGGGAACGATCGTCTCGATATCGAGTCCGGAAATCTCGCCCACAACCTTGGGGCTCCTGAACCCGAATTCAATCAGTTCTGCACGACCATCCGTGATGTGGACCACCAGGGAATCGGCATCTTCGTACACTTCCGTTCCATTGTTTCCGTAACTGGAGGCCACGATGGTGGCCGTGAAGGTTCCGGGTTCCGGGTAGGCATAGCTGAAGGTCTCTCCGTCCACCGGGACACCTGCATCCAGACCATATTTGGCATAGGCATGGTAGGAATCGCCGGTCCAGATGCTGAATGCCTTGCCCTCACTGCAGTTGGTAAACGTCACAGGCTCACCCACGTTGGCTTCGGTTACATCCACTGAAAAACAGGCCCGGGGTTCTGCAATATCCTCTTTGTTGCATCCAGGAAGAAGAAGGATTCCCAGGATGGAGAGTGTTGCGGTAATGATCTTTTTCATGGTGATTTGGCTTGGTGTTTTCATATCCGTATCAGTAACCAGGGTTCTGTTTCAATAATCCGTCATTCAGGCTGACTTCCCTCTGCGGGATGGGAAAGACTTCGTTCTTGTCCGGTGTGAATTCAGGCATATACTTCGTAATATCGGTGATCCAGCCCGACTGGGTCCAACGTACCAGATCGAGGAAGCGCTGGATTTCAAATCCCATTTCAACCCTTCTCTCATGCATAATTGCCTGCCTGATATCCCACCCGTTCTTCGCCATCAGGTCGGATACATCTCCCATACCCACCCGGCTCCTGATCTGGTTTACCAGCGATACAGGTGTTTCCCCGATGGAACTGGTGGCACCGTTGGCCAGTGCCTCGGCGTATAGGAGCAGTACATCCGCATACCTCAGAATCCTCCAGTTATTGGGAAAGTCAATGTTCTGGTTGTCATAATGGATGGGAAATATGGTTTTCTTGATCGTGTATCCTGTATGCAGAGCCATGGTGGCTGGATTGAAAGGAACCATATAAAGGTCCCTGTTTTCACGCAGATCGCAGATATCTCCCTTTTGCCAGATGGATGCATATTTCCGAATATCATACGGGAGGCCAGCAGGACCGGGACTCTCAAATTCATTTACGAAATCCTGTGTTGGCACCATGTTCCTCCACCCGCTTGCAAAACCGTTCGAATTCAGGACCTGGGCCCGGTGAGATGTGGTTGCGCCCCAGTGCAGGTATGGATTCCAAAGTGTATTGCTGGAGAACTGGACCTCGAAAAGCGATTCCTCATTATTTTCACCTCCCTGTGCGGTGGTCACCCCTCCGTAACCGTCGGGGAAGGGCAATTCGGTGAATACCGACATGTAGGCATTGAAGTATCCGGCGGAGTCCTGGGAAAGCGGAAGGATCAAGCCGTAGTTCCCTGACTGAATGATCTGTTCGAATTGTTCCACAGCTTTCTGCCAGTAGTTCTCAGCCGGGTTCTCATCCCAGCAGGCACGGTATATATAGGACTTGCCCAACCAGCCAATGGCTGTTCCCCTGGTCACCCTTCCCACGTTCGCAGCATCGTAGGATTCCGGCAGGTCCGGGATGGCTTCCAGTAGATCGGTCTCGATCTGGTCGTAAAACTCCATGATGTTCTCAACACCCGGCTGCTTCAGTTCGCTGGTGAGCAAGACCCTGTTCACCAGTTGTCCCCTGCCATAGGTGGTTACGATCATCCAGTTGAAATGGGCCCTCAGGACCTTGCATTCGGCAATTAATCTTTTTTTCAGGGTTTCATCCATATCGATGCCAGCCATCTTTTCCATGGCCAGGTTCGCCCTGAAGATGCCCCTGAGTGCATGGACATAGATCTCTTGGAGCCGGCTGTCCGTAGTCAGGAAGGTAAAATTATCAAATGGCATCCCCGGGTTTTCGCCCACGCAATCATCGGAGGCGATATCCAGGACAATGAAGTAATCCCTTCCGTACAGGGGAGGGGCGTGCAGGATCTCATATACAGAAGTCACCGACATGATGGCATCTTCCTCCGTTTTATAGAAAATACCCTCCTGTAATGCATCATCGGGGGAAACATCGAGCCAATCAGCCGTGCAACCGGCAATGATCAATGCAATAAGCAAAGCCATGAAATATTTTGCTGATCTCATATGTGTAGTATTTTTTGTTTTCATCTTTTTAGCCCCGAATTATTTAGAAATCCACCTGTAAACCCAATGAGAACGTCCTGGCCTGTGGAAAGATCCCATCGTCCACACCCACGTTCAGGGTAGGTGCGCCCACATTGGTTGTGTGGTTGGGTGTACCCACCTCAGGATCAAGGCCTGAATAGCTTGTAAACGTGTACAGGTTCTGGGCCGAAACATAGATCCTCAGGTTGCTGATATTCACCCTGTTGACCAGGGAAGCCGGAAGGGTATAACCTACCTGCAGGTTCTTGATCCTCAGGTAAGACCCGTCCTCCAGCCACCAGCTTGAGATCCTTGAATTGTTGTTGGGATCGGTGACGATGGCCCTGGGCCCCTCGGCGGAGGTGTTGTCCGGCCTCCAGTAATCCAGGACAGATACCCACTTGTTGGGATCCTTCACATATTCACCCGGGATATTGCTGGCAAGGTTCACCTCCCTGGCCGCATTGTTGTATATATCGACGTCATAAACTCCCTGGATCATCAGCGAAAGATCGAATCCCATGTAATATATATTGAAGTTCATCCCATAGACAAGGCCTGGGATGGATTTGCCAATATGGGTCTTGTCGGAATCGTCATTGTCGACTTTCCCGTTTCCGTTCAAATCCTTGAAGCGGATGTCACCGGGCGATGTAGAGAGTGCCGGATCATCTCCGGATGTCTGCAAGGCATGGTTTGCGATCTCCTCCTCTGTCTGGAATATTCCATCGGCCACATATCCATAGAAGCTTCCAATGGAGTATCCCTCCTCGGTTTTTGTTCTCAATCCGGAGTTCCACAGCGCATCTCCTCCTCCCAGGGAAATCACCCTGTTCCTGATGGTTGCTGCGTTGGCCGTTATATCATAGTTGAGCCTGCCTTCCATTTTACGGTAGGTGACGGAGAATTCAAAGCCCTTGTTTTGCACCTCCCCGATATTCAGATAGGGATCGGCGTTGCTATGGTACCCTGCTGTGGCCGGTATGGGGATCTTGACAAGCATGTCCCGCGTATTTTTAATAAAATAGTCGATGGTGGTCAGGACCCTGTTTTCAAACAATGCGATATCGGCACCAATGTTGGTCTGGATGGTCGTTTCCCATTTGATGGCCGAGTTTGGATAGACATTGATGGGGGCTGCTCCATAATGCAATACCTGGTTTTCACCGAAAATGGCAGGAGAGTGGTCACCCGTCTCAAGGAAGGCCAGGTAGGCATAATTGGAGATATCCTGGTTGCCCGTTTGTCCCCAACCGAACCTTAGCTTCAGATCATTGATCAGCGGGACGGACTGGAAGAAGGACTCATTGCTGACCCTCCAGCTTCCGGCAAAGGAAGGGAACAAACCCCATTTGTTTTCAGGTCCGAACCTGGAGGATCCATCCCGGCGCAAACTCCCGGTAAAATAGTAGCGACTGTCATAATCGTAAATAATCCTTCCGAAATAGGAGATCAGCCTGTATGAGATCCCGTCACCGCCATCTATCTGTGGCAGGTTGTTGGTCCCGTCCTCCCTTTCTAAATAGGCCCAGTTGCCCACATTGGTGAAGAGCTCAGACACATCCTCTACCGAAACACCGATGTTCTCCCCGAAATTGGTTTCAGCGTTGTGCCCCAGCAGCACCGACAGGTTGTGTTTGTCAAATGTATTCTTATACATAAGGAGGTTATCGATCATCAGTTTGTAGCCGTTGCTGTAGCCGTCGCTGATGGCGGGATATTTGACACTCGCGTTCCCGTTGTTATACGCCTGTGTATAGCTGTAGCCCCTGCCTGCATTCTGAACGGCACTCGCATTCAGCTTGTAACTGAATCCCCGGAAGAACTCGTACTCCAGGTAGCCGCTGAGCACCAGCCTGGTGGTCGTGTTCCAGTTATCCCGCAACATCAGGTTGGCCACTTCGTTGGAATAGTCACTGATCCCGGTAGTGGTCGCCGAGGGCTGTGCATACCCCCCCAGGTTGGTGGAATCATAGACGGGCAGGAAGGGAGCAGTCCGGTAGGCGGCCCTGAAAGATCCACCTCCGCTGGGATCCTGGTAGATCCGTGAGACTGATATAGAGGAACCGGCTCGAAACCGTTCCCCTATCCTGAAATCTGAATTGGCCCGAAGGGTATACCGTTGCAGGTGTGACTTGATCACGATCCCCTTCTGATCAAAATAGCCTGCAGAGAGGCTGTAATTGCTGTTTTCGGATCCTCCTGAAATGGAGAGGTGGTAATTTTGCATACTGCCTGTCTGCGTGATCTCATCAATCCAGTTGGTGTTGTTGCTGATCACACTGCTGTCGCGGTATACTGATTCCGGAACCAGATCGGCGGCGGCGTACATGCTGTCGGCAAGCGTCACATACTGGTTCGTATTGAGCATGTCGGGCACCTTGAACATTTTCGAGATACCGGTATAGGCCGTGAAATGGACCTTCACTTTACCGGACTCCCCCCGTTTGGTGGTGATCATCACCACACCGTTGGCAGCCCTGGAACCATAAATGGCCGTAGCGGATGCATCTTTGAGGACGGTCATGGATTCGATATCATTCGGACTGATGGAGAGAATGTCTGAACTGGACATGGGGACCCCGTCCACCATGTAGAGCGGTTCTGTGTTGTTCACAGTGCCCACTCCCCTGATCCTGACATTGATGGGGGCTCCCGGCCTTCCGGAGCTCTGCGTCACCTGCACACCGGCGGCCCTTCCCTGTAGCGCCTGGTCGATACCGGCCACCGACTCCTTGGTCAGCTGTTCAGCAGATACGGTTGCCACCGATCCGGTCAGGTCCGATTTTTTTTGTGTACCGTAACCGATGACCACCACCTCATCAAGCTGTTGAACATCCTCTGAGAGATATACATCTATCACAGTAAGGTCGCCTAACGAAACCTCCTTAGAGAGATAACCGACATAAGAATATGTAATGAGTTCAGCGTCCTGAGGTACCAACAGACTGTAATTTCCGCTGGCATCGGTTACTGTACCCCGTACGGTTCCCTTCACCTGAATGGTTGCGCCGATCAACGGAACCCGATCCTTTGCATCCTTCACGGTCCCGGTAATGGTTCGATCCTGTGAATAAACCATGTTTATACTGAACAACAGGATTGCTGCAAGTCCTGTTATTCGATAAAATTTCCTGGTAGGCATCATCTGAATTGGCAGTTTTAGTTCTGGTTTGGCTCCCACAGCTATCCCACCAACGAAAGGCCATAAGAGGCGTGCAGGAAAACCATTTGAAGCGTGTGATAAAAATAGAGAAATAAGGGCTTGTCATCAAGGCGATAAATCCAATATTGTATCAAATGATTCCAATATTTTCTCATTTCTGATTTCGTATATTTAAAAATCATAATTTAGGTCAACTGAAAATCTGAAACCTTTAAAACCAAGTGACCATGAAAAAATTCTACCAACTGACATTGATCATTCTGTTCGCTGCCGGAGGGGCATTTTCCCAGGCTCCGGCCACATGGATGGATAATTTCGATGACAACGACCTGGACACGACCGCATGGAAGGAAAACCCGGGCATCTATATGCTGACCGAGGAGAATGGAGAGCTTGCCATCAACGTTTCCAAGGCGGCAGCCTGGGACGGGTTCTTTCTCAAATTTCCTGACAAAGTTGATTTGTCGGAGCATCCCTACGCAAGCATCCAGGTGAAAGCAGACACCGCCCTAAATTTCCGGATATACCTGTGGGATGAGAATACAGAGGATACCCTTTATAATCAATCCAATGCAGATGTCTGGGTGGTCCCCGGGGAGACTTATTATACCTATTATTTCAATTGGAGAGGCAAGTTCCACCATTCCACAACCGTTGATGATGAAGAGGTGATCCTCGAGATGGACTCCACCGATATTGAGGGATTCCTGATCGACGTTGAACCGGGTGTTGGGGATCCCCTTTACCAGGGTACGGTGGTGTTCGAGAATGTGATGGTGGGAGAGGCTGCCGAACTCTCAACGGCACAGGCATTGATTAGCTCAAGTGCCATTGGTTCGGTGGGGGCGACAGTAGTAAGCGATATCCCCGAAGGAACCCTTGTATCAGACCTTCTCGCAGGAATTACCCATAACGGCGATGAGATCATGATGTTCACCTCTGGTTTTGACGGGAAAGCCGGTGTGCCGGCAGAGGGAACGGAAGTGGTTGAATCCTCCATGGATATCGTAGTGATCCTGGAGGGTTCCAATCCGAAAAAATACGATGTGCTTGTGGCACCTCCGGCCCTTCCCTGTTATTACCGCACAGATTTCCCCACTGTAGACGCTGAAATCGAGGAGGTGTGGGAGACGGTTCCGGTGGTCGATATAGCACAAATCCTGAACGGTCCGGAGTACATTACGGGGCCCACCGATTTAAGCGGCAAGTTCAGGACGCTGTGGGATGAGGTCTCTCTTTTCTTCCTGGTGGAAGTGGTTGATGATGTGAAAATGATGGATACGGGATTCCCCACGCCCTATGCAGATGACTGTATTGAATTCTGGTTCGACCTGAACAACAGCAAGAACTCTGCCTACCTGCCCTCGGAAACGGATGAGTACCAGATCATGTTCCTGAGGGACAACACCAACCTGCACCAGGTGGATCACAATGACCTGCTCAACGGGTTGGACTGGGCCTGGGCAGATACCCAGAACGGCTATATTTTTGAGGTTGAGATGCCCTGGCTGACCGCTTTTAAATGGCTGGAAAGATACGGGGTCACACAACCGGAATTTGGCCAGAAACTGGGATTCGAGGTCCATGTCAACGACGATGATGACGGGGAGGACAGGGATAGTAATATCGGCTGGTTCTATACTGCCGACCAGGCCTGGACGGATCCTTCAACCCTCGGGGATATGAAAATGATGGAGGAGATCTATGTTTCTGTCCGGGAAGCAGCTGCCTCCTTCCGCTTCAGGATACAACCCAACCCGGCATCGGAACAAATTCAACTGATCAGTAACTCCGGGATCAGCCAGGTGGAGTTGTTCAACATGACCGGCCAGTGTGTGAAGAAGGTACAGGTAAGCAATGGCAGGGTAGCGAACATCGATATTTCAGTGCTTCCAAACAGTGTCTACCTGATCAGTGTACGTGATCTGTCCGGTACATACAGTACAGGAAAGTTCATCAAGGAATAAGCGCATAAAATGACCATTGTGAAGGGCTGTCAGGGATGGATCCGTGACAGCCTTTCTTTTCAATTCCGACCACATACATGTATCCCAGGACTATCCTTTTCCTTTTCATACTGGTTCAAACGGGAACACTTCCTGCACAGGGAGATCCCTGTAGTCTCATGACTGTTGCCGGCAGATTGCCTGTGACCCTGCAGGCCTATTATGACAGCGTGCTGCAGACCGCCTCCCTTCCTGTAAACGGAAAGCTTCAGATGGAGAGGGTTTCGGAAGGAATGGGCCATCCTTATTTCGGCGATTCCGAGTGGGCAGGTGGGATCCTCAACATGAAGGGGAAGCAGATCGGCTATAATAATATAAGGTATGACCTTCTGCATGACGGGGTCCTGATCCTGCATTTCTCGGCCTCCGGTTCACAGGTGATCAGGACACCGCAGGGCCTGGTCAGTGCGTTTAATCTGCAGGGCCACCGGTTCTGCTGGCTGGATCAGGGCGTCGGTCCGGGACTGGTTCATCTGCCCGGATATTATGAACCCATCTACAGAAACGGACCTGAACTATGGGTACGCCGGGAGAAGTATCTCCAGGAAAGAAATTCTGGTTCATCCGCTTACCGGTCAGAGCGGATCATCTATCTGAAAAACAACGGCGAATACCACAGGGTCACCGGCCGTCGGTCCATCCTCAAAGCCTTGCATGACAGGGCGCCTGAGATGAAGGCATACCTGAAACAAAACAGGATTGCATGGCGGGATGCAGGACCGGAGCAGTGGAAAACCCTCCTGGATCATTATGTAAACATGGAGCCTTGAAAAGGATCATCATTGGTTTGGTGTTTTTGCTGACCATACCGGTCGGATCACTGGGACAGGGTGATACCATTGAGGTGGAAATCAAGTTCAGGGATGCCCCTTTTGAGGATTTTGTGCGCAGCGTGGAGGCCCGGTATCCGGTCAGGTTCTTTTACAAATCCAATTGGGTCAGCAATATCGTGATCACAGAGACCACCGGTCAACAGACCCTGGGATCCATCCTTGAGCGTGCCTTGGAGGACCATGGACTATTTTACCATGCCGGTGAATCGGGCAGCATAATTATCACATCCCGGGAGCCGGTACTCTCCCTTTCCGCTGATTTTCTTTCAACGGAAGGTGAACTTTCGGATCTGGCGAATGGCGGGGAGGTCCGTCCCGGTGAAACCTCCGTCTCTGAATTTCAGGGAGGGGGAAACGGCCAGGTGATTCACATCAATGGTGGCGATGGAGTTGATGCATACGGCTTCACACTGGCAGGGAATGTTCGGGAGGCGGCCAGCGGAGAGCCAGTGATCGGAGCGGTTGTGTATGCGGAGGATTTGGACCGGGGTGTAATCACGGATGTGAACGGGAATTATCTGCTGAACCTCGAACCGGGTATTCACCGGATCATTTTCCGCAGTTTGGGAAAAAAGGAGCATGCCTTCACGGTTCATATCCATTCCTCGGGCATCCTGAATGTAGAGCTTGAGGAAAAGATCAATAGCCTGAAAGGGGTTGAAATCGTGGCAGAGGGAACAAGGAATGTGACACGCTTGCAAATGGGGATGGACCGCATCGAGCTCAGGGCAATCAGTGAAATGCCCTCGGCGTTCGGGGAGATGGACCTTTTAAAAATAGCGCAGTTGCTTCCAGGCGTACAGAGTGTGGGGGAAGGGGCTTCAGGTTTTAATGTGAGGGGCGGCAGTACTGGCCAGAACCTTTTTCTGCTGAACGGAGCACCCCTTTTCAACACTTCTCACTTTTTCGGTTTTTTCTCTGCCATCAACCCGGATATGGTGAGTGACTTTTCACTGTATAAAAGCGGAATTCCCGCACGCTATGGTGGGCGGCTGTCCTCGGTTTTTGATGTGGCTCTAAAAACAGGGAACAGGAAGGAATACGGTTTGAGCGGAGGAGTGAGTCCCGTGACCGGGCGGCTGCTTCTGGAGGGCCCCATAGTCAAAGAGCGGTCCTCCTTCATCATCGGATCGAGGTTCACATATTCCGACTGGGTCCTGGGCCAGATCAATGCTCCTTCACTGAGAAACAGCAGTGCTGCATTTCAGGACCTGAATGTGAGGATCAACCAGGACCTGAAAAAGAACGGAAACCTCGATATTTCTGCATATTACAGTCACGACCGGTTCCGGCTCAACAGCGACACTTTGTACGATTATGCAAACGGGTCTGTAAGTTTCTCCTACAAACAACAGTTCAGGGATAAGCTGGTCACCAGTTTTTCGGCCATTTTCAGCCAATATCGCTACCGGATCAGCAGCCGCGAAGAACCCCTTTTTGCCTTTGAGCTGGATAACCGGATCATTCATGGGGAGGCCAGGTCAGACTTAGCCTGGTACCCGAACAAGGCACACAAAGTCAAATTCGGGGTGGGCCTTGTCTACTACAGGCTGGATCCCGGAACACTGCAAGCTGTGGGTGAGACGTCCCTTGTGGCAGACCATTACGTGGAGCATGAGAAGGGAATGGAGCCCTCTTTTTATATCAGTGATGAATTCAGGATCAGTAACCGGATACTGCTTTATGGAGGACTCCGGGTCTCTTCGTTTCTATACCTGGGACCCAGGACTGTGCATCTTTACGCTGAAGGGCTCCCCATAGAACCGGAGAACATGACAGGCACGAAGTTCTATGAACCAAACGAAATCGTCAGTTCCTATTGGGGCCCGGAACCAAGGATCAGTCTCCGGTACCTGCTTGACAGTTACAGCTCACTGAAATTCAGCTACAACCGGATGATGCAGTACCTCCATATGATTTCCAATACCACCGCAGTTTCACCCACCGATTACTGGAAATTGAGTGATCCCTATCTGAAACCACAGTCCGGCGACCAGTTTGCCCTGGGTTACTACCTGGACCTGCTTGGGAACAGCCTGGAAACCTCCGTGGAATTATACTATAAAAGAATGGTACAGATCATTGAATACAAAGGAGGAGCAAGGCTGGTACTCAATGATCTGCTGGAGACCGACCTGATCAACGGTTCGGGCCGGGCCTATGGGCTGGAACTGCTGGTGAGAAAAAAGGGGAGGCTGAACGGCTGGGCAAGCTACAGCTACACCAGGATCTTTCACACGGTCAACGGCAGCTTTCCATCCGAACGGATCAACAACGGGGAGCCATATCCGGCCAACCACGATAAACCCCATGAAGTATCCATTACCGGCAACTATAAGATCTCAAGGAGGTTTTCTGTTTCAACCAATTTCACTTATAGCACGGGCAGGCCCATTACCTATCCGGTTTCAAGGTTTATGCAAAGGGACATTATCCTGCTGCAGTACTCATTCCGCAACGAATACAGAATCCCCGACTACCTGCGATGGGACCTCTCAGCCACCCTTTTCGGAAACCTGAAGTCCCACAAACTGATCAACGGGGACCTGACCCTGTCGGTGTATAATGTCACCGGCCGCGATAACGTCTATTCTATCTATTTTAGGAGCCATGAGGGTGTGACCAAAGGATACAGCATGTCGGTCATCTCCCAGCCTGTGGTTTCACTCACCTACAATTTCAGGCTTTGAAAATGAAATGGTTGCTTCATATGGCCGGATTGGCGCTCCTGGGGATGCTTTCCAGAAGTTGTATTGAACCCTATTATCCTGACATTGAGGATTATGAGAACCTGCTGGCAGTGGACGGGCTGATTACAGACGGGCAGGATCCATGCCTGGTCAGATTGTCGAGAACATCCTCATACGATGATTTCCAGAGTGTTCCTGAAACAGGGGCAGTGGTTGTCATTCTGGACGACCTGGGTACTGTTTTTTCCCTGGAAGAGGGCCTGCCGGGCCAGTACCTTACCGATCCCGCAAGTTTCACAGGTGAACAGGGCAGAAGCTACCAGCTCCATATTGTTCTGTCTGACGGAAGTGCGTATGAATCGGATTATATGCTTTTGCGTGAAGTCCCACCCATTGATACACTGGAGGCGCGTTATGAAAGGAGGGAGCTGGCGGAACCCGGCTCATACAGCGATGGGATCCAGATCTATCTGAACACCGGCGATCCGTCCAACCTTACCAGGTATTACCGGTGGGATTGGGAGGAGACCTGGGAATTTACAGTTCCCATGCAGGCACCTGAAAAAGCTGAACTTTTCCGATGCTGGAAGTCAGGGAGTTCCAGATCAATTATGATCGGTACCTCTGAACAACTGACCGAGGACCGTATCATTGATTATCCGCTCCACTACGTGGATGCCGGATCCAACAGGCTGAGGATTCTTTACAGCCTGCTGGTGAGACAGTATGCCGAGTCACCCGCGGCGTACGATTTCTGGAAGAGGCAGGAGGATATGAGCGAGCGCGGCGGCACACTCTTTGATCCCATACCCGCTGCCATACCGGGCAACATCTATAGTCTGTCCGATCCCGATGAAATTGTACTCGGGTTGTTTGATGCTTCAGGTGTAAGTACAAGGCGGATCTTTATCGATCCTCAAGTGCTGCCGCCCCGGGTCGATGTTCCCACCGATTTCGAGTTTTGCCGCTTCCAGGTCCTGCAGGACCCTTCGGCAACAGATATAAACTACTTACTCTCCTCCGGATGGATTTATGTGGATGAATATAATGATATGAATCATCTGGTTGTGAGGCTCACAAACCAACCCTCATGCTTTGATTGTACCCGGACGGGTACCAATGCCAAACCTGAATTCTGGCCTGACTATGAAAAGTAAGCCACCGGTAATAGCGCTCTTTTGCCTGGTCATCTCTTTGCTGGCATCCGCTGGATACGGACGTAAGCCGGCGGACCAGCCCTCAGAAGCGTATCCCATGGAGAAGCTCCGGATTATTCCGGACAGGTTTCTCTTCCTGGAAGGGGATACCATCTGCATCCATCTGATTTCTACCGACAGGGATACAGGCAGGCCCTTTTCATTGAGTGGTATTTCCTATGTGGAACTGCTGGACCGGAATGAGCAGCCAGTGTCCGTGTCATCAGTCTCACTGAGCGGTGCATCAGGATCGGGGTGGCTGAAGATTCCGGAGGATGCCGTCTCGGACTATTATTACATCCGGGCATATACCTCCTGGATGCGAAATGCCGGCCCCACTGTTTTTGCCTATGTTCCGGTTTGTATCATCAATCCGGGCCGGCCCCTCTATTCAACTTCCCCCGATGGTATAGAAATAAGGACAGGCAGAGATGGCTATGGCTTGATGCCGGACCGGGAACCGGAGAGCCATACCCTTCTTATTACAGCCGGCCTGGAACGTGATGTATACGGATGTCGCCAGGAGGTCAGGCTCTCCATCGCTACCTTCCAGTCAGATCACAAACCGGTGCAGGCGCATCTTTCGGTTTCAGTAAACCCTGCCATGGAACCGGATCCTTGTCTGGCTGGTTTGGCCTCTATGTCCGGCAATCTGAAAACTGAATTCACTGTCCATCCCGGAAACATTCTGTATCTTCCTGAGCCTGAAGGTCCACTGGTTTCAGGGACAGTCAGAAAACAGGATAGTGGAACAGCATTGAATCATGGGTTGGTCACCTGCGCACTGGTAGGATCTAGCGCACGGTTCATGGTATACACTACAGGAAGTGACGGAAAGTTCAGGTTCGTGTACCCAAAAGAGTCTCAGGACCGGGAGGTGGTCCTCGGTGTGGCAGGTCAAAATGAACCTCTCCTTTTGGAGATAGACGATCCTTATGAGAACCAATTTCTGGACCTGACCCTGCCGCCTCTGCAACTGGATCAAAACCAGGTTTCCTATATCGAGAGACTCTATGTGAACAAGCAGGTCAGGGCAGCTTATTGCACTCCGCGGGTGATTCATCAACCAGCTCCTGTTCCGGAAGAGGTCCCGTTTTATGGAGAACCATCAGAAATCGTGGAACTGGACGATTTTATCAAGCTCCCGGTGATGGAGGAGATCATCAGGGAGATTGTAAGGAGTGCGGTTGTATACAGGAACAACGGTAAGCTGTTGATAGGGGTACTGGATCCCAACACGAGAAATATCATTGGTACGGATCCCCTTTTCCTCCTTGACGGGGTGCCGCTGTCTGATCATCAGGTGATCCTGGGTATTGATCCCTCGGCCATCCTTTCCATCCGGGTGGTGGATTCAAAGTACATCATCGGTGATTTTCAGGCCGACGGGATCATTGATATCAGGTCCAGGAGCGGGTTCTTCGAAGGATTCAGCCGCCCCCCATCCGCCATCTTCTGTGTTGTACCCAATCCGGGATTCCCCGATGATCCGGTCGGTGCAAAGGGAGAGGCCGGGGTAGCATCGCCGGATGGGCACCTGCCCGATTTCAGGGACCAGCTCTACTGGAATCCCGATCTGAAGGTATGCCAGGGGATTTCCTCCGCGGTGCAATTTCAGACTTCTGATGTTCCCGGAAGGTACAGGATCGTCATTCAGGGATTGGACCAGGATGGTCATTTTGGAAGAATTGTAAAAGAGTTCGATGTGATACCTGATTGGCAATTCCACTAAACTATCCATCTGATGGTCCTAAATGACATGGAGCATCCTTGTTTCGCGGCGATTGGATACATTTGATAGGGTATATTATAATATCAAATTGGTCCGGTATTTTCTCACGGCCGAAATTGAATATTATAATAATGTAACTTAGTAAATCAGAAAAAATTCAAGTTCAAATTCAATTACTAACTAAATTCTTAAAACAATGCGAAAGGTTTACAAATTCTTGTTTCTCGGGGCCATGATGGCACTCGCAGTGACAGCTTTTGGCCAGGGAGTCGGTGTGATGATGACGTCCACACCACCCACCATCGACGGAGATGTCAGTGATGCAGCATGGGATGCGGCATCTTCAATGGCCATCGACAATGTTTCCTCCGGAATGATGGATGATGCCTTTGCGGCCGAATTCAAGTTACTCTGGGACGCAGATAAACTCTATGTATCGATCAGTGTTATGGACGATACACTGACCAACGACAACTATCCCAGTGGTTTTGCACAGGACCAGAACGATTTTATCGACATCTACATCGACATGGACCGGATGTTCCCCTATGTCCAGAACCAGGACAACGGAAGCTGGTGGAACCTGTATGATGCGAACGATTTTCAGGTCCAGCTGCTCAGGGATGATCCCATGCTGAACATCGGGACCCAGTTTCCGGGACAGACCATCGATTCAGCTGCATCCGGGATCACATCTGCCCAGGCCGAAGTGGCGGGTGGCTATACCATCGAGGTGGCCATCCCGTTCGACAACCTGCTGGCCGGCGGTTTTGACGCCGTTCACAACGCCCGCCTCGGTTTCGAGGTCATGGTGGGTGATGCCGACGGAGATACCATCCGTGACGGACGTGTGGCCTGGAATATGGCAGCCGGCGTTGATCTCGCCTGGCAGAATCCCAAACTCTGGGGCCTGATCGTACTGGATGATGGTTCGGGGGCTTCTCTTCCGGCAGTTAACCCTGCTGTGGAAATGACTGCTGCCGCACCCACCATTGACGGGGATGCGGATGCCCTGTGGACCGATGTCCCCTACCGGGAGATCGCCAATACCTCTTCGGGGAAGATGGATGTTGGGTTTGCCGCTGAATTCAAGGCTTTGTGGGATGCGAGCAACCTATACCTGCTGGTGGATATCAAGGACGATACCCTTCGGAATGACAATACACCCAGTGGTTTGGCACAGGACCAGAACGATTTTGTGGATCTATACATCGACATGGACCGGCTTTTCCCCTTCAAGGCCAACCAGGACAACGGCAGCTGGTGGAACACCTATGACCTGAACGACTTCCAGGTCCAGTTGCTCCGGGATGCGGATTTCCTGAATATCGGCACACAGAACGGGGCCCAGACCATTGATTCGACTGCATCGGGTATTATCTACGGGCAGACCGAAAAGGCCGATGGCTCCGGCTGGATGTTGGAGGTGCAGATCCCTTTCGCCAACCTGGATGCCAATTTCATGGCTGAACACAATGCGCGGCTTGGATTTGAGATCATGGTGGGCGATGCAGACGGCGATACCATTCGGGACGGCCGGGTGGCATGGAACATGCCCGCCGGTGTGGACATGGCCTGGGGCGATCCCACCCAGTGGGGTGTGCTGGTCCTGAGTGACGGAAGCGCCATCTCAGCTCCGGCAGCAGGCCCGGAGATCATGGAGGCAGCTACTGCCCCGGTGATCGATGGTACCATCGATGCCCTATGGAGCAGTGTGGATTTCAGGGAGCTCCGGAATACCACCAGCGGAGTCATGGATGGAACCTTTGCCGCCGAGTTCAAGTCGGTATGGGACGCCACAAACCTCTACCTGCTGGTGGAGATCCAGGACGATATACTGAAGAATGACAACACACCCAGTGGTTTTGCCCAGGATCAGAACGACTTTATCGACCTCTACCTGGATACCGATATGAAATTCCCTTATACCACTACCCAGGGGAATGGCAGCTGGTGGAACTATTACGACACCACCGACTTCCAGATCCAGTTTCTGAGGGATGCAGCCTTCCTGAATATTGGCACCCAGAACGGGGCCAACGATGTGGACAGTGCCGCTTCGGGCATCACCTTTGCTCAGGCCGAGGTGACCGGTGGATGGTTGCTGGAGGTGAGCATTCCATGGGCCAACATGGATCCCAATTTTGTACCGGCCCATGATACGCCCATTGGCCTTGAGGTCATGGTGGGCGATGCCGATACGGATACTATCCGTAACGGGAGGAACGCATGGTTCATGACCGAGGACCTGGCCTGGCAGCAGCCGCTGCTCTGGGGCACGGTTATCCTGAGCGACGGGGGCGATATTACCACCAGGGTCCTTTCTCTGGAAAATGACCTGTTAACCACCTCCCTTGGGGAAATCAGCGGTGCATCCATTATCGAGATCCCACAGGGGACCACCGCTGCTGAACTGGCAGGAGGCGTGACTGTGTCTGCCGGGGCGACCGCCGAAGTATTCCAGGGTGGAAGTGCAGTGGCTGATCCGGACATAACGGACATTGCCGATGGCATGGTTCTTCGCATCTGGTCCGAAAAAGGCCTTTGGAACGATGTTTCCCTTGTACTGGAAGCTGTTCCTGCAGGATTGTTCGAGGATTTCAATGATCCGGCCAGTGTGGATTCAACCCTTTGGTTCACTGCCGATCCTCCCGCATTTACAATTACCATGGAAGATGAGGCTTTGAAGTATGACATGGCACAGCAGGCATTTCCTGACGGGGTTACCTGGCAGGTGAAACTGCTTGACCTGACCGAAAATCCAAGAATAAGCCTGGATATCAAAATTGAGGATGCCACCTATGATGACCTCGGAGGAGGCGGACCGGCACCCGCTGCCACGCTTCCGGTACAGATCTCCATCTGGGGGGCTGACGAGACCGGGACGGATGTTCGTGCAGGAAACTTCACCATAGATGTTCCCACAGCCGCTCTGGGAGAGGGGACCTATGAAACCTATTTCTATGACATGACCATGGGTGATGCATGGGATGCGGACCTCTCGCCAGCGATCATCGACTCGGTGACCTGGATCCTATTTGAAACGGTCAAATGGCCGGGCGTACATGATGCCACGATCTGGATCGATAACGTGGCCATCGGGGATGAAGCCCTTGAGCCACCCCTGCCCAAGAAGACCGGTTTCGCGGAGGATTTCGAGGGTGAGATCAATATGGATATCTGGGATGCCAACCGGCTGGAACATCCTGATGGGCACAGGGTCTTCACGGTTAGCGGTGACAACGGGGCCCTGAAGGTCGAAATGGACCAGCTCAATTTCCCGGATGGAGAGATGTTCATCTTTACCGAGGAGGAATGGGTGCTGGATGTATCCGATCCTGACAACCAGATTGTGACCATGAAGATCAAGGTGGAAGATGCAACTTACGATGCTGGAACAGGGCCGGTGGCCATACCGACACTTCCCTTCCAGGTGAGCCTTTTTGCCGATATTGATGATCCCGACACGGAGGGTGTCGACAACACCAGGGTTGCAGCCAAAGCTTACCAGATTCCCGTGGCTGCTACTGGGGAAGGAGTATTCACGGAGTATATCTTTGATTTCGCTCCTCTGATTGCCAGTGCTTCAGCCCATAAGCAGGAACAGGCCGCCAACATCTGGGCCATCCTTTGTGAAACGGTCCAGTGGCCGGGAACCCATAAGGCCACTTACTGGCTGGATGATGTCAGGATGGGTGACGAAGTGGTGCCCTATGTGCCCTCCAGTGATGCCACCATCCATGCTACCCTTTATGGTGTACTGGGTGACGGCGTGATCACCATGGTGGATCACACGGCATCGGTTACAGCGTTTAAACTGGGGCTTACTTTACAGGATTCTGCCACTGTGGCCATTCTGGAGAGCTCAGGCGGATCTGAAGTGGCTTCTCCCGACCGGACCAAAGTGGCCGACGGAATGGTGGCTCTGGTGACAGCCGAAGATGGCACAACCAAGGAGTATGCCATCACAACGGATGGGACCGGTCTTGCGAAGTTGAATGCCGATGCAATTGCCGTATATCCGAATCCTGCCAGCGGGGTTCTGAATATCAGCAATGCTGCTGTATTTGAACAGGTAAGGATTACCAGCATCACAGGTCAGCTCATGGACGTGTTTGAGGTGACCGTGAACAACCTGCAACTCGATATCTCTGGGTATGATGCAGGGGTTTACTTCCTCCGGCTCGAAAGTGTGGCCAATGGCAGCATCGTGAAAAAGTTTGTCAAGAAGTAGTTAAATATCCCAATGAAGAAAAGAGGAGCTCCGGCTCCTCTTTTTTTTGTATTTTAAAATGGCAAAAGTGCGAACTGCATGTCTGAAAATGCATCACCGGGAAGCGGGAATGGAATGCCGGGAAAGAAAATATCCCTTGGAAGGCGGATATTTTTCAATGTTATCCTGGTGCTCATGCCCCTGTTCATCCTTGGATTCATTGAACTGGCCCTGAGGGTGGCAGGTGTGGGCAGGGAGATCCCCCTTTTTTTGGACGACCCGGATCATTCCGGTTACCAACAGATCAACCCGCAGATCGCCCGCAGGTATTTTCTTGACCCCGAAGCTGCCCCGTCTGTCCGTTATCCACCTTTCCGGAAAGAGAAATCCGGTCTTACATTCAGGGTGGTGGTACAGGGAGCATCCTCTGCGGCAGGGATCCCCTATAAAAATGGAGGAAGCTTCCCTTCCATGCTGGAGCAGCGGCTCCGGGCATCTTTTCCGGGAAGGGAGGTGGAGGTGATCAATACGGCCATTACTGCGGTCTGTTCCTATACACTGTTGGACCTTGCTGATGATATTGTAGATATTGAGCCGGATGCGGTGATCGTTTATGCAGGTCATAATGAATATTACGGGGTACTTGGCGTGGGCTCTTCACAGCAGCTGGGTGGGATCGGCTGGCTGGTCAGGTTTTACAACAGGCTGAGCAGGTTCAGAATCGTCAGGGTGATCCGAAGGGCCCATGGAGCTGTCCTGTCAAGACGAACTGCTGACATTATTTCCCGGCCCAACAGCACCTTGATGGAAAGGATGGTCATGGAAAGGGAAATTCCTTATAAATCAAAACTTTACCTTCAGGGAGTGTCGCAGTTCAGGGGGAATATGACCAGACTTGCTGAAAAGTATGAAAGAGCCGGTGTCCCCCTGTTTCTTTGCACCCTGGCCAGTAACCGGAAGGACCTGGAGCCATTTATCAGCGCCGGTGGGGCAGGTGAGCCGGGTAGTGCCCGTTACCATTATAACCTGGGCCGGGAGCTTCTTGAACGGGAAGACACAGTGGAGGCTGCGAATCATTTCACAAGGGCATCCGACCTTGACCTTTTACGTTTCCGGGCACCTTCTGAGTTCGACACCATTCTCAGGAGTATTGCCTCTGAAAATGGTGCCTTCCTGGTGGACATCCGGAAGGTTTTCGAAGCAGGTTCTCCGGATGGGATCATCGGACACGAACTGATGACCGAACATGTACATCCCAACATCCAGGGATACTTTCTGATGGCGGATGCCTGTTACAACAGCCTGTTCAATTCAGGAATAGATCGTTCTGATTGGGGACGTTTTGTTCCTCCCGGGGAAGCCAGGCGAGAACTGCCAGTCACTGAAGTGGATTCAGTATACGGCCTTATCGGGATCATGGTCCTTAAGAATTCATGGCCTTTCAGGGAAGGAGTGGCAAACCGGCAAAATGCATCCGGGTTATTTACCCCATGCAATTTCGTGGATTCCCTGGCACTGCAACTCTTTACCGAAAAGGTCGGTTGGGGGGAGGCCATGAATACCCTCTTCCAGTACTATCTGTCTGAAGGAGATTTCAGGAAGGCATTGACTGTGGCAACTGCCCTACAGCTCCAGATGAAATGTTCGGGAGTACCTTACAACATGGCCGCAAGGGCCTACAGTGAATTGGGCCAGTATGGGCATGCCACAGAAGCCCTTCTGCGTGCCTTTGAAATTGAGCCGATTCCCCAGATCGCCTATAACCTGGGCAACAGCATGATCAAAACAGGTGATGTTGCCGGTTCGGTCCCTTATCTGGAGCTTTTCCTTCGGGATCAGCCAGAACGAAAGGATGTGGCATCCAAACTGTCCATGATCAGGGAGTTGCAGAAGTTGCAGGATCTGATCAACAGATTTCCCGATAGCACTGAACTTTATATTTCTTCCGCATACCGCTACATGCAGCTGGGCCTGCCCCGGCTCTCCGATTCATTGTTGGGGGAGGCCTACCGGCGCGATCCGGGTGACCCCTTGCTGAACCGCCTGCGCATTGCACAATAAACCAGGAGTTGGCATGAAAGTTAATATTGAGGAGTTCAATCCGGCCTCCACATCTGACTGTTTGGCATAACCAACCAATAAATACTGGTTATTTGGTACAAATTTAGATAAACCATGTTTATGTCAATACTTCTATCTTTGCTTCAAATTCCACTATCTTTACAAGACATACCAAGAAGTGCCATGAAACCGGTCCTGGAAAAGGTGAGCTCGTCGATCAATGCCTCATTTAATTATGAGCTAGTGGAGGCATCCTGCTACTACACCATGTGGCATTATCATCCGGAATTTGAAATCATCCTTATGCTGGAAGGCACGGGCACGGGATTTGTGGGTGACGGGTTTATCAATTTCGGACCCGGCACACTCTCTCTGATCGGGGAGAACGTCCCTCACGTCTGGCTGAATGAGAAGAAATACTACGAGGAGGGAGCAGGCTTGCTGGCCAGGTCGATTGTGATCAAATTCCGGAGAGACTTTCTCGGGAGCCATTTTTTTGAGATTCCGGAGATGGTAAAAATCCGGAAACTGTTCAACAATTCCACGAGGGGAATGATCTTCAAGGGCAAATCAAGGAGTGTCCTTTCGGAAATGGTTACCGGGATTATCGAGGAACAGGATCCTGAGGAGAGGCTGTTCATGCTGTTGAAGATCCTGAAGCTTATGTCGGTGGACCCGGATCCCGCTTATATTTCAAACAGGCCCTATTTTGAAAAAGGAAATCCCCAGGACATTGACCGGATCGACCGGATCTACAAATTCTTAATGAGCCATTATACCCGGAAAATTGAACTTTCGGAGGTAGCGGGGATTGCAAACCTGAGTCCCACAGCGTTCTGCAGGTATTTTAAATCCAGGACCAACAAAACCTTTTCACAATTCCTGAATGAGATCCGAATTGGTCATGCCTGCAAATTATTAATTGAAAGGGACCTCAGTATTTCTGAAGTCTGCTACCATTCCGGATTCAACTATCCTTCCAATTTTCATAAGCAGTTCAAGAAGATCAAAGGCATCACCCCACAGGCTTATCAGGCAAGGTATCTGGCTACAAATCGAAGCGAGCTTCATACCCATGGATCACCGGTTGTCGCATAGCATGCAAAAAAGGGTTCCCTGGCAGGCAGCATCAATGTTAATGCTGCTGAAGGATATGTTAAAATAGTGTTCCTTTGGGAACAACATTTTTCGTAGGTTGTGCCCAAATCGAAGGTTCATCAGATCACAAATGAAGAAAATCTGCGCCATGCTGATCCTCATGATGTTCCTGTTTTTGGACAGGACTGAGGGACAGATCCTGATCAGTGAGTTCCAGTCATTGAATAACGCAACCGTTATGGATCCTGATTTCCAATCCTATTCGGATTGGCTGGAACTGTTTAACGCCGGTCCGTCCGACCAGGATATTTCAGGCTATATGCTGACCGACGACCTGCTTCAGCAGGAAAAATGGAAAATCCCGGCAGGCCAGGACATCCCGGCAGGTGGCACCCTGCTGATCTGGGCTGACGGACGGGATACGGGTCTGCATGCCAGTTTCAAACTGAGCGGAGAGGGTGAGGCGATCGGCCTTTTCGATCCCACCGGCGCAGTTGTTGATACAGTGATATATACTGCACAGCGATCGGACCTTTCTACCGGAAGGGCCTCCTCCTCAGGGGAATGGCTTGTTTTTACCCTTCCCACGCCCGGGGTCATTAATCCGGATAGCGGTCTGGAAGGATTTGCGGGAAAGCCCCTTTTCTCTGTATTGGGAGGATTCTATTCACAGCCGGTGGACCTTCAATTGAGCCCACCTACTCCCTCAGGGGAGATTCGTTATACACTGGATGGCTCGGAGCCCGATACCACTTCACCCCTGTGGGACAACAACCTCCTTCTTTCCAATACCTCCATCATCCGCGCCCGCGTTTTTGAGAACCGGCTGGTACCAGGAAATACGGTGACCAACACCTACTTCATCGGTGAACCCGTCCACGATCTGCCCGTGGTCTCCATCACTACCGACCCGGGTAACCTGTGGGACCCCCTCACCGGAATCTATGTGAATTATACCGAAGATTGGGAGCGTCCCTGCGGATTTGAGATGTTCTCGGCCTCCGGGAAACCGGAGATCAGTCTCAATGCCGGGCTAAAAATATTCGGGGGGACCAGCCGCAGTTCGGCCCAGAAATCTTTTTCCATACATGCCAGGGGATCCTACGGCGAAGGGGCCATTCACTTTCCGTTGTTACCCGGGAGGGATACCGATCTGTACGGTTCCTTTATCCTGCGCAACGGAGCCAATGACTGGAACGGGGACTGGCGGGGTACCATGTTTCGGGATGCCCTGATCCACACGATCGTGGAGAATCAGATGGACCTGGATTACCAGTCCTACAGTCCTGTGGCAGTCTATTTGAATGGTGAATACTGGGGGATCCTGAACCTCAGGGACAAACATAACGAGGACTTTTGCGAAATCCTTCACGGTGCGGACCCGGACAAATTGGATATCATCAAACACAACGAAGTAGTAAGCGGGAACAGTTTACGTTACGACGAAATGATGAATTTCCTTGAGAACCATGATCTGAACAATAAGGAGGCCTACACAGAGGCCGCTTCGATGATCGATACGGAGGAGCTCATCAATTACCTGATCACAGAGATCTATTCATGCAACATTGACTGGCCGGCAAACAACCACCGTTTGTGGAGCCCCCAAACAGAAGAGGGAAAGTGGAGGTGGATGCTTTTCGATACCGAATTCGGTTTCAACGGGTTCCAGTGGGCCCCGGTAACCACCAACATGTTCTCCAAGGTACTGGACCCGGATATAGATGATTACGTGAACAAGGGCCTCAAGGCACCCTGGGCCACCCGGGTGTTTATCAAAATGACCCAGAACGAGCAGTTCCGCAACGAGTTCATCAGCAGGTACCTGAGCCACATTTACACCACCTATGACCCGGAAAGGCTTTACGGGATCGTGGATTCTTTAAGTAGCAGGCTGGAGACAGAGATGCCAAGGCATATCGCAAGGTGGGGGAGCGAAGGGGGGATCTACGATATGAATGTCTGGCGACAGAATGTGCAGGGCATGAAGGATTTTGCCAGGGACCGCCCTCCCTATGCCATTGCCCATTTGATGGAGACATTCCAGATCCAGGAAAAGAACCGTGTGAGATTGGAAATGGAATGCCACGAAGGGGCCACCATGGTCCTGAACGGTATCCCGTTAAAGGATCCGTTCTTCGCTGCCGATTTTTTCCTGGGTAATCCGGTCACGCTGGACCTGGAGCCACACCCCGGATATCTTTTCAAAGGCTGGACCATCCTTGATTCGGCGCGTCTGGAAAAGGAATATATTCATATGGGAGATGCGTGGAGCTACCTGGATGACGGAAGCGACCAGGGAACCGGGTGGACCGGAACAGATTTTCCGGATCAGTCATGGAACACCGGAAACGCTAAATTCGGCTACGGCGACGGAAATGAACAAACGGTCGTAAGTTATGGCCCCGACCCGGATAACAGGTACATCACCACCTATTTCAGGAAAACCTTTGATGTGGATAACAGGGATGCGGTCAGCCTGCTTGAATTAAAGCTCCTGAGGGATGACGGGGCTGTCATCTACCTGAACGGCAGCGAAGCCGCCAGGTCCAATATGACCTCCAGGGATATAAATTACCAGACAACCTCCCTTCAGTCCGTTTCCGGTGCGGATGAAACTGCCTATTTTGAATATTCCGTCGATCCGGAACTCCTGGTGAATGGAAGGAACATACTGGCGGTGGAGGTCCACCAGGCCTCGGCCAGTAGTACCGACCTTGGATTTGACCTTGCCCTGACCGGTGTCGGTAAGGAGGAGGAAACAGAGCTCCCGGTGGATACCATGTTCCTCAGAATGATCCTGGACGGGGATACCAGGGTGGTGGCCCGGATGGAACGCCAGGGCCTTGATATCAAGCTTGTTTTCAATGAGGTATTGGCAAGCAATACCACCGGTGATTTGGATGATTTCGGGGAAAGAGAAGATTGGATAGAACTGTACAATCCGGGGGACCAGGCGGTGGATATGGCCGGACTTTACCTGACGGATTCACTTTCTGAACCCGGATTGTGGGAAATTCCAGCTGGTTATCCGGGCGCAACCACGGTAGAGGGGAAAGGCTTTATTCTCCTCTGGGCAGATGGACAGCCGGGGCAGGGCCCACGGCATCTGGGATTCAAGCTGAATAAGGAGGGTGAGGAGATCGGACTCTTTCAGAGGATCGCCGATGAGATGGTTTTGATCGATTCGGTTTCATTTCCCCCGCTGGAGGCCGATGTATCGCTGGCCAGGGTGCCGGATGGCACCGGACCCTGGTTCAAGCTCGGGGAATCCACCCCTGGAACCTATAATTTCTTCACTGGAGAAGTAATCCCGGAGGAAACGCCGGATGTATTCACCCTTTTCCCCAACCCTACAGAAGGATCAGTTACGATCCGTTTGCCGGCGGACTGTATGCGGGCCGGTAGTGATACCCCGCAGTTGACTGTCATAAGCATGACCGGGCAGGTGATCCTGCAACGCAGTTGCCCGGAAAGGGAGGAGATTATACTCGATCTTTCATCGCTGGAGCCCGGATTGTACATGGTCAGACTGTTCACTGGAACACGCTCACTGACAGGACAAATCCTGCTTCTGAAATGACATTTTCCAACAGGAGAATTAAAATAATGGATCAATTTGAAAAGTGATTTGACCCGTTTCAACCGGCAATTCACTATTATTACGAAAACTTTTAAACCTCAAATCGTTCACGTCATGAGAAAGATAATTCCGTTGCTCGCAATGGCCTGCATGCTCCAAACCGCTCTGTGGGCCCAGGTCCCCGCCACCAGTTTTGAAACGGATTTTTCCTCCGGCTCTCCGACCGGAACCTGGTATGACTGGGTAAGTCCATCGCAAATCGTGGCTACCTTCGGAAACGATGAGATGCATGTGGCCATCAACCGCACCCTGGGGAGCAGTTGGGACCGGCTGGCTTTCTGGGTGAAGCCATTCAATATTGAACCGGGACCTTTCTTTTCCATGAGGATCGCTTCGGATGTAGCCATTCCCCTGGGAATCACCTTCAAGGACACCACTGATGCCACCCTTGATTACGAAGTGAACCTCACCGGGGGCAATACATGGGATGAGGTCTTCATTAACATGACCGCTGACCTGTCGGGACTGGAATCCCCAATTCTTGCCGAGTTACAATTCGACCCCGACCCGGGGAACGCCCTGCAGGCAACTTTGGTCATTGATGACCTGAAATTAGGTGATGCTGCCAGGCCTTCACTCAAACCCCCCACCATTCAACAGGTGGGCGACATCCTCCTGCCAGTTGATGCGGGCCTGAGGACCGTTCCCCTGACAGGGATCTCAAACGGGGGCGACGCCGGACAGTCGATCTCTGTTTCGGCCATCAGCGACAACACAGAGCTGATCCCCTTGGTTTCGGTGACCTATGCCTCACCGGATGCGACCGGGTCACTGGGTTTTACCCCTGCTGCCGGGAAGAAAGGTGAAGCTACCGTCACGGTAACCGTTACCGATGACGGGATCCTTGAAAATGAAACTGTGATGACCTTCAAAGTGCTCGTCATGGAGTACGGTGGAGACAGCTTCGTGGATGATTTCGAGGAACCAGCGCTGGATACCCTCTGGAACATGCCCAACCCTGATTACGGGCTTTCCCAGTCAGGAGGCGAACTAAGGGTTGCTTCCAGTAAGAATTCAGGGTGGGAAAGCTTTTCGAGGGACCTGCCGGGATATTATGATATCTCCTCCAGCCCTTTCCTGAACCTGGATGTGAAGGGTTCAAAGCCCTTTTACCTCCATGCATATCTGGCTGATGCAGAGGGCAACTCGGCCATGCGGCAGCTCCGGATCCTGCAGAAGGACAAGTATGTGACTGCCTCCTTCGATTTTTCGGATGCCGCCAATCTGAAACTCGACCGGATCACCGGGTTGATCTTTGCCTTCAATGGGAATGCACTCAACTTTGACGGTGAGGTCTGGTTCGATAATCTGAAACTGGGCACCGCAGCCTCCAACATGGCGTACATGGCTGCCGTACCTGACCGGTCAGTCTATTTCAATTCCGGGAGCCAGGAACTATTCGTCACTGATATCACCCATGCAGAGGCTATTGATGTGGCCAGCCAGGGGCTGGTGGTGGAAAACCTCGCATTATCTGAACTCACGGGCGGGGTGGCGACCTTAACCTTTGATCTGATCACCGATGCAACAGGATCCGATACGGTGACCCTGACCGCTGAAGGTTCGCAGGGATATGCTAATTATACTGAAGTTTTTGTGGTCACTGTGGAGGAGAACATGGCCCCTGTAGTGGATCCGGTGGAAAACCTGAGGGCCGCTGTGGGAGAAAAGGTGGAAACACGCCTAAGTGGAATCGATGACGGAAATCCGAGCAGCGAACAGAGCATTACCATCAGCGCTGAAAGCAGCGATCCGGCAGTGGTTCCAAATGATATTGCCGTTGCGTATAAAGGGGGACCCTATGCTACTTTGGCCTATACCCCGGCATCGACCGGAGTGGCTGAGATCACCGTCACTATTTCGGATGACGGCGGATGGGAAGAGGATACTACCACGATTACTTTCCAGGTGGAGGTTTTTGAAAGTATCAACCATCCACCCGCCATAGACCCGGTGGAAAAACAGAGTATATTCAGCGATGAAGGGGAAGTAACCCTGGAACTGACCGGTATTTCCGACGGGGATGACGGAACGCAGGGGTTGACAATCACTGCCGAGAGCTCAACGGACAGCATCATTCTGAACCCGGTTGTGGTACAATACGCCGGTGGTAATACGGCACAGCTGAGATATACTCCCGATGCGGCCCATACCGGAACCAGCACTGTCACAGTGAAAATTGTTGACGATGGGGGAACTGCTGAAAACAACGGGAACGATTCGGTATCCATCTCCTTTGAAGTGGATACAAGGATCGCCCCGCTTACCGGATGGGTGGTTGATCTGGGCGAAGGGGAGTTGCATGATTATCTCAAGCCTGAATCGGAAGGGGTGATCTATTTCACCTCCGTCGTGGATTCGGGTGATTTTGATGCTCTGAAGATCGAGATGGTGAACAAATGGGAGTTCGGGGGTATGTGGATGGACCTCCCGGCGGAACTGGACCTGACGGCTTATCCTTACATCTCCTACGAAGTCTATCCGGTTGGGTCCACACTGACCAAGACAGTGGACGGGGTAACCACGCCCATCACCGACACCTATCACTGGAACTATTTCTATGATGTGGACGGGGACAGAAACATTCTGAATTCAGGGGATCACATGGTTTCGGTCCAGCCCGACCAGTGGACGACCCTTTCATTCGATTACAGTGACCCGGGGGATATGCAAACCAGCGAAGGTGCTGATATCCTGAGTAACCGGATCAATGCGATTCTGTTTAACCTGCACTGGCGGCAGGGGGCATGGCCCTTTACGGACATGTCCGGAACAATCTTCTACCGGAATATCCGGATCGGTGACCAGGCCATTATCCCTGAGAGAACGCCTGTGGCCACCATCGATGAGGTACCCGGACAAGCCCGGTATGTCAACTCGGGTGAGCATGTTGTAACCCTTACAGGGATCTCTGACGGAGCCGGTTCGGTGGATGGTGTGACCTTGTCGGCCTTCAGCGGACGTTCCAGCGTGGTACCCGATCCCGTGCTTGGAACAATTCAACCCGACGGTACGGCCACACTCACCTACCAGACAGGGGTAAAGACCGGTACCAGTCCCATCACCGTCACCGTTACTGCTTCGGGTTCTGATCAAAAAAGCATTTCGTTTGATGTGGATGTGGTTTCCGATGAGGTCAGTAAAATGGCTACTGTTCAGGTGGACAGGAGCGAGATCCGGCAGACCATCGAAGGCATGGGTACCTTTCAAAATGAAATGCGGTGGCTCGACCTCTATGCAAAAGAAATGGGAGCCTCCGCGGTGAGAATCGGTTTGATCGGTAATCAGATAGAGCCCGTGAACGACAACAACGATCCCTTTATCCTGGACATGAAGGCATTGAACTACAGTGCATTCGATTTTGAGTATTTCAGGAAGCTGAAAGAAGCCGGGGTAGAGACCTTTATCCTGACCTCCTGGAGCCCGCCAGCATGGATGAAGAAGAACCTGTCTGAGGACTGGCTGGAGCCCAATGCCGAATGGAATACAAATACAGCCCTGAACCGGCTGGATTTCCACTATTATGATGAATTTGCAGAAAGCATGGTGGCTGTGGTCCGAATGTTTGAGCAGGAGGCGGGGATTCACATCGAAGCCATCGGTTTGCAGAATGAACCGGCCTTCGATGAACCTTATGCCTCGGCCATCCTTGATCCTTTCTATTTCGCTTCTTTGATCGAAGTGGTGGGCAAAAGATTCGAATCGGAAGGGATCACCACCCGGCTCTATATGCCCGAACAGGTGGTGGGGCAGTATAACAATTCAAATGCACAGTACCTTGATGCACTGCAGCATAACGAGGAAGCCAATCCCTACTGCGATATTTATGCGGTCCACGGTTATGGGGAGGATGGCATCACTCCCGGGGTACCGAGTTACCCTGAATGGGTGGTCATGTACGATCAGGCCCAGTTGGGCGAATACCCGAAAAAGGTCTGGATGACCGAGACACATATCGGGTACAGTGGATGGAACAGTGCGATTTCTACGGCCGGAGCCATTCACGGCGGTCTCTGGGCCGGTAACATCAGCCTTTGGACCAACTGGTCGTTCGGCGACATGCAGCTTACCAGGAATATGCCCAATTCCACATTTTATGCCAGCAAAAACTACTTCAGATACATTCGCCCGGGTGCGGTAAGGGTTGGTACAAAAAGCAGCCATGCGGATGTTCTGGCTACTGCCTTTGAGCACTTCGGCGACGGAACCTTTACGGTGGTGTTGGTCAATAAAGGAAACAATCCTGTTTCTGTCGACCTTACAGGAAACAACCTGCCCGATCATTTCACAGCCTACAGGACCAGCCAGTTCGAAAATTGTCTGGAGGTGGATCCGGTGGAAGGTGAGATGTTCGTCCTGCCCGGCAGCAGCATCACCACGCTCTTTGCCACCGAGATCCCGGTGCTGACCATCGATGATATTTCCAGTATTGTTCTGAAGCAGGACGACCCGGAACAGATCGTCCAGCTAACAGGGATCAGTGACGGAGCGGGCGGTACAGCCGGACTTTCACTTGAGGCCATCTCCTCTGACCCGCTGCTCATCAGCGGGCTCTCGGTTACGGCAGTTCAACCGGATGGTACTGGAGAACTGAGCTTTACCCCTGGTTCCGGACTCGCCGGGACGGCCCTGGTGACAGTCACCCTGACTGATGGAACTCAGTCCAGGGAAGTGAAGTTCTATGTGGTGGTTGAGTCCACTGTGGGTGCAAAAGACCGGGAGGTGCCACAACTGAAAGTGTACCCTAACCCAGCCTCTGATCAACTGATGGTCGAACTTCCCATGAAGGGAATGGAGGAGCTGATGATCCTGGATATGACCGGCAGGACCGTATTGAGCCGGGACACCGGGGCGCAACAGCTTATCTCGCTGAATCTGGAAGCCCTGGAGAGCGGTATGTATCTCCTGGTGGTCAGAAACGGGAACGAGCACCATTATGCCAGGTTTGTTGTGAAATAAAAACAGAGGTGAGTCTCTCTATGGGACATCCTTTCTGTGGGGTGTTTTTGAAGTGAACTGGGATTTTTGCGAAGCAACAACCACTTCACGAGAAAATACCCCACAGAAGAGGCTGTCTCAGAAGGGATAGCCTCTTCTGTTTTCTAAGGGATGCTTATTCGTAACGTGCTTATTTACTGCGTAAAAAATGCCAGGTTACTTCATAAGCATCCCTTAGAATTGAATAAAAAGGGCCTTTTGAGTCAGCCTCTTCTTGATACGCTGTATTGGCGCCTAAAAAAGAATACCGGCAATGCCGCCGTAAGGAAGCATTTTGACAATCATTTTTCCCTGCTGGATCATTCCGGAAAATGATTGAAGATTCTTCCCACTGGTCCCGTCCCCAAAAATAAGGGCCGAATCGGGAAGTTCCTCCAGGGGGGAAAGGTCCACCACGAGTTCCTTACCCCGGTCCTCCCCGTTGATCGCCCCGATATACCAGACATCCCCTTTCTTTCTTGCAACGATTACCTCCTTCCCGGGGTAACCGGCCAGGTATTTGGTATCATCCCAGGTCACCGGCAATCTTTTCAGGAACTCCTTTACATCGTCCGTCAGCTGCGCGGTCCTCTCCGGGGTGTCCATATAATGCATGATCCCCGATTCAAGGAGAACCGGCAGTGCCAGTTCGAATCCATAGGTGGTCAGGTGTGGGTAGGTATGATCGGAGAATCCGCAGGGGGTGTAGTCTACAGGTCCCACTGCGTTGCGGGTGAAAGGCAGAATGGCCAGGTGGGAGGGGGCCAATTCAGGGTAGGCGGGATCGAATTTGTAACTCTCCCCTCCCCGTACCGCTTCCATGGACATCAGGTTGGGCCAGGTTCTTCTCCAACCTTTGGGAAGGGTGCATCCATGAAAATTCACCAGCAGGCCAGACTCGGCAGCATCTTTGAGAATACCCAGATACTGACCGATGATCTCCTGTTTGTCGGACTGGAAAAAGTCCACTTTGATCCCCTTGATCCCCAGTTTGCTGATCCGTTCAAACTCTTTCCTTCTGGCTTTGGGATTGTCCATCAGGTCACGGGGCTCCTCCTCCACAATGTTGTGTTTACCACCCGAATTGTACCAGAGCAGCAATCCCACATTTTTTTCGTTGGCATATTCCACCAGCTTCTCCACATTCCCGTTTTTCATCAGGTTCCAGTTGGCATCCACCAGCGAATACTCCCATCCCATCTCCGCAGCCAGGTCAATGAAGGGAAGGATCCGGTTATAATCCTGCGGACTGTCGCTGTCCGACCACCAGCTCCAGGAGGCCCGGCCCGGTTTGACCCAGGAAATATCTTCCACTGCAGACGGGGCTGAAAGATCGGTGGGCAGGGTGGTTTCGACGA
>Ga0315535_1000164_pt1 | contig 44048 bp, 45 predicted proteins | sample SalMarSW160220MG_2_FD_203092 | JGI IMG/M metagenome (GOLD analysis project Ga0315535, IMG submission 203092) | Salt marsh sediment microbial communities from the Plum Island Ecosystem LTER, Massachusetts, United States - Salt Marsh Sediment SW1602-20 ... | reverse complement strand
TGGCTCGGCGGTCCCCGCGACGGGCGCCGAAGTCGCTCCAGCGCAGCCCGTGGCGCGCCAGCACCCCTCGCTCGAGCTCGCCGGCCTCCCCCTCCGAGACGCGCACCCTGCGGCCGTAGAGCGGCAGTGTGGCGCTGATCTCCAACCGCTCGGCCCGAGGGGTCTCGGCGGCGCCGTCCTCCACCTCGAACACGCCGCCGGTGTCGTGCTTCCTGGCCCAGTCGCCGGTGATCACCGCGGCGAACAGGCCGCGGCGCAGGCGTTCGGCCAGCAGCTCGTTGACGATCAGCGACTGCAGCGCCGACACGAAGAAGCGCTTCAGCCGGTGCCCGCCGGGCACGCGCTCGCCGCGGAGCACCCGCAGGCCGTCGACGGCGTTGGTGCCGAAGCGGCCAAAGCGCTGCGGCCCGAAGTAGTTCGGCACGCCGGCGCGCGCCAGCGCCGCGAGCACCTCCCGCGCGCGCCGCTCCGCCTCGGCGCCGCCACCGTCGACGTCCCGCACGGTGACGACGAAGCGGTTCCCGCGAAGGTGCCCGATGCCGAGCTTGTTGCGGTGGTAGGCGCGCTCCAGCACGCGCACGCCGGGGAGCGCCTGCAGCGCCTCGGCCGCGCTCTCGAAGCGCCGCGGGAGGCTCAGCCACTGCACCGTCACCGCGCTCTTGTCCTTCAGTCCCGCCACGCCCACCTGACTCTCCTGCAGCCCTTCGGCCACCAGGGCGGCCACCAGGTCGCGGGTGGTCAGGTCGCGCTTCTCGACGAGCAGGTACAGGTGGGAGCCGCTCCCCTGGGGCAGGTAGGCGGGCACCTCCTCCACCCGGAAGTCGTCGGGCGCGGCCCGGATGCGCCCGCCGGTGCCGGGCAGCCCGGCGGTGGCCGGCGGCAGCGCCCGCCAGCTGAAACGCAGCCCAGGGGGGTCCGCTGCGGCTAGCCCGCTCACGCGCTCGGGTCCGGCGCCGCACTGAGCTGCTCGTCCATCATCTTGCGCGCCAGCTCGAAACGCTCGCTGAGCGAGCGCGCCTCTAGCAGCACCTGCCGCGACGCCAGCGGCACCCGCATGTTCGCGCAGATGAACGAGGCCTGATAGAGCGGATCCTCCGGCAGGTTCGCCTCGATCTGCTCGAGCGCCCCCTCGGCGAAGAAGGCGCGGGCGTAGCGGCGGAAGGCGTCCAGGGCATCCCAGGCGGCCACGCGCTCCTGGTTAGGGTCGTCGCGCTGCACCGGTGCCGGCTCGTCCTCGACGAAGAACAGCGGACGGTGGCCGTCACCGGGCTCCTCCACGTCCTCGCGCCGCAGCACCGCCACTCCGCAGCGCTCCTGACCGTGGACCAGCAGGTCGAAGCTGCCGTCGCGGTTCTCCTCGACGCTCAGGATGTCGACCAGCGCCCCCATCTCCGCCACCGGGACGGGGGTGTCGCGGATGGGCGCATTGTGGGTCACCAGCACCACCGCGAAGCGCTTGCGCTCGCGTTCGAGTGCCACGCGGACCAGGCGCTTGTACCGTTCCTCGAAGACGTGCACCGGCACGGTCATGCCGGGGAACACCACCACCTCGAGGGGGAACAGCGGGACCTCCGCCATGCTCGTACGGTAACAGGTTCTCTCGGCGAGCCCTTTCCGCCCTCCGCGCCGGCGCCCGCCGAGCCGGCGGGACCGCCGCCAGGGCGCTGCGGACGGGCCGCGGCTCAGCCGCCCAGCGCCAGGCCGCCCACGATACCGAGCAGCATCACCAACCCCACCACCAGGTTGGCGTTGAACGAGCGCAGCACGACCGCGGGCTCGAGCCGCCGCACCGCCACCTGCTCGTACAGCAGCACCACCGCCGTGGCCCCCAGCGCCACCCCGTAGGGCCAGCCGAGATGGACCCACAGCAGCACCGCGGCCAGCGCCACGAAGCTCACCAGGTGGGTGGCCGCCGACACCACCAGCGCCCGCTTCACGCCGAACCGCACCGGGATGCTGTGAAGCCCGGCGCGGCGGTCGAAGGCGAGGTCGAGGAGCCCGTAGATGATGTCGAACCCCGCGATCCAGGTGCCGAGTGCAAGCCACAGGGCCACGGCCGTGAACGAGAAGGACCCGGTCACCGCGATCCAACCGCCGGCGGCGGCCGCGCCGATGGTGGCGCCCAGCCAGAAGTGGCACAGCCAGGTGACCCGCTTCAGATACGGGTAGACGGTCAGGAACACCACCGCCACCGGCAACAGCGCCAGCGTCAGCGGGTTGAGCAACGCGCCGGCCACGGCGAGCAGCGCCAGCCCGACCGCAGCCAGCACCAGACCCGTCCGGCGGCTCAAGCGGCCGGCCGGGATCTCGCGGTCGCGCGTGCGCGGGTTGGCGGCATCGACCCGGGCGTCGATCACGCGGTTGAGCGCCATGGCGGCGCTGCGGGCACCGACCATGGCCATGGTGACCAGGGCGAAGGTACGCCAACCCGGCCAGCCCCCGGCGGCCAACAGCATGCCGCCGTAGGCGAAGGGAAGCGCGAAGAGCGTGTGCTCGAACTTGACGAAGGCAAAGTAGCGTGCGACCGTGCCGGGCGTGACGGGCTCTGCGCTCACGCCGAAAGGCTACCACGCGACCCCGGCGGCGCCCGCGCGCCGGCTACCTCAGTGCTGCTTGGCCGCCTCCTTGGCCGCGTGCGTGCTGAAGCCAAAGGCGGGCAGCGCGCGCTCCCCCGCTCCGCGCAGGATGGCGCGGCCCAGCTCGGCCAGGGTGGTCCCGCCGGTGTCGACACGCATCGCCAGGCGCTGGCGCAGCTCGCTCAGCTCGGTGCCGTCCAGAAGCGTCTCGGTACCGTACTTGAGCATGCTGGGCGAGAGCAGCAGCAGGTCGGCCTCGCCGGGCGCCACCGCCGCCAACAGATCGCGCCCCGCCAGCAGCCCGGCCACCGAGGTGACCTCGCCGAAGGTGATGTTGGTCACCGCGCGGACCTCCAGCTCCAGCCCGCTCACGGCGGCGAGCGGCCGCACCGCCTCCTCCAGGACCGGCCCGAACAGCCGGCCGGTCGCCAGCAGCACGCGCCGGGGCGAGGCGAGGCGCTGCGGCAGGGGCGGGAGGCCCTCGTCGAGGAAGTCGCGCACCATGCCGACGCCGTTCTCCAGCATGGGGAAGCCCTCGTAAGCGGCGGCGCCGGGCAGCGGCACCCCCGCCCGCAGGTAGAGCTCGTCGCTGGCGAACACGAAGCGGCTCCCGCGCTCCTGCAGCATGCGCTGCTGGAACGCGGTGAGCCGCTCCACCACGTCAGCCGCCCGCTCGGGGGTGTACGGCTCGAGGTGGGGCAGGTGGGCGCGGTGGGCGGTCAGCCCCAGCGGCACGGCAGCCACCGCCCGCACGTTGTGCCTTCCCGCGAGGTAGCTCAGGGTTTCCTCGAGGTCCTCACCGTCGTTGCGCCCGGGAACCAGCACCAGCTGGGTGTAGAGCGCGATGCTCTCGAGTCGTTCGATCATGGCGCGCACGTCGAGCGCGCTGGCCGCCGGCACCTTGTGCGGCCACGGCTTCATCAGGCCCTCGCGCACCTGCGGGTCGGCGCTGTGAACCGAGACGTAGAGCGGGCTCAGCTGCTCGCTCACGATGCGCTCGAGGTCGTGGTCGGTCAAGTTGGTCAACGTGACGAAGGAGCCGTAGAGGAAGCTCGTTCGGAAGTCGTCGTCCATGATGTAGAGGCTCTTGCGCATGCCCTTGGGCATCTGATGCACGTAGCAGAAGTCGCAGCGGTTGGCGCACAGGCGGATGCCGTCGAAGATCACGTCCTCGAACTCGAGCCCTGGGTCCTCCCAGGACGCCGCGAAGGTGACGGCCTCGCCGCCGCTCGGGTCGCGCGCCTCGAGAAGGACGTCGCCGCGCTCGAGCTCGCGCCGGTAGGCGAGGATGTCGGGGATGGCGCGCCCGTTCACCCGCAGCAGCTCCCACCCCGGCAAGACGCCGGCGCGCGCGGCGGCGGAGCCGGGCTCGACCGCACGGATGGCGGCCGGCGTGAGCGCCGGTTCCGGACGCTGCTTGCGGCTGAGGACGACCTTGGGCACGACCCGGCATTCTAGCAGAGTGGCCCCGGGCCGCGGGTGGCGGGGGCGCCGCCGACGGGCGCGGCGCTCACATGGCGTCGTCGGCGCTCTCGCCGGCATCGGCGCGGTGGTCGCGGCGCAGCTCCTGGATGACGAAGCCGTGCACCGGCGGCACGCTGGTGAAGCGCACGAAGCCGCCCTCCTCCAGCGACCCGCCCTCCGCCGCCTCGCCGTCGCCGAGCACCGCCACGATCAGCGGGACGCCACAGTCCACCACCGCCATCCGGCCCTCGCGTGCCACCAGCTGGCCGGCCGCCTCGAGCGTGCCGAGCCCCGACACCTCGAGTCGCCGAGCCGGCTCGGGCAGCGGCTCCAGGGTCTCCACCATGGGGTTGATGATGACGCGCCTGCGCCCGGAGCCCCCCTGGTACGGGCCGGTGCGATCCAGCACCTGCAGGATGGCGCCGGCGGCCAGGCACTCCAGCATCGGCGAGCCTTCGGTCCGCGGGAACACCTGCACCTCGGCGGCGTACTCACGCCACCGCTGGATGAACCCTTCGGGCGACTCCTCGATCACGCTGGGCGCATTCTACCCCGGGCGTGGACGGCGCCGCGGCCGGCGCCGTCGCGGGAAAGCGGCGGGGGGCGGCCCGTGCTACACTCGATCCCGTGAAGCGATCCTTCATCGAGGGACCCACATGAACTCCGTTCGGGCAGAGGCGAACGGAGTTTCTTATTCCGTGGAGGACGAATGTTGGAGAAGTTGAGCGAAGTCCAGGGGTTCGACCTGCAGCTCGACGCTCTCCAGGAGGAGCGGGCACGGACGCCGCCCGAGCTCCAGGAGACGCGTGACAGGCGCCACGATCTGGTGAAGCGCCTCGAGCGCAAGAAGCAGGAGCGCGACGAACTCCGCAAGCGGGTAGCCAACACCGAGTTGGAGCTGAAGACGCTCCAGCAGCGGCGCAAGGACGCCTCGGAGTCCTCGCTGCGCGCGTCCAGTGCCAAGGAGGCGTCGCAGTACCAGAATCAGGAGCTGCAGTTCGCGACCCGCGTGCAGGAGCTGGAGGAGGACGCCCTGCCGCTGATGGAGAGCCTGGAGGCGGCCGAGAACGAAGCGGACGGCCTGCAGGCGGAGCTCGACGAGCTGCAACCCGCACTCGACGCTCTGGTGGCCGAGGAGGAGGCTCGCGTCGCGGCGGTGGACGACCGAACCAGCGAGATCCGCCAGCGGCGCGACGCCCTGGCCGGGAGTCTCGACGGCAGCCTGCTCAAGCAGTACGAGCAGGTGCGCAGGGCGCGCCGCGGTCTGGGGCTGGTGGAGATCGTCGACAACCAGCGCTGCGGCGGCTGCAGCGTACGCCTGCCGATCCACGTCATCCAGAAGGCGCGGCGCGGCAGCAGCGTGGTGCGCTGCCCGAGCTGCGGGCGGCTGCTGTGGCCGCGGGACGGCGACTGACGCCCTGGCGGCGGGCCGGCGCGATCCTCGACGAAACGGCTCAGTGCAGAACGGTCATGGGGTCGACGGCCCTGCCATGGATGTGCACCTCGAAGTGAACGTGGGGACCGGTGGAGATGCCGGTCGAGCCCTCGCGGCCGATGACGGCGCCCTGCTCGACGTACTGGCCCACGTGAACCAGGATGGTGCTGAAGTGCCCGTACCAGGTCTCGTCGCCATCGGAGTGGCGGATGCGCACCAGGTTGCCGTAGCCCTCGTTGGACCAACCCGCGAAGATCACCACGCCCGAGCGCGAGGCGTGCACCGGCGTGCCCCACGGGGCTGCGATGTCGATGCCGCGATGGAACGGCGAGGTGCCCATCCCCAGGTTGCGCCAGCCGTAAGGCGAGGTGATGCGGCCGTGGATGGGCCAGATGAAGCGGTTCTCCGCCGCGCGCACCTTCCTGAGCCTGCTCAGCGCCTTGGTCGGCACGACACCGGGAAGGAACAGCATCATGCCCGCTTGCACGTCGAAGGGCGAGCGCAGGTGGTTGGCGCGCGCGACCTCGGTGGGGTCCACGTGGTAGCGGCTCACCACGTCGGCGAGCGACTGGCCGGGTTCCAGCGTCACCACCAGCCCCTCCCGAGGCGGGATGAGCAGGTCGACGCCGACCGGCAGGTGGTCGAGCGAGGAGATGGTGGGGTTCGCGCCCACCAGCGCGTCGACGCTGATGCCGTAGCCTGCCGCCACCGACGACAGGGTCTCGCCCGGCGAGAGGGTGTGCCAGGTGAAGCCGGGCGGGATGCGCGGCGCCGCTTCGCCGACCGGGCCGCCGACGGCCTCCACGTACGGCACCCGCAGGACGTCGCCGGGATGGATGGTGACCGTCCGCAGGTCGTTCGCCGCCATCAGGGCGTCGACGGACAGCTCGTACTCGTTGGCGATGGTGCCTAGCGACTCCCCGCTCTTGACCGTGTGCAGGGCGTATCCGCCCGCGTAAGTCACGGGCGCCAGCAGGAGGACAGTCACTAAGGTCCAGGCGACTCTGTACTGCAACGACCGATCTCCTCGTTGTGGAACCTCGTCGAGGAAGTCCCCTCCCGTTGAATGTAGCAAGCGTCGCCTTAGACCGTGATGAGCTTCTTCATGCGGCTCGCGCTCATCTTCGCCTACAAGGAGCCGAGATCGCCGTCCAGGACGGCCTCACGTTGCAGAGTACGCGCGCCAGACGATGAAGGTCCCGACATGGCGGGACGCGCACCGGACGATGACGGCCTCGCGGGGACGCGACCGTCGACGCGCCGCGCCCGGCGGCCGGCCCGGAGCGCCCCGGGCGGCGTCCAGGCGACCCTGGACCCGCACGCCCCGCCTCAGGCGCCGGCGCCCCGCCGCAGGGGCACCTCGCGCCGGAGGTACGCCACCACGTCGTGGGTGTTGGCGCCGGGAGTGAAGATGGCGCCTACGCCGAGGTCCGAGAGGGCGGGCCGGTCCTGATCGGGGACGATCCCGCCGCCGAAGACCAGCACGTCGCCGGCGCCCCTGGCCCCGAGCCCCTCGACCACCTCGCGGAAGTAGTGCATGTGAGCGCCCGACAGCACGCTCAGACCGACGGCGTCGACGTCCTCCTGGATGGCGGCGTTGACGATCATGGGGCCGGTCTGGCGCAGGCCCGTGTAGATCACCTCCATGCCGGCGTCGCGCAAGGCACGGGCGATGACCTTGGCTCCTCGGTCGTGGCCGTCGAGGCCGGGCTTGGCGATCAAGACGCGGATGGGTCGTTCCATGGGCTCTCCTAGCGCCCGGGCGAGCGCGCCGGCAGGCGGCTCACACCAGGACGGGCTCCTCGTAGACGCCGTAGACCCGGCGCAGCACGTCCATCTGCTCGCCGAGCGTGCAGTACGCGTGCGCGCACGCCAGGAAGGCGGGCATGGTGTTGCGGCCTTCCCTCGCGGCCCGCTCGAGCTCCCCGAGCGCGGCGTTCGCCGCCCCCGCGTCGCGCTCGGCGCGCACCCGCTGCAAGCGCTCCTCCTGGACCTTCAGCACCTCCGGATCGACGAGCTGCAGCGGCACGTCGGGGTTCTCCCCCTCGAAGGCATTGACGCCGACGATGAGGCGGCGGCGCTCGTCGATGTCGCGTTGCTGGCGCCAGCTGGCGTCGCCGATCTCGCGAGCGAAGAAGCCGGCCTCGATGGCGTTCTCCACACCGCCCAGGGCATCGATCTGCTCGAAGTAGGCGAGGGTCTGGCGTTCCATCTCCGCCGTCAACCGCTCCAAGTAGTAGGAGCCGGCCAGCGGGTCGACGGTGTTCGCCACGCCAGACTCGAACGCCACCACCTGCTGGGTGCGGAGCGCCAGGGTGGCGGCCTCCTCGGTGGGCAGCGCCAGCGCCTCGTCGTAGGCGTCGGTGTGAAGGCTGTTGGTGCCGCCGAGCACCCCGGCCAGGGCCTGGATGGCGACGCGCGCCACGTTGACCAGCGGCTGCTGCGCCGTCAGCGAGACGCCGGCGGTCTGGGCATGGGTCCGGAGCTTCCAGGCGCGCTCGTCCTTGGCGCCGAACACCTCGCGCATCTGCCGCGCCCAGATGCGCCGTGCCGCCCGAAGCTTGGCGATCTCCTCGAAGAAGTCGTTGTGCACGTTGAAGAAGAAGCTGATGCGCGGCGCGAACTCGTCGATGTCGAGGCCTCGCTCGAGCGACTTGCGCACGTAGTGGATCCCATCGGCGAGCGTGAACGCCAGCTCCTGCACCGCGGTCGACCCCGCCTCCCGGATGTGGTACCCGGAGACGCTGATGAAGTTCCACCTGGGCACGTTGACCGGGCCCCACTCGAAGGTGTCGATCACCAGCTGCACGCTTGGGGCGGGCGGGAAGATGAACTCCTTCTGGGCGATGAACTCCTTCAGGATGTCGTTCTGGATGGTGCCCCCGACCTTCGCCAGGTCGGCCCCCTGCTTCTGCGCCATCGCCAGGTACATCGCCCAGATGGCGTTCGCAGGGCTGTTGATGGTCATGGAGGTGGTGATCGCCTCGGGGTCGATGCCGTCGAACAGCACCTCCATGTCGGCCAGGCTGGAGACGGCCACGCCGCACTTGCCGACCTCGCCGCGGGCGAGCGGGTGGTCGCTGTCGTAGCCCATCAGGGTCGGCAGGTCGAACGCGGTGGACAGACCGGTCTGCCCAGCCGACAGCAGTCGCCGGAAGCGCTCGTTCGTCTGCTCGGCCGTACCGAAGCCCGCGAACATGCGCATGGTCCACAGCTTGCCGCGGTACATCGAGGCCTGCACCCCGCGGGTGTAGGGGTAGCTGCCGGGGTAGCCGACGTCAGCCTCGAGGTCGACGTCGGTCACGTCGTCCGCGGTGTAGATCGGATCGACCGGGATGCCGGAGAGCGTCTCGAAGAGAGCGTCGCGCTCCGGGAAGCGTTCGCCGGCCTCGGCGTACTCCTCCCGTAGCCAACGCTGTTTGTCCTTCATGCTGGCATCATAGCCCGGTGCCGTGCAGGCGCCCGGCTTGTACGCCGCGGCCGGCGGCGGCCGCCGCGGCGCCGGCGCTCACGCCAGCGGCCACGGCTGCCAGGCGCCGGCGGCATCGTCCCGCAGCGCGACGTCCGGCGGCAGGTCGCGCCGTAGCACCGCCAGCGCCGCCGTCCCTCCTTGCGGCAACGTCACCACGGTACCGAGCCGGCCCACCTCGCGACCCTCGACCGTCAGCGCCCGTCCCTCCAGCGCCGCCTCGGACAGGTCCGCCGGGGCGTCGCCCGTCGGCGCCCGCTTCAGGCGCGCGAGCCCCTTGCGGACGGCGCCCCGGGCCTCGATGCGCGCCATGATCTCCTGGCCCAGGTAGCACCCCTTGCCGAACGACACCGCCGACGTCAGCCCCAGCTCCTGCGGCAGGGCACCGGCAGCACCCTCCCTGACGGCGCTGGGCACGCCGCCCAGCACGCGCATGAGCGACAGCGCGCGCTCGCCGGCGAGCTCGGCGCCCTCCCGGCGGAGCGCGCCCACCGCCTCCTCCAGCTGCGACACGGGGAGCACCACGTCGACCCCGCCGGCCGGCGAGCGGCGGCGCGGCAGCAGCAGCGGGCCGTCACTGCGCTCGCCGGCGCTCCGGGCCTCCCCGAGCCCGCCCGGCAGCGCCGCGCCGTCTCGGGCCGTGCCCTCGGCGGGTACTCGCCCGAGCGCCCGGCGCACGGTCGCGCTGGCGTCCGCTCCCTGCACCGTGAGCGCGGCCCAGGCTCCGCTCAGGTCCTCGATCGCGACCTCGTCGAAGATCACATGCGCCTCCAGCGAGGCGCGCACCGCGGCTCCGCGCCCGTCGTCGATCGTCAGCAGTAGCTCGCCCGGGCGCACGCACAGCAAGCCCTCCCCCACCACCTGGCCCTTGGGCGTGAGCTGCAGGGTGTGGTTGCAGCTGCCGGGCGCCAGGTCCTGCACGGTGTTGCTGAGCTGGCCGTGGAGGAAGGGGGCGCGATCGGCGCCGGTGAGGCGCAGCAGCGTCAGGCCCGGCAGCGGCACCAGCACCGCCCCCTCGCCGGACGCGGGCGCGGCGGCCACCGCGCGCGCGGCTTCAGCCTCGGGCCGGCCGAAGTGCGCCACGCCCCGCCCGGCAGCCTCCTCGCCGGCGAGCACCGCCCCCAGCTCGCGCCAGATGTTCGCTGCCGTCATGCCCGGATTATCGCAGCGAGCGGGCCCGCGTCCCGACGCGCGGCCGACGCCGCGCCCCCGAGGCCGCGACCACCGTGGCGCTCAGGCGCCGCCGGCGGGCGCGCCCGGCTCGAGCTCGAAGATGGTGAACTCGAAGGCGTTGATCACGCGCACGCCGGCCTCGGTGCGGTACTCGCGGGCGGCGTTGGCGCCGGAGAGGTGAACGTGCCCGTGCACGTGCACCTGCGGCCGCCAGCGCCGGTGGAAGCGATTGAAGGCGCCGACCCCTCGATGCGCGAAGTCGTCGCCGGCGTGAGGCCCCAGCGGGGGCGCATGGGTGAGCAGCACGTCGACCCCTCGGCCCGTCCGCCGGCGGTTGAGCGCCAGCCTCGGGGCCATGCGGGCCGCCATCCAGCGGTACTGCCACTCGCTGTACTGCTGCGGGCCCGGGCGGTAGCGCAAGCAGCCCTCCAGGCCGGCGATCGCCACGCCGCCCACCTCGACCACGCGGCCCTGAACGTTGAGGCAGCCGCCCGGCAGGTGCATGGCCGAGCCGTCGGCGGGCCGCACGTAACCGTTGCCGTGGTTGCCGAGTACGTACACCGGAAGGGTGCGCGTCTTGGTGGCGATGAACTCCAGCAGGTAGCCAGGCAGATCGCCGGCGGCCAGCACCACGTCGAACGGCGGCAGATTGCCGGGGAAGTTGCGCGAGTAGACCACCGGCGACACCGCGTCGGACAGGGCGAGGATCCTCACCGCCGGTCGCCGCCCCGTCCCGCCGGCTCAGGCCACGGCACGGCCCTCGGCCGCCCACTCCAGGCCGGACCACAGGAGATCGTCGATGTCGCCGTCGAGGACGTTGTCCGGGTCGTGACGCATGACGCCGGTGCGGTGGTCCTTGACGTACTGCTTGTCGAGGACGTAGCTGCGGATCTGCGACCCCCACTCGATCGCCTTCTGCTCGCCGCGCGCCTTCAGCTGTTCATCGCGGCGGCGGCGCTCCTCCCGCTCGAAGAGGCGGCTGCGCAGGACCGTCATCGCCTTCTCGCGATTCTTGATCTGCGACTTGCCGTCCTGGCAGGTGACCACGATCTCCTCGGGCGTTCCGGCGCGGTAGACCACCCGCACCGCGGAGTCGGTGGTGTTCACCGACTGCCCGCCGGGGCCGCTCGAGCGGTAGACGTCCACCCGCACGTCCTTGGGGTCGATGTCGATCGAGATGGCGTCGTCGATCTCCGGCATCACCTCCACGGACGCGAAGCTGGTGTGGCGCCGGTTCTGGGCATCGAACGGGCTGACGCGCACCAGCCGGTGCACGCCGCTCTCGACCCCCAGCAGGCCGAACGCGCGCTCGCCGCGCACGATCATCTGCGCGTAGTCGATGCCGCTGGGCGCGTCGCTGTTGCCCACCAGGTCGAGGAGCTCGACCTTGAAGCCGTGCCGCTCGGCGAAGCGCCGGTACATCCTGAGGAGCATGCCCGCCCAGTCCGAGGACTCGGTGCCGCCGGCTCCGGGCTTGATGGTCACGATGGCGGCGCGGTCGTCGTGTCTGCCGACGAACAGCGCCTCGCGGTAGAGCCGCTCGAGCGCGGACTCCGCACGCGCCCGCTCCTCCTCCAGCTCCGCCGCGTCCTCCTCGCTCGCCTCCGCCAGGAGCTCCACCAGGCCGTCGATGTCGTCTTCCAGCACCCGGAAGTCATCCACCACCCGCCGCAGCCGCGCGGCCTCCTGCGTCACGGTGCGCGCGCGCTCGGGGTCGCCCCACAGGTCGGGATCGTTGAGCTCGGGCTCGAGCTCGCTCAGCCGGGACTGCTTGCCAGCCAGGTCAAAGATACCCCCGGAGGGCATCGAGTCGCGTCTTGAGTTCGTTCATCATCGCCTCCAGAGGGGCAGTGTACCGCACCCCGCTCCCCGCGCCCGCAACCGGGCGCGGCTCCCGCCGGCGGTCGCGGGACCCCTTCCGCCGGCCCGGCTCGGGACCGTCTGGGACGCTCGCGGGCGCCGCCGAGGCGACGCCGGGACGCGAGGGCCCTGTGGTATCGTTTGCGTATCGCACGGGGTTCTCCGGCCCCGTACGCCTCAACCCATCCCGCCCGGCGCTGTCTTCAGGCGGCGAGCCTTCGGGGCGCCCGCCGGTGGCGAGCCGGACAGTCACCCGTCCTCACGAGCCGATGGAGGCGTACCTGTTGGCGTCAGCACTCGAGGGCTTCCGCGTCCGGGACATCGTAGACATCCTCATCATCGCGGTCCTGCTGTACCAGGCCTACGTGCTGCTCATCGGGTCCCGCGCCTGGAACGTGCTCCGCGGCCTGCTCGCCCTCGGCGTCCTGTGGCTGCTGGCGGCCCAGCTCGGGCTGGAGGCGACCAACTGGCTGTTCAACCGGGTGGCGCCGGTCGGGTTCATCGCCATCGTGGTGGTGTTCCAGCCGGAGCTGAGGGCGGCGCTCGAGCGCGTCGGCCGCGGTCGCCTCAGCCGCACGACCCACGGCGGCCCGGTGCAGGAGATCATGGGCGCGGTGCGCGAGCTGGCCACCCAGCGGCGCGGCGCCCTCATCGCGGTGGAGCGCCGCACCCCGCTGCGCGAGTACGGTGAGTCCGGCACCACCATCGGGGCGCCCGTGACCAGCGCTCTGCTGCAGACCATCTTCGCGTCCAAGGGGCCGCTGCACGACGGCGGCGTCATCGTCCGGGAAGACACCGTCACCCACGCCGGCGCCATCTTCCCGCTGTCCGACCGCCACGAGGGCTGGTCGGTGAAGCACGGGACCCGGCACCGCGCGGCACTCGGCCTGTCCGAGGCAACGGATGCCCTGGTGGTGGTGGTGAGCGAAGAGCGCGGCACCGTGAGCATCGCCCGGGGCGGCGAGCTCACCAGCGACATCGCTCCGGCGGACGTGCTCAAGGCGTTGCGCGAGGTGTACGCCGAATGAGCCTCCTTCAGCGACTCGTGACCGTGGCCGTTCACAACTGGCCCCAGAAGCTCGGCGCGCTGGTGCTGGCGTTCGTCATGTGGCTCGCCATCACGTCCAGCTCCGTCACCACCACGCAGCGCAGCATGCTTGTGCCGCTCGCCGCCGAGGGGGTCCAGCAGAGCCAGGTGGCGGTGGGGGTGCCGAAGATGGTGGAGGTCAACGTCTCCGGACCGAGCGGGCGCATCGACCGGCTGCGTGCCGACAACGTCACGGCCACCCTCGACCTGAGCGGCCTGAGCGGAGAGTTCCAGCAGCAGGTGAGCGTGCAGACGCCGGGCGGCGTCCGCCTGGTGGGCGTCTCCCCCAACCACGTGATCGGCTTCCTGGAGACCGTGGGCAACCGCGACATGGCGGTGACGGTGGCGCTCTCGGGGTCACCGCCCAGCGACAAGCTGCTGTCGCTCACCGCCCGGCCCAGCACCGTCACGCTCACCGGCCAGCAGCAAGCGCTGCAGAAGGTCTTCCGCGTGGTGGCGGTGGCGCCAGCCAGGGAAGGCCAGGCCCGGGCCCACCCCTATCCGGTTGACGACGCGGGCGTTCCCGTGCAGAACGTCAAGGTCACCCCCAGCGACATCACGATCGACGTCACCGCGCAAGCCGCGCTGGTGAGCAAGCGCGTGCCGATCGACCTGGCCGTGCCGAGTGGGACGGCGAACGCGAGCGCCAGCCTGAGCCAGGCCGAGGTGGAGATCGCCGGACCGAAGGACGTGCTGGCGGGGATCGCCAGCGTCAAGGGTACGGTACAGCTGCCGACGCCGGCTCCCCAGCCGGGCCGGTATACTCTGCCTGTCAAGCTCGACCTCCCCCAGGGCGTTTCCGCGCTGTCGAGCCCCACCGCGGTGCTCCAGGTGACCCGCCCCGCCAGCACCCCCTAGGTCGAGCCCGGAGGGCAGCTCAGGTGATCCACCCCATCCGCTACTTCGGCGACCCGATCCTTCGTCGGCGGGCGCAACCCGTGACGCGCTTCGACGAGGCGCTCGCATCCCTGGCCGACGACATGCTCGAGACCATGTACGACGCCAACGGCGTGGGCCTGGCAGGACCCCAGATCGGCGTGCCCAAGCGACTGTTCGTGGCCCTGGAGCTGGCGCCGGAGCAGGAGCACGAGGCCGACGGTCAGCAGCATCAGGGGGACGCAGCGGCGGCGCGAGCGGACCGCGACGTCGCTCCGGCCGACGCAGACGACGCCGAGGACGACGCCACCCGGGACGACACCACCCCCGCCGACAAGCGGCGCAGCTGGGGCGTGCTCGGCGAGCACGTGATGGTGAACCCGAGCTTCGTGCTGCGCGAGGGAGAGCAGTTCGGCCACGACGGCTGTCTGAGCGTGCCGGGCCTCTACGTCGACGCCCTCCGGCGCGACCTCCGCGTGCGCCTGCGCTACCAGGACGTCCACGGCAGCTGGCACGAGCAGGATGCCGAGGGGCACTTCGCCCACGTGCTGCAGCACGAGTACGACCATCTCGACGGGGTGCTGTTCTTCGACCGGCTACCGGACGACGAGCGGCGCGCCTTCCTCGAGGAGCACCGCGCCGAGCTGGCGGACATCCAGCGCGACGCCAAGGCGCTGCTCAAGGAGCTGCGCCGCGCGCCGATCGCCGTCACGGTGCAGTGATCCCCCTCGCGCGGGGCCGGACCCATGCCTGAGGCCGGCGCGAGCCCGCCCGGCGCGCGCCTGCGTGTCGCGCTGTTCGGCTCCCCTGCCTTCGCGCTGCCTGCACTGGAAGCGCTCCACCGCCGCCACCAGGTGCTGCTCGTGGTCGCGCAGCCGGACAAGAAGGCCGGGCGGGGGCTGCGCGTCGCCTCTCCGGCGACGGCCGGCCGGGCGCGCGAGCTGGCCATCCCCCTGGCACAACCGGCGCGGCTCAAGGGCAACGAGGACTTCGCCGCGCGCCTTCGCCGGCTCGAGCTCGACGTGGCCGTCACCGCCGCCTACGGCAAGATCCTGCCGGCGAGCCTGCTCGCCGTGCCGCGCCACGGCTTCCTCAACGTCCACGCCAGCCTGCTGCCCAAGTACCGCGGCGCGGCGCCGGTGCAGTGGGCGCTCATCCACCGCGAGCGGGAGACCGGCGTGAGCATCATGCGCACCGAGGCGGGCCTCGATACCGGCCCCGTATGCCTGCAGCGCACCCTGCCCATCCCCGACGGCGCCGGGGCGTCCAAGCTGATGACGGCGCTCGCCGACCTCGGCGCCGATGCCCTGCTGGAGGCGCTGGACGCCCTGGCCAGCGCCGAGCTCAGCTGTCACCGGCAGGACGATGACCTCGCCACCCAGGCCCCTATGCTCACACGCGAGGACGGCCGCATCCGCTGGCAGGACCCGGCCGCGGCGGTGGCCGCGCGGCACCGGGGCGTGGAGCTCTGGCCCGGCAGCCACTTCCGCTTCGCGGGCGACAGCGTGAAGGTGGCGGAGCTGTCGGCGACCTCGGAGACGAGCGGTGGCGCCGAGCCCGGCACCGTGCTGAGGTCCGATGGCGCGGGCCTGCTGGTCGCCTGCGGCGCCGGCAGCGTGCGGCTGCTGCGGGTTCAGCCGCCGGGAAAGCGCGTCATGGCCGCCCGCGATTGGGGGAACGGCCGCGGGGTGCGGCCGGGGGTGCGACTTGGCTAGCGTTGCCATCGTCGGCCGGCCCAACGTCGGCAAGTCGAGCCTGTTCAACCGTCTGGTCGGCCGCCGGGAGGCGATCGTCGCCGACCAGCCCGGCGTCACCCGCGACGTCAAGGAGGGTGAGGTGGCGGCGGACGACGGCACGCGCTTCCGCCTGCTCGACACCGGCGGGCTGTGGTCGGGCGACCGCTGGGAAGCGCCGGTGCGCCGCCGAATCGAGGAGGCGTTGCAGGGCGTCGACATGGTGCTCTTCTGCGTCGACGGCCGCCAGGGCGTGGGCGCGGCCGACCACGAGGTGGCGGCCTGGCTGCGGACGCTGGGGAAGCCGGTCCTGCTGGTGGCCACCAAGATGGACGACCCGCGCCACGAGGAAGCGCCGGAGCTGTTCGAGCTGTACGCGCTGGGGTTCGGGGAGCCCTTCCCGGTGTCGGCCGAACACGCCAGGAACACCTACGAGCTCATCGACGCCGTCGTCGCCGGGCTGCCGCACGGCGAGGGCGAGGCCGAGGAGGAGGCGGTGCGCGTCGCCATCATCGGCCGGCCCAACGTCGGCAAGTCCAGCCTGCTCAACGCGCTGGTGGGCAGCGAGAAGGTGATCGTGGCGGACGAGCCGGGCACGACCCGCGACAGCATCGACGTACGCTTCCATTTCGCCGGCCGCCCTTTCGTGCTGGTCGACACGGCTGGCATCCGCCGCAAGGGAGGGTCCGATGTCGCGCACTTCGCACGCCTGCGCTCGGAGAGCGCCCTGCGGCGCTGCGACGTGGCCGTGCTGGTGGTCGATCCCTTCGAGTTCGGCGATCACGAGCTGCGGCTCGCCAACCTCGCGCTCGCCTGGGGCAAGCCGGTGGCGCTCGCCATCAACAAGTGGGACCTGGTCACCAACGAGCAGCTGGCGCCCCTCCGGGAGGACATCGCCCAGGCCCTGACGCACATCGGCTTCGCCCCGCGGGTCTACACCAGCGCCCTCACCGACTTCGGCCTGCACGAGCTGCTGGCGACCGCCATCCGGCTCTACGACACCGCCCGGCGACGGGTGCCGACCAGCGAGATGAACGCCTACCTGGAGGTGTGGACGCAGCGGCAGGCGCCGCCCAACTTCAAGGGCCGGCCGCTGAAGCTGCTCTATGCCAGCCAGGTGGCGGTGGCGCCGCCCACCTTCGTGTTCTCGGTCAACAGCGAGCGGCTGCTCACCAGGGCCTACGAGAGCTACCTGCGCAACCGCATCCGCGACGATCTGGGCTTCGCCGAGGTGCCCTTCCGACTGGTGTTCAAGGCGCGCAGCGCCGACGGGGGGCGGAAGGTACGGGTCTAGGACGGCAGCGTGCCGACCGCACGCGCCGCGCCCCCGGTCCTCGCAGCGGCCATGGCGCTCCCGCGCCGGCCCGCTCCAGGGCGCCGACGGGCGGAGCCCTCACCGCTCGGACTGCACCACCACCTTGAGGTTCCCTCGCCGGGTGCTGCCGTCGACGCGGAGCACCCGGAAACGCCCCAGCCCCTCGGCGTAGACCTCGTCGCCCACCTCGGCGACCGTGCCCTTGGCGGCCGGCCGGCCGTTGACACGCACCCGACCGGCGGCCACCCCCTTGGCGAAGTAGCTGCGGGACACGCGGAAGGCCTTGCCGCCGAGCACGTCCACCCGCAACGACGGCACCACCACCGCCAGCTCGTGCCGGGTACCGCGCGCCAGCCGCTCGAGCCCCACCTCCAGCGGCGTCACCTGGCGACCCGCGACCCGGGTGAGGCCGAGCAGCTCCCCCGGCAGCGGCCCCAGCGTGATGAGCGAGACACCGTCCTGGTGCCGTACCGCGTCTCCGAGGCGGCCGGCCTCCACGCCCGCCACCCGTGCGGCGCTGCGCAGCTCCTCGCCGTCGGCGACGCCCTCGACGTACACCGCTGCCAGCCTGACCGTGGCCTCGGGAAGGTGGTCGGGGTACGCCACCACGACGCGCCGACGCGCACCCGGAACGCCGCCGCTGAGGCTGACCGCCACCCCCGGGCGCCTCAGCGCGGCCGCCAGGGCGTCGGCGTCGGGCGGCTCGAGGAAGCCGCTGTGGGCCACCCGCCCCCCGAGCGCAGCGCCCGCGAGCTCGGCGGCCGTGGCGCTCAGGTCACCGCCCTCGCCGTCCGGGCGCGCCGGCACGGCGGCTCAGCGGACGTCGACGACGTCGACGGAGGCCGCCTTGAGACGGTCGGGGAAGCCGTCGGCGTCCTTGCCTGTCACGCGCAGCACCATCCGGCGCCGGTGGCCCGTCTGCACGCCGGTGGTCACGGCCGCGACGATGTTCGACGGGGGACCCGCCTGGGCGACGCGCGCGAGCACCCCGGGCTCATCCGGAAGGTCGACCGTGACGCGCGTGCCGCCCTCGCGCATGCCAAGGAACGATACGAACGCGCGCATCAGGTCGGTGATGGTCACGATGCCGATCAGCTCGTTGCCCTTGAGCACCGGCAGGCCCGACACGCGGTGCTCCTCCATCAGCAACGCCGCGTGCTCGATGGGGTCCTCGCTGCGAACGGTGATCACGGGCGCCTTCATGACGTCCTTGACCAGCAGCTTGCTCAGCAGGTAGTTCAGCTCGTACACCGACAGGGTGGTCGCCTTGGAAGGGGTCGCCTCCTTGAGGTCGCGGTCGGTGACGATCCCGATGAGCTTGCCGTCGCGCGTGACGGGAAGTCGCCGGAAGCCGCCCTCACGCAGGCGCTGCATGGCCTCCATGACGGGCGTGTCGGCGGTGACGGTCTGGGGGTTCGGGGTCATCCACTCGCGAACTAGCATGCATTCCTCCTCGTCAGACCTGACCAACGATACCACCTGAGAAGCCGTGAACCTCGGGCCAGACGGCAAAGGCGGGACGCGGGAGGTGCCATGATGGGGTCATGGACCCTGCCGCCAAGCGCATCGTCGTGCTGGGCTCCACCGGCTCCATCGGCCGGCAGACGCTGGACGTCGCCCGCTGGCGCGGCTACCGGCCCGTCGCGCTAGTCGCCGGCCGCAACGTCGAGGTGCTCCTGGCGCAGGCGGCGGAGTTCCGGCCCAAGCTGGTGGTGTGCCACCCGGAGGTGGCCGCCGCGGTGCGCCCGCACCTGCCCGCCGGCACGCGCCTGGCGACCGGCGAGGACGGGGCTGCGGACGCCGCTGCCCGCGAGGCGGACACGGTCGTCGCCGCCATCCCAGGCATGGCCGGCCTGGCGCCCACCGCCGCAGCGCTCCGCGCCGGCCGTCACGTGGCGCTGGCCAACAAGGAGGCGATGGTCGTCGCCGGACCGCTGATGTGGCAGCTGGCGGAGGCCGGCGGCGCCACCATCACGCCGGTCGATTCGGAGCACTCGGCGCTCTACCAGGCGCTCCTCGGCGAGCCCCGCGAGGCGGTGAGCTCTCTGGTCCTCACCGCCTCCGGCGGGCCCTTCCTGCACGGGCCCGGCGACCTCTCCTCCGTCACCCCGCGGCAGGCGCTGGCGCACCCCACCTGGTCGATGGGCCCCAAGGTCACCATCGACTCGGCGACGCTGTTCAACAAGGGTCTCGAGGTGCTGGAGGCGCACTTCCTATTCGACATGCCGCTCTCGCGCATCGAGGTGGTCATCCACCCGCAGTCGCTCATCCACGGCTTGGTGCGCTACCGCGACGGCAGCATCAAGGCGCAGATCGGCCCCCACGACATGCGCCTGCCGATCCAGTACGCCCTGTCGGCGCCGGAGCGGCCGCCGACGCCACTCGAGCCCCTTCCGCTGATCGGCGGCTGGGAGTTCCTGGCGCCCGACCGCGCCCGCTTCCCCAGCCTCGACCTCGCCTACCGGGCCGGCGCCCTGGGGGGGCTGGCCCCCGTGTACCTGAATGCCGCCGACGAGGTGGCGGTGCCGCGCTTCCTGGAAGGGGGCCTGCGCTTCCTCGACATCCCACGCCTGCTCGAGGCCGTCCTGGCAGGCGCCCCGAGCGCACCCCTGAGCTGGGACGCGCTCGCCGGCGCCGACGCCGAGGCCCGCGAGGCGGCGGGCGCGTTCCGAGGCACGGCCGGGCCCTAGTGCGCCCACGCGGGCGGGCAGCGCGCCTGCCGGCGCGGGAAGGCGCTGCGGGATGGCGACCCGCGCCAACGTCGCCGAGGGGGCCGGGCCCGCTATCGTGAGGTATGTTCCGGCGCGCGATCAAGCTGCCGTTCAAGCTGCTGGGCATACCGGTCAGCCTGGACACGTCCTTCCTGCTGGTGCTGCCGTTGTTCTCGTACCTGATCGCCTCGCAGATCCCGGGGTACGTGCAGCTCTTCCGGCGTGTCGGGCTGAGCATCGATGCCGCGCCGCTCCAGAGTGGCATCACCCCCTACTGGCTGGGCCTGGCCGCCGCCGTGGGGCTGTTCCTGAGCGTGCTGGTGCACGAGCTCGGTCACGCGGTGGTGGCGCGGCTGTACGGCGTGCAGGTCAGGGAGATCACCCTGTGGTTCCTCGGCGGGGTCGCGCAGTTCAGCGAGATGCCCCGGCAGCGCGGCGCCGAGGCCGTGGTCGCCATCGTCGGGCCCATCACCAGCGGGCTGCTCGCCCTGCTCAGCGGGCTGGCGTGGCAGCCAGTCGAGGGGCACGACGCCGCGCTCTTCCTGCTCAGCTACCTCACGGTCACCAACGCCGGGCTGGCGCTCTTCAACCTCCTGCCCGCGCTGCCCCTCGACGGCGGCCGCGTGCTCCGCTCGCTCCTGGCGCTCGTCACCCCCCACCTCAACGCCACCCGCATCGCTGGCGCGGTGAGCAGCGTGCTGGCGATCCTCATGGGCGTGTACGGCTTCTTCACGCTGAGCTTCTTCCTCGTGATCATCGCCTTCTTCGTCTACAACGCCGGGCGGGCGGAGACGCAGGCGGCGATCGTGGCGGACGCCTTCGAGGGCTACCTGGTGCGCGACCTGATGACCGTGGACCCCCTCACGGTGGAGCCCGGCATGCCGCTCGGGCAGTTCCGCCAGCTGATCTACTACCGCCGCCACACGGGCTACCCCGTGGTCGACGCCGGTGGCCGGCTGCTCGGCTTCGCCCGCATCCAGGACGCCCGCGAGGAGCTGGAGAGCGCCCGCGTGGAGGACATCATGGGGCCCGCCGAGACCATCGCCCCGGACGCGCCGGCCAAGACCGCGCTGCAGCGGCTCGGTGAGGGCCGGCTCGGCCGGCTGGCGGTCGTCGACGGGGCCGGCCGGCTGCTGGGTATCCTCAGCAATAGCGACGTCCTGCGCCACCTGCGCGAGCGCGGTGAGCGCCCCGGGCCCTTCGGCCGTCTCGGCGGCGGCTGGGGTCGGGGGGGCGCCGGCGGCGGCGCCGGCAGCGGAGGCGGCAGCGCGGGTGGAGACGGGAGCGGCCGCGGAGGCGGCCACGGACCGCAGCCTGGCTAGCGAGCGCCCGGGAACGGTGCTGCGACGGTAGAGCAGCCCACCGCCGCGCGGCCCCGGCTCTGCCATACTGGATGGGGCCGTCCACGGCCCGGAGCCTCCCATGCTGACGGCCATCACCCTCATCCTCATCCTCTTCGTCGCCGTGCTGGTGCACGAAGGGGCGCACTTCGTCAACGCGCGAAGCGTCGGCGTGCAGCCGCGTGCGTTCAGTATCGGGATGGGGCCAGTGTTGCTGCGCGCCCGCTGGCGCGGGACCGAGTGGCGCATCTGCCTCTTCCCCATCGGCGGCTACGTGGACCTCCCGGGCATGGCGCCCAAGATCGACGAGAACGGCAACCTGCAGCACCCCGACGAGGGCATGGCGAAGAAGCCGTTCGGGCCCAAGCTCTGGGTGCTCGTCGGTGGCATCATCGCGAACTTCGTGCTGGGCGTGGCCCTGGTGACCTCGGCGGTGGTGCTGCAGCCCGCCTTCCGCAGCTATACCTCCGGCGCTACGGGGAACGGCAGCGAGGTGCTCAGCGTGATGGCGGGCTCGCCGGCGGACAGGCTCGGGCTCGCCAAGGGCGACCGCATCGTGGCCGTCAACGGCGTGAAGGACCCCGCGCCGCAGCAGGTCGTGGCCACCATCAAGAGCGCCAGCCGGCTCTCCATCACGCTGGCCGACGCGAGCGGAGCGCGACGTACCGTCACCACCCCGTGGCCGCCGAAGAACGACGTGGCGCGCTCGCAGGACGGCGCCCCGCTGCTCGGCATCAGCGTGTCGCCGGTGTACCAGGGGGTGCCGCTGCCGCAGGCCCTGGCGGAGTCGGCGTGGTTCGGCGTGCGGGCGGTCCCGGAGATGGTCCGCGGCTTCGTCGTGGGGTTCGCCACCATCCTCGCCGGCCGCCACACCAACGACGTCGCGGGTCCGGTCGGCATCGTCAGCTACGTCAACCAGGCCACCCATGTGGGCCTGGCATCGGTGCTGTTCCTCGCCGCCGTCATCAACTTCTCCTTCGCGGTGTTCAACGTGCTCCCGATCCCCGGCCTCGACGGCGGGCGCATCCTGCTGGCGGCGGTGGTGGCGCTCCGCGGCCGGCCGTTCAAGCCCGGCCAGGAGGAGCAGGTCCACTTCATCGGGCTCCTGGCCGTGTTCGCCTTGATCATCCTCATCACCTTCAATGACGTCAGCCGCCTCTTCCACGGCTAGGTCGCGCCCCGCCGCGCGCGCGGCGGCCAGCTGCGCGGTGGTGGTGCCGGCCTTCAACGAGGCGGACACCATCGGGCCGGTGGTGCGCTGCGCCGTGCGCAGCGAGGTCGGCCCGGTCGTGGTGGTGGACGACGGCTCCACCGACGGCACGGCCGCGGCCGCGGAGGCTGCCGGCGCGCGGGTGGTGAGGTTGCCGCGCAACGTCGGCAAGGGTGGGGCGGTGATGGCTGCGGCGTCGGCCCTCGAGGTCGACGTGCTGGTGCTGCTCGACGCCGACCTGGTGGGGCTCACGCCCCGGCAGGTGCGCGCCCTGGCGGAGCCCGTATGCTGCGGCGACGCCGACATGACACGAGGCGTGTTCCGCGGCGGCCGCTGGCGCACGACCGCCGCGCAGCGCTTGACGCCGCAGCTCAACGGGCAGCGGGCGCTGCGCCGGGTCGACCTGCTGGGTGTCCCCGGGCTACGCGCGAGCCGCTACGGCATCGAGGTCGCCATCGGCGAGCACGCCCGTCGCCGCGGCTGGCGGCGCCTGGACGTCCCCCTCGAGGGCGTGTCCCAGGTGATGAAGGAAGAGAAGCGAGGCGTGCTGGCGGGCATCGGGATGCGCGCCGGCATGTACCGCGACATCCTGCGCGCGCTGCTGCGCCGCCGTGACCGGGAGGCCTGAGCGGTGGAGATACGGCGCTTCGCGGTGGGCGCGCTGCAGGCCAACGCCTATCTGCTCGCCAACGGTGGCGAGGCCGTGCTGGTGGATCCCGGATCGGAGCCGCAGCGGCTGTTGGACGCGCTCCGGGCCAGCGGCGCGGAGCTGCAGGCCGTCTGGCTGACGCACGCGGACTTCGACCACGTCGGCGGCCTCGCGGGCGTGCTGGCCGCGCGGACGGTGCCCGTATACCTCCATCCCGCGGACCTGCCCCTGCTGCGCAGCGCCGCCGAGCGGGCCGCCGCCTGGGGCGTGCCCATCGATCCTCCCCCCGCTGCCACCCGCGATCTGAGGGACGGCCAGGTCCTGACGCTGGCCGGGCTCGAGGCACGCTGCCTGCTCACGCCGGGGCACACCCCGGGGCACATCGCCTTCCACCTGCCGGCCGCGAAGCTGGTCTTGACGGGAGACGCGCTCTTCCGCGGCTCCATCGGTCGCAGCGACAGACCGTTCGGCGACGGCGACCAGCTGCTGCGCTCCATCCGCACCTCGCTGCTGGCGCTGCCCGACGAGACCCGGGTCCTACCCGGCCACGGCGCCGAGACCACCATCGGCCTGGAGCGTCGCACCAATCCATTCCTCGCTGCCGGCTGATCAGGCCGCGCGGGTCCGGGCGGCCGTGCGGGTGCCTGCAGCTAGTCGCTCGTGAGGCGCGCCTGGATGGCGCGCGCGTGGGCCTCCAGCCCCTCCGCGCGGGCCAGGCGCGCCGCTGCGGGTCCGATCTCGGCCACGACCGCGGCGCTGAAGCTGACCAGCGGGATGACCTTCTGGAAGTCGCGCACGTTGAGGAAGCTGCTGAAGCGAGCGGTGCCCGAGGTGGGCATCACGTGGCTGGGGCCCGCCAGGTAGTCTCCCAGCGCCTCCATGCTGTTCTCGCCTATGAACAGCCCGCCGGCGTTGCGGACCTCGCTCACCCAGGCCCACGGATCCTCCACCAACAGGCACAGGTGCTCCGGCGCGTAGGCGTTGGCGGCGGCCACGCCCTCGTGGAGGTCGCGCACCAGGACCAGCATGCCGCGCTCCTCCACCGACTCGCGCGCGGCGGCGGCGGTGGGCAGGCTGTCGATGGCGCCGGGGAGCGCCGCCTGCACCTCGGCCGCGAGGCGCTGGCTGGGCGTCACCAGCACGGGCTGCGCGCCGAGGTGCTCCGCCTGGGCCAGCAGGTCGGCGACCACATGGCGGACGTCGGCGCCGTCGTCGGCCAGGATGAGCGTCTCGGTGGGGCCGGGGAGCGCCTCCACGCCCACCCGGCCGAAGACCTCGCGCTTGGCAGCCACGACGTAGCGGTTGCCCGGTCCCACGACCTTGTCGACTCGCGGCACGCTTTCGGTGCCGTACGCCAGCGCCGCCACCGCCTGCGCCCCGCCCATGCGGTAGACCTCGGCGATGCCGAGCAGGGAGGCGGCGAAGCGGATCTCCGGCGCCACGCTGCCGTCGGGCTGCGGCGGCGTCGCCACCGCGATCTCCGGCACGCCGGCGACCTGCGCCGGCACGGCGGTCATCACCAGGCTGCTGAAGAGCGGATGGGTGCCGCCGGGCACGTAGCATCCCACCCGCTGCAGGGGCCTCACCAGCTGTCCCAGGAGGGCCCCGCGCTCCTGCGCCAGGAACCCGCCCGCCGGCTGGCGCGCGTAGTAGTGGCGCACCCTCTCCACGGCCAGGCGGATGCCGTCGGCCAGGCCGGGTCCGAGCTCCGCCTCGGCCCCGTCGATGTCGGCCTGTGTCACGGCGAGCGTGGCGGGCCGGACCCCGTCGAGGCGCTCGCTGGCGTCCAGAACCGCACGATCGCCGCCTCGCTCGACGGCCTCCAGGATCGGTCGAACGGTGGCCTGGGCCTCGGGATCGAGTGCAGCGGCGGAGCGCGCGGCGAACGCCTCGAGGCCGGCCTCCAAGGTCGGGAAGACTCGCATGGCGGCATCATACTCGCGGCGGCGCCGTCCCCGCCGCCGTCTTCAGGCCGCCTGCGCGATCCCCTCCAATGTGATCGTCAGCGTCTTGCGCAGCTCGTCCCGGATGGAGCGGTCCTGGCGATAGGCCGCCCACTGCAACGTGGTGATGAAGTAGGCGTTGGCCAGGGTGCGCGCCAGGCGCTCCCGGGAGAAGTCCTCGCGCACCAGGCCCGAGGCCCGTGCCCGCGCCAGCGCATCCTGCAACAGGTCACCGAGCGGCAAGGCCAGGTAGGCCGCGCGGGAGCGCGCCGGGTCGGGGTTCAGGAGCTCGTAGCTGAGCGGCAACACCAGATGCCGGCTGCCCTCCACGAAGCGCGCCAGCTCATCGAACAGCAGGTACAGCTCCGCCAGCGGGTCGAGGCCCTCGGCCACCCGCCGGCGCGCCACGGCTCGCCCCAGCTCCTCCAGGTGCCGCCCGAAGAACTCGATGAGCAGCGCTTCCTTGTACGGGAAGTAGTTGAACACGGTGCCTCGCGACACGCCCGAGGCCCGCGCGATGGCATCGAAGGTGGCCTCCTGGAACCCCTTCTCGTCGAACAAGCGCATGGCGGCGTCGAAGATGCGCTGGCGACGGTCCGCCTTCTTGCGCTCGCGGAGGGTCACGGAAGGCGCCACCCAGGCATTGTATCGCGGGCCGACAGCGAGGAGCGCCCGCCCGGGCGAGCCCTGGCGGGCGTGCGACGACGCCGCTGGCGCCCGCCGGCCGCACCCGACCGGCCCGGACGCATGACGCCCGGCTCGGGCCGAGCCGGCCGCTCGGGGCTAGGAGGCCGCCTCGGGCACAGGGGCCTCGCGAGCCTTCGCCACCAGTCCCTTGAACGCCTCCGGCTCGCGCACCGCAAGATCGGCCAGCACCTTGCGGTCGACCTCCACGCCGGCGCGCCGGAGGCCGCTCACGAAGCTCGAGTAGCTCATGCCCTCGGCCCTGGCGGCGGCGTTGATGCGGGTGATCCACAGCCGGCGGAACACGGCCTTCTTGTCCCGGCGGTCGCGATAGGCGTAGTCGGCGGCGTTGAGCAGCGTCTGCTGGGCGATCCTGACGCTCTTGGAGCGCAGCCCCCAGTACCCCTTGGCACGCTTGAGGATCTTCTTGTGCCTGCGGCGGCGAACCACGCCGGTCTTGGCGCGCGGCATTCACGCCCTCCTACTCGTACGGCAGGAGCGACTTGATGCGCTCCGCCTCGGGCTTGGCGAGTAGCAGGTCGGTGCGGCCCTTCCGGATGCGATCTCCCGACTTCTTGAAGTTCAGGTGTCGCTTGCCGGAGCGCATCGCCTTGACCTTACCTCGCCCAGTGACTTTGACACGGGCTCTGGTGCCCTTGTGGGTCTTGAGTTTCGGCATGCTCTCGTCTCCTTGCCGCCCGGGGCGGCGTTCCTCGTTGCCTCTGGTGCCCCGTCCGTGCGGACCGAGCCGAAGGGTGTGAACAGGCCTACGAGGCTTCGGTGGGGCGAAGGACCATGTTCATGTCCATGCCCGCGATGACCGGCGCGGAGTCTACCACGGCCAGCGCGGTGAGGTCGGTCGCCACCCGGTTCAGGATCTCCTGCCCCAGCTCGGGGTGGGTGCGCTCGCGGCCTCGGAACATGATCGTCACCTTGACCTTGTGCCCGCCGGTGAGGAAGCGGCGGATGTGGTTGACCTTGGTCTCGTAGTCGTGATCGTCGATCTTGACGCGGAACTTGATCGACTTCATCTCCTGCTGGCGGGAGCGCTTGCGCGCCTCCTTGGCCTGCTGCTGCATCTCGAACCGGTAGCGTCCGTAATCCATCAGCCTGGCGACCGGGGGCTCGGCACTCTCGCCGACGAGCACGAGATCCATGTCCGCGTCGCGGGCGCGCTGCATGGCGTCCCGGGTATCGATGATGCCGATCTGCTCCCCGGACTCCGTGATCAGCCGCACCTGCCGCACGCGGATCTGTTCGTTCACCTTCAACTCTCTCGCTATGGACTTCACCTCCAAAGGGTCCGCCCTGCCGCCGGCCTTGCCGGGCAGCGGGCACAGCGGCTCAGTCTAGCAGATGCCCCAGTGCCCTTCAACGCGCGCGTGTCACGTCCTGGAGCGGTCGACCGGGCCCGCCTGAGGGGACGGCCGGGCCGGACCGGCCGCGGTGCAGCGAGCGGGGGCGGTCGCGCGGCGGCGCTCGCTCGCCCCACCGCAACTCCAGGCGGACCGCGCGCCACGCGGCACCGCCCAGGTGCCGGCGGCGCTACCCTTGGGTCATGCTGCGACCCGGTCACCCCCCGAGCACCCGCCGCGGTGCCTCCGCGCACGCCGCTCCGGCCACCCCGGGCCAGGCCGGCGCCACCGGCCCGACCCCGGCACCCGCATGAGCGCCTCGAGCATCCGCCTGCGTCTGGGCTACTCGCCCTGCCCCAACGACGCCTTCATCTTCTACGCCCTCGCGCACGGCATGGCGAAGGACGGCGAGCGGCCGGAGCTGGACTTCGACATACGGCTCGAGGACGTCGAGACGCTCAACCGCGCCGCGGACGCCGGCGAGCTCGACGTCGCCAAGGTGAGCTATCACGCCTACGGCTACCTGGCCGATCGCTACGTGATGCTGCGCTCCGGCGGCGCACTGGGACGCGGGGTGGGGCCGCTGATCGTCACGCGCGAGCCGCTCGCCGACCTCGCCGGCCGGCGCATCGCGATCCCTGGCGGCCGCACCACGGCCAACCTGCTGCTGCGCCTGTCGCACCCGGCGACGGAGCTGGTGGAGATGCGCTACGACCGCATCATGCCGGCGGTTGCCGCCGGGGAGGTGGACGCCGGCCTCATCATCCACGAGAGCCGCTTCACCTATCCCGACCACGGCCTGACGTGCTTCCTCGACCTGGGCGAGTGGTGGGAGCGCACCACCGGCAGCCTGGTGCCGCTCGGCGGCATCGTCGCACGCCGCGACCTCCGCGAGCCGACGCTCCACCGCCTTCAGGGCATGCTCCGCAACAGCCTCGCCATCGCCTGGCAGGACCCCGGCGCTACCCGCGGCTACGTCGCGGAGCACGCCGCCGAGATGGACCCCAGCGTCCGTCAGCGCCACATCGACCTCTACGTCAACCGCTACTCCATGGACGTCGGAGAGGAGGGAGAACGCGCCGCCGAGCTGCTGCTGGGCCGCGCGGCGCAGCAGGGCCTGTTCCCCGCCCCGCCCGCGCCGCTGTTCCTGACCCCGGGGGCCTGACGGCTGCGCCCCTTCGTCCGTCGACCCGCTGTGGCCCGGCCGCCTCGCGGCAGCTCGCAGCGGTGTCCGCCCTCGCTCGCCGTCCCCATCCGGCGGCAGCGTTCCCGGGTAAGCTGACGGCATGCCCAGCTTCTCGGCCGGTGAAGAGGTCCTCTACCAGGGCCAACGCTACGTGATCACCACGGCGAGCGCAGAGCCGCCGTACCGCTTCCGCCTGGTAGCGTCCACCCCCACCGGCACCAGGGTCACCTGGGCCCGTCCCGAGCAGCTCCACAAGATCGAGAGCTACACCCGGCCCGTCGACGACACCGAGCGGGCCTGACGGGTGGCGGCCGGCGCCGCTTCCGCTCACGCACGCCGTCCCCCGCGAACGCCGAGAAGCGCTCGCGCCAGCCGCACACCATCCAGGGCCGCCTCCTCGAAGGGCAGATAGCCGCGGGCGCACAGGCCCGCCGCGAACAGGCCGGGCAGGCCAGGCACCCCGAAGCCGTCACCGGCAAGCCCGGAGGGCTCGATCACGCGGCAGCGGACTTCGTATGCCAGCACCCCGTTGGCGGGATCGGCCGTCAGGCTCACCTCCTTAAGGGGCACCAGGCGCGCCTCGAGATCGAGGTAGAGCTCGTCGTAGGCCATCTCGCTCAGCCGCCCGGCGGCCTCCTCGAGCTCGCCGACGGTCAGCCGGGCGCGGAGGAAGCTGCCCACGCACAGCGCCACGCGGCCGCCCCGGCGCGGTACCCCCTCCCAGGTGTCGACTCCGTCCACGCGCCCCCGCTCGTCCAGCAACAGGCCGGTGACGTTCGACTGAAGCAGGTGGAGCCCCTCCTGCCGCTCGAGGGTGTACTTGGCGGCCCGGTGCAGCTGCCAGTTCGACACCGTGCCGTCGGCGTCGGCGTTGGCGCGCCACAGCTCATGCATCAGCGTCCCCTCGGGGGGGTGCAGGCCGACGCGGTCGCCAACGGTGTTGTAGACGGTGTCGAGGCTGGTCGTGACCAGCAGCGTGTCGAGGCCGCCGCGGGCGCAGGCGTACGCGGCCTCGCTGCCGGCGACGCCGGCACCGACCACGACCACGTCGTATACATGCCCGCGCGTGGGATAGCTGGCCAAGCGCGCCCTCAGTCGATGAGCTTCATCCCCGACAGCAGCGGCTGCCGGCGGCCAACGGCCCGCACCAGCACGTGCTCTCCGCGGCGCGTGCGCTGGTAGATGAGCACCCCGGCGGGCGCGCCGATGAGCGGGCTCACGTCGGGCGCGTCGACCAGCACGCGCAGGTGGAGGGGAAGCGTGGACCGGACGTGTCCGAGCTCGTAGCGTCGGTCGCTGGTGAGGCGGTAGCCGAAGAACACGTCGGGTGGGTCGTCGCCCGAGTAGACGGCGGTCAGCGACTGCGCCTCGCGAGCGCGGTAGTGCGCCACCGCCTCCCACACGGCCGCACGCGCTTCGGCCTCCGGGACGGTCCTCACCTCCGGCGAGCGGGTATCCCCGAAGAACGCGGCGGGGAAGTTGCGCGCCTGGGTGTAGAAGCCCTCGCGCCCCACGCGCAGCCGCATCACCTGATTGTCGTAGGTCCGGCCCTTGACCAGGCTCTTGAAGTGCGAGATGGCCAGCCCGAAGCGGCGGTCGTGCGACTCGGCGAAGTCCTCCCAGTCGGGATCCACCAGGGAGGCGTCGGTGTTCAGCTCGAAGCCGCTGAGCGGCGCATCGGACAGGTTCATGCTGGCTTCTCTCCTACGTGGATGGCCGAGATGCCGAAGGTCTGCAGCGTGTAGCGTACCTGCTCGAAGCCGGCGCTGCGCATGCGCTCGGCCAGCACGCCGGGCGGCGGGAACGCGATGACCGACGCGGGCAGGTACCGGTAGGCGCCGGCACGCCCCGAGACCAGCCCGCCCACCGCGGGTAGCAGACGCCGGAAGTAGAGGCGGTAGAGCACCCCGAAGGCGCCGCCGGGCGGCGGCGGGAACTCCAGCACGACCAGCCGCCCGCCCGGCCGCAAGACGCGCTGGAACTCGCGCAATCCGGCATCGATGTCAGCGAAGTTGCGCAGGCCGTAGCCGATGGTGACTGCGTCGAAGCTGCCGTCCGCGAAGCCCAGGGCGGTGCCGTCGCCGGCTTGGAAACGCGGGCGGCCGCGCCGGCCGGCCGCCTTGGCTCGAGCGCGCTCGAGCATCGGCTCGGCGAAGTCCACTCCCACGACCTCGGCCCCGGGGGACAGCTCGGCGAGCGTGAAGGCGAGGTCCCCGGTGCCTGTCGCCACGTCCAACACCCGGCGCGCTCCCCCGTGTAGCGCTGCGCGCGCGGCCTGACGTCGCCAGCGACGATCGACGCCGAAGCTGAGCAGGCGGTTGAGCGCGTCGTAGCGCGGGGCGATGGTCGAGAACATCGCCTGAACGTCGACCGTCTCGTGCTCGGGGGTACGCCTGGCGGACGCCATCGCCTGAAGGCTACCACGGCCTGCCGGCTCGGCGAGGTCCGGCGGCGCGCCGTGTGGGCGGGCGCGTGTCGGGCCGTCGTCCGTCAGTCCACCAGCAGCTCGTGGCGGGCGACGAAGGCGTCGAACTTCTCGCGCGTGAAGTTGGAGAGACTGGTGGCGGTGTCGCCCACGACCAGCGTAGGGACGCTGCGGCGCCCGCCGTTGACGCGTTGCACGTAGGCGGCGGCCTCAGGGTCCTGCTCGATGTCGACCTCGACGAAGGGGATGGCGAACTTGTGCAGGAAGCTCTTGGCGCGCTGGCAGTCCCCGCACCAGCGCGTGGTGTACATGAGCAACGGTCGGCTCTGCAACGGTCTCCTCCTGGGGCGGCGCCCCTTGCCGCGAGCGCGCGCCTCATGCACTGCACATGAACCTATCAGAGACCGGCAGCGATCCCTGTCAACCACGACGCACGCCAGGACGCACGGCGCGCCGCGGAGGCAACCATGCGCCACGGGGCGTGCGCCGCCGGGCCAGGGCAGGCGCGCCCCGTCCGGCGCGTTGCCCCAGGCGCCTCGCGCGGTGCGCCCGGTCCGCTATACTGGCGAGTTGGCCGCCACGCGGCCGACCGACGGTCGCCCGCCAAGGGCGCCGCCCCCGGAGAACGGATGCCCTACCGCAACATCGCCATCATCGCGCACGTCGACCACGGCAAGACCACGCTGGTGGACGGCATGCTGCGTCAGTCCAACGTGTTCCGCGCCAACCAGGACGTCGTGGAGCGCGTGATGGACTCGGGTGCGCTCGAGCGCGAGCGCGGCATCACCATCCTCGCCAAGAACACCGCCGTCACCTGGCACGACGACAAGATCAACATCGTCGACACGCCGGGCCACGCCGACTTCGGCGGGGAGGTGGAGCGCGCGCTCACCATGGTGGACGGCGCGCTGCTGCTGGTGGACGCCGCCGAGGGGCCGATGCCGCAGACCCGCTTCGTCCTTCGCAAGGCCCTGGCGCGCGGGCTCGAGCCGATCCTCGTGATCAACAAGGTGGACCGCAAGGACGCCCGCCCCGACGAGGTCGCCACCCTGACCTTCGACCTGATGGTCGAGCTGGGGGCGACCGACAGCCAGCTCGACTTCCCGATCCTCCACGCCGTGGCGCGCGAGGGCCGGGCATGGCGCGAGGGTGAGGCGCCAGCCTCGGACCTGCGCGCCCTGTTCGAGACCATCCACGACAAGGTGGCCGCCGCGAGCGGCGATCCGGATGCCCCCTTCCGCATGCAGGTGGCCAACCTGGACTACTCCGACTACCTCGGCCGGCTGGCCATCGGTCGCGTGCTCCAAGGACGGGTTCGCGCCGGCGACGCCATCGTCCGTGCGGACGTCGACGGCGGCGCCAAGCCGGTGCGGGTCACGAAGGTGTTCACGCACCTCGGCCTCGGCCGCAGCGAGTGCGAGGTGGGCGATACCGGCGACATCGTGGCACTGTCCGGCGTCGAGGGCGCCGTGATCGGCGAGACGCTCTGCCAGCCTGAGGCGGTGGAAGCCTTGCCGGCGGTGCGCGTCGACGAGCCGACGGTGAGCGTCAGCTTCAGCCCGAACACCAGCCCCTTCGCCGGCCGCGAGGGCCGCTACGTCACCAGCCGCCACCTGGCCGAGCGGCTCGAGCGGGAGCTGCTGACCAACGTGGCGCTGCGCGTCGAGCCCCTGGGGAGCGAGCGTTACCGGGTGTCGGGTCGCGGCGAGCTTCACCTGAGCATCCTCATCGAGACGATGCGGCGCGAGGGCTACGAGTTCTCGGTGTCGCGGCCCGAGGTGATCCTCAAGCGCGACGCGGGCGGCCTACGCGAGCCCGTGGAGCGCGTGGTGGTGGACGTTCCCACCCAGGCGATGGGAAGCGTGATGGAGGCGCTGGGCGCCCGGCGCGGCACGCTCGTGCAGATGGAGCCGGGCGAGACGCGCGCCCGCCTGGAGTTCAGGGTCCCCAGCCGGCTGCTCTTCGGCTTCCGCACCGCCTTCCTCTCGCTCACGCAGGGTGAGGGCGTGCTGAGCCACGTCTTCGACGGCTACGAGCCCTTCGCCGGTGAGGCGGAGGTGCGCGCCCAGGGCTCGCTGGTGGCGATGGAGGCCGGCGAGACCTTCGCCTACAGCCTGTTCAAGCTCGCCGACCGCGGCGAGTTCTTCATCACGCCGGGCACCGAGGTGTACGTCGGCATGATCCTGGGCGCCCGAAGCAAGCCCGGCGACCTGAACGTCAACGTCTGCAAGAACAAGAAGCTCACCAACGTGCGGGCGGCGGGAAGCGACGACAACCTGCTGCTCACGCCGCCGCGGCGGCTCAGCCTGGAAGAGGCGCTGGAGTACATCGCCGACGACGAGCTGCTCGAGGTCACGCCCAAGGCGGTTCGGCTGCGCAAGCGGGTGCTCGACCCCCAGCTGCGGCGGAAGGATCAGATCGCGGCACGAGCGCTCTGAGGCGCGACGCGTCCACGCTCGATCCAGAGCGTCAGTCGGCCCCTGCGTAGGCCGCGTCGGTAACCACCTCGGCCGATGGCTCTGCGACCGTGTCGGGAGCGCGGTGGCGCTCCTCGTCGGAGCCGTCCGGGGGCGCGTCGGCTCGCGGGCCCCGTTCCACCGAGATGGGCGCGAACGGTGCCTCCTGGCGGGCTCGGGCCCGCCCCTGGCGCACCAGCTCCATGAGGGCGGCGAAGCTCACGGTGCGGCTCGCCCAGTCGGCGGCCTCGGTGAGCTCGAACAGCTGCCCTCGGCGCAGCCGCTTCAGCCCCGACATCAGGCGCCGCATGGCACCGGCCAGCGTGAGCCGCTCGAGCGCCACCTCGAAGTAGCTGCCGGCGCGGTAGCGCGCTGCCATGCGCGCCAGGTCCCCGGGTGAGGCTCGCAGCGGCCGCTCCGGGCGCGGGTAGCCGGGCCTGGGGGTGCGCGCCGGCAGCACCAGCCGCCGCTCGTCGCGGCGCGAGCGCAGGAAGCGCACCGCCTCCTCGAGCTCCTCGAGCAACGCCAGCGTCGAGAGCGTCTCCTCCAGCGCCTCCTCCTCGGCGGCGACCTGCTGGCGCGCCGGGCGCGGCAGCAGCAGACGCACCTTCAGCTCCAGCACCTGCGCCACCTGCGGCAGCGCCTCGCTTGCGACCTCCAGGTCGCTGCTGGCGAGCGCCTCGAAGTAGTCGAGGTAGTCGTGGACGAGACGGTACAGGTCGAGCCGGGCAGGAGCCAGATCGCCGCTTCGTAGCGCGTGCGCCAGCTCGCCCAAGGTGCCCCGGAAATGCTGCTGCTCGACGGTGAACGTGGTCGACTCGGCCACGGCGCGAGTCTACCATCGCCGCCGGCGCGCTCCGAGGGCGGCTCAGTCGAGGAAGGGGTCGGCGCCCTCGCCCGCCAGGTGGCGGGTGTCGTTGACCCGCTCGACCACCGCCTCCTCGCCGTTGAACAGCACCCGGCTCACGCCGGTGTGACGCAGGTAGATGCGCTTGCGCCAGCGCGGCCTCTCCACCCCCAGGACGTGCGCCAGAAGCATCTGGATGGTGCCGGAGTGGCTCACCGCCACCACGTGGTCCTCGGCTCCGAGCTCGTCCATCCACGCCACGGCACGGTCTCTCAGGTCGCTGTAGGACTCGCCCCCCGGCGCCCGCCGCGCGAACGGATCCTCGGACCACCACGGCCACTGCGGATGGCGCTCGTTGTCGAGCTGGGTGGCGCCCTCGAACTCGCCGAAGTCGAGCTCGGCGAGCCGCGCGTCGAAGCGGATCTCCCTCCCCGGGAAGGCGACCTCGGCGGTCTCTCTCGCGCGCGCGAGCGGGCTGGCGTAGACCACGGCATCGCGCTCCAGCCCGCGGACGTAGCCCGCCAGCAGGCCGGCCTGCCTGCGCCCCTCCTCCGCCAGCGGCACGTCCGTCTGCCCCTGGAAGCGGCCGTCGACGTTCCACTCGGTGAGGGCGTGCCGGATCAGCGTGAGCCGTCGCATGCGCAACGAAGTCTACCAGGCGTAGGCGCCAACGCCGCGCTCCTGCACGTCGTCGGCGGCGCCCGGCCGGGGACGGGGACCGTGCTACCCTCGCGCCATGGACCTCACCGGGAAGTCCGCCCTCGTCACCGGCGCCAGTCGGGGCATCGGCCGCGCCGTGGCCGACGCGCTGGCCCGGGCCGGGATGAACGTCACCCTCACCGCCAGGGACGAGCAAGCCGTCACCGCGGCCGCCGGCGAGATCGCAGCGAGCGGGCCGGGCCGCGCCCAAGGCGTGGCAGCCGACGTGCGCGATCCGGCGGCCATGGAGAGCGCCGTGCAGCGCGCGCTGAGCGCCTACGGCAGCCTCGACGCGGTGGTCGCCAACGCCGGCGTCGGCGTGTTCGCCAGCATCGACGAGATGAGCATCGAGGACTGGCAGCGCACCGTCGACACCAACCTCAGCGGGGTGTTCTACACCGTCAGGGCGTCAGTCGAGGCGCTGAAGCGCAGCCGTGGCGCCATCATCACCGTCGGCAGCCTGGCCGGCACCAACTTCTTCGCCGGCGGCGCGGCCTACAACGCCACCAAGTTCGGCCTCGCCGGCTTCAGCCAGGCCATCATGCTGGACCTGCGCAAGCACGGCGTCAAGGTCTCGACCATCATGCCGGGGTCGGTGGCCACGCACTTCAGCGGCGACGCCCCCGGGCCCGCCGACAGCTGGAAGATCCAGGCCGAGGACATCGGGGAGTTGGTCCTCTACCTGCTGCGGACCCCCGAGCGCACCCTGCCGAGCAAGGTGGAGGTTCGCCCGACGCATCCGCCCGGCAGCTGAGCGCTGCGGCGGGCGCGCCCCGCCCGCGCCGGCCCCGCGCCGTAGACTCTAGGGGTGTATCCCGCCGTGCGCCGCCTGCTCTTCCGGCTCGAGCCGGAGCGGGCCCACGCACTGGTGATGGGCGGGTTGGCGACCGCGGGTCGCAGCCTGCTGCTGAGGCGCCTGCTCGCCAGCGCGCAGGGCCCTTACGACCCGCGCCTGCAGGTCCCCCTGTTCGGGCTGCGCTTCCGCACGCCCGTGGGCCTGGCCGCCGGCCTCGACAAGGACGGGGTGGCCGTCCACGGGCTGGCCGCGCTCGGGTTCGGGCATCTGGAGCTGGGCACGGTGACCGCCCTCCCGCAACCCGGCAACCCCCGCCCGCGCCTGTTCCGCCTGGTGGAGGACGGGGCCCTGATCAATCGCATGGGCTTCAACAACGCCGGCGCCGCGGCCCTGGCCAGGCGCCTGGCATGGTTGCGCCGGGCCGGCGGCGTGGACGTTCCGCTGGGCGTCAACGTCGGCAAGTCGCGCGCCGCGCCACTCGGTGCGGCGGCGGACGACTACCAGCGCGCGCTTCGCGAGGTCTGGCCCGTGGCCGACTATCTGGCGATCAACGTGTCCTCGCCCAACACCCCCGGCCTGCGGAGCCTGCAGGAGCACGGCCCGCTGGAAGCGCTGCTAGGGCTGGTCGCGCGGCTGCGCAGCGAGCTTGGCAGCAGGCCGGTCCTGCTCAAGATCGCTCCCGACCTCGAGAACGCCGCCCTGCTGGACGCCGCCGCGGTGGCCGAGAGCCACGGTCTGGCGGGGTTGATCGCCACCAACACCACCACCGCACGAGGCGGCCTGCGCTCACCCCTCGCCGCCGAGGCGGGCGGTCTCTCCGGGAGGCCGCTGGCGGCCCGCGCGCTCGAGGTGCTGCGGCTGCTGCGCAGCCACACGTCGCTGCCGCTGGTGTCGGTGGGGGGCGTGTGGAGCGGCGCCGACGTGGTGGAGCGGCTCACCGCCGGGGCGTCGCTGGTGCAGATCTACACGGCCTTCGTCTATCGCGGTCCGGCGCTGCTGCGGGAAGCCGCCGACGCGGTGCTGGCGGCGCTGGACGCTCGCGGCCTGAGCGGCGCCGCCGAGCTCGCTGCCGACGCTAGCGCCGCGACACCCAGGGCACGTCCGCCACGCCCGAGCGTGCGTTGACCGCGCGAGCCAGCATGAACAGCAGGTCGGACAGCCGGTTGAGGTAGGCCAGAGCGTGCGGGTTCACCGCGCTCGCGCGCGCCAGCGCCACCGTGTCGCGCTCGGCGCGACGCGCCACCGCCCTCGCCACATGGAGGGCCGCGGCGGCCGGGCTGCCGCCCGGCAGCACGAAGCCGGTGAGCGGCTCGAGCTCCTCGTCCAGCGCGTCGATCAGCGTCTCGAGCCCGGCCACGTCGCTCTCGGCGATCCCCCGGACGGCCTGCCTCGCCTTCGCCTCCAGCGGCGTCGCCAGATCCGCTCCCAGGTCGAACAGCGCGCTCTGCACACCGGCCACCGCGCCATCCAGCTCGGCCGCCTTCGCCGGCGAGCCCGCAAGCGCCGCCCGGGCCACGCCAAGCGCCGCGTTGGCCTCGTCCACCGCGCCGTAGGCGCGGACCCGGAGGTCGTCCTTGCCCACCCGGCCGCCGCCGAAGAGCCCCGTCTCGCCGGCATCGCCGCTTCGGGTATAGATCTTCATGCGACCACCATAGCGCCCGCGAGATCGCGCGTGCGGCACGCGGCTCCCGCGCGCGTGCCGGGCCACGGCGGGTAGACTGGCCGCAGTCATGAACGTCGCGACGGTGCTCCATACCCACATCCTGGGCAACGAGCTGCTGCGCTGGGGCGTGGCGCTGCTCGTGGCCCTCGGCGTCTACTTCGCGCTGCGCATCATCCGCGGCATCGTGCGCAGCCGTCTCACGGCCATCGCCGAGCGCACCCGCATCGCCTTCGACGACGTGCTGGTGGAGACGCTCGGCAAGACGCACACGTTCACGTTCGTGGCGGCCGCCATCTACTGCGGGTCGCTGGCGCTGGCCTTCGAGGGCCGCACGCACGAGCTCCTGGCACGCGGCTTCGTGCTGGTGCTGCTGCTCCAGCTGGCGCTGTGGGCCAACCATGCACTGAGGGCGGTGCTGGAGCGCTACCGCAGCGACGAGTCGCTGGGCTCGGGGCGGCGCACCGGGCTCGCCGCCATCGGCTTCGTGGGCCGGTTGGTGCTGTTCACGCTGGTGTTCCTGCTGGTCATGGAGAACCTGGGGATCCACGTGAACACGCTTCTCGCGGGCCTGGGCATCAGCTCGCTGGCGGTGGCGCTGGCCCTGCAGAACATCCTCGGCGACCTGTTCGCCTCGCTATCGATCGTCTTCGACAAGCCGTTCGAGATCGGTGACTTCATCATCGTCGACCCCCACCTGGGCACGGTGGAGCACGTGGGCCTGCGCACCACCCGGGTGCGAAGCCTCTCAGGCGAGCAGCTGGTCTTCCCCAACAACGACCTGATCAAGGCGCGCATCCGCAACTACAAGCGCATGGCGGAGCGGCGCGTGGTGTTCGCCTTCGGGGTGCTCTACAGCACGCCGCCCGAGACCGTGGAGCGCATCCCCGGCATGGTGCGCGAGATCATCGAGGGTCAGGAGAAGGTGCGCTTCGACCGCGCCCACTTCAAGGAGTTCGGCGCCTCGGCGCTCAACTTCGAGGTGGTCTACTGGGTCCTGGACCCCGACTACACCCTCTACATGGACATCCAGCAGGCGATCAACCTGGCGTTGATGCGGGCGTTCGGGCCGCTGGGTGTGGAGTTCGCCTTCCCCACGCACACCGTCTACCTGGAGACCGGGGAGGAGACGCCGGCGGGGCCGGTGGGCTCGAGCACCTGGGCGGCCCCGGCGGAGGCCGGCGGCGAAGGCGCCGGCGGCTAGGGCGCGGGCAGTCAGGCCGCTGCCTGAACGAGCCGCTGCCTGCTCTAGGCGCGGCCGAAACGCTCCTCGACGTAGGCGTCGAGCATGCGGTTGAAGTCCTCGACGATGCTGTCGCCTTGCAGCGTGCCGACGAGCTCGCCGTCGCGGTAGACGGGCGCCCGCGGGGACTCGCCGGTGCCGGGGAGGCTGATGCCGATGTCGGCGTGCTTCGACTCGCCCGGACCGTTCACCACGCAGCCCATCACCGCCACCTTGAGCCGCTCCACCCCCGGGTAGCGCTCGCGCCAGGCGGGCATGCGTGAGCGCAGGTAGCTCTGGATGTCGCGCGCCATCTCCTGGAACAGCGTGCTGGTCGTGCGCCCGCAGCCGGGGCAGGCGGTGACGGTGGGAGCGAAGCTGCGGAGGTCGAGCGCCTGCAGGATCTCCTGGGCGATCTCCACCTCGCGCTCCCGCGGCGCGCCCGGGTCGGGCGTGAGCGACACGCGGATGGTGTCGCCGATGCCCTCGGCCAGCAGCGCGCTGAGAGCCGCGCTGCTGGAGACGGCGCCCTTGACCCCCATGCCGGCCTCGGTGAGGCCGAGGTGGAGCGGGTAGTCGCAGCGGGCGGCCAGCTTGCGGTAGACGTCCCACAGCGACCGCACGCCCGACACCTTGGCGCTGAGGATGATGGCGTCGTGCGGCAGGCCGTGCTCCTCGGCCAGCTCCGCGGACAGCAGCGCCGATTGCAGCATCGCCTCCACCAGCACCTCGCTGGCGTCGAGCGGGTCGGCGCGACCGGCGTTCTCGTCCATCAGGCGCGTCAGCAGCGACTGGTCCAGGGACCCCCAGTTCACCCCGATGCGCACGGGCTTGCCGTGCTCCACGGCGGCGCCCACGATGGTCAGGAAGTTCTCGTCGCGGTGCTTGCCGCCGCCCACGTTGCCGGGGTTGATGCGGTACTTGTCGAGCGTGCGCGCCATCTCCGGGTAGGCCGGCAGCAGCTTGTGACCGTTGTAGTGGAAGTCGCCCACCAGCGGCACGTCGGCGCCCATGTCACGCAGCCGGGCGCGGATCTCCGGCACGGCCCCTGCGGCCGCCTCGTTGTTGACGGTGACGCGCACGATCTCACTGCCGCTGGCCGCCAGCGTGGCGACCTGCGCCGCGGTGGCGGCGGCGTCCGCGGTATCGGTGTTGGTCATCGACTGCACCGCCACCGGGTGGTCGCCACCGACCGGCACGGAACCGACCCACACCGTCGGGGTGCGCCTGCGAGTGCTGCTCACCGGTCCAGTCTACCGGCGAGGCCCCTGCACGCTGTGGCTCTGGCGACCGCGCGCCGCCGGCGCGAGGCCCGGCCGGCGCACCGGCGGCAGCCGCAGCCGCGTCGCCCGCGGCTCACCCCGCGATCAGCTCGAGCACCCTCGGCAGCAGCGTGCGGCTGGTGCTCACGGCCTCGCCGCCATGCACCGTCTCGTTGCCCGACCAGTCGCCGAAGTAGCCTCCCGCCTCGGGCAGGATGACGCCGAAGGGACCGCAGTCCCAGGCGTTCATGATGGGATCGAGCATCAGCTCCAGCCGGCCGCTGGCGACCAGCGCATGCCCGTAGGCGTCGCCCCAGCCCACCCGCATGTAGCAGGCCTGCTGGAGCCGGCGCCAGGCGTCACCGCGGCCGTGCCTCTCGAAGCTGCCGGGGTCGGTACAGGACACGAAGGCGCGCGCCAGGTCGGGCGTGTCCGCCACCGAGACGCGCCGGCCGTCCAGGTAGGCGCCCCGGCCGCGCGCGGCGTAGATCATCTCGCCCAGGGCCGGGAAGTAGGCCACGCCGACGGTGACGACGTCGTGTTCCTCCAGCGCCAGCAGCACCGCGTAGAGCGGCACGCCGCGCACGAAGCTCTTGGTACCGTCGATGGGGTCGACCAGCCAGCGTCGTCCGCTTCGCCCCGCCTCGCCGCCGTACTCCTCGCCCACGATCCCGTCGCCCGGGAAGGCGGCCGCGAGCCGGTCGCGGATCAGGGCCTCGGCCTCCCGGTCGGCGACCGTCACGGGGGTGTCGTCGGGCTTGAGCTCGGGGCGCACGCCGGCCTGGAAGTAGCCGAGCGTCAACCTCCCGGCCTCGAACGCGATGGCCTGAGCAGCGTCCAGGGCGGCATCGAGCGGATCGGATCTGGCCACGCCTCACCTCCGGCGGGAGGCGCCGACCCACCACCGCCCGGCCCCTGCCGGCGGCCGGAAATGCGCCTCCCACGCGAATGCTACGATACCCGCAGCATGCTCTTCGAACGGGCCGCGCTGGAGCAGCGCGAACGCCGGACCCTCGCCCCGTACGCCTGCCTCGCGGCCGACTCGCGCGGACGGCTTCACCCGGAGGCCGAGAGCCGCTACCGCACCGCCTTCCAGAAGGACCGCGATCGTGTGGTGCACACCAGCGCCTTCCGTCGGCTGGAGTACAAGACGCAGGTGTTCATCAACACCCAGGGAGACTACTACCGCACCCGCCTCACCCACACCCTGGAGGTGGTGCAGGTCGGCAAGAGCGTCGCTCGCGCGCTGGGGCTCAACGAGGACCTCACCGAGACCATCGCGCTGGCGCACGACCTCGGGCACCCACCCTTCGGGCACGCCGGCGAGCGCGCGCTGGACCGTCTCGCCGGCGGCATCGGCGGCTTCGATCACAACCGCCAGAGCCTGCGCATCGTCACCGAGCTCGAGCATCGCTACCCGGACTTCCCCGGGCTCAACCTCACCTGGGAGGCGCTCGAGGGCATCATGAAGCACGAGACCGAGTACGACGTTCCCGATGCCGGCTGGGAGCCCGACAGCCAGCCCTCGCTGGAGGCCCAGGTGGTCAACGTCGCCGACGAGCTCGCCTACAACGCGCACGATCTCGATGACGGCCTGCGCTCCGGGCACCTCTCCCCCATGGACATCGGCGAGGTGGGCATCATCGGGGAGCTGATGCAGCGGCTGCAGCTCGACCCCATGCGGTTCGACAGCGGCCAGCGCTACTACCTGGTGCGCGAGCTGCTGGGCGACGTCATCACCGATGCCGCCGAGCACACCGACCAGGTGCTGCGCGAGGCCGGCGTGGAGAGCGTGGCCGACGTGCGCCAGGCATCCGGCAAGCTGGTCGCCAGCTCGCCCGCCATGGGCGCCAGGCTGGCCGAGCTCAAGCAGTTCCTCTTCGATCGCTTCTACTTCCACTACCGCCAGATCCGCATGACGCACAAGGCCGACACCATCCTCGAGCGCATCTTCCGCGCCTACCAGGCGACGCCGGACATGCTCCCCTTCGAGGTGCAGGCCCAGGCGCGGGGGCTGGGGCTCGAGCAGGCCATCACCGACTACATCGCCGGCATGACCGACCGCTTCGCCGGCGAGGAGTATCGGCGCCTGTTCGACCCCGACGTGCTGACCTGAGCTCCCGCCGCAGCGGGCGGCCGGCGCGCGAGGCGAGCGGAGCCCGCTACTGGGTGGCCCTGGCCACCGCGGTCAGGCTGCCGTCGTCAGGATTGCGGATCCAAGCGACCTGGAAGCCGCCATGCAGCACGTGGACGATCACCCAGGGACTGGTGATCGCCTGGGTGGTGACGGCACCGGTGCTGGGGCTGGTCTTGACCAGGTCCAGATACAGCTCGCCGTTCTCCACGCTCACCCCGCGCACGTCCAGGCCGTAGCCGCCGGTCGCCTTCTTGCCGTCGAAGATGGCGACCACGGTCTCCCGCGAGAAGTCGAGCTTGGGCACGGCCGGAACCTGGAGCTGGCTGCCGTAGGCCTGGTACCACAGGTTGCTCAGCTGGCCCTGGCTGGTGACCAGCACGTAGGCGGGCTTGTCGAAGCCGACCGCGTGCTGACCCTTGGCCAGCACCTCCCAGGGAACCTGCTGGCTCGAGCCGCCGGCGGCCGCGCGGCTCGTCGGAAGCGTCCGCTGCACGTAGAGGCCGGTGTGAAGGTACTCGCTGGTGCCGTTGACGGCGTGGGTCGGCAGCGAGGACGCCGGCAGGGCGGCCACCACGAACGGCTTGCCCGACTGTGCCAGGCCGCTCGCGATGGCGTCCGCCTCGCGATCGGTCAGCTGGCCGAGGCCGCGCAGGCCGTTGAGCCGCGGCCGCGGCACCACCCGTTGCGTGGTCCCGGGCGTGCCGCTGTCGATGAGCGTGAAGTAGTCTCCCCCATCGAAGTACACGACCTGCTCGACGGGCTTCGTGACCTCGACGTGGAGGTCGGTCGTGAGCGGGATGCGCGACACCGTCACGGGTGCGGTGCCGGGCTTGGGCAGGCTCGCGCGGAGGTACGGCTGACCGTCGGCCAGGAGCGCGTCCTGGACGGCGAAGGGATCGGCCTTGGTGCCCTGCGTCAGCGTCACGCCCTTGCCGCCCATGCGGATGGTCCCGGGCGACCCGTACAGGTAGCTGAGGCGGGCGTTCACGGCGCCGTAGAGGTAGACGTCGTGAAGCTTCGGCCCGCTCTGCGGCACACAGCCAGCGAACAGGACGAGGACGGCCAGGGCCGGCAGGGCGAAACGCATCGGTACCTCCTGGGCGCATGCTATCACTGCGCGCCTGAGAAGCCGCTGAGGGACGCGCGGCGGGCAGGGCAACCCGGGAGGCGCCTGCTATGCTTCCAGGGTGTCGCCCCAGGGCCAGCGTTTCCCGGTCGTGTCGACCTCCGGCGGCGGCGGGGTGGTGGCCGGACGCCGCCCGCGCGGCCTGGGTCGCGACCCCAGGCGACCTCCCGGACGGCGGCGCACGCCCGCCCAGCGCCGCGGTCGGCCCCGCTGGCTGCTGGCGTTGACGCTGGCGGCCGCCGCCGCGGCTTGCGTGAGCACCGGCGCGTCGGCCCAGGCGCCATCCCAGCCGAGCGCCGCGAGCGCGCCGCCGGGCGGACGCGGGGCCGAGCTGGCGGACGTGCTGGTGATCGGCAGCCAGCCCGAGGCGATCTCGGCGGCGGTGGCCGCCAGCGAGCAGGGGGCGCGCACCGTACTGCTCACGACCGCCCCTCGCCTGGGCGGCCTCTTCGTGCTCGGAGAGCTCAACGTCCTGGATCTGCGGACGCGGCCGGAGCTCTACCAGCGCGGCCTGTTCCTGCGCTGGTGGCAGCGGGTGGGCAGGCGGCCCGCCTTCGATGTCGACGCCGCCGAGCGCGCCTTCGTCGCGATGCTGTCGGAGGCGGGCGTGCAGGTGATCGAGGACGGCGCGTCCCCCGTCCCGCTGCTGGACCAGGACGGCCGGCTGCTGGGCGCCCGCGCCGGCGACCGCACCATCCTGGCGAAGCAGGTGATCGACGGCGAGCGCGACGCCCGCTTCGCCGACGCGGCGGGGGCGCCCTTCACCATCGGCTGGCGCTCGCTCGGCGTCCAGCAGCACATGGCGTCCACCCTGGTCTTCGCCCTGAAGGGCGTGGACTGGGCGCGCTTGACCGCGGCGGTCAAGGCGCGCGGCGACAGCTACGCCCACGTGCGCGACAACGTGGTCTGGGGCCCCTTCGGCGGCTACCCCGCCGGCTACGACCCGACCAGCCCCAGCCTCCGGCTGCGTGGCCTCAACCTGGGCCGCGAGTCGGACGGCACCGTGCTCGTGAACGCCCTGCTCATCTACGGGGTGGACCCGCTGAACGCCGCCAGCCTGGCGCGCGGCAGGGCCCGCGCGGCGGCGGAGTTGCCGGCGGTGGTGAGCTACCTGGACGCCGGCATCCCGGGCTTGGAGCACGCCACCCTGGCCGGCGCGGCTCCGCGCCTCTACGTGCGCGAGACGCGGCATCTGAAGGCGCAGTGCGTGCTGCACGCCAACGACGTGCTCGACAACAAGGTGACGCCGTGGGACGTGGCGGCGGGCGGCTACCCGCTCGACGTCCAGAGCCTCACGCCTCACGACGCCGGCTTCGTCTATGGCGTCCCCGACATCTACGGCGCGCGCCTGT
>Ga0315535_1000162_pt1 | contig 44332 bp, 49 predicted proteins | sample SalMarSW160220MG_2_FD_203092 | JGI IMG/M metagenome (GOLD analysis project Ga0315535, IMG submission 203092) | Salt marsh sediment microbial communities from the Plum Island Ecosystem LTER, Massachusetts, United States - Salt Marsh Sediment SW1602-20 ... | reverse complement strand
GACGTCATCTCTCATCCGGCGCTCGTTGACGCGATCCGCGGATCCACCCTACACTCTCCGTTCGCGCCCGCGTGAGCCGCAGGCGCCTTTCCATGTCCATGCAACGGCCGCACGTGGCCGTCGCACTCGCTCCGAGGACCCATGTACGCAGTCATCGAGACCGGCGGGAAACAGTACCGCGTCGAGGTCGGCACCGAGCTCGAGGTCGAGCTGCTCGAGGCCGAGGCCGGCCAGTCGATCACGCTCGAGCGTGTTCTCCTGGTCGCCGATGACGCCCAAGCGGCGGTTGGCACCCCGTTGGTTGCCGATGCGGCGGTCGACGCCGAGGTCGTCGGCCGCGAGCGTGGTGAGAAGGTCATTGCGTTCAAGTACCGGCCCAAGGCCCGCCGGCGGGTCAAGAAGGGCCACCGGCAGGAGCGGACCGTGCTGCGGGTAGCGGATATCCGCTACCAGGGCAAGAGCGCGGCGGAAGGCGTCGCGACGACGGGCAAGGCGAAGGCCACCGACCGCAAGCGCCTCGAGGAGGCGGCGGCGCGTCAGGCAGCCGAGGACGCCGCCCTTGCCGCCAAGCTCAGCCTGGGCACGATGAGTGAGGGGCCGAGCGAGGAGGCGCCCAAGTCGGCGAAGCGCACCCGGGCGAAGGCGGCGGACGCAGGTTCGGCCGAGGCCGGCGCTGCCGAGGCCGTCGAGTCCGCCACCGGCGCCGAAGCCACGCAGGGTGACAAGGCCAAGGCCGCTGCCAAGCCGACCCGCCGGCGCGCGCAAGCGAAGAAGGCCGATGCGGCGTCGAGCGACGCAGCTCCGGCAGACCGCGCCGCGGCGGATGCAACCCCCAAGGCGCCGCCCAAGCGCTCTCGCACGAAGAAGGACTAGTAGCCATGGCGCACAAGAAGGCCGGCTCGAGCTCGAAGAACGGCCGCGACAGCGTTGGCCAGCGGCTGGGCGTCAAGGCTGGCGACGGCCAGCTCGTCACGGCGGGCTCGATCATCGTGCGCCAGCGGGGCATGACGTTCGCTGCCGGCGAGGGCGCGGGACTGGGCCACGACTACACCGTGTTCGCCACGGTCGACGGGAAGGTGCGATTCGAGCACGCGACCCGCAGCAAGAAGCGCGTCCGGGTGATCCCGGTCGCAGCCGAGCCGGCCGCCGCCGAGGCGTAACGACCCGGCGCAGACGACGACCACCGGCGGGCTCGGTCCCGTACGGACGGCGTCGAAGGAGCACCCGTGAAGAGCGACATCCACCCCAAGTACCACCAGGCGCGTGTCCATTGCGGCTCGTGCGGGACCGAGTTCGAGGTCGGCTCGACCCGTGAGGAGCTTCGCGTCGACGTGTGCAGCAACTGCCACCCATTCTTCACCGGCAAGCAGAACATCATCGACACGGCGGGCCAGGTCGAGCGTTTCCAGCGCCGCCTCGAGCGTCAGGTCCGCGCCTGACCCCCAACCTCCGAAAGCCAACCAGCCGCCACCGAACGACGCCCGATCGGGCGTCGTTCACGATTCCGGCTCCAGGCGCGCCTCTGTCAGTCCGACGCGGCGTCGAGCAGCCCGGCGAGTCTCGTGCGGAGGCGCGTGCCTACAGCTCCCGGCGTCGGAAGGCCGCGAGCGCTCCGGCGGCGCACGCGGCTACCAGGACGGCGCTTCCGACGATCGCGGTCGCCAGGGCGCCGGCATCGAGCGAGGCCGTGTCCCCGGCAGCGATCAGGATTGACGGCGCCGCGAGCCCGGTCGGGAGGAGCTGATCCAGGGTCGGGAACACGGACAGGATGCTCACGCCGATCAGGGCCACGAAGCCGAGCCCCGCGGCAGCCGTCGTCGAGCCGGTGGCTGCGGAGGCGAGAAACGTGAGCGCCGCCCACGCCAGCAAGGCAAGCCAGGCCAGGAGTCCCAGCACGACCCAGCCGCCGATCGGCAACGGATCGAACAGGACCACGGTGTAGGCCCAGGCAACGGCGACCCCAAGCGCGGTGCACACGCCGAGGACGATGGCGATCCCGGTCAGCTTGGCGGCCAGGAATGCCGCGCGGGTCGCCGGCTGGGCGAGCACGAGAGCCGCGGTGCCCCGATCCAGCTCACCGGACACGGCGCTCATCGCGAGCGCGATCGCCGCCAGCGCACCAAGCTGTCCCAGGTTCTTCTGGAGCTGCTCGAGCGCCGTGACGGCGGTGGGGGTCGGCATGGGGATGGTCATCTGATCGCCCAGCGCCGCGGTGAGGATGTCGTTGAGGTAGCGAGCTGTCAGCGGGGAGATGATCCCGACGGCGATGAACAGGAGCCCGACGATCGGCAGCCGGCGGGTTCGCCAGGCTTCGAGCAGCTCCTTGCGCAGGAGCACGGTGAAGCCGCTCATGCTGCGACCTCAGGGCTATTGCCGGTGAGCCGAAGGAACACGTCCTCGAGGGTGGGCCGTGCGCGGGCCACGGAGATGACGGCGACGCTCTCGGCCGTGATCGCGGGCAGGAGCTCTCGGCCCGCGCGCGCCGGATCGGCGACGGCCACCGTGAGCAGACCGTGCTCCACGGCGGCCCCCGTAACCCAGTCCTGCATGCGCAGTCGCGTGGCCAGCGCCTCCAGGGCGGCTCCCTGTCCCGGCTCCGCCTCGACCCGGTAGACGGGCAGCGCGAACCGGTCCAGCAGATCCGCCAGCGGCCCCTCGACGACGAGGTGGCCGTGATCGAGGATCCCGACCCGGTCGCAGATCCGCTCGACGTCGGCGAGCACGTGGGTCGAGAACAGGACGGTGATCTCGCCGCGCAGGGCGGCGATCAGGCTGAGGACGTCTCGCCGGCCCTCCGGGTCCAGGGCGCTAACTGGTTCGTCGAGGACGACGATCGGTGGTCGATGGACCAGCGCTCCGGCGATACCGAGCCGCTGGCGCATGCCACCCGAGTACGAGCCTGCCCGCCGGTCCGCGGCTGTGGTGAGATCGACGCGTTCGAGCGCGTCATCGATCGCGTGACGGAGCTCCGGCCCATCGAGCCCGTGCAGCCTCCCCAGCAGGCGAAGCTGCTCGCGGCCGGTCATCCACCCGTAGCCTCGGGGGTCCTGCTCCAGGTACCCGAGGTGCCGTCGGACCTCGAGCGGGTCCACGGCCACCGGGACCCCCGCTACCAGCACCCGACCGGCCGTGGGCCGCGTCAGACCGGCGATCAGGCGCAGGGACGTGGTCTTGCCCGCGCCGTTCGGACCGAGCAGGCCGAACACGGATCCCTCCGGCACGACCATCGTCAGCGCGTCGAGCGCGAGCAGCCCTCCCGGGTAGCGCTTGGTCAGACCCTCGATCGCGATCGCCGATGGCGCGTCCTCCGCGATCCTCGCGTCCTTGGCCTGGATCGGTGGCATGTCCCTGGCCTGGATCGCCGCCACCCCGCCCACCACGTCGATCCGGGCGACTTCCCCCTCGGGCGCGGATGTCGGCGGCGGCGCCACGATCGGCGGGTCGTGGGGGCTCCCCCAGCCGGGCATGGCGCCGGGACCGGGCGCCTGCGGCTCCACCGGCCCCTCCTCGCGCCCGACCAGGAAATACAGGATGGGGCCGATGAGGTTGACGAACACGATGATCACGGCCCACAGGCCCTTGTTGCCGCCTCGCACCCGTCGATCGTCGCGCAGCAGATCGACCACCGCCAGGATCAGCATCGCCAGCTCGATGACGACCAGCGGGATGATGAGCAGCAGGACAGTCGGATCGAGCCCGCCGAGGCCGATGTTCACGTGCCACCTCCGGACGAACGGATGCGGATCGAGCCGCAGACTGCACGACGTGGGAAGCGGCCACGGAGGGCGCCCGGCACATATTCGCGGGCAACGCCCTGGGCACCCAGAGCCATGTGCCGCTGATCGAGGGTCCGATCATCACGGATCGTTGGAGACGACCGTAGCGCGATTACCTGGTTCGGGCAATGTGGCAGCGAGATCGCCGGCGTGCCCGGCGAGCTCGGAACGCGGAGCGCCGCACCACGGCTCGCCGAGCCGACACCGGCCGGTGTCGCCGTCGGCCGTCGTGTTCGTCCGGGGGTCGCTGGTAGACTCGGACAACCCTGCTGTCGCGTCAGCCGGCAGGGTCCCACGACGTCCCGGAGGAACGCATGACCGACGACCGCGAGCGCTGGGCCCTGATCCTTGGCGCGTCCTCGGGCATGGGCGAGGCCACCGCCCTGACGCTCGCCGCGGCTGGCTACCGGATCTGCGGGATCCATCTCGACTTCCGGGCCGGCCAGACGCACGTCAACGAGGTGAAGGCAGGGATCGAGGCGCTCGGCTCGGAGGCCGTGTTCATCAACATGAACGCCGCCGACGACGAGAAGCGGGTGTCGGCCCTGAGCGTCCTGGGCCAGCGATTCGATTGCTCGCGCGCCGAGGGCCATCACCCGTACGTGCGGGTGGTCATGCACTCCCTCGCGTTCGGCTCGCTCGTCCCGTTCCTGGCCCCGGACCCGAAGGCCGGAGCCGATCGCAAGAAGATGGAGATGACCCAGGACGTGATGGCCAACAGCCTCGTGTACTGGGTCCAGGACCTGTGGCGGGGCGGCTTCCTCGAGCGCGGCTCGAAGGTGTTCGCGATGACCTCCGAGGGATCGAGCCGGGTCGTCCCCAGCTATGGTGTCGTGTCGTCGGCCAAGGCCGCCCTCGAGTCCCACGTCCGCCAGCTTGCGATGGAGCTCGCCCGCCTGGACACGGGCGTCACCGTCAATGCCATTCGCGCAGGTGTCACCGTCACGCCGGCGCTGCTCAAGATCCCCGAGAAGGACGCGATCATCGAGGCGGCCACCAGGCGCAATCCCACCGGGCGCATGACGAAGCCCCAGGACGTGGCCAACGCCATCCGGGCCTTGTCCGGCGAAGGCACCGAGTTCATCAGCGGCGAGATCATCGGCGTGGACGGCGGCGAGTTCGTCACCGGCTCATGACGACCGAAGGAGTGGGGTACGCACCCGTGAGCGGTCGGGTCCTGGTGGTGGGGTCGGTCAACGTCGACCTGGTCGTCCAGGGGGAGCGGCTGCCGCTTCCCGGTGAGACGGTGATGGGCGGGACGTTCACCCGTTTCCATGGTGGCAAGGGTGGCAACCAGGCCGTCGCAGCCGCCCGCCTCGGCGTCCCGGTCATGCTGGTCGCGGCGCTCGGCGATGACAACTTCGGCGCGGAGGCCCGGGCGGCCCTGGCCCGGGAGGGCGTAGGCACTGACGTGCTGGTGACGCTCGACCACACGGCGACGGGTGTCGCGCTGATCCTGGTGGACGCGAAGGCGGAGAACCAGATCGCGGTGGCTCCGGGGGCGAACGCCGGGCTGACCGCAGCCCACGTCCGGCAGGCCTTCGGCCGGCTGAACCCGCACCGTGGGGATGTCGTCATTGTCACCCACGAGATCCCCACCGCCGCCGCGCGTGAAGCGCTGCGGATCGGGCGCGAGGGACATGCCTGGACGGTGCTCAACCCGGCACCCGCCGACGGCCTCGATCGATCCGTGCTGTCGCTCGCCGATGTGCTCACCCCCAACCGTGGTGAGCTGGCCAGGCTGGTCGCGGACGACGCGCGTCGATCCGGCCGTCCGACCAGCGGCGCCGAGGACCCCATTCGCACGGCCCGCACGCTCATGGAGACGACCGGCGAGGGCCCGGGCGCTGGAGAGGCGATCCTGGTGTCCCTCGGGGCCGGTGGAGCCGTGCTGGTGCCGAAGACCGGACGGGCGATCGACATCAAGACGCCGAAGGTGAAGGCGGTCGATGCGACGGGAGCCGGCGACGCGCTCAACGGCGCCCTCGCGGCCGCGCTTGCCGGTGGCCTGAGCCTGGACGTGGCAGCACGGCGTGCGGTCGTCGCCGCGAGCTTGTCGGTGACCCGTGCGGGTGCCCGCGAGGGCATGCCCACGCTGGCCGACCTTCAGGTGGCGCTCGGCGAGCCCCTGCCCGGCGAGCAACCGCCACCGCCCGCCGATCCCGGCCCCGAGTCGACCCCCTCGAACCCACCTGCGCCCGGCGACCCCTCCTAGGAGTCCTCAGCCGAGGCGTTCCTCGGCCACCCAGACGCTGCGGACCCGGGCCTCGGGAGACATGCCCAGCCGGCCCGCCTCATCGATCCACCACGCGGCCAGCCCGCGAGACCGGGCCTCATTGCCAATCGCGGTCCGCCCTGCCAGGAACAGGGCCTTGCTCCAGACCTCGGACCACGCGGGATCCGCGCCCGCGACCGTCACCGCGATCAGCCCCGTGCGGGCCGGCGCCGCGGTCCGCGGGTCGACCAGGTGATGGACGCGCCGCCCGTCTGGAGCCGTCCAGTTCCTGACGCTGATCGAAGAGGTTGCGATCGCTCCCGTTTCGAGACCGATCACCGCGACCGGAGGGGCGTCGAGCCCGTCCGGTGCCACCGGGTCCTCGACACCGACCCGCCAGCCTTCCGATGGATGCCGGCCCGAAGCCACGAGATCGCCGCCCGATTCGAGCAGGAACGCGACCCCCGGCAGCGCCACCTCAGCCCTGGCGGCGGCCCAGCGGAGCGCCAGCCCCTTGCCGATCCCGCCCGAGTCAAGCGGCGCGCCCGACACCCGGACGCGAACCGGTCGCTCGGTCAGGGCATCGGACTGATGGCCGTTGCCGGTGGCGCCCGGGACGTCCCGCGGATCTGCCCAGCCGAGATTCCGGACAGCATCGAGGGGAGCCCCATGCTCGCCGATCCGCTCGAGGGCCTCCAGCACCGAGGCATCGAACCGCCCGTCCGTGATCCGCGCGGCCCGGTCCATCGCCGCCAGCGCCATTCGGAGCCGCCAGGAGACCTCGATCACCGCCCCGGTGCCCGCCTGGCGGTTGAACGCAGTCAGCTCGCTGTCGTCACGGAACCGGGACAGGGCGCGATCGACCGCGCCGAACTCGCTCCGGACTGCCTCCCAGGCGTTCATCGCATCGGCTGCGCCGGTCGGGCTGTCCGTCCAGCTGGTCGGCGCGATGAACAGGCGCAGCGCGGAGCCGAGGGCCCGCCCCTCGAAGACGAGCGAGCCCTCGGCATCGACGCGAACGTCGACCGCGAGCGCCTCGGACGCAGCTGCCGGCGAAACCGTGGTCAGCGTCCCGAGGCGGTGGTCTTGGTGGTCGTGCGCGGCGCGGAGCTCGACGCGCGGCTGGTCGAGATCGCCGTGACGGTCACCTTGGGCAGGCTGATGCGCGTTGGCAGCGCCGCCGCCGACCCCTGGACGTCCGCAACCAGCGAGGCAAGCTTGTCCAGCCTGGCCTCGTACGCTGCGACGTCGTCGCCGGCCGCCGCATACGCCGCGACCAGCGCCCGAGCATCCGTGTTTGCCTTCGTGATGGCCGCCTCGAGACGATCGTTGGCGGATCGCGACCGAGCGACCGCGTCCATGTATGGCTGCCGGCTCGCGGCGAGATCCGCATCGCTCGATGCCTGGAGGAGGCTCATGCCTGCGAGCGAGACGGCATAGACCGCCGCAGAGGCGCCGAGCAGCATGCCAGCCCGCGCCGGCGTGGTCAGCCACGCCTGGCCGCGGTGAGCACCGACCGGCCGGACGCCCGCCTTCGCACCTGCCGCGGGAGCCGATCCCCGCCCATCGGTGCCCTGACGAGACCGTCGCTGCGGAAGGCTCGTGCCCGAGGGCCGGTGCGGAACCCCGGGACCACCACGTCGGATCAGAGGCGCCGGGACGGCAACGGCGGGGAGAACGCGCTCAGTCATCGTGACCGCCCTCGCTCTCGTGGTAGGTCGCCGCGGCGGTCGGCGCCGGTGCGGCCTTCGCGGAAGCGTTGATGGCAGCCTGGCGAGCGGCCGCGGCATGGAGCGCGTCGAGCCGCTTCTGGGCGGCCTTCAGCTGCTGCTGGAGCGTTTCCAGCCTGGCCTTGGCGTCCGCGAGCTGCTGCTGGAGCGCCTGTGCGCTCTGGGAGTCGCCAGTGATGCTCTGGTTGGCGGTCGAGACGGCGCCGCCGAGATCAGCGATCTGGGAGGCCACGTCGTCCAGCTGCCCGGACAACGCGGTGGTCCGATCGATCTCGGCAGCGGCATCGCTGCCGATCGTGTTCATGCCGACCGGTGCCGCGTCGATTGGCGCGGCCTCGGCTCGCCACTGGGCCGCGACCTGCACGGACACCACGCCAACGCCGATCACAGCCAGGGTCAGCGCGAGCACCGCGGCTCGGCGGACCAGCCTTCGCAACAGCTCCCCGGACATCAAGACTCCTCCACGGTGACGGCCACCGGCCGTGGCCTGGCAATGGACAGGGCCGGCGAGGTCACGCCCGAGGACACAACCTGGCGCGGGACCCCTGAGCGTTCTGCGAGGGACAAGGCGGCCCCCGCCGCATGCTGCGGGCGGACGCGCGCCGTCCACCAGCGATGCGCAACCCCGGCCAGGATCGGCAGGCCGGTCGCGAGATACACGGGCAGGAGGGCGCCGCCGTCAGTTCCGGCAAGCAGCGCGTGAACCCAGGTCATGAGGAACACGCCAGCGGCCACCCGGTGGACCTTGAGCCACCAGCCCGAGGGCAGCAGGCGCGTCCACTTCGCGGTCAGGGCGGTGAGGATCAGGGCATACAGGGCGACGGACCCGAGCCCGACGGCGACCGGCTTGTAGGGCGAGAAGCCCGGAACGAATGCACCGATCACACCCACGTTCGCGTAGGGATCGATGGCGAGCAGGGCCACGTGGAGCGCGATGAACGCCCCCGTGAACACGGAGACCATCTCGTGCCACGGGAACACCTGCTTCGTCTTGCGCCATGCCGTGGTGTTCCGCGGGTGGCTGAGGACCAGCCCGAGGGCAACCTCGAACGCGAGCAGCAGGTAGGCGGTGACGCCCATCGCACGGGCCGCGATCCACGGCCGAAGCTGCTCGGTGCGGGCATCGGTCGCAGGAATGATCTGATCGGTGACCCCGAGCGCGACCAGCGCCGCGATCGCGCCCAGGGCAACGAGCGTCGCGGCGCCTACGCGCATGTCCGGTGCTCGCTGCGAGCGGCTGCGCCGGGCGTGGGGACGGGTTGGAGGGCGAGGTTCGACATGGACGACTCCCGTATGGTCCGGTGTCGCTCTGAGTCGGCGCATCGCCCGAAGGTTTCAACAATCTCGGCGGCGATGGTCCCGCCCGCCGCCGGTACCTGGGTCCGAGGTGGCCGCCTGGGTCCGGATCGGCGGCCTGGGTCCGGATCGGTGGCCTGGGTCCGGGTCAGCCGCCGATGGCCGCAACGACCCGATCAGTGTTCCAGGTCATCATCCCGACGTAGGTGTCGGCGGGCGGGTCGCCCAGCGTGTCGTCGTACAGGTCCGAGACCACGGTCACCCCGGTCTCGCCTGCGATCGTCTGCGCGAGCGCGTCGTTGAACTGCGCCTCGGCGAAGATGGCCTTGGCTCCACTCGACCGAATGGCCTGGACGAGCGCCGCGATCTGGCCTGCGCTCGGGTCCTGACCCGGCGCATCGACGATGTTGCCGACGATCGTGAGGCCGTAGGCGGCTGCAAAGTACGGGAACGCGTCGTGGAACGACACGACCACCCGGTTGGGGGCTGGGATCGAGCCGATCCGCACGCGGATCTGGGCGTCGAGGCCGGCCAGCGTCGCCTGGTAGGCCTTGGCGCGCTCACTGAACGTTCCGGCGTCGGCGGGATCGACCGATGCAAGGGCCTGGGCGATCCGATCGACGTATCGCGAGGCGTTGGCCACGTCCATCCACAGATGCGGGTTGACGGTGCCGCCGGCGTCGGTCAGGTAGGACACGCCATCCAGGTTCTCGCCGAGCGCGATCACCGGCGCCGTGGTGCCCGCATCCCGCACGAGGTTTCCCAGCCAGTCGTCCAGTCCCAGCCCGTTGCGCACGATCAGCCGGGCCTCGGTGACGTGCTGAACGTCCGAGGGCGTGGGATCGAACGTGTGCACCTCGCCGCCCTTGGGCACCAGGCTCGAGACGCGGACGCGCGGGCCGCCAACCTGGGCCACCAGGTCCGCGAACACGGTCGTGGTCGCCGCCACGGGGATGGCGTCCGGGTCCGGGGTGGTCGCGGGCGATCCGGCGGGCACCGATGACGTGCAGGCCGCGACCAGCATCGATGCGACGAGCCCAGCCGCGAGCAGGCCGCGGGCGCCCCTCGGTCGGCGACGGGTTCCGGACGGGCCGTTAGGCTTGAGATCGAGTCTCATCGGTGATTGGCCATCAAGTTGGTTGGTCTCCTAGCATCGGGAAGGCGCGCTCAGGATCGAGCGGCGGCCTGGCAGGCGGCGCACACCCCGAACAGCTCGAGGCGGTGCGAGGTGATCCGGAACCCGAGGCGCTCGCCGGCGTCATGTAGCACCTGTCCCAGCCCCATGTCCGCGAGATCGAACGATCGCCCGCAGCCGGTGCAGATCGCGTGATGGTGATGGGACCGATCGCAGGTCACGTAAGCATGGTCGCCGTCCGGCAGGTCGATGCGCTCGACCAGGTTGAGCGACGCGAACAGGTCCAGGGCGCGGAACACCGTCGCTCGCCCGATGCCGGGATGCCGCCGGCGGGCGTCGGCGACGATGTCGGCGGCGGTGAAGTGACCCGCGCGGGCGGCAACCAGGTCCGCGACCACGCGCCGGGGCCCGGTCAGCCGGCAGCCGGCCTGCTCCATCGCAACGACGAACGGGGACATCATCGGGAGCCCGGGCCGAGGGCAACCTCGTCCCCGCCCGCCCGGACGCGTCGCCTCGCGATCAGGCCGCGTTGCCCGAGGGCCATGGCGAACAGGAACAGCGCGGTCTCGACGAGCACGATGGTGGCGCCGCTGGCGACGTTCAGCCAGTACGAGAGGTAGAGCCCGAGGATCGCGCTGGCGATCCCCACCAGTCCGGCGCCGATCATCAGCCGGGTGAACCTGGCCGTGAGCATCTGTGCCGTCGCGGCCGGCGTGATCAGCATCGCAACGACGAGGATGATCCCCACCGCCTGGAGGCTGACCACGATGGTCAGCGCGACGAGCGCCAGGAACAGGTACTCGAGACGATCCACCGGGATCCCCGAGGCGGCCGCCCCGAGCGGATCGAACGTCGCGTACAGGAGCTCTTTCCACAGCAGCGCGACCACGACCATCACGCCGACACCCAGCACGACCAACGCGATCAGGTCCTCGGGCCCGATGGCGAGCACGTTGCCGAGCAGGAAGCCGAACAGGTCCGCCACATAGCCCTTGATCGTGCTGAACAGGAACACGCCGAACGCGAACGTGCCCGCGAACAGCACGCCGATCGCGGTGTCCTGGCGCAGCCCGCCGCGCTTGGTGACGTAGCCGATCGCGAGCGCCGTTCCCACCGCAGCCACCGCGGCGCCCAGATAGAACGGGATCGACAGCATGTAGGCGGCGACCACGCCCGGGAACCCCGCGTGCGCGATGGCATCGCCGATGAACGCGATCCCGCGCAGCACGACGTAGGTGCCGACCACCGCGCACACGACCCCCACCAGGGATGACGCGATGAGGGCGCGGACGAAGAAGCCGAACTCCAGCGGATCCAGCACGACGCCCATCAGCGACCCGGATCCTGCTCATGGAAGTGACGCTCGCCGGGCGCGGCGGCGTCGTGGTGGTGGGCGTCGTCGAGCAGCACCGTGCGGCCCTCGACGACCAGCAGGTGACCTCCGTACGCGCGGGCGAGGACGTCCGCATCGAGCACGAGGTTCGACGGGCCGTAGGCGACGACCGAACGGTTGATGGCCATGACCTGCTGGAACCGCTGCGCGACGCAGGCGAGGTCGTGGGTGGTCGCGACCACCGTCTTGCCCCGCCGGGCCTGCTGCTCGAGGAGATCCATCAGGAGCTCCTGGGTAGTGGTGTCGATGCCGGTCACGGGCTCGTCGAGCAGGAACAGGTCGGGTTCCGCTGCCAGCGCCCGGGCGAGAAACACTCGCCGCCGCTGGCCGCCGGACAGGCGGCCGATCTGCGTCCGTCGATGTGCGCTCATGCCCACCTGGTCGAGGGCATCCGCGGTGGCTCGCCGATCGCCGCGGCCCGGCCGCCGGATGGGTCCCAGGCGGGGGAACCGGCCCATCATCACGACATCCTCGACTGTCACCGGGAACGCCCAGTCGACGAGCTCGGCCTGGGGCACGTAGGCCACACGCCGGGCCTCGCGGCCGGGGGGCGCACCCAGGATCTCGATCCGGCCCGTCCAGGGCTGCAGCAGGCCCGCCATGAGCTTGAGCAGCGTGCTCTTGCCCGCGCCATTTGGCCCCACGACGGCGAGCAGGCTCCCGGGCTCGACCGCCGCGGTGATGTGGTCCAGCGCCGTCCGATCGCCGTACCCGGCCGAGACGTCGCTCAGCCAGACATCCGCGTGTGCGTGGGCATGCGCCGCATCGACCGCATGGTCGAGAGGGTGCGATGAGCGCTCCAGGTGGGCGGGCGTGGTGACCGGTTCCGCGGGAGGTTGGAGTGTCATATGAGACTTAGTATCAACTAGGTTCGGCCGGAGCGCAATCGTCGCGGCGTGCAGGGTCGCAGGCCGGCAACGCCCGCCCGGCCGATCTGCGCCAGAATGTCCGGGCGTTCCATGAGCGAGCACACGGAGGCCTCCCCTGAGCGGCAAGCAGCAAACCCCCAAGAGCAGCCGGCGCGACCGTCGGGCCGCCGAGCGCAGAGAACGCTTCGAGGTCGCCCGCGAGGAACGCCGGACCCGAGGCACCGGGTACACAGGTGGTCCTTCGCTCCTGTCGACCCGCAACATCACGATCGCGGCGGTCATCGTCGGGGTGGTCATCGTGGCGGTCGTGGCGATGAACCAGCTGGGCGGCAAGGTGTCCGGGACGTTCAAGGACCCGGCCATCGCCTACCCAGCCTCGCTTATCGAAACCGACCACAGGATCGGTAGCCCCGACGCCCCGGTCACACTCGAGGTCTACGAGGACTTCCAGTGCCCGATCTGCGCCGAGTACTCGTTGTCGGTCGAGCCAATCCTGGTCAGCCAGTACGTGACGCCCGGGACCCTGCAGATCGTGCACCACGACATCGCGATCCTCGGTCGCGGCGGCGCCGACGACGAGTCGAAGCTGGCCGCGACGGGCGCCACGTGTGCGGTCAACCAGGGCAAGTACTGGGACTACGCGCACTGGGTCTACAACAACCAGGACGGTGAGAACCAGGGTGGCTTCCGGCGTGAGCGGCTGGTCGCCATCGCCGAGGCGGCAGGCCTTGACGGGACGCAGTTCAACACGTGCCTCGACGACGCCTCGGCGATCCAGGGAGTTGCCGACATCTCGAACAAGGCCCTGGGCATGGGCATCAACTCCACGCCGACGATGTACATCGGAGGCCAGCAGTACGTCGGCCTCAAGTCGGCCCAGGAGCTGGGTGCGCTGATCGAGGCCGCGGCCGCGAGCGCCGCACCGGCCTCATCGGCGGCGCCGTCCACCGCGGCCTCCCCGAGCACGGCACCCTGACGGTGTCCAGCCCCGAGCGTCCACCTCGAGGCGCGCTCGGTGTCCCGCTCGTCGTCGCAACCCTGGCCGGATTGGTGCCGTCCGGGTACCTGACGGTCGTGCGCTTCATGGGCGAGGCGCCCGTCTGCGGTCCGGCCGGCGGTTGCGAGAGCGTGGCGTCGTCCGAGTACTCAACGGTGCTCGGGATCCCGGTGGCTGCGTTCGGCCTCGGCCTGTCGCTGGTGCTCGTCGCGTGCGCGTTCGCCTGGTGGCGGCGCGCCGACCGCCGACCGCTGTTGCTGGGCTACGGGCTGCTGCTGCTCGCGACAGTCGTCGCCGCGTATCTCACGTATCTCGAGCTGTTCGTGATCCACGCGATCTGCGTCTGGTGCGCGACGTACGCGATCACGATCGTTCTGTCGCTCGCGCTGTCCGGCCTGGCGCTCCGTCGAGGCTGATCGGCGACGGCGCGGCGGCCTACCGTCCGGCGTATCCCGTCAGCTCGACGTAGGCCTCACCGCCCAGCGGCCGGCCCCCACGGGTGGCCGTGACGACCTGGGATCCTTCCCAGTACACGACGCCGGTGGTTGACCGTGTGTCCAACTCCTGCTGCGGCACGGTCGGGCGCAGCCGCACGACGAGGTCCTGGGCGGGCAGCGTGAGGACCCACCCGGCCGGATATGTCGTCCCGGTGATCGGGCTCGTCCAGCTCGAGGTCACGGTCACGCTGAGGTCCTGGGGGCCGATCGTCCGGCCGACGCCCGCCGCGTCGACCACCGTCCCATAGACCAGCGGATAGCTCCCGTCGGCCGCCCGGACCTCCGACAGCATGACGTCGATGCCGTCCTCGAGGTTGACCGCGAACCAGTCCCAGCCGCCCCCGCCGACCGAGATGAAGTCGCCCCACTGGTGGTCGAACCATGCCGTGCCCTCGACCGCCAGCACGGACCCGCCCAGCGTCACCGTGCCGGTCGCCGCCATGTCCGTGCGTGATACGTAGTACGAGCCACCTGCCGGCCCGAAGTCGATCCAGCCGTTGCCGTCGTGGAAGACCGCCGGCTTGCGGGCCGTGAGAGCGAGCGAGATCCCGAAGCCGTCGACCGCGTCCCCGGACACCTCGTCCGGTCCCGCAAACGCGCGCAGTGCATCGGAACCGCCGCCGCCTGCCATCGACCACGGGACTCGGGTGGCCGCAGGATCCGTCGGATCGCCGCGGATGGCGAACGCAAACGCCTCGTCTGGGTGATCGGGCGTCCTGGCGTCGACCTGCGGCCCGATCTCGCTGCGCTGGGCGTAGTGGAACGTGCCGCCGGTCTCGTCTGTGAGGGCGAGGTGCGAGGCCCACGACACCGGGAAGCCGCCACGCTCGGCGCGGAACACGACGAATTCGAACCCGAACCGCCGGCCGTCGGCGGCCTTCAGGTGGCCGGTGTAGTACCACCACTCCGTGAGTCGATCGTGCGGGCCGTCGTCGCGAGGCAGCTCGATCGGGCGAGGGTCGGGGGGTCGGGTCATCGTCGAGGGTACGGGCGTCACCACCGGATGCGTGGCCGGGGGGTTGGCGAAGATCGGTCCGCCACAGGCGCCCACGGTCGCTGCCACGAACAAAGCGAAGCCGGGCAAGGAGGCCCGTGCGCGCAGCCATCGAGTCGCGGGGACCGCCATCCTCATCGGGCCGCGGCCTCCACCTCGGCCTCGGTGCGAGGCAGGATCCGGCTCAGGGCCCGGTCCAGGCGGGACGGAACCCACCAGTTCCACTTGCCGAGCAATCGCATCGTCGCCGGCACGAGCAGGGCCCGGACCACCGTGGCGTCGAGCGCGACGGCGATCGCGATCCCCAGACCCAGCGCCTTGATCAACACGATGTCGGCGAACGCGAAGGATCCGGCGACGACAACGACCACCAGCGCGGCTGACGACACGATCCGGCCACTGCGCTCGAGACCCCGGGCCACGGCCTCGGTGTTGTCGCCGGACCGGTCCCACACCTCCTTCATCCGGGTCAGGAGGAACACCTCGTAGTCCATCGACAATCCGAACAGGACACAGAACAGGATCACCGGCTGGGTGGTCTCGACGAACCCGAGCGGCTGGAACCCGAGCACTGCGGACAGGTTGCCGTCCTGGAAGATCCAGACCAGGGCGCCGAAGCTGGCGACGATCGAGAGGGTGTTCATGACCAGCGCCTTGACCGGCAGCACCATCGACCTGAGGAGAACGAACAGGACGACGAACGTGGTCAGGACGATGAACCCGGCCGTGCGCGGGAAGTCGGACCAGACGCGGGTGACGACGTCCTCCACGTCGGCTGCGCCGCCGCCGACCAGCACCGTCATGCCGGTCGGGGCAGCCAACGGGCTCGACGGGTCACGGAGCTCGCGGACGAGCGCACGTCCCGCCTCGTTGTTGGGCCCAAACGGCGTGTACAGCGTGAACGCCGTGAGGTTGCCGCGGGTTGTGGCCGCGAGCGCGCTCGCGACGAACCGGTCGGGCGGCCCGCTGGGCGAGGCGTATAGCAGCTCGTACTGGGCGAGCGTCAGCCGCGGATCCACGTCGACCAGGCTGTCCACCCGGGTGACCCGGGGGTCGGCCTCGAGCCGGCGCGCGTAGTCGTAAAGCCTGGCGATGTTGCCCGGCGAGGTGACATCGCCGGTGGTCCTGACGGCGAGCTCGATCGGGGCGAAGGGGCCCTCGCCGAACGCTCGCGTCAGGGTGTCGAAGGCCGATCGCGACGGAACCGACGGCGGCAGGATCGTCGCGTCCGGGGAGTTGAACCGGACGTGGAGGAACGGGATCCCCAGGACCAGCAGCAACGACAGCGTCGGGACCAGGATGGCCACCGGATGGCGCATCACGCGCCGGGCCAGTCGCGCCCATGGCCCCTCGGCACCCGGATCCACGGTCACCTTCCGCACCGCGACCGCATCGATCCGGGTGCCCAGGATCGCGAGGATGGCGGGCAGCAGGGTGACCGCTGACGCGACCGCCAGCCCGACCACGATCGCACCCGCGATGCCGACCGAGCGCAGGATCATGAACTCGAACAGGACGAGCCCGAGCAGACCCAGCAGCACCGTGAGGCCGGAGAAGAACACGGCCCGACCGGCGGTCGCGACCGTGACACGGACCGCCTCGGCCACCCGGTCGGGGCCTTCGCGACGGGCCAGCTCCTCGCGGAATCGGCTCGTCATCAGCAGCGAGTAGTCGACCCCCAGGCCGAGACCCAGCAGCGTGGCCAGGTTGAGCACGAAGATGCTCATCGGCGTCAGCGACGCGACGACGAAGATCCCGGCCAGGGCCACCAGCACGGCCGTCCCACCCACTGCAAGCGGGACGGCGGCCGCGACCACCGAACCGAACACGAGCAGCAGCGCCAGCCCCGCCAGCGGCAGCGAGATCAGCTCGCTCCGGCGAAGGTCGGCCTCGGTCACGGCCTGGACGTCGCCATAGAACGCGGGGCCGCCACCGATCTGGACGGTGAGGCCCGGCACCTCGTGGAGGCGCGCCTGGACCGCTGGGATCGCATCGGGCGAGTCGTCCGGCGGCAGGTCCAGGAACACGATGTCGTACGCCGTATGGCCATCGGCCGAGACCTGGTTGGGCGCCATGCGGTGCGACAGGACGCGGGTCACGTGCGGCGCCTTGGCCACGTCGCGGGTCGCTGCAGCCACGGCCGCGTTCCAGGCGGGCGTACCCGCAGCCATCGTGGCCGACGTGTAGACGAGCACGAACGCCGACGGCTCGGTGCCCAGCCTGTCCTGGAGCAGCTGCTTCGCCCGTGCCGATTCGAGGTCGTCGAGGATGAAGCCGCCGGGGGACAGGGCACCGGGCGCCCGCGGGGCGAAAGGGATCGCGACCAGGATCAGGATCACCCAGGCCGCCACGATCCACCACCGGCGGCGAACGGCGAACCGACCCAGCCGGTCGAAGGTCATGGCCGCCTCACTCGGGCGTGCTCCGGGCGAACATGCGTCTCACCGGTAGCATGTTACACGGAGCACGCGTTTCCACGTGACTCGGGCGGGTTCTGCTAGCATCGTGCGACCGCCGTGCGGCGGGCATTCGCGACCCCACCGTCCCGCCTCCGAGGGCCTCGCGTGACGATCTTCACGATCTGGTTCCAGGACTTCCCGCAGCATCTGGTGATCCTGTTCGCCGCGTTGCTGGTTGCCGGCGGCTTCATCTTCATCTTCGCGCGGTCGGCGATGGTGGCCGAAGGGGGCCGCCAGGGGTGGGTGCGCCGGATCACGGGCCCCAATGCCAAGCTGCTGTTCACGATCCTGTTCGTGCTGTGGGCGGTGGTGTTCGGCATCGGGCTCCAGCTCGTGCCCCACGAAGGAGCGAGCTCGCCGTATGGCGGCCTGGGTCTGATCGCGCTGTTCAGCGGGTTCTTCATCATGATGGGCCTGATCTGGAGCGTGATCGGCGACTGACTCGGGTCGAGGGTACGGCGGGTTGCCCGATGGCCGACGTCTCGACGTGGTCGACCGGTGGGGGGACGAGCAGCAGGAGCGGATGACCCAGCGCGTCTCAGGTCCGGCCGGGTTCATCGCGCTCCCGGGCACGCGGTGACCGCGCCGGAGCGGCCCGCGTTCACTGTGGCGGCTTGCCGGTGCTCGATTGGACCCTGCATCCGCTGTGTGGCACTGGCAGCGAGCCAGATCACGGATGCGGTCGTCCCCTGGATCGCGGCGCGTTCCAATCGACGGGTGAGGGAGTCAAGGACCGCCAGAGTGCTCTTGTGGCGTTCCATCCGGGCTCGCGACGAGCCGGGGGCACCTCGTTCGTGGACGCCATCGGCCCCCTTCGGTATGATCGAAGTTCATTCACACTGAATAAGATCTATGCATCTTGGTCCGCGGCAGCGGCACAACGACGAGAGGCGGGCACCATGGACACGCAGGCGCGAACGCAACCCCATGCCGCCGCGTTGACAGCGTCCGAGGCGCCATTCGTGAATCGGCGTGATCCCGCCCAGGCGCTCGGACCTGACGGCAAGCCGGCGGTCAGCCGCCGGGCACCGATATGGGCGGACGTCCCAGACGAGAAGTGGAGCGACTGGCGCTGGCAGCTGTCCAACCGCGTCAATGACCTGGCCGAGATCGAGCAGATCCTGGACCTCACCGATGAGGAGCGCGAGGGCCTGTCCGCGCCCGACAAGTTCCGGGTCGACGTCACGCCCTACTTCATCAGCCTGATCGACCCCAAGGACCCCGACGACCCGATCCGTCGCCAGATCATTCCGCTCGGTCGCGAGCTGCACAGCTTCACCGGGATGATGGAGGACAGCCTGGCCGAGGACCGCCACTCCCCGGTGCCCGGGCTCGTGCATCGCTATCCGGACCGGGTCCTGATGCTGATCACCACCCAATGCGCCAGCTACTGCCGGTACTGCACGCGGAGCCGGATCGTCGGCGACCCGGCCCAGAACTTCAACCGCCGCGAGCACGAGGCGCAGCTGGACTACATTCGCCGGACGCCGCAGATCCGCGACGTGCTGATCTCGGGCGGTGACGGCCTGACGCTGGCGCCCAAGCTCCTCGAATCGGCGATCCGAGGGCTGCGCGAGATCCCGCACGTCGAGATCATCCGGATCGGCTCACGGGTGCCGGTGTTCCTGCCCCAGCGGATCGACGACGAGCTGTGCGAGATGCTCGCCAAGTACCACCCGATGTGGCTGAACATCCACGTCAACCACCCCAACGAGATCACCCCGGAGCTCGCCCGCGCCTGCGACAAGCTCAGCCGCGCCGGGATCCCGCTGGGCAACCAGTCGGTGCTCCTCGCGGGCGTCAACGACTGCGTCCACATCCAGCGCGACCTGGTCCAGAAGCTGGTCGAGATCCGCGTCCGGCCCTACTACATCTACCAGTGCGACCTGGTCGAGGGCGCCGGGCACTTCCGCACCCCAGTCGGCAAGGGCCTGGAGATCATCGAGGGCCTCCGCGGCCACACCTCGGGCTACGCGGTCCCGCAGTTCATCGTCGATGCGCCCGGCGGTGGCGGGAAGATCCCGGTGATGCCGAACTACCTCGTGTCCTACTCGGACCACAAGGTGATCCTGCGCAACTACGAGGGATACATCACCACCTACGAGGAACCGACGGAGTACACACCACACGACAGCGCGCACTGCGCGTATTGCCAGAACCCGCGGCCCGAGCCGGGCCAGGAGGGCGTGACGGGGCTGCTGGACGGCAAGCGGATGTGGATCGAGCCTGCCGGGTTCACTCAGATCCACGACCGTGGCGCGACCGAGGGGCACCGCCTCAAGGATCCGTCGAAATGGGTGCCGTATGGGGTGGGCGCGATCGAAGGCCGGTCCACCGAGGGCGGTGCGACGCTGCCCGTGCTCGAGCCGACGACCGGCGCGCCCGGCCACGAATACGGTCCCGGCGAGGAGCCCCGGCCGGCCGAGGGACGGCCCACCGCGACCGCGAACCACGAGCTGCTCTGAGGTCGCCTCCAGCCACCTCCCTCACCGGCTGACCGACCGCCTGACCCTCGCGCCACCGTGTGCTAGCCTTCAATCCCGACTGGTTCACTCGGATATGAGGTGATGGACGCGGTGACGACCGCACCCGGCCTGATCGGCGACCGACCCGCCCCCGCCGGCCTGCCGGACGCGAACCTGCAGCCGCCGACGATCGCCGAGAGCGGCGATCCGTTCAGCGCCCTGCGGATCGTGGACCTGATTGCCCGCATCGACCGCGGGCGACCGGTGCGCATCGACGACCTCGTCGATCGGCTCAACGCCGAGCACCTCGACTGGTTGTTCATCCGGGCGGTGGTCATCGACGTGCTGGTCGGGCTCCAGGCCAACTGGATGGCCGATTACCGGAACGCCTCCGGGATCGTTCTCGAGGACGGTCCCGCCGGCACGGTGGTCACGCTGGAGGCCTCGAGCCGGGTCGATCCGTGGATCGTGCGCCAGGCCCAGCGGGAGGCCGCCGAGTGCCGGCGTGCGCTCGAGGCATTCGCGCGCCGCGATCACATCTCGGGAGGCGGCTGATGCGCGGCCTGGGGTCGCCCGCCGCCGTCCTCATGGGCCGCTGCGCGTGTCCCGGGCGGGCCCGGTCCCGCTAGGATCGCGTCCGCCGCTCACCAGCCTTCCCGTCATCGACGGGCCCGCGTTGCCGCCGCGAGTCGGTGGAAAGCGCGTCCCCCTTTTCCCGCAACACGACAGGAGCACCCAGTCCCATGACCGTGTCCGGCTACGCACACGACGTCCTGGTCTCGGCCGAGTGGGCGGCAGCCCATCTCGACGACCCTGCCGTCCGATTCGTCGAGGTCGACGTCGACACCACCGCCTACGACCAGAGCCACATCCCGGGGGCCGTCGCCTGGAGCTGGACGAGCCAGCTGTCGGACGGCGTGCGGCGCGACATCGCGACCCGCGACGACTTCAGCGAGCTCCTCAGCCAGAGCGGGATCGGTCACCAAACGACGATCGTGCTCTACGGCGACAACAACAACTGGTTCGCCGCGTGGGCCTACTGGCAGCTCAAGCTCTACGGCGTGGAGCAGGTGAAGCTGCTCAACGGCGGCCGCAAGTACTGGCTCGACCACAACCTGCCGCTGTCCACGGACGTCCCGTCGCATCCGGCGACCGGCGTCAAGCTGCCGGATCCCGACTTCGCCCTCCGCGCCTTCCGCGACGACATCCTGCCGCGCCTTGGCGACCCTGGCCTCGCCCTCGTCGACGTGCGGTCGCCGGCCGAGTTCAGGGGCGAGGTCATCGCGCCGCCCGGCATGACCGAGACGGCGCAGCGCGGCGGGCACATCCCAGGTGCCGCCTCGATCCCGTGGGCCCAGACGGTCCGCGAGGACGGGACGTTCAAGGACACCGGTGCGTTGACCGAGCTCTACGGCTCGAACGGGATCACGGCCGACCGCGACGTGATCGCGTACTGCCGGATCGGCGAGCGCTCGTCGCACTCGTGGTTCGTCCTCCACGAGTTGCTGGGCTTCGAGCGCGTCCGCAACTACGACGGGTCCTGGACCGAGTGGGGCTCGATGGTGGGGGTGCCGATCGAGCGCGAGGGCTGACGGTCGCTCGGCAGCTCAAGGTGGCGATGTTCGATCAGGCGCCGCCTCCGGCCTGGCGATGCTGGCGCCGACCCGCCGGCCTGGCGATGCTGGCGCCGTCCTCCGGCCTGGCGATGCTGGCGCCGACCCGCCGGCCTGGCGATGCCGGCCCGACCCGGCTACAGCATCGCGGGGTTGGGCAGCAGGTGGATCGGGTCCAGCAGGTCCGGATGGCTCGCCATCGCCTGATCCTGGTCCAGGATCCGGAAGCCGTGCTCGAGCAGCACGGGCAGCGCCGGGTTGGGGCCCGGGACCGTTGCCATCACGTGCCCGCCGCGGCCGGTCCTCCGGATGGCGGCGATCACGGCGGGGACCGGGTCGGCATCGGGCCGGACCGAGAGCCGGCCCAGGGCGCGCATCGATGATCCCTGGCTGGCCCGGCCGTACCCGACCGCGAGCGGGCCCTGGTGGTCGGCGATGAGGAACGCGTCGGCATCGGCCTGCGACGCCCAGAACGCGTGGTCGAGATGGCGATCGGCACCGGTCCACCGTCGCTCGACATCGGCCATCCGCGCGGGCTCTGTCGCGGTGATGGTCAGCCGCCCGTCCAGCGCGGGCAGCGACGACCCGTCGCCCTCCAGATAGAGGCTGACCCACCGGGGCGCCATGCCCGCGCGGACGTAGACCGGAAGCGCTCGCGGATCCCGGGACGAGAACGTGGTGCGGTGGGTCGAGTCGCCGAACAGCACGCCGAGCAGCGGCCGGCCGATCCCCTGGCCGAGGCGGTCGGATCGGACGAACAGGTCGGCAAGGTGGGTGGAGGTGCCCGCGTCCACCACGGCGCCGTAACCGACGATCGCGCCGTCGTCAACGCTGACCATCGCCCGGTGATGGGCGATCAGGTGACGCAGATAGGGCCCGATGATGTCGGCGTTCGACACCGGTTCGTCCTCGTCGTGAGCGGCCAGGATCTCGCGGATCGACGGCACATCCTCGACCGTTGCGCGCCGGACGGCCGGGGCAATCGACATCGCTGATCCCTTCGCCGCTAGCGGGCGCCAGATCGCGGGCCGCGACCGTAGCGGGCCATCACGTCCAGCAGCCGGTCGTGGTCGAGGGCGTGCGCCGTGATCCCGTCCCGGCCGACCATCGTCCGCGCCGCCAGCAGGGCGTTCACGATCGCCGCCTCGGTCGCCTCCACGGTCGCCTTGAACAGCGGGGTCAGCCGGTTGTCCGGCACCATCCGGACATCGACGCTCGCCGGCACCTCACGCCCGGGCTCGTCGGCGTTCGAGAGGCCGCGGTTACCGATGGCGAAGGCGAGGATCAGGTCGCCCGACGAGTTGTTCGCCGCGCTGCCCATCCGGGCCAGGCCGAGCGAGGCTCGCTGGGCGATCCGCCGGCACTGGTGGGGCAGCAGGGGGGCATCGGTGGCCACGATGACGATGATCGAACCTGCGCCGGGCTCGGGGACCGATGGCGACCCGCTGCCCGTCTCCTCCGGGGGGTAGGGGCTGGGCACCTCCGAGATGGGGATCTCGAGACCGACCGGCACCCCATCCACGCGTAGCTGCTCGCGCTCCCCGTAGTTCGCCTGGACCAGCACGCCCACCACCCAGCCGCCGTCGCGATCGGCCGTCAGGCGCGACGCCGTGCCGATGCCGCCCTTGAATTCGTGGCACACCATGCCCGTGCCGCCGCCCACGTTGCCCTCCGCGACCGGCCCGGCCGACGCCGCCTCGATCGCCGCATCGAGATGGGCAGGGCGGACGTGGAAGCCGTCGATGTCGTTGAGCCCACCGTCCCATGTCTCGCCCACGACCGGCAGCGACCACAGGCCCCCGCCGTACCGGCGATGTCCGATGGCGTGGGCGACGAGCGCGTCGCGGACCACGCCCACGCTGTGGGTGTTGGTCAGCGCGACCGGGCCGCCGAGCAGCCCTGCCTCGCGGATCCACTCGAGGCCGGTGAGCTCGCCGTTGCCATTGAGCCGATGACAGCCCGCGAACACGGGCTCCGTCCACACGTCACCTGCGTGCGGCATCACGACCGTGACGCCGGTCCGAACGGGTCCCGTTCCCACGACCAGCGGTCCCTCCCCGGAAACGATGGTCGAGTGGCCCACGCGGACGCCTGGGACGTCGGTGATCGCGTCGAGCTTGCCCGGGCCCAGCCGGCCGATGCGAAGGCCAAGATCGCGAGCAGACACGGCATTCCTTCGGTGGCAGGACGGAGGCCGCGGTCGTGCGGCCCTCCTATCATCGACCCGTGTCGATCCTGCCGGACAACCGTCCCGCGTCGCGCGCTGCCGGCCCGTGCCGGTCAGGCGGCATCTCGCGGCGCAACAGAAAGCCCCGTCGCCATCCGGATGGGCGGATGGGCTCCAGCGTCCTGATCCGGACGTTCGTGGCCGACGGGGCCCGGCTGTCGCTTCACGTCGGCGGCGGGATCACCTGGCGGAGCGACCCGCAGGCAGAGTGGGAGGAAACGGTCGCCAAGGCACGGAGGCCGCTCAACGCGATCGGAGCAGCCGGGGTGGATCGATGACACAAGGACCACGGTTCGTGTGGGTGGACGGCGTGCTGCATCCCGCATCCGGCCCGCACGTCTCGTCCTTCGATCGCGGGTTTCAGCAGGGTGACGGCATCTTCGAGACCCTGCGCGCCCGCGGTGGACGGGTGACCGAGCTGGCCGAGCACGCCGCTCGGCTCCGGCGATCGGCCGACGGCCTCGCGATCGAGCTCCCCGCCGACGCGGACGCCCGCCTGGCGGGCGGCATCGCGCAGCTGCTGGCGGCCGAAGGGCTCGACAAGCCCGACGTCGATGCGTCCATCCGGATCACGGTCTCGCGCGGCACGTGGCCAGAGCGTGGCCTGCTCCCGCCCCCCGCGCAGCTCGTGACGCCGACCATCGTGATCCAGGCCTGGCCGGTGCCGCCGGCGCCCGCCGGCCACCTCGAGCGCGGGCTGTCGCTGGTGGCGTCGGCCATCCGGCGGGATCCGGGCAATCCGCTGCTGGTCCTCAAGACGACCAGTCGCATCGACTACGTGTATGCACGCCTCGAGGCACGCCGAGCCGGCGCGGACGACGCCCTGTTCCTGACCGAGTCGGGGCACCTGTCGGAGGCGACTACGTCCAACATCGTGCTGGTTCGTGATGCGGCCGACGGAGCGATCGAGCTCGCGACCCCGGCCCTCGCCTGTGCGATCCTACCCGGCACGACCCGATCGTGGCTGCTCCGATGGGCGGCCGAGGCGGGGCTGCAGCCGGTCGAGGGCTGGCTGACGCCGGACGAGCTGGCGGCCGCACGCGAGGCGTTCCTGTGCTCGTCGGTGGCCGGGGTGCTGCCCGTGACCCGGTTCAACGGGCACCCGATCGGCGACGGGTCTCCGGGTCCCTGGACGATGCGGGCGCGCGCCGCCCGGGAGGCGTTCATCCGGGGTGGCTGAGGGCGCACAGGCCGGCCGATCGCCGGCAGCGCCGGCCGAGCCGGGGCCCCGGCCTGCCCGGCGATCCCGCCCTAGACTCACCGGATGACCCGCGACGAGCTCATCCTCCGAACCCGACAGCTGATCGCCGAAGGCGAGCGCCTGGGCGCGCAGCCCTCGCTGACCGCGCTCCAGACGTGGCTCCAGCTGTCGGACGACCTGCTCTCCACGGCCTGGGGCACGATGGATCGCTACCACCTGGCGTGGTTGATGGTGGGCAAGCCGAAGGACATCGTGCGTGGCCGCGAGATGACGCGGGACGAGGAGGCGGCGTATGTCCGCGAGGTTTCCGATCAGAAGACCGCCGCCCTGCGGATGAGCCTTGATGCCGTCGAGCGCCAGGTGATGCCGTTCCGAGGCGAGACCGGTGGCGTCGGGTCGGGTCAGGGCATGGGCGAGGTCCCGGACGGATCGGACCGATCGGACGGATCGGCCGGCGAGGCAGGCACCGGGCCGGCCGGCGAGGCAGGCGAGGTGCCTGCCATGGAGCCCGGTCCCGCTGCCGATGGCACCGCCGGGCACGCCCACGTCGCGCTGGGCTCCCGCCGGTCCATCCCGCTCGACCCGGCCCTGCAGCGCCGCCTCGAGGAGACGCGCCGGGTGGCCGAAGACCACGCGGCCCATGACGAGACCGGTCCGCGGCGGGCTCCCCGGCCCGAGCGCCTCCAGCGATGACCCGCGCGCGCACGCCTGCCGTTGGTGGCGTCCGGGGCGTTCCGGTTCCCGACCCGGTGGCCCGTGACTATCTGCTGCTGGCCCTCCGGCTCGACCAGCACCTGCCGGGCACCGTCGATGGCTACTTCGGCCCGGCCGACCTCAAGGCACAGGTCGACATCGGGCAGCTCCGCCCGCTCGCCCGGCTGGCCGATGACGCCGCCGCCCTACGGGACCGCCTGCCCGAGGAGGTTGCGGAGCCCGATCGGCGCGAGTGGCTGGATCGCCAGCTGGTGGCCCTCGAGACGCTGGCCACGGTCCGGAGCGGCGAGCCGATGGACTATCTCGATCAGGTCACCCGGTGCTTTGCCCACACGCCCCGACCCCGACCCGAGGCGGCGCTCAAGGAGGCGGCTGCCGCCCTGGACGCGCTGCTGCCGGGGGCGGGGTCGCTGGCGGACCGGCTGGCGGCCGAGGATCGTGCCTGGACCGTCGCTCCAGACCGCGTTCGGGCGGTCGCCGACCTTCTCGTCGACCGATTTCGTGCTCGTGCCGATCGGCTGTTCGGCCTGCCCGCCGGAGAGGCGCTGCAGGTGTCCCTCGTCCGCGGCCAGCCCTGGTCCGGCTACAGCTGGTATGACGGCGGCCTCCGTTCGCGCGTCGATGTCAACCTCGACCTGCCCATCCGGCTGCCGGCTCTGATCGGGACCGCCGCCCACGAGACGTATCCGGGCCACCACCTCGAGCACGCGACCAAGGAAGCGGCGCTCGTCGAAGGAGCCGGCCGGCTCGAGGCCAGCATCCTGCTCATCAACACGCCCGAATGCCTCATCTCGGAAGGGCTGGCCGAGGCCGGCCGTACGCTCGCCGTGCCGCCCGGCGAGCTTGCCGGCCTGCTGGTCGAGCTCTCGGAGACGGCCGGGCTCGAGCTGGCCGCCGATCGGACAGCCCTCGAGGTTGCCGCGCAACGCGTGTCGGCCACGAGTGGCCTTCGGCGCACGCTCGATGCTGCCCGACTGAACGCGGCCCTGCATCTGCACCAGGATGGATGGCCCAGGAAGCGGGTGCTCGACTACCTGGTGGAGGTGGGCCGGCTCACACCGGAGGTCGCCGCGAAGCGGCTCGAGTTCATCGAGCACCCACTGTGGCGTCTCTACGTTCATGTCTATCCGGAGGGCGAGGCGCTCGTCGGGGGGTGGCTCGACGCCGTCCCCGAGCCGGACCGGGCCGCCCGTTTTGCACGGCTGCTGCGGGAACAGCTCACGCCGCCAGTGCTGGTACACGAGCTCGCCGGGAGCCGGGTCGAGAGCTGAGGCTGGCGGTCAGCGGTGCACGGATTTCAGCGGGCGCGGATCCCGGCGACCACCGCCGCGATCAGCACCTGCACCGCCGCCAGCAGACCGAACCGTGCGTCGGCGTACGCGACCGGCCCGAGGACCCCGCCCTCCAGTCGAGACCAGGCCCACAGCACGAGCAGGCCGGCGATCAGGGATCCGGCCGCGGCCAGCGCGGCCAGCGCGGCACGCCGTCGGGACCGTCGCGGCCCGTCGAGCCCGGGTACCCGGATCGCTGGCGCCACCCACACGACGGCGAGCCCGATCGCCCAGCCGAGGAAGGCGGCGACGACGAGCATCCCCACCCCGAGGTCGAACGATCCGCCGAGGGCGAACACGCCCGAGCCCGCGGCCGCCACGATCAGCACCGTGACACCGGAGCGGACGGCGCCCGGCCTGGGGCGGGTCCGGGCCTGGTCGCCCGCCTCGGCCGGCCGGTACCGCTCGCCCGGCGCTCGATCGAGCTGCCCCGCTGCGCGACCCGCCGGCGCCCGATCACCGGGCGCCAGATCGGACGGTTGCCGGTCGCCGGATCCGGTGTCCGTGTGGTGCATGGCGTCGATGCTACGCGGGCTCGCGCGGGACGGTATCCTCGGACCGTGAGCCACCCGTCCCTCGGAGAACCGCCGCGCAGCCTGAGCGTCCATCCGGATGCCGCGCAGCGTCTTCGCACGCAGCGGAGCGCCCTTGCCGGGCGAGCCCTCGAGATCGCCGCCGCCGCCGATCCGACGATCCGGACCCGGTACGACGAGGCCGGGCTGCGCAACCTGCTGCGCGATGCCGAGGTCCTCGTCGACCGGCTCGCTCTGTGCGTGGCCGGCGATGACCCCTTCTGGCTTCGCGAGTTCGCCGACCAGTCGGCCACCGTGTTCCGGCGCAGGAAGGTACCCGTCGACGACGTCGTGCAGCTGTGCGAGGGGATCCGGGCGGGCGCGCGCGGAATCGTCGGTGAGCAGGAGACGGCCTCCGTGGATCAGGCGATCGACGCGGCCATTGACGTCTACCGCTGGTATCGACGCCTGGCGGGCGACGCGCGCCGCCGCAACCCGATCGCCGCAGCCCTGTACAAGGGTGTCTAGGTCCCGATGACGGTGGAGCCAAGGTGACGATCAAGTGGGTCAAGGTGGACCCGCTCGTGATGAATGGCGAGCCCTTCTGCTACGGAACCCGGTTGACCGTGCGCCAGGTGCTCCAGCTTCGGGCAAACGGATATGGCGTCGTCGACCTCCAGAAGGACTTCCCGGAGCTGAAGCGCATGGGGATCGCGGCCGCGTACGCGTACGCAGCGAGCCATCGGGATCGTTATGCGGACTTCTTCGAGCCGGATGGATCGCTCGCCGGCCCCGGCTTCACGGACAATGAGGCGGGCCAGCTCCCGGATCGCCTCCGCCTGCCCGGGATCGTGATCAAGACCGGGGCGGCCGCCTGATCGGACGCTTGCCCGTCGGCCTCAGCCGCCGGCAGCGAGCGCGTCGGGGGTCACGTTCGGCCCCATGACGAGCACCTCGGCGTAGCGCTCGTCGCCGTCGGGCTCGCGAATGAGGTAGGCGTGGTGCAGCTCGAGGGCGCCCGAGGCGAGGGTGGAGCCCACGGAGCAGTACTTGGTCGCCGACAGCTCGATCGCCCGGCGTACGGCCTCGGGATCGATCCCGGCACCATCGACCACGTGCACGACGTCGAACCTCGTGAACGCGTGCGGATGCCTTTCCCCCTGGACGCCGTTGACCCGGACCTCGTAGCGGCTCACCGCCTGGCGCTTCTTGCGCAGGATCGAGATGACGTCCATGGCAGTGCACCCCGCCAGCGCAGCGCCGACGAGCTCCGCGGGTCGCGGTCCGGCGTCCCCCTCGGCGTCGTCGAGGACGATCGTCTGTCCGCTGCCCAGCGTCACATCGAACCGCAACCGATCGCCGGTGAGCGTCGCTAGCGCGGTCTTCGTGCTCATGCCAGGGCCTCCGCGGGGTACTGCTGCTCGATGGCGGCAACCGCCCGGACGAGCTTCGCTCGTGCCTCTGCGGCCACCTCGGCGACCACCGCATCGTCGACCAGCCCCATGGCCGCCCGCGGATCCATCGCCTCCACGAGCACGGCGTCGCCCACGTCACGGATGACGACGTTGCACGGAAGCAGCACACCGACCGCCGGATCGGCGCTGATGGCGCGGTGGGCAAGCGGCGGATTGCAGGCACCGAGGATCACGTACGGGTCCTGGACGACGCCGAGCTTGGCACGCAGCGTCGCGGCGACGTCGATCTCGGTGAGCACGCCGAAACCTTCGGCGCGCAGCGCGGTCTCGACGCTTTCGCGGACGTCATCGAACGGGGCGTCGATCCGGGCGCCGAAGGTATAGCGGTCGTCGAACATCGGGCCTCCCTTGGGCTGCGCCCCATGGTGCCTCTAGTTGCGTGCTTGCGCAAATGGTCGACTGGGCACCAGGATGCGGGCCGAAGGTCCCGCCGGGGAGGCTTGGCGGCTATTTCCGAGCCTGGTGGTAGGATTTCGCGACGATGACCGACACTCAGCCTGCCCAGATCGCCACGCCAGCAGCCCCCACGGATGCCGGTTTCGACCCGCAACGCCGTGCGACCGAGCTCGCCATCCTCGATGCCCTGCGGGCCGTGGTCGATCCGGAGATCGGGATGAATGTGGTCGAGCTGGCCCTGATCAAGCAGGTCGTGCTGAGCCCGGAGTCGACCGAGATCAAGATGATCCTGACCACGCCGTTCTGCCCGTACGCCGGCGCGATGATCCAGCAGGTCAAGGAGCAGGCGGAGAGCGTGGTGGAGCATCCGGTGAAGGTGACCCTGCTGGCAGAGCGCTGGGACCCGCGCGATGCCGGCCTGATGTGGTGAGCGCCACCTCCACATGACCCGCAGCAACCTCTCGTACGAGAGCGCCGTCGCGACCGGGCGAGGCGACGACGGAACCACGGGACTCCTGTTCGGCGGGGATCGCGTGCGCAAGGACGACCTTCGGACCGAGGCGTACGGGACGGTCGACGAAGCGGTGGCCGCGATCGGCCTGGCGCGAGCAGAGCTCAACATGAGGTCCCAGTACGGCGTGCTGTCGGCCGGGTTCGGCGGGCTGGGCGAGCTGCTGCTCCGGCTGCAGCGTGAGCTGTTCGTCATCGGGGCGGAGCTCGCGACCAATCCCGAGGCGCGACAGCGCCAGCGGGACGGGGTCACGCGCGTGACCGCGGCGATGGTCGATGGCCTCGACAACGTCCTGCGGGAGATGGAGGCAGCCGTCGAGCTGCCGCGCGAGTTCGTGGTCCCGGGCGAGACCCGGGTCAGCGCATCCCTGGAGCTCGCGAGAACCGTCGTGCGACGCGCCGAGCGGCGCACGGTGAGCCTCGCGGCGGCCGATGCGGTGATCGCCGCCAGCCAGGCCCTCCCCTACCTCAACCGTCTCGCAGATCTCCTGTGGATCCTCGCGCGCGCGGCAGAGCATGCCGAGGCGAGAGGCGCCACCACGGCCCGGGGCCGACCGGTGGTCGGCGAGCAGCCGGGCTCGACGTCACCCGAGAGGAGTCGTTCGTGATCAACACCCGCTACACGCCGTCACAGCTGGGCGTCCGCCCGGCCCCGGCCCTCGTCCAGCAGCTCCTGGTGGGCGCCTTCGGCTGGATGTTCGCCGGGCTCCTCCTGTCGGCAGGCGTGGCCTATCTCGTGACCACCAGCACCTCGCTGCTGGAGACCGTTGCGCAGTGGTGGCTGCCGATCATCATCGGCCAGTTCGTGCTGGTCATTGCGATCCAGGCCGGTATCCGGCGCTTCTCGGCGACCGTCAGCCTGGCGTTGTTCTTCGTCTACGCGGCCACGATGGGTCTGACCCTGGGCGTAATCGTGTGGGCGTTCACCACGACGCCGACCGGTACGACATCGGGCGGCACCGCGGCGGTGGCCACGGCGTTCTTCGCCACGGCCGCCATGTTCGGCGCCGCGGCGGTCTACGGCGCAGTGGGCAAGCGGGATCTGACCAAGCTCGGCGGGATCCTGTTCATGGGCCTGATCGGGCTGCTCGTGGCCATGGTGATCAACATCTTCCTCGCCTCGAGTGCGATCTCCTGGCTCATCTCGATCGGCGGCGTCGCGCTGTTCGCGGTGCTGACTGCGTACGACGTCCAGCGCATCGCGCGCGGGGACTACGCGGCCATCACCGGCTCTCCAGAGCGCGGCTCGATCATCGGCGCCCTCCACCTGTATCTCGACTTCATCAACATGTTCCTGTTCATGCTGCGGCTGTTCGCAGGGTCGCGGAACTAGCCCTCGGGCGTCTCGTCGGGCGCCGGCCGGAGGATCAACGGCGCCCCGTTCGCTGCTTCGAGCAGCGTCTCGAGCTGCTCGCTGGCGAGCGGCCGCGCGAACGTATAGCCCTGGCCACGGTCGCAGCCCAGGTCCCGCAGGCAGTCCAGCTGCGTGGTCGTCTCGATGCCCTCGGCCACGACGCTGATCCCGAGGCCGTGGGCCAGCGAGATCACGGCCCGGGCGATCGGCAGGTCCGCCGCGTCGGAACCCAGGCCGGACACGAACGAGCGGTCGATCTTGAGCGTGTCCAACGGCAGGTGGCGCAGGTAGGACAGTGACGAGTAGCCGGTCCCGAAGTCATCGAGCACCAACTTCACACCGAGCCGCCGAAGCGCCTGGAGGCGCTCGATGGAGGCCTCGCTCTGGTCCATGGCCACGCTCTCGGTGATCTCGAGCTCGAGCGCGCCGGCGTCGAGGCCGGCGTCTGCGAGCGTGGCTGCGACCCGATCCACGAGGTCCGACTGCGCGAACTGGCGAGCTGACAGGTTGACGCTGACGACCGGTGGCGCCCCGGCCCCGAAGCGCTGCCAGGATCGGGCCTGCCGGCACGCCGTCTCCAGCACCCATTGCCCGATCGGGACGATCAGCCCCGTCTCCTCGGCGAGCGAGATGAACGAGAGCGGCGGGACGAGGCCCCGGTCCGGATGCTGCCAGCGAAGCAGCGCCTCGACCCCCACCACGGTGCCGTCCGCGAGGTTGACCAGCGGCTGGTAGTGCAGCCGGAGCTCGGACCGCTCGATGGCTCGTCGCAGGTCATGTTCCATGGTGGCCAGCTCGAGGCTCTGTGCCCGCATCTCCGGTTCGAACCTGACCAGGGTTCGGATCGGGTCCGCCTTGGCTCGATGGAGCGCGATGTCCGCTTCCTTGAGCAGGTCGGCGGGGGTGGCCACCGACGGTCGTGCGACCGCGAGCCCGAGACTGGCATCGACCGCGACCTCGCGACCGCCGAGATCGAACGGCTCGGCGAGCGCCGTTGCCAGCCGTGCGGCCGCCCGCTCGGCATCGCGCGGGCTTCGGACGCGCTCGAGCACGATCCCGAACTCGTCGCTGCCCACGCGGGCAACCAGGTCGGACGGGCGGGCGGCACCAACCAGTCTCCGGCCGACCTGAGCCAGCAGCTGATCGCCGGCCGCATGGCCCAGGCTCTCGTTGACGACCGTGAACCGATCCAGGTCCAGGACGATCAGCGCCACCCTGGCCGGCGTCTCCGGGGGACTTGCCGTCGCCGTCTGGCCGTCCGCCGGCGGGGGATTGCCCATCAGCGCAGCAAGCCGGTTCAGGAGCTGGGTCCGGTTGGACAGCCCGGTGACCGGATCGTGGAGCGCGGCGTAGGCACGCTGCGAGCCTTCCGAGCGGGCATGCTCGAGGAGACGCACATGGTCGATGGCGATCGAGGCAAGCTGAGCGAACCGCGCCACGGCATCTACCTGGCGCTCGGTGAACGGGCGGTTCGCCCCACCCGATGCCACGCCGATGCAGCCGGTGATCCTGCCACCGGACCCGAGCGGGACCGAGCACACCGCCCCGAACCGCCCGGCCTCGAGGTCCGGGGGGCGGTCCGGGTAGGCGTCGTAGTCGTCGATCACCACCGGGCGGCCGGTGCGGACCACCTCCCAGCCGGCGCCGGTACCGGTGGGCGGCTGATAGCCGGCCAGATGCTCGAACGTGCCGACGCCGACGCGGATGGTCATCGTCGGCGGCCCGTCGTCGCCATCGTCGAGGAGGCAGAGGAACCCGTCCCGGGCCCCGACCAGCTCGGTTGCCCGATCCACGACCTCTCGCAGCAGCTCCTCGGGATCGAGGTGCTCCAGGAGCGCCAGGGTCGTGTGATCGACAGCCGCCAGGTAGGGGTCGCGGGTCGGGTCGTCCCCGCCCTGTGCGCGCAGGCTCGGGGGCTTGGCGAGGTACAGCGCCCGATCGGCCGCTTCCACCAGCTGGTCCTTGGTGGCGCCGTCGGCCGGATAGCCGGCCAGGCCCGCGCTGACGGTGACCAGCGGCCCGGCCCGCTCGGTGAGCCTGGCCACCGCGGCGCGAACTCGCTCCATGACGTGGCGTGCCTGGGGGCCGTCGACGCCGGGTAGCAGGATCGCGAACTCGTCCCCGCCGTAGCGGTAGGCGTGATCTCCTTCGCGGATCGTCCGGGTCATCGCGTCTGCGACGCGCGTGAGCAGGGTGTCCCCGACCGGGTGCCCGTGCCGGTCGTTGTAGACCTTGAACGCGTCGAGATCGAGCATCAGCAACGCGAACGGCTCGCCCGCAGCCACCATCTTGCCCAGCTCACGCTGGAACGCCCCATGGTTGCGAAGGCCGGTCAGGGCATCTCGCTCGGCGCGGGTCATCACGGCACCGTGGGCCTCGGCGTTGCGGAGGGCGATCGACGCCTGCGCGGCGAACAGCTGGACAAGCTCGAACTCGTCGCGCGCGTAGTGAGCTTCGGCTCCGCCCAGGCGTCCGACGTTGAGCGTGCCGATCACCTCGCCGCCGATCAGCAGGGGGCACACGATCATCGACTCCGGTTCCTCAGGCGTGCCCGGGACCTGCACGGATCGCGGATCGAGATGGGCGTCGTTGGCCAGGACCGCCTCGTGATGGCGGATCGCCCAGCCGGTGAGGCCCACGTCGATTGGCCCCTCATGGGACAGGATCTCCTCGGCGAACCGGTCACGCGCAACGACCGCGCGGCGGACCCCGGCGGCCCGGTCGATGCGATAGACCGCCAGCGAGTCGTAGGCGACGACCGCCTTGAGCGAGTCGGCGATCATCTCGAGCACGCCGCTCGGGTCCAGGGTGGCGAGGAGGCGCTCGTTGACCTCGAGCAGCCGGCGCTGGCTTTCCAGGCGATGATGCAGCTCCTGGCGCTGGCGCCGGACGTGGCCCAACGCCTCGGCGTTCACGATGGCCTGCGCCGCCTGCCCCGCGAAGATCTCGAGCGTCTGCTGATCGTCATCCGAGAACTGGTCGTGGCCGCCGTGAGAGACCACGATCACGCCCAGGACCCGGGACTCATAGGCCATGGGCACCAGCAGCATCGACTCCGGGCCGCGCGTGGCGCCAACCAACCTCCCGCGCTCGTCCGAGGCCGCATCGCCAAGGCGGATCGTCTCGTTGCGGAGAGCCACCCAGCCCGTCAGCCCGTCGCCGATCCGGACCCGAAGCTGGTCCGGCGACGGGCGGCCGATTCCCATGAACTCGCCCTGGAACGCGATCGGCTCGCACATGCGGGTCCGGTGATCCACGCGGTAGACGCGGATCGTATCGTGGGCGATCAGCCGGTCAGCCTCGGCCACGATCGCCTCACCGATGCCCACGACGTCCTGGATCCGGTTGAGTCGCAGCGACAGCTCCTGGATCGCGCGAAGCCTGGCGGCACCCTCACGGACGGTGTTGAACAGCCGCGCGTTGGCGACTGCCGTGGCCATCTGACTGGCGAACGTCACGCACAGGTTGAGCTCGTCCGGCGTCCACGAGTACGGGCGGCGGTGGTACAGGACCAGGAGCCCCAGGGGTTCGTCACGAAAGACCATCGGAACGAAAGCGATGGTCCGAAACCCGAGCCGCTGGTACACGGGGGCGAAGAAGCCCGCGGCGGCGGGATCGTCGACCACGATCGGCCGTCGTTCCCGAATGCTGAGCAGTCCGGCCGTGTCATCGTCCACGGTCACGGCGGTCACCGCTTCGATCAGCTCGGCTGCCACACCGCGCTGGGCCGCCAGCCGGAACGGGTGTCGGCCGGGGTTCAGCAGCCATAGTCCGGCCACCTCGGCGCCGAACAGCTCACGCGACGCGTCGAGGACGTCCTGGAAGACCTCCTCCGGCTCGAGGTTCGCGCTCACCTCGCCGGCCACACGACGGAGGACCTCGGCGCGCTCGGCGCCGGATCCCGGCCTGTTCATGGGCTCTGCCTTCCGTCCGTCTGGGCGGCGATCCGGCGAGGCCTGGTCCAGCGCGAGTGCCATGGGTGGGACTGTGGTGACCTAGCGGCTCGCGGCCGAGTTCGGCGCGACGGTCTTGAGGTGTCAACTCGCACCGTACTGAGCGTGGCTGGGCCGGGCGATAGGACGGTCGTACCCCGGGCCGGAAACGGATGGTCGCTGCGCGTGCCGTTCGCGGGGCCACGGCCAGGTTGCGGCCCGCAATCGGCCTCGCTCGCGCGGCCGAGATCGCGTCCGGGCTCGACGGGCTGCCGGTTGCTGATCCGCGCATATCGCGAGGGGCGGGCCACTTCCCCGGCGGGTTCACAATGGGCGCGGGAACGTGACCACGCCCTGAGGAGAGATGCGATGCGGATCGCGGTGATCGGTGCCGGCAACGTCGGCGGAGGACTCGGCAAGGCGTTTGCCGCCGTCGGTCACGAGGTGGTGTTCGGCGTCCGCGCCCCCGACAGCACCAAGACCCTCGCCGCGCTGGCAGAGATCCCATCCGCAACCGCAGCTTTGCCGGCCGAGGCCGTCGACGGGGCCGATGTGATCGTGTTCGCGCTCCGACCCGTGGCGATCGGAGCCATCGTCGCGGACCTGCCGCCGCTGGCGGACCGGATCGTCATCGACGCCATGAACCGCCTCGACGCAGACCCGCCACGCTCGACCACCGAGGACCTGATCGACCTCCTGCCCGGCGCCAGGTTCGCCAAGGCATTCAACACGATCGGGTTCGAGAATCTGACCACTGCCCGGGATCGCCGGACGCCGCTGGCCATGTTCGTGGCTGGCGACGACCCCGACGCCAAGCGAGTGGCGATGGGTCTGGCCGCCGAGATCGGGTTCGAACCCGAGGATGCCGGGGGCCTGTCGAACGCAAGGCCCCTCGAGGAGATGGTCCGGGTCTGGATCGCGCTGACGCAGACGCACGGGCGCACCGTGGGCTTCGCGCTGTCAAGGTCCTGACCACCCGACATCGATCACATGGGATGGCGTCGTTGCCCCACCCGGCGATCAGCTCCGCGTACATGGTACGCATGCGTACCGTGTACGCTATCATGACGGTATGAATACTGAGTCGATGGACACCAACGACACCGCCATTCGGCCCGTCCTCAGCCGGGACCGCATCGTCGAAGCCGCAGTGGCCGTTGTGGACGAAGCAGGGATCGACGGGTTGACCATGCGAGCGGTGGGCAGGCGCCTGCGCGCAGGCACGATGTCGCTCTACCGCCATGTCTCGGGCCGTGACGAGCTTCTGGGCCTGGTCCTGGAGGCGATGGCAGGTGAGATCCAGGCGTCTCCCCTGTCGGGCAGCTGGCGCGAGGACCTCGCGATCATCGCCCGCGACATGCGCACGGGCCTGCTCAAGCGGCCGCAGCTGACCACCCTGCTCACCTCGCGATCGGGGCGAGGTGGTGTCGAGCTTCCGCTGCTCGATCGAACGCTGGGCGTGCTTCGAGCCGCCGGCTTCGGACGGCGGGGTGCCGTGCTGGCGAACCATGCCCTGGGCAACTACGTCGCCGGCGCAGCGCTGTGGGAGGCCGTCGGGCTCTCGGGCTCGAGCGGAGAGGATCGCGAGGCACAACGCCAGGCCGTGGCTGACGTGACGGCAGCGCTCCCGGCGGACGTGTTCCCGAACCTCGCCTGGGTGGGACCCAAGATCGTCGCCGGCAGCGTCGACGACCGGTTCGAGTTCGGCCTGACGTGCCTGCTCGACGGGTTCGAGGCGTACCTCGTTCGACGCAAGGGATAGGGCGGGCACGGCCGCCGCGGATTCGAGCCGCCTCGCGGATCAGGCCGGGGCAACCTCCGGCTCGACCATCGCCGGCTCGACCATCCGCGGCTCGAGCGGGATCTCGTACGTGCCCTCGAGCGGCGGCTCGGCTGCCGGCCCCCTCTTCGTTGCGGGCATCGACGCCCCATGGCTCGCGAACGTCCCGGGCACGGTCGCGGCGAGGTGGAGACGCATGTAGCGGCAGCCCATACGATCGATCGGGACCGCCAGCTGCGCCGCCACCAGGCCGGTCTCCGAGACGGTGATCAGCTCCGGTTGGTCGAGCTCATAGAGCGTCTCGTGGAGCTGGATCCGCGCGCGACCCGCCTTCAGGACGTTGCGCGCCCACTGGGATCCGGCGCCGAGCGGCGCCGGAATGAGCACCACGTCATCGCGGATCGTGGGATGGACGGGTGTGAAGTACGTCGTGCCCGACGTTCGTCCGACGTGCTCCAGGGTTGCGATCTCGGCGTTCGCACCGCCGACGAGACCGTGATCCATCAGCCACGGGTTCACCATCCCGTTCATCCGCTCCCGCAGCCACGGGAACTGCTCCGGGGCCGGCTTCTGCAGCTCGCTCCATGTCCGACCGGCCGCGAACCCGGCCGCGACCCCCATCGTCATCCAGCGGATCCTGGTGAACATCGCTCGACTCCTCTTCCGTCACGGCGTCCGGTGAGGGCGATGCTGGTCGTGCCGTGCGTCGTGGCACAGTGCCGAATCGACGCAACCGTGGATCTCCCGGCCGGGGCCGCCCGTGCGTACGAATCGTGGCTGTCCACCATGCTGACCGCGACGCTGCGCTGGCCATTCAGGCTCCGCGTGCCCGGCTTGCCGCCTTGCGGAAGCCGTCGACCGAGTCCCAGGCCGCGATGGTCACCGCGGCCACGGCGATGACCGACGTCGTGGGTGTGATCCAGGCGACGCTCCCGACCTGGGCCTCGATTGCCGACACGACCGACGGGTCGAAGAAGCGGTGCTCCTGGAGCAGCCAGACAGCCGGGATCGTGAACGCGACGTTCAGCACGAGGTTCACGGTGGCCAGGACCCAGGTCCAGCCGCCGTCGCGGTGACAACCAGTGTCACTGCCTGGCTGACGCCGGGAGGCGCGGCAACTTCGGACCGCCCTATCTACTACCCCGTGCCCTCGTTGACGCGATCGCAGCGCGGCACTAGACTCAATCCCGACGAAATCGGTCGGAATTCCCCGGCGCGGCGGCTCCCTCGCCGCGGGCGTCCCCCCGGGGAACTCCGGCCCGTCGCCACGGCGACCCGACGAGGATCGAACCCCTGACCACGCGCGCGAGCTTCCACGGATCCGGCGCCCTTGCCTTCAGCACCAAGGGCGAGTACGGCGTGCGGTTGATGGTGCAGCTGGGTCGCCGTTTCGGCACGGGTCCCGCGAGCCTCGCGGAGATCGCGCTGGTGGAGGATCTGCCGCGCGCCTATCTCGAGCAGCTCGTGACCAGCCTGCGGGACGCGGCCCTGGTCGTGTCCACCCGGGGCGCGCACGGAGGGTACGAGCTGGCGCTGCCGCCGGCGCAGATCCGGATGAGCGACGTGCTGCGAGCCCTCGAGGGCCCGATCGCGCCGATGATCTGCGCGACCGACGACCCGGATCACGCCGCCTGCGAGCGATCGGCCCGGTGCACGGTCAACGTGCTCTGGATGAAGGTCCGTGACGCGATCGCCGACACGCTCGATGCCATGACCCTGGCAGACCTCGTCCCGGTCCGCCATATCGCGCTGGATCCGCGCGAGACGCTCGGCCCTTCGGCCCCGGCCGGATCCACGGCCACGGCCGGATCCACGGCCACGGCCGGATCCACGGCCGGCGTCGCGTGAGACCGGCCTCCACACCACGCAACCCAGGAGCCAATTCGTGACCGACGCGAACGACCGCGAGCTCGTCATCTCGGACCTTCGGGTCGCCCCGGTGGCCCATCCCGACCACGAGATCCTGCAGGGGATCGACCTCACCATCCGCAAGGGCGAGACCCACGCGATCATGGGGCCCAACGGGTCGGGCAAGACTACCCTCGCCTACGCCCTGATGGGCCACCCGGCTTACGTGGTCAAGTCCGGTGAGGTGCGCTGGAAGGGCCGCAACCTGCTCGCCCTCACGCCCGACAAGCGCTCGCGGCTGGGCCTGTTCCTTGCGTTCCAGTACCCGACCGCCGTGCCCGGCCTGTCCGTTGCCTCGTTCATCCGGAGCGCGCTCAACGCCAAGCTCCAGGGCATCGACAAGGACCCCGACGTCGACCCGACCGATGCCACCCGGGGCGGGGTGTCGATGCTCGACTTCCGGCGGCGGATGCGCGAGAAGATGGCGATGCTCAAGATGGAGGACAGCTTCGCGAGCCGCTACGTGAACGACGGGTTCTCGGGTGGCGAGAAGAAGCGGCTCGAGATGCTCCAGATGGCGATGCTGGCGCCCGAGTTCGCGATCCTCGACGAGACGGACTCGGGGCTCGACATCGACGCCCTGCGCATCGTGGCCGAAGGTGTCAACGCGATGCTCAACCCCGACATGGGCGTGCTGCTGATCACGCACTACCAGCGGCTGCTCAGCTACATCACGCCCGACGTGGTCCACGTCCTGGCCGCCGGCCGGATCGTGACCTCGGGTGGCAAGGACCTGGCCCTGCGGCTGGAGGACGAGGGCTATGGCCCGATCCTCCGCGAGAACGGCCTCGACATCAACGTGCCGGACGAGGCCCTGGCAGTCGCGCTCGAGCCCGAGGCGGCGGGCGCGGGCCGGTAGGCGACCGATGGCGACCGAGATCGATCCCAGGGCTGGATCCAGGACCGTGGGCGTCGCGCGCGTCCCTGCCGGGACCCCCGGCGTCGTGCCGATCGACCCCACGGCTCTGCGCGCCGACTTCCCGATCCTGGATCAGGTCATCAACGGCCATCCGCTCGTGTACCTCGATTCGGCGGCGACCTCCCAGAAGCCACGAATCGTGCTCGACGCCGTCGATGCCTTCTATCGCGAGTACAACGCCAACGTGCATCGCGGGATCTACACCATCGGCGAGCGCGCGACGGCCGCGTACGAGGCGGCGCGCGCGTCGACCGCCCGGTTCATCGGCGTGCCCGACCCGCACGAGATCGTGTTCACGCGGAACGCGACCGAGGCGATCAACCTCGTCGCCTACTCCTGGGGCCGGCGGAACATCGGCCGGGGCGACGTCATCGTCCTGACCGAGATGGAGCACCACGCGAACCTGGTTCCGTGGCAGCTGCTGGCCCAGGAGTCCGACGCGGACCTCGAGTTCATCCCGATCACCGACGACGGGCTGCTGCGCCAGGACGTGTTCGACGTCCTGCTGCGCCTCAAGCCGAAGCTGGTCGCGTTCGCCCACGTGTCGAACACCCTGGGCACGATCAACCCGGTCGAGGCGATGACCCGGCGCGCGCACGAGGCAGGGGCGCTGGTCCTGGTCGACGGCGCCCAGGCGGTGCCGCACATCCCGGTCGACGTCGCCGCCATCGGCTGCGACTTCTACGCGTTCAGCGGTCACAAGATGCTGGCGCCCACCGGATCGGGTGCGCTGTGGGGACGGCGTGAGCTGCTCGAGGCCATGCCGCCGTTCCTGGCGGGTGGCGAGATGATCCGGGAGGTCCACCTCCGTCGATCGGAGTGGAACGACATCCCGTGGAAGTTCGAGGCGGGCACGCCCGATATCTCCGCCGCCGTGGGGCTGGGTGCGGCCGCCGAGTACCTGATGGGACTGGGCATGGATCGTGTCCAGGCGCACGAGCAGGACCTGGTCGCCTATGCGCTGGACCTGCTCCCGCGCGAGGTGCCCGGCATCGAGATCTACGGCCCGTCCGCCGAGCAGCGGGGCGGCGTCGTGTCGTTCAACCTGCCGGGGGTCCATCCGCACGATGTGGCCCAGGTGCTGGACCGGTTCGGGATCGCGGTCCGGGCGGGACACCATTGCACGATGCCGCTCCACGAGCGCCTGGACCTGGCGGCCACGGCGCGCGCGAGCTTTGGGGTGTACACGACGAAGGCCGACCTCGATGCGCTCGCCGCGGGGCTGCGCCAGGTCGTCGAGCTGTTCGGGACCCAGCGTCCGCTATCCTGAGCGATCCGATGGACGATCTGTACCGCGACTACATCCTCGAGCACTACCGGCGGCCCCACAACTTCGGCGTCATCGAAGAGCCGTCCGCATCCTACGAAGGGTCGAACCCGCTGTGCGGCGACCGGATCACGATGCAGCTGGCGGTCAGGGACGGGGTCGTGGAGCAGATCGGCTTCACCGGCCGCGGCTGCGCGATCAGCCAGGCGTCGGCCTCGCTGCTGACCGACGAGATCAAGGGCAAGCCGATCGAGACCGTGGTCGACTTCGGTGCCGCAGACCTGCTCGACCTGCTGGGCATCGAGATCAGCCCCGCGCGGCTCAAGTGCGCGATGCTCAGCTTCGACTCGCTCCAGCACCTGCTGGACGAGATCGGGGCCAAGCCGCTCCCCGCGAAGGAGCCGAGCTGATGCGCCGCTGCTCGTGTCGCCGGCCGGCCTGAGCCGGCGCCCGACCCTCTCCGCCCGCGGATCCCTGTGATGACCGCGCCGGAACCCTCTCCCTTTTCGTCCCCACCTCGCCGCCTCCTCGGCGGCCCGTCGTCCACCGGGAGCACCCTGTCATCATGCCGAAAACCTATCCTGAGCTCCTCCGGGAGGCCCGGACCGAGGTCCGGGAAGTCGCACCAGCCGAGGCGGATGCTCTCCGCCACCGGGGCGGGATCGCCCTGATCGACGTTCGCGAGGCGTCGGAGTGGGACCAGGGGTACATCCCGGGGGCCACGAACGTGTCGCGGAGCTACCTCGAGCAGCAGATCGAGGGCGCCGTCCCGGACCGTGATACGCCGGTCGTTCTGTACTGCGCCGGGGGCGTCCGGTCGCTGTTCGCCGGCCAAGCGCTGCGCGCGATGGGCTACACCGACGTGGCGTCGATGAGCGGCGGGTTCCAGGCCTGGAAGAGCCAGGGTCTCGAGTGGACCCAGCCCGCCTACCTGTCCGACCAGCAGAAGCAGCGCTACAGCCGCCACCTGCTGATCCCCGAGGTCGGCTCCGAAGGGCAGGCCAGGCTGCTCGATTCGAAGGTGCTGCTGATCGGCGCGGGGGGCCTGGGCTCGCCGGCTGCGCTGTACCTGGCCGCGGCCGGCGTAGGCACGATCGGTATCGTCGACTTCGACGTCGTCGACCTCTCGAACCTCCAGCGCCAGGTGATCCACACCAGCGACCGGGTGGGTGAGAAGAAGACCGACTCCGCGCGCCGGACGCTGACCGCGCTCAACCCCGACGTCACGGTGGTGGCCCACGAGGAGATGCTGGTCGCCGACAACGTGGAGCGGCTGATCGCGGGCTACGAGGTGATCCTCGACGGGACCGACACGTTCGAGACCCGCTACATCCTCAACGATGCGGCGGTCGCAGCCGGGATCCCGGTGGTCCATGCGTCCGTGTTCCGATTCGAGGGCCAGCTCACGACGTTCGTGCCCTACGAGGGCCCGTGCTACCGCTGCCTGTACCCGACCCCGCCCCCGCCGGAGCTTGCCCCCGGCTGCTCGGTCGCCGGCGTACTGGGCGTGGTGCCCGGGATCATGGGCCTGCTCCAGGCCAACGAGGTGCTCAAGCTGCTGCTCGGGATCGGCGACTCGCTTGCTGGGCGGCTGCTGCTGTTCGACGCCCTGGCCACCGAGTTCACCGAGCTGCGGCTCCGCCGCGATCCCGCGTGCCCTGTGTGCTCGGACGAGGCGCGGGCGGCCCGCGAGGCCGGGACGCCGCTCCCGGTGGCCGCGGCCAGCGACGGCGTGTTCACGCTGGGGGCCGCGCGATGAGCACGGTCAAGTTTCCAGCGGTCCTGCGCGCCAACGTGGGCGGGGCGCGCGAGGTCGAGGTGACTGGGTCCACCATCGGCGAGGTGCTGGACGGGCTGGTCGGGACCTACCCGGCCCTGCGCGAGCAGCTGTTCACCGAGGATGGCGAGCTCAACCGGTTCATCAACGTCTACGTCAACGGACAGGACGTGCGCTATCTCGACGGGCGGGCGACCGCGGTCGCCGAGACGGATGAGGTCCGGCTGCTGCCCGCAATGGCCGGCGGTGCCGGGTGGGGCTGGGAGGACGGTATCGTGGGCCTGGCCGGCGGTGTCGGCGGATCGGGATGACCGAGGCCGCCAGCCTCCACGCGCTGGCGCACGATGCCGACGAGCGCCACGGCGGGCGGTACGAGTCGATCCTCGATGCCGTCGGCCACACGCCGCTGGTCGCGATCCCGCGGATGATCCCCAACCCCGCCGTCCGGCTATACGCGAAGCTCGAGATGTACAACCCGACGGGTTCGGTCAAGGACCGCGTCGCGAAGTACCTGGTCGAGGATCTCGAGCGGCGTCACCTGCTCACGCCCGATTCGATCATCCTTGAGCCCACGTCGGGCAACACGGGGATCGCGCTGGCCATGATCGGCCGGCGGAAGGGGTATCGGGTCGCGTTGGTCATGCCCGACAACGTCACCTCGGAGCGCCGCCAGGTCGCCGCCCTGTTCGGCGCCGAGATCATCGACTCGCCGGGGAGCAAGGGCTCGAACGGCGCGATCGCGCTGGCCAAGGAGCTGGCGGCTCGCGACCCGCGGTTCGTGATGCCCTACCAGTACGGGAACCCGGCCAACCCGCTGGCGCACTACGAGACGACCGGCCCCGAGATCCTGGCCGACTGCCCGGAGATCGACGTGTTCGTGGCGGGTCTGGGCACCTCGGGGACGCTGATGGGCACCGGCCGCTACCTGCGGGAGCACAAGCCCGGGGTGCGGATCGTGGCCGCCGAGCCGCTCCCCGGGGAGAACGTCCAGGGTCTGCGATCGCTCGAGGAGGGCTTCGTGCCCGAGATCCTCGATCCCTCGATGCTCGACGCGAAGTACCTGGTGTCGAACCGCGACGCGGTGGCGGCGTTGCGAGACCTGCTGTTCCGGGAGGGCGTGTTCGCCGGGCCGTCCTGCGGCGCGGTGCTGGTGGCCGCCGCCCGCGAGGCACGCCGGATGACGAGCGGGACGATCGTGGCGCTGCTCCCCGATGGCGGCTGGAAGTACCTCTCCGCGGGCACGTTCGAGCGCGACCTGGACGAGATGGAGGAAGACTTCGAAGGCCGGGTGAACTGGTGGTGAGCGAACCGGCCGCGGTGCAGCATCCGGGACCCGCGAGCGTCCGGCTGCCACGCGCGATGGCGGAGGCGATCGTCGCCCAGGCAACGGCCGAATACCCCAACGAGGCGTGCGGGATCGTGATCGGGAGCGGCCCGGCCGCGGAGGGTGGGGAGGCGCTCCGGTACGTTGCCTGCCGCAACACGTCCGCCTCCCCTTACCGCTACACGATCGACAGCCAGGAGGCACTGCGACTCTCGATCGAGGCCGATGATGCGGGCCAGGAGTTCTGGGCGATCGTGCACTCGCAC